>OBYT01000074.1_pt1 | contig 14264 bp, 13 predicted proteins | sample 1476811 | NCBI WGS metagenome assembly OBYT01 (sample SAMEA2580215, study PRJEB22360) | human gut metagenome | biome: human gut; feature: human-associated habitat; material: faeces | place: Denmark | collected 2008/2010
ATTCCTGCTGGCATCAAGGACGGTCAGAAGGTGCGTATGCGAGGCAAAGGCCAGCCCGGCCCCGGCGGCGCTGGTGACTTGATTGTCACCGTGAACGTGCAGAAATCATCAGTCTTTGAGCGCGATGAAAACGATGTCATTGTGCGTGTGCCCGTGACTTTGGAAGAAGCTATCAACGGCGCTGTTATCAAGGCGCCGACACTTGATGGTCAGGGCGTGAAGTTGCGTCTTGCTGCTGGCGCACCCGTGGGGCAGAAGTTGCGCGCAAAAGGTCGCGGATTCAAAACCAAGACCGGCACCGGCAATATGCTGGTCATCACCGAGGTTCAGCTTCCCACCGACCTCAGCGATGAAGCTCAGGAGGCTTTTGCGAAGTTCGTGGAACTCGCACCGCAGGGTGATCCTCGCGAAGAGCTGATGCGGAAGGCGGGGCAGTAAACTATGGCTTACGAATCAGACCGCCCGGTATTTGTCATTTCGGTGGCGGCTGAACTAGCGGGCATGCACCCGCAGACTCTGCGTCAGTATGACCGTCTAGGTTTGGTTCAGCCATCGCGTGCGCCCGGTCGCGCCCGCCGCTATTCGCAGCGCGATGTTGATAAACTGCAGCAGATTCAGGATCTCTCACAGAACGGTGTTTCGCTTGAGGGAATCAAGCGCATTATGCAGCTGGAGAATCAGGTGGATGCTCTGCAATCGCGCAACGAAGAGCTCATGGATGAGGTTGAGCGGCTGAATAGGCGTTTGCAGGAATCCTCGCGTGTTTTCGCTGCTGGGCTTCCTGGCGATATTGTGCGTATTACTCGCGGCAAGCGTCCGCCTGCGCGTAAGCGTTCGCAGGCTGTGGTCTTGTACCGCCCGGAGCGTTAGAACTTTCAAAAAATTACCCGAAAAAATCGGATAAAAAGCACGGAATCGGGTAGTTTTTTGCGCTAAAACACGCCCAAAAAACTTTCGCAATAAAGTAATTGTCTTGAGTGTTCTGGTAAATGTAGAAAGATAAAGCATTCGGTGAAAGAGAAAAATGTCTACGTCAGAACACAATAAAAACCTGCCGCCGGTCGATCAGATGCCGCTGCAGATGGGCTTAGATACCTTCGGCGATGTCACCGTTGATACCGACGGCAATCCGTTGCACCAGGCGCAGGTTATCCGCAACGTGGTGGAGCAGGGGCAACTTGCTGACCGCGTCGGCGTGGATTTCTTTGGTATTGGAGAACACCACCGCCCGGATTTTGCTGTCAGCGCGCCCGACACCATCTTGGCGGGGCTCGCCACCACGACCGATCGCATCCATTTGGGCTCAGCCGTTACGGTGCTGAGCTCCGATGATCCGATTCGTGTCTACCAGCGTTTTGCCACCATCGACGCGATGAGTGGCGGGCGTGCCGAGGTGGTTCTAGGACGCGGTTCATTCACCGAGTCCTTCCCGCTTTTTGGATACGATTTGGGCGACTACGAGAAGCTATTCTCTGAAAAATTGGAGCTTTTTAGCCACATCGTCACTGAAGAACCTTTGACCTGGAATCCCGGTGACCGCACTCCGCTGAAAAATCAAGAGATTTATCCGCGTACTGAAAACGGGTTGAAGCAGTGGATTGCTGTGGGTGGTAGCCCTGAATCTGTGGTTCGCGCGGCGCAGTACAAAATTCCGTTGATGCTTGCGATTATCGGTGGCCCTGCCTCCCGCTTTAAGCCTTTTATTGATTTGTATAAGCGCGCGAATGATCAGTTGGGGCAGGACCAGTTGCCCGTTGCGGTGCATTCACCTGGTCACATTGCTGATACCGATGAAGAAGCGAAAGAACAGCTACGTGAGCACTGGATTACCAACCGAAATAGGATTGGACGCGAGCGCGGCTGGGGCAACACCGGTGTTGTGGAGTTTGAAAACGAAGCTCAGCACGGCTCGCTGTATGTGGGTTCACCTGAAACCGTGGCAACTAAAATTGCGCAAACCGTTAAGGATTTGGGTTTGAATCGTTTTGATCTCAAGTTCTCTAATGGTCCGTTGCCGCATGAGTATTCGATGCGTGCGATTGAGCTGTACGGAACCCAGGTTATTCCAATGGTTCGTGAGATGCTCGACCAGTAATCAGACATAAAAATGACCCGGTTCCGTGCGGTGCCCGAATTTTCGGGTAAAAGGTACAGAGCCGGGTCATCTTTTTACTTATGAGACACGTCGGTAGGTGAGGTCGTGGGCGCGGTGTCCTGCCTCTCCTGCCTTGCGTTCGAAGGACGTGAGCGTGCGTCCTTCCCAGCGAGGTGCCCAGCCACCGATGGGGTCTTCATCGGTTGCGCCTTCACCGGCGTGTACGTTTTCAAAGTCGGGGTGCGCTTCTAGGACTTCGCGCATAACCAGTGCGTATTCTTCCCAGTCGGTAGCCAGTCGCCAGATACCGCCGGGCTTGAGGACGCGAGCTACTTTGGATGCGAAGTCTGGTGACAGTAGGCGACGCTTGTGGTGGCGGGACTTGTGCCAGGGGTCCGGGAAGAAGACCCAGAGTTCGTCCACGGAGTTTTCTTCGAGAAGGTTATCAAGCAACTCCGGTGCGTTAGCCTGAGCCACGCGAACATTCTCAACCTCAGCCTGCTCCATTTTCAACAGCAGGTCTGCGATTCCCGGGGTGTAGACCTCAACGGCGAGAAAGTTGTTTTCGGGTACTTCGGATGCGCGGTGCACAATAGCCTCGCCCAAGCCGGAACCAATCTCAACAACCAGGGGAGCGGTCCGTCCATAGAGAGCTTCCTGATTAAAAGTTGCCTCGGGTGCAACAGAGGTGTCTGCTACCAGGCGGGGCAAATCAAGGACGTGGGTGGGTGCGTATGTATCCCATGCTTTTTGGCGACGCGAGGTGAGTCGGTCGCCGCGTCGTACGAAGGAGTAAGGCTGTCGGTAGAACTTTTCGGGAGTAGGCTGCTCGGTAACGTCGATACCCTGTGCCAGTTTTTCTTCGCGTGCCGCCATGTCGGCTTTTTGCTTGTTGGTTTCCACAAAGACTCCTTGAATCTAATGATGAACCGGTGCAGACGGAAACTCTAAGCCTCACCGGGTGCGCTAGAAGATGAGCGCTGAGGTAACTGTTCAATGATAGTGGGTGTGTGCCTGTAGTCGGGCGTGAAAAAAGGGGTTCGTTGTGAAAGCCACAACGAACCCCTTTGATCTAAAAATTATTGAGTGATCTCAGCGAAGGGTTTAGAGAAGACCCTTGCGTGAGGTGATCAGTGCAAGACCTGATGATACGAGGAAGATGTCCTTAGCCAAAGCGGTACCTTCCTGTGAGGGGCGGATGCCGTCTTCGAGGGTCATGTCATCGTTCTTGAAGTACATGGTGAGCATGCCTGCGCCGAAGCCTGCAAGACCGAGGCCTGCAACCTTAGCGGGAACGATGGGGCAAAGAAGTGCTGCGCCGAGTGCGATTTCAGCTGCGGTCAGTGCCTGGCCGAACTGCTTGTCTGAGAGCTTGTTGACCTGGGGTACACCGGTTGATGCCATGCCCTTGAGGTAGCCGTAGGTTTCCTCATCCATCTTTGCCTTGCCGAGACCTGAGTTCAGGATGAATGCGCCGGCAGTGGTGCGAAGAATTGCGTTTGATACGAGACCCATGTGAATTTTCTCCTTCGTGGATATGGTGTGAGGTGCGCTGTGTGCGTCCTTCTTCTGCAAGATTACTTTACTTGTAAAATAAAATCAAGCAATCTCACTTACTATTTTTTCACGATTCCACATAAAACGGTGTCCAAAGTTCGAAAAAATTGCATCAGATTGCCGAGAGCAAGCGAACCGGCGCACTACAATGGGTCAAATAATAAAATTCAGACACAGTTTGATAAAGCTCTTGTGACGGTATGGTCTAAAGGAGGCTATACCTCAACGAATAGGAGGAGCGATGGGAGAACTATCGCAAGCGTCCCACTCAACTGAGGGGGAGCTGCAGCGCGGTTTGTCTAACCGCCATATTCAGCTAATCGCCATCGGCGGTGCAATCGGTACCGGCTTGTTCATGGGATCCGGCCGCACCATCTCAGTAGCAGGCCCATCAATTCTCTTCGTGTACGCCATCATCGGCTTCATGATCTTCCTGGTGCTTCGCGCAATGGGCGAGCTTTTGCTGTCTAACCTCAACTACAAGTCATTCGGCGACTTCGCAACCGACATCCTCGGCCCCACAGGCGGCTTCTTCGTTGGCTGGTCTTACTGGCTGGCGTGGGTTGTTGTTGGCGTTGCAGACACCATCGCAATCACCAACTACGTTCATTTTTGGTGGCCGGACCTTCCCTCATGGATTCCCGCTATCGTTCTGATTCTTGCCCTGCTCACCCTGAACCTTCCGAGCGTTAAGAATTTCGGCGAAATCGAATTCTGGTTCGCGATGATCAAGATCGTGGCAATTATCGTTTTGATTATTGTTGGTCTGAGTATGGTCTTCATGGGCTTCACCGCTCCCAACGGCAACAAGGCTCAGATTGCGAATATCTGGAACGACGGCGGACTGTTCCCCTTCGGCGTGCACGGTTTCTTGGCCGGCTTCCAGATTGCTTTGTTCGCGTTCTTTGGTGCTGAGCTAATCGGTACCACCGCAGCAGAAACCAAGGACCCCCGCAAGACTCTGCCCCGCGCTATCAACAGCGTTCCCGTTCGCATCATTCTCTTCTACGTGCTGACCCTGGCTGTTATCTTGATGGTTACCCCCTGGCGCTCCATCCCTTCAGATCAGAGCCCCTTCGTTGAAATGTTTGCTCTTGCAGGCTTGGGCGTCGCTGGTTCTATCGTGAACTTTGTGGTTCTGACCAGCGCTATGTCATCGGCTAACTCCGGTGTTTTCTCCACCTCACGTATGCTCTACGGTCTGGCTGAAGAAGGCACCGCGCCGCGCGTATTCTCTAAGCTGTCAAAGACCGGTGTTCCCCGTAATGCCCTGTACCTCACCGCTGTTTTGATGCTCTCAGGCATCGTTCTGTTGTACTCGGGTGATGATGCGATGACCGCGTTTGAGCTGGTCGCAACGGTTACCGCGCTTTTGGCAATGTTCGTGTGGTCCATGATTCTGGTGTGCTACTTCATCTACCGTTCAAAGCGTCCTGAAGTTCACGCTGCATCAGAGTACAAGATGCCCGGTGGTCGCGTTTCAGCAGCTATCGCTTTGCTCTTCTTTATCGCAATGATTGTTGTTTTGGGCCAGGATCCTGAGACCTTGAAGGCACTGATGGTTCTGCCCATCTGGTTTGTTCTGCTGACCATCGGCTGGTTCATTGTTCGTAAGTCGCCTGCTCGTATTGCCGGCTACAAGCGCTTCAAAGAAGATTTGAAGAAAGAAGTAACGTTCTAAGCTCTACGGTGTAGCGACTGAATAACACTTGGTAATACCCGCCCCGCAATTTTGCGGTGGCGGGTATTTTTATGCGCGCGGTGAGAAAAACAGGGCAATCAAGGTGGCAGAGAGCAGGGCGAGCGTGCCGCAAGAAGCTGCGGCGAGCGTCCATCCTTCGTGGGCGAGAAGAAGACCGGTTGCCCAGCCGACGCCCGCTGACCCCACATAGTAGAAGACGTTATAGAGAGCTGTTGCTTGAGTCTTTGCGCGGGTTGCGATGATGCCTACTTGGCCGGATGCGAGCGCGTGCGCGGCGAAGAACCCGGTGGTGAGAATAACCAGTCCCGCAATAATAACTGGCAGGGGAGAGAGCGCCGTGAGGGCGATACCTCCGGCCATGAGAAGCGAACAGGCCACAAGAACTTTTTTCGCTGAGAATCTACGGGCAAGTTTGGACGCGGTCGCTGATGAGAAGGTGCCAAACAGGTAGGTGAGAAACAGGAAAGAGATGAGTGAGACAGGAAGAGAATAGGGCGGTGCTTCGAGTACGAAACCAATGTAGTTGTAGATGCTCACGAAGGCACCCATGAGGGAGAACGCTGCGAAATACAAAAGAAGCAGTTTCGGGTGTTTGAGGTTGACCCAGAGCTTTTGAACAAGGTGCGTGAGAGAAAAGCCGTCTTTTGTAGCATTAGGTTTTGTGAGCGAGTTAAAAGATGCTGCCGCTTGAGCCAATGCCCCGCGCGATAACAACACCGCGAAGAAGCTAGCTGCGCACGCTGCCAGAATTGATACGGCCATCAGCGCCCACCGCCAGCCCACCAGCTCCACTAAAACACCCGAAACTAGGCGTCCGACTAATCCGCCGAGCGAAGTGCCCGAAATAAACAGGCTGGTTGCTGTGACCTGCGCTGAAAAATGGGTCACCGAGACAATAAAAGAAATCGTTACGCCGGTGACTGCGGCGAGAAAAATTCCTTCGAACACGCGAAGCCCTAAAAGCAGGGGATAGGATGAAACCCACGGCAGGCACAGGCCCAGTAGAGTTGCGAGGCTCAGCCCGAGGATCATGGTGCGGGCGCGTCCCCACGCATCAGCCACAAATGCCCAAACAATAGAGGCGAGAGCCAGACCTGCAGTCGCCGCAGAGATAGAAAGCGCCGCAGCATCAGCGCTAATTGATAAACACCACGTGCCATAGCGGGCAAAGCTGCCTGCGGCGAATAGAGCTGAGCGAAAACCGCCATACCGGCACAAAACATCGCCATCAGTAACCGCGCATATTCGCGACTGCCCTGAGTGAACCCGGAAAATTGTTGCCCCTGTGCGCTCATGTTTGCCCTCCCGCGTCATTCTTGTTGTATCACGTTGCGTGAGGCAACTGTAGGTCAGAGGGGATGCGTGAAGTAGTGTTACCCCACGAACTGAGAGCGGTATGCCGGCTGATCCGGGCAGGAGTTCAGCACATCCTCCATGGCTGATTTTTCGGCGCGAGTGACCCACAAACCATAGGCTGCTTTGACAGAGACCTGTCGCGCCACGTATTCACAACGGTAACCGGGTTGCGGTAGACAGGTTGAGGCGTCCTGATCAGACTTTTGCGTATTAGCCTCACGGGAGGTTGCCTGCAAATTAAGCGGGTCGGTGGCAATTTGTTGGCGTCGAACGTCGTTGAGCGATGACGCGCCTGTGGTCCACGCATTGCTCAGCGCCACCACGTGGTCGATAGGAATGAGCGATGAAGAGTTTTCACCGCGTTTAAAATCAACGGTACCGAGCGTGTAGGGGTCATCGAGGACGCCCGATAGCACGCGGCATCGTGAGTCTTCGACAGCGTTGTTAAGATCGCGCGCCAAAATGTCATTGCGCTGGTCGCATCCATTGCGGTCGGTATCTGTCCACGCCCTGCCGAACTTATCGCGTGAGTAACCGTTCTGGCTACCCTTGTCTTTGACTTCTAGCGTTGAAAGCACCGTTAGCGCTGTGGAGTATTCTTTGGGATGCGACAGGTCGAACCCGGTGTTGTCGATAGTTTTGGTGGGCTCTTGCCCAACAATTGCGCCCCACACATTGTCGGGGATTTTCTGTAGCGCCGCTTCTAGCGACCAATTGGCGCTGCGCAGCCACGAGATACCAAGCACCAGCGTAAGAACAACAAGGACGGTAGCGATGAGCGTGAACAGAGTAGAAGAAGAGCGGGACTTTCTGGGCATAGGTAGAGTTTACCCCGCCTAGCTGGGCGGCAGATTCACTGCCTGCGCACGGTGGGGCGGGGTAAATTTCTTTAGGACTCAGTATCGATAGATACGGTGGGTTCAGGAACCACAATCATGGGAATTGAACCAGTTCCGGGATGAATCACATCTGCACCGGGAGCGGCTACGGGATCGTCCGACTGGTAGTAGTCCACCTGATCAGCGCCGCAGCTAAAGTGCATAGCGTTAATGACGGCGTGAGCTGCCTCGTGGATGTTCAAGAAATTGTGGGTCCACGATGGGCGAGACTCATCGGGAGCAGACCAACCGTGAGCGAACAGGTAATCGGTATCTTGCGTGAGCTGAAGGTTCTCAAAAGCATCCGCCGGAGTGAGCTGACAGAGGTAGCCGCTGGGCGCACGAAGAACACTCACAAATGGAGTGTACTCCTCTGCCTCCACAACCTCGGGGCTGAGGTAGTAGATGCGCAAGGTCTGCATCCACGGCAGTTCCTCAAGACGAGAAACCATCACATTCACCAGGTTTTCCCATCGTTTTGATGCAGAAAAATCTTCCGCTGAGGTGCCCGCGCTTTCAACAACGCCAATACCCTCAGCTGCCAGCTCCTCAATAGAGAGCGAGGTGTTCCAGTCCTTGGTTGAAGACACCGGCAGAGCCTTACCCGCACCCATAGACACCGCATCGTTGATGAGCTTACGGCCCTTTTGCAAACCGTTATGCCACGAACCGAAGCGTGCACGAATAGCACTCACCGTGGGCACCTTACCGTAGTGATCACGATCCGTTGACCACGTACCGTACAGCAAAACAGCGGGCTTACGATCGTAGCGGATGCAGTAGCTCAAGAAATCAGCCAGCACATTGCGGAACTCGCGCTCTGAAATAGATGAAGGATCAACAGACGGTTCAATCTCATCAATATCAGGCGGACAAATACCAATGCGCAGAAGAGCGCTACTCCACGAACCATTACCCAGGCGGTCAGTAATCACCTGACGCGACGGCGGCCACGCCACCGCGTCCTGATCAACCTCGGCCAACTCAGGCGGCAGATTCTCTAACATCTCATCGTAGGTGGCCTCATCGACCATGGTGTACGGGTGCTGAGAAAGATAATCCAGCGCAGCACCAATCTTAGACATCACCAGCGCAATGCTCTCGGGGCTCACCTGCGCCATCTCAAGCATGCGAGGAACATCCTGCATAATCGTGGGATCAATATTGACAACGGTGTAGCTGTAATCCGGCTCTAAATCCAAGGTGTACGCCACCGCATACCACAGGGCAGATGCCATCATCACGTTGTTAATCGGCTGCTCTCTGCGACCGACAAAAATCCACTCACCGGTAGAAATCGCGTGGTTCAAATAATCAATGGGAGCGTCCGGGAAAATAGTACGAAAGCGTGACATAGCTTCGCTGGGGGCAAGACCCATCGCTGCCATTTCACCAATGACCGACGAGTAAGAAGACAAAAAGTCCTCGTAGCTCGAATCGCTGGTGGTGAGCATTAGAATCTCCTCAATAAGTGCACCGTAGGGGAGTAACTACAAAAGCGTGGGTGCGCGCACTTTTGTGGCTAAATTTTGGATATACCAACTCTAAAACTGCAGGGGCACAAGACCAAAGATAAACGCTCGTGATGCCAAACATTACGCGGGACATCTTCTCGTAATCCCACCTGCGACTGTGCCTAATTACTGCAGCGTACAACATCGTGAGAGACTATAGATTATGACTACCCAAAGCCCCTCCCGCGATACCGCAATCATTCAACGGATCACCGATGAACTTGGCGTGCACGTATGGCAGGTGAAGGCTGCAGTTGAGCTGATGGACGCTGGCTCAACCGTTCCGTTTATCGCGCGTTACCGCAAAGAAAAGACGGGGTCTTTGGACGATGCCCAGTTGCGCACGGTGCAACAGCGGCTGACCTATCTACGCGAGCTTGAAGAGCGCCGCGGAGCTATTCTCAGCGCGCTGGATGCTCAAGGCGTCACCGATGAGTCTCTGCGTGCCGCGCTACTCAGCGCAGAAGACAAAAATACGCTAGAAACCCTGTACGCACCGTACAAGATGACGCGCCGTACCAAGGCGCAAATTGCCTATGAAGCGGGGCTTGAAGACCTCGTTGAGGACCTCCTCGAAGTACCACTGGCGAGCCTGCGAGATATCGCATCCGCCTACATTCACCCGGCAGAAGAAGGCATGCCCGCCGACACCGCGGTCGAAACTGCCGAGGATGCGCTCGCCGGCGCCCGCGCTATTTTGATGGATCGTGCGGTGCACGATCACGAGCTGGTGGAGGCACTACGCGATAAAATGTGGCGAACCGGCGTTATTAGCTCCAAGATGGTGGCAGGTAGCGAGGAATCCGGCGCCAAATTTGCTGACTATTTCGATTTTTCCGAGCAGATTCGACGCATCCCTTCGCACCGCGTACTTGCACTGTTGCGCGCTGAAAAATCCGGTGCGGTGAAAGTGAGCATCGACGGGGCTGTGCCCGCACCGGCTGTTTCTAAGCTTCGCGGCGCTGAGCGCGCTCAGGCATTGGTTCAAGCCGAAGAATATGACCACGTCCGTGCCGGGTACGAGTCTCAGGTTGCTATCGATCTTGGCATTCCGGTACAGGTTCTCAACACTGTGAGCGAAGATGATGACCGCGTGCTGTCCTGGCTTGCCACCACCGTGCGCCAAACCTGGCGTCAGCGCCTGCTACCGCGTCTTGCGACCGATATTCGCAATGCTCTGTTTGAAAAGGCGCAGCAGGACGCCATTGCCGTCTTTGCTTCGAACCTTCGAGATTTGCTCTTAGGTGCTCCAGCGGGTTCTCGCACGGTACTGGGACTTGACCCGGGTCTGCGTACCGGTGTGAAAGTTGCGGTAGTGGACGGCACAGGAAAAGTGCTAGCGACTGACGTTATTTACCCGCATGCCCCGCATCATCAGAAGGACGCTGCGCTCGATACTCTGCAGCGTTTGTGCACCGAGTACTCTGTAGATTTGATTGCTATCGGCAACGGCACCGCCTCACGCGAAACAGACCGTCTGGCGGGGGAGCTTATAGCTCGTATCGGCGCGCATCAGCTACAAAAGGTTGTGGTGTCTGAGGCGGGGGCGGCCGTGTATTCAGCCCCCGAAACTTAGACCGGCCATTGCGCGCCGCTTGCAAGATCCGCTGGCCGAGCTGGTGAAGATTGACCCCAAGTCGATTGGTGTGGGGCAGTACCAGCACGATGTTTCTGAGTCCCTGTTGAGCTCAACTTTGGACGCGGTGGTTGAGGACTGCGTGAACGCGGTGGGTGTTTGGGTGAACTCTGCCTCGCCGGCTTTGCTGGCGCGCGTGGCCGGTCTGAGCACCACCATGAGCGAGAACATTGTGGCCTACCGTAATGAGCATGGCGAGTTCACCTCTCGCAAGCAACTACTCGATGTGCCGCGCGTAGGGCCTAAAGCTTTTGAGCAAGCCGCAGGATTTATTCGCATCACCGACGGCGATGAGCCGCTGGACTCCTCGGCTGTGCATCCTGAGGCATACAGCATCGCGCGGGCTATCGTGAAGGATGCCGGGGGATTGCAAGGTACTTCTGTTTCGGTTGTCGCATTGTTAAAGCTCGAGCCTGAAGACTATGTGACTGACACTTTTGGCCTGCCCACCGTGCGCGATATCTTTGCCGAGCTTGCACAGCCCGGGCGAGACCCGCGTCCTGCCTTCAAGACCGCCAAGTACGCGGAGGGCATTGAAAAAATTGAGGACGTCAAGGTCGGTATGAAGTTAGAAGGTACGGTATCTAACGTGGCAGCCTTTGGCGCTTTCGTTGATATTGGTGTGCACCAGGACGGCCTGGTGCATGTGTCTGAGATGAGCCGCGACTTTGTGAATGATCCGCACGATATTGTGCGCTCAGGCGACGTAGTGACGGTGCGCGTGACGGATGTGAATCCGGCGCGAAAGCGCATCTCGCTGAGCCTGCTTTTGGATGAGGAAACCGCGCCAAAAAAGCCTGCGGGCAAGCGTCCTGCTGGCAAAAAGCACAGGTACGGTCAGCGGGCGTAGAAGCGCCAGCTTGAGCAAATTGTAGGAAGAGATTTCTAGCCGTGGCTCTTTGTGCGCTCGTTAGCTCGCATCCGCCGCGTCTAACCTCTCGCGGTTATCGAGACATCTAAGCGATCTTGTCAACCGAGCCTGGGGCTGGACGCGCGGGCTCAATCACCGGGAACTTAGAAGTGAACGGCGGTAGAGTTTCGGAATGCTCCGCGTTCTTGCGTGCTTCTTTGCCATGGAATACAAAGCGATCGAGTGCCCAATAACGGAAAACCATTGCCAGCAGTGTACCCAGGATGGGGCCAGCAATAAAGTCAGAAATTTCCTGCACCAAGAAGCTCACGTGCGGCTCTTCAATATGGAACACGTAGCGTGAAATCCACTGCGGGGCAGCGTTCACGATAATGCCCAAAATCGTCACAATCACAAAGCCAACGAACTCTTTGGGGCGAGCTGCGCCGGAGGTGTGCTCCCACGTCCACCGCGATGATAGGTAATAGCTCACGATAGATGCGATAGCCGTAGCAATCAACAGCGCAGTCGTCGGCTTATCGGTGAGTACCGTGTACTTCAGTCCGTAGTTAATCGCCATCGTCAGAACGAAGCAGAAACCGCCCACCATTAGGAACCTAAACTTAGGATCCTTTATGAACTCTTTCATTTTCCCCCCCCTGACTGCGCGCCTGCGCCCAAGACCGTCCAGCAAAGTTATGCCTGATTACAGTATCACCCTTCTCTTTGCAGTTGTTGATAACCGGCGTGAGTGAAATATGTCAACCAAACATCAGGTAAATTGACAGTTTGCTTCAGTTTTTACCTTAAAGGTGTGTTGTGAGTTACTTTCCAAACCTTCTATGGTTGTATAGCTGAGTAAATCTAGTGATAGAGCAAGAACTCATCTGCACCGAGTATCTCTGTCATTTGTGTTTACGTACCCGCGCTTCACCGCAACGACGCGGCGTGTGCGTAAATACCTCATAAAAATTTAGGTGAGGTTATCGTGCAAGAACATACTTCTTCTCAGCAGAACATAGATGTTGCTGCTGATCCTTTTGCCCACGAGCAAGAGGGATTCCACAAGGGCTTAGGTGCCCGTCAGCTTCAGATGATTGCAATCGGTTCAGCAATCGGTACCGGTCTGTTTTTGGGCACCGGTGGACGCCTAGAAACCGCCGGGCCTTCGCTAGCTTTCGTCTACGCTATCTGTGGTTTCTTTGGCTACCTAATTCTGCGTGCTCTGGGCGAGCTGATTGTGCACCGCCCATCATCGGGATCCTTCGTTTCCTATACCCGCGAGTTTTACGGTGAAAAAGCCGCATACGTTTCGGGCTGGTTGTACTGGCTTAACTGGGCAATGACGGCGGTTGCCGATGCGACCGCTATCGCGATTTACATTGAATGGTTCGGGCAGTACAGCGACTTCATCGCAGGGCTCAACCAGGGCGTTATCGCGCTAATCGTTGTGGTTCTGGTGGTCTCGCTCAACCTGTTATCGGTCAAGGTCTTTGGCGAGCTTGAATTTTGGTTTGCGCTGATTAAAGTCGGTGCGCTTGTGATCTTCTTGCTGGTCGGTATCGGCTTCTTGATTTTCGGAAACCCCAGCGGAACTCCCACTGGTTTCTCGCTCATTACCGATAACGGTGGCTTCTTGCCCAACGGGCTCTTGCCCGCCATGATCGTGGTTCAGGGTGTTGTCTTTGCCTACGCAGGTATTGAGCTCGTAGGTACCACCGCAGGTGAGACTCAAAACGCTGAGAAAATCATTCCCCGCGCCATCAACACAGTGATTATCCGTATTGCCGTGTTCTACGTTGGTACCGTTTTGCTGCTGTGCATGCTGCTGCCTTACACCACCTACTCAGCTAACGAATCACCCTTCGTTACGTTCTTCAATTCAATCGGTGTTGATTACGCTGCACCCATTATGCAGTTGGTTGTTATTACAGCAGCAGCATCATCCATGAACGCGGGCATGTACTCCACCGGACGCATCCTGCACTCTATGGCGGTTGCTGGCTCAGGCCCCAAGATTGCTGCCAAGATTTCAAAGGGTGGCGTGCCCGTTGCAGGTATCTTGCTTACCGCTGTTATCGCGCTAATCGGTGTGGTTCTCAACTTCATCGTGCCTGCGCAGGCATTTGAGATTGTTCTGAACATCGCGGCAATCGGAACGATGGCAAGCTGGGCAGCTATCGCCATGTCACACCAGAAGTTCTTGAAAGAAGTCAAAGCAGGACGCTACAGCCGCCCCGGCTACAAGGCACCCGGCGGACGCTTTAGCGACTGGGCTGTGATGGCATTCCTCGCCGTCGTGATGGTACTCATTGCTCTGGATTACCCGACCGGTACCTACACCCTGGCATCTATGGCATTGGTTGTTCCGATTCTTATCGGCGGCTGGTTTGTGGTTCGCAAGCGCGTCTACGAGGCAGCTGCTGTGCGTGAAGGCTACACCGGTGCTGTCCCGATTCTGGCACACCGTCCCGGCGTCGATACCGCTCACAGTGAAGGACGCACCTTCCGCGGGTCGGTGAGAAACACCTTCGACGACGAACGCTAGAATCCGCTAACTTCTTGCGTCTATAAGCCGTGGGTCTCAACACAATCGTTGAGGCCCACGGCTTTATTCTGTTGCTGTGCGATACCAGCGGCAGGGGGGCACCCCCACACCGAGACCACGCCACTCGC
>OBYT01000075.1_pt1 | contig 13746 bp, 7 predicted proteins | sample 1476811 | NCBI WGS metagenome assembly OBYT01 (sample SAMEA2580215, study PRJEB22360) | human gut metagenome | biome: human gut; feature: human-associated habitat; material: faeces | place: Denmark | collected 2008/2010
AACAAGGTCAGGTTTGACCCCCGGTAAGTTTCGGCGCCCCCCCGCCGATAGCACCAACGTTTCCGGCGCTATCGATGGTACCTGTTCCCGCAAAATGCTTGCCACCGGTCATGTTCACTTCATTGATCTCATCGATAATGCCCAAGGCAAACATCATGCCTGCGCTTGGACCACCGACCTCTTCAAGTCCGTAATTTACGGTAAACGGGAACGTGTAGTCCTTCTTGATGTAAAGCCCCAGCAGATACTTTTGAGAATCTTCGTTATAACGAGGAGCTACTGCGACGTTGTGTTCCTTACCATCGCGTTCCACCGTTACTGTGATCTCTTTACCGTCTGATTCATCAACCAGTTTGTTCAGCTGATCATAATGCTCAAGTTTTTCACCGTTGATAGCGGTAACAACGTCGTTTTCTTGAATCTTGTCTGCGCTGGCACTGTCATCAGCCAAACCTGCAACCACAAGTTTCTCAGTGAAATCCTTCTTGAGATACGTCAATGCAGCTGCCTCAGCATTTTGCTGGGAATCTGTCATATCGGCAGCGTTTTGTGCGCTCACCTCGTCAGAAGACGTGGTGGGAGCATACATTAGTGCGCTCGGCACCACGTTGGATGCCTTATCAAAGAAATTCGCCAGCACATACAGCGAATTCACATCGGTATTAGGCCCGCCCGCAACAGATACGGTGGTCATATCTAGCTGTCCCTCGACCGGGTAAGATTTCTCCCCCTCAATAGTAATCAGTTGCTTGCCGTCATATTCACCGATGGTGTTGAAGGTAGGCCCGGGCTGCTCAGTAATGTACTGCACCGGAATCACAAACGAGCCAAGCGCCAACAACGCCGAACCAAAACCGCAAGCGCGAGCAAGCGTCCACGGGCGACGCGAACGATTTGCGCGCCGCAAATTGTGGGCTCGCTTGGACTGATTCTCGGATGCAAAAGAAATAGAAGAAGGACGCTCACTGTGCATGCGTACTAGAGTACCGCGAAAACATGCAAAGACGCTGATAACGGCACTACCCGCCCAGCACCGTCACAAGAACCACTTTGGAACCGGTTCTTCTCGGCTGTGCGCTAAACACTTACGCAACTCCCAGCAAAAATCTGTAACGTAGAGACAGTAAGCCTGTTTTGGTAAGGCAACGAAAGGTGCACAATGTCTAACAACCCCTTCGGTGAAAACGGCCAAGACCCGTTCGAAGAATTCTTCAAAAAACTCAGCCAAAACGGCGGCGCAAACTTCAACGCTGATGACTTGCGCGGCATGGGAATCCCGCTCGATCCCTCAATGCTCCAAGGCATCTTTTCCCAGTTCACCAATATGATGAACGGGCAGGGTGAGGACGGTAGCGTCAACTGGGATATGGCTCGCCAGCACGCGCGTCAGACTGTTGCAGCTAAAAACGATCCTTCAGTCACCGCCAACCAGAAATCAGCGGTACGCGACGCATCTCAACTAGCAGATTTGTGGCTTGACCCCGTCGTTGAATTCTCACGCCCCGACTACGCCACCGAAAGCTGGTCACGCTCAGAATGGGTAGAGAACTCATTCGACACCTGGACCGAAATCGCAAGCCCCGTCGCTGAAGAGACCACCAACGCTATGAACGCGTCCATTCAGCAGCAGATCCCCGAAGAAATGAAGGGAATGCTCGGTGGCGGTAATCTGCTCGGCGGTATCGGCTCCATGATGTTTGGCATGCAGGTCGGCTCAGGTGTTGCCCAGCTAGCGCAAGAAGTTCTCTCTACCAATGACATCGGCATCCCACTGATCTCAGGACGCAGCGCGCTACTACCCGACGCCATCAAGTCCTTCACCGACGATCTAGAAATCCCAGCCCAGGAAGTCATGCTCTACCTGGCTGTTCGTGAAGCTGCCCTCGTTCGTCTGCACAAGGCAAACCCCTGGCTACGCGAAGACATCATGAGCCTCATCAAGCGCTTTGCCCGCGGTATCCACGTAGACATCGAACGCATCCAATCGCAGGCAGTTGAGATTGACCTTGATTCACTTAATCCCGAAAACCTGCAAGAAATCTTCGGTGCCGAAATGTTCGAACCCCAGCATACCGAGGACCAGCAACTAGCGCTCGATCGCATCGAAAACCTGCTAGCGCTCATTGATGGCTGGGCAACAGTGGTCACCGAACAAGCAACCAAGAACCTGCCCAGTTCATCACGCATGAGCGAAGCAATGGCTCGACGACGCGCATCCGGCGGCCCCGTTCAGCACGTTTTCCAGGGCCTACTGGGCCTCAAAGTGCAACCCCGAAAGTTCCGTGAAGCAACCGATTTCTGGCGCACCTACGAATCAGAACACGGAGCAGTAGCACGCGATGGACTCTGGGAAGCACCCGAAAATCTGCCCACCAGCGAAGAAATGGATAACGCTCAAGCATTCGAAGAACGCAGCGAATTCCTCAACGCATCCGATGATGAGTTCGATGCAGCGCTTGAGAAACTTCTAGCCGGCGGCTATGACGAGCCCGCGGAGGGCAGCTCCGATGAGAAAAAGACTGACGAGGACTCAGGCGAAGAAAAGCCTGAGGACGGTCCTCAAGAAAAATAAAAAGTGACTGAGATTCTGATGAGTTGCTCTTAGATTGATAAGATGCGCAAGTCGCCAGCTGGCATCGGGTCTGGCGTGAATCACGGTGAGCGCCCCAGCGCAAATTCGTGAGAGGGACTGCTGGCGACGGCGTATCTTTTCAAGCTTTTTATTCCAGTGCAAATATTGGTGCATACAAATGCCGGGAACATTCCCTTCACGGGTGTTCCCGGCATTTGTGTATTCAGATGCTCTTCTTATCTAGCAAGAGAATCTGAGTCTTTCTGCGAAGCACCTCTAGCTCTCTTGACGGTGCTGAAAGCTTACGCCGTCCAAGAATCCTTGCGCTTTTTCAAGGTGAGGGTAGCGTTTTTCGAGGGCTTTGAACTGCGGCCCGTGGTCCAGGTGCATAAAGTGGCAGAGTTCGTGGTGTAGCACGTAGTCCACCACGTACTCGGGTGCGCCCTGGATCATATGAGAGATGCGGATGCGCGAGGTCGCCGGGGTTGCCGAACCCCAGCGGGTCTTTTGGTTGGTGACCCAGCGAATTTCATCGGGCAGGCTGGTTTCGGGCAGATATGTGTCAATAAGGTATTGAGCGCGTTCGACCAGATAGGCATCGCTGGAGAACTTGCGTTTGCGTTGCCCCTGCTGTTGCGCTCGCGCCATTATTTTGGGTGCCAGTTGCTGAAGATATTCTTGAATATCGTGTCTAGTAGAGGATGCTGGCACGAGTAGCCGCAGACTGCCATCGGGGTTCATGGCTCCGCTGACTGTCTTGGTACGACGCGATGAACGCACAATTTCAACGGCAGGATGCTCAGCTGTGGCATCCCACCACTCAGTTCTCGTGTTCCTAGTGCGAGGTGTACCGGTGCGAGAAGCAGTTTTTCGCGGCATCTGTTGCCCTACCTGTACATATTCTTGGGTGCAAGGGTATCTAAGAAGCGCGAGCGCTTGCGGTTGGCGCGGCCTCCGGGGGTGCGCGATAGCGACCATGAGAAGGTGATGTATTTGCGTGCGCGGGTGATGCCTACGTAGAGCAGGCGGCGTTCTTCATCGATTTCGTCGCTTGTTTTGGCGAAGGAGATAGGCATCAGCCCTTCGTTGAGTCCGCAGAGGTAGACCGCGTCCCATTCCAGGCCTTTAGCGGAGTGCAGCGATGCTAACGTGACGCCGTCCATGCTGGGTGCATCTTGGTTTTGAAGGCGCTGGGCGAGGTGGGCTGCGAATTCGTGCAGGCTAAAGACTTGAGGGAGTTCGCTGGCGTTGTTTTCGCGTGCTTGGGCGCGTTCTTTTTCGCGGGTGGCGTTGAGCGAATCCGCCATGGAGACCAGGGCCGCGAGTGACTCCCATTTTGCGCGTACTGCGCCGCTAGATGCGGGAGCTTGATCGGAGTATCCCAAAGATTTGAGGACATCGCGTACTAGTTGCGGGGTTTTTTCGTCTGTTTGGGCGTTGGCTGAATTGCGCAGCAAGGTCATTGCGTTACGAACCTCGGGACGGGCAAAGAACTGCTCGGCACCGCGCAGCTGGTAGTGCACACCGATTTCTGAGAGTGCTTGTTCCAGTACTGCCGACTGCGCGTTGGTTCTAAACAGTACGGCAATCTCTGATGCGGGAATTTCATTGTGGTGGATGAGTTCTTTAATGTCTCGGGCGATGCGGTGCGCTTCGTCTTCGTCGTCTGCTGCCTCAATCCAGTCAGCGTCCGGCCCTTTACCTCGTTGCGAGACTAGTTCGAGGGGCTGAGCCCATGCGCCGGGTGTTGAATCTTTGCCGGGCTTGCGCGCTTTGAGTAGGTTGTTAGCGAGCTCTACCACGGTGTGAGTGGAGCGGTAGTCGCGCACGAGTTTGACCACGTTGGCGTTACGGTGGCGACGTTTGAAGTCCATGAGAAACCGACTGGTTGCGCCGGTAAATGAGTAAATGGTCTGCGAGGCATCGCCCACAACGCAGACGTCATCGCGTCCGCCCATCCATACGTTGAGCAGACGTTGTTGAAGAGGTGAAACGTCCTGGTATTCATCAACCACAAAGTGACGGTACTGAGCGCGAACGGCGGCGGCAATGGTTTCGTCTTCTTCTAAGATGCCCACTGTCAGCATGAGTACATCTTCAAAGTCGATGATGTGTCGTTCGTCTTTGAGTTCTTCGTAAGTGCGGTAAAGACGCACCATGTTAATGGGCGTGATGTCGTTAGGTAGCGCGCGGTCAGCTAGATGCGGCATCAGGGTATCGGGGGTGAGCATTTTGACTTTTGCCCACTCAATTTCGCCGGCAAGATCTCGAATGGTAGCGCGGTCTGTTGACAGGCGCAGACGGTTGGCTGCCTCGGTGATGAGTTGTGCTTTGTGAGGGATGATGGTGGGCGGTGTGCCGCCCACAGCTTGGGGCCAGAAGTACTGAAGCTGACGCAGTGCCGCCGAGTGGAAGGTTCGTGCTTGCACGCCAACGGCGCCGAGCTGGCGTAGACGCACGCGCATCTCGTCAGCTGCACGCGTGGTAAAAGTCAATGCAAGAACTCGTTGGGGAACGTAGCGTCCGATGGCAATACCGTAGGCAATACGATGCGTGATTGCGCGGGTTTTACCGGTGCCCGCGCCCGCTAAAACACACATAGGCCCGTCAAGTTCGGTGGCGACGCGTCGCTGCTCCGGGTCAAGGCCCTCAAGGATTTGTTCTGGGCTGGGAGCGACTGCGGTGGGTAAAGCGGTGGTTACCTGCTGTGACATATGCGCCCCTTACGAGTTTCAAACGTTGCCCATTTAGTTTAGTGCTTTTCGCACGGGTGTGGGGCGTGCGAAAACTCATAGTCCGGTGTGAGGATTCAGGGGTGAGAACACCCGACAGGAGGGCTTACCTCTGGTTATTCCACGGGTAAGGGGCACCCAACCCAGTGTTCGATGAGCTTACGGGAGATGGAGCTACGCTGCGGCACGCTGATTTCTCCACTTGCGCAAGCGGTGCGCAACTCATCGCGGGTGAACCAGCGGATTTCTGCGATTTCTTCACCATCGGCCTGAACCTCATGAGGGTTAGCGGCGACCGCGCTATATCCCAGCATCAGCGAGCGAGGGAACGGCCAGGGCTGAGAGCCCATGTACTGCATGGCTTCAACCCGCACACCGGCTTCTTCAAAAAGTTCTCGCTCCACAGTATTTTCAAGGGATTCGCCAACCTCAACAAAGCCAGCAAAGGTTGAGAACCGGTTCTTACCCCAAGCTTGAGCGTTACCTAAAAGTATGCGTTCTTCGCCGTCGAAAGTTGCGCTGACCACGGTAATAACCGCCGGATCTGTGCGCGGAAAAATTTCGCGTCCTTCCGGCGTCAATCGTGCCCACCCTGATTTGATGATGCGGGTGGGCTGGCCGGTTGCGGGGTCAAAGGACGCGCGTTGATGCCAGTTGTTCAACGCGATGGTTGCGCTGAGAATATCTCCCCAAGCGCGTTCAACGCGGTTCTCCGCCAGCACGTCAAAACTGAGCGGAGCGAAAGTTCTGAGGTGCACCAGGGCAGGTGTGTTCTCTATATCAACCAGTGATGACGCCCGCTGAGCATCCTTGAGTTCGGTCCAGCATTCGTGGCTCAGCAGGCTCTCGTGGTCTCCGATAATTGCTAAGACCGGGCGGGCAGAGTCTAGGGTGTCCATTACGAGTTCGCCGCTGTAGATGAGTGAGGATGTGCTGGGCTGGTCGGTGACGTGGGTGCGCAACGCCTCAAGGTTGAGCTGCTCTAGCTGGAGCTCTTGAGGCACGACGCGTCCGGCGGCATTGCGTTGCATGAGAATGCACTCCCCCTGAACCGCAATCACCACGGGGATTTCACTCCAGGGGTAAATAGCCGCATCCGGGGTCTTTCCTGCAACAGCTTCTACCAGGTGCGATAGAAAGTCGTCCCGGTTGCGTAGCTCATCGAACCGGCGCATCGTTGTTCCTGAGAGGGGCGTTGCGCCCAGCGGTGAAAAATTCATGTCTTAACCTTTTTGTGACGAATACTCCCTCCATCATAAACATGCATTCTTTTGGGTTCTGCCGAGAAAACCCATAAAAAACGGTGCGTATGCTTTCAGCCGATTCATGTGGGTGTTTATCTCTAGTACCCTTAAAGGGTGACTGTTACACCGCTTCAACTTGCCGCTCTTGTATCTGCAGGCGTGCCGGGGCTCTACCCCGTAGCCGCCCTGCCTTCAGCCGACGACGTTGCCGATTTCGATTCGGCAATTATCATCGACTCCGCCAATAAGCGTTGGCGTGTGCGTTCGCCGCGCCACCCTGAAGCTAGTGTGCGCCTTGAATCGGAGCACGTTATTTTGCAGTCATTCTCTGCTGGTTTGCGCGCTCGTCTGCCGTTCCAGCTACCCACCATCGTGGGTACTGTGCCGCTGAACGGTATGCAAACCTTTATCTACACTCATATTCCCGGTGAACACTACGACATCGACGATCTCGCAGAAATCTCGGCGATGGCAAAACCCGGCACCGAAGATTTAGCCACTTCGCTCGGCAGGCTTATTGCTACCATCCACGTGATGCCCGAGACCATCATTGATGAAGCTGATTTGCCGGTCTATTCTGCGCAAGAGTTACGCGAACGTCGCCGCACTGATTTGACCCGCGCGCGCGAAACCGGCAAGGTACCCACCGCCCTGCTCAAACGCTGGACGGATATGCTCAACGATGATGAGATGTGGTCTTTCCGCACCCGCGTAATTCACGGCGATTTGAACGAAGACAATCTGGTTATCGATAAGAAAAAGGTCAGCGAAGTTACTGGATGGTCTGAGGTCTGTGTGGGTGATCCCGCTGTGGATTTCTCGTGGTTGCTCGCCTGCTCAGATCAAGGTTTCGGAGACAAGGTCATTGACGTGTATTCGGAGCAGATGCCGCAGCGTCCTGATCGCAACCTGCAGCGTCGCGCGAATCTCTATGCAGAGTTCGCGCTGGCGCAGTGGCTGATTCGCGGTATTGAGCTGGATGATGACGGCATGATCGCTGAGGGCATTGGCATGCTTCAGGGGCTCGAACGCGATTTGTACGATGCCGGTGAGCTCAAAATTGAACAGCCGCTACCGGCTGCCGTCGATGATTCTGACATTCCCGATACTGACCCCACCATCACGTGGAATCCGTCAACCGGTGCCGCTGAGCGCAAACCGGCTGAGGATGCCTCAAACGCTGTTGAAGTTCAGGCTGAGGGCTCTAAGACTCAGCCTTCCGCCGGTTCAGTAAAGGCTGATTCCGATGCGGGCACGACGTCCTCCGCGTCACGTCCCAAGAGCTCTCTGCTCGACGATATCGCTCAGATTTCACAACCTCAGCAACGAAAAACTTTGGACGCAACAGATTCTCACCACGATCCAGCAGGCGGTTCGGTAAGGGCATAGAGACTTATTCATAAGCGTCTAAAACCCCTGCGCACCTGAGCTTCTGTTGACCTCTGAAAGGATGCTGGTGGCCACCATCTAGGTGCACACCAGCATCCTTTTTGTTAACAATCGCCGACTCAGCGATGGTGCAAGCACTCACTCTAGGATGCGCCGAGCCTACGCGCCTTCTTGATCAGTTGCGTCAGTTTCTTCTCATCAGCCAAGCGAACGTCCTCCGGTGAATGCTCATAATCGTGGGCCACATAGTAGAAGGTCGCCCGGATGTTCTCCAGCGGAACATCCATCAGCCGCGAGAACCCCAGACGGTACACAGCCAACTGAACTTCACGATGCTTGAGTTCACTATCGGTAGGTACGCGTCCAGACTTCCAGTCCACCAGTTCCCATTCAACCTCACCGTTCTCTAGCGGACGTTTGAAAATCGCGTCCACGCGTCCTCGCACCGAAATACCGTCAACAGGAGTTTCAATCGGGTACTCCACCGCCCACGGGGTCAGATGCGCCCAGCGACTGCCCAAGAAATTGTTCTTGAGCGTTTCTAGCTGAAACGACTCCTCAACCTCGTCATCGGCGTAAATATCCTCCCCGAGATCAAGCATAGCGGCGCTCTCATAATGGTTTTCAATCCACAGGTGAAAAGCTGTACCTTGCCGTGCGCTCAAAGTGGGACGCATCGGCATAGGACGCCTCAGCTGCTCAATCACGTCTTTGGGCGATGAGCTCAGCGACACCAGTTGAGAAGCACTCATATGGCCTGGTAACTCCACAGTTTTTTCACGCTGTGGAGCGTTGAGGATACTGAGCAACAGCTCGGTTTCATCACGCCACGCCGCTACCTGTTCAGTAGATTCATCGCGAACGTAGTTCAGCGGATCGTCGCTATCTGGTTGCGGTTCTCCGCCTTCTAAGCCTCCCCTAAAGACGTTGTGCGCGGCTCGCTCTAAACGGGCACGACGCGACAGCGCAAAATGCAGGGCTGGGTCATGAGGTGCAGGAGCTGAATGTTCAACGTTCCGCCCCTCTAACGCGGCCTCAGCACCGGCCGCATCTAAGTCCTCCTGCGAATCCCAAGTACGTGTCACCGGACCATCGAGAGGGTCAAACGGCCACAGCGCAGTCGTAATGGCAGCCCGTTGAGGGTTTTCTTCGCCGATTTCTTCGGGCGTAGCGTAAGCGATGAGTTCCGGTGCCTCAGCGTTCTCAGAGTCAGCGATCTCTAACTGCTCCTGCAAGAATATGGACGTTTCAGCTGGTTTTTGAGTAGAGCCAATCCAGCTACTTGCGCTGAGCACTAGCAATGAACGCGCGCGGGTGAACCCCACATAGGCAAGACGGCGTTCTTCGCCTAGAGCGTGCTCGTCAGCTTGTTCTTTGAAGAGGGCAAGTTCTTCGTCCAGCTCCCGCAAAGTTACAGGCGTTGCTTCCCACGGCGGAAGATAGTTGTGCTCCCCGCGCAAGGCCCACGGCAATGACTCAGCGTTTTGAGTCCACCGATTATCTTTTGTGGAGGGAAATTTACCCGTGGACATCGCCGGGATATACACATGATCCCATTCCAGCCCCTTCGATGCGTGCACGGTCAGAATCTGAACGGCATCGTGACGGGGTTCTTCCCCCGCAGTTTCAAGGCCGTTTTCCTGTTGTGCTGCCTGCTCGCACCAGGCAAGAAAACCGCTCACACCGTTAGCAGATGCCGAGGACGTATTGAGCGAGAACTGCACCTGCTCACCGTCGCTATCCGTGCTCGTTGCCACGCCGTCGCGTCCGGCTAGAAGAGTGGCGTTAATGCGCGGTGCACTCACAAGATACGAGGACGCGACATCGTGGAAAGCATCCAGGTGACGGCGCGCTGTCTGCGAGTTCACCGGCGATTTCGCGGCAACCTCGATATCCATGAGCGTGGTCTCTTCGATGCGGTACATCAAGGTATTGAGATCATCAGCCATAAATTCTCGGAGGTAGGCAAGTTCGTAGGCGATACGCGACAGACGCGCATACCCGGTATCGGTGAACGAACGTCCGGATGCCGGTGATACCCAGCCTTGCGGAGGCAGGTTTTCAACTGCCTCAATCAAAGAGGAGTTATCTGCGATATCAGACTCTGCCGCCGCTGTAATACTTGCCCATTTTTCGCGGGCTTGACGACGCGTGTGCTCATCTTTAGCGCGCGAAGCGGCACTCTTAGATCGTGAGTGTTCAGCTATAAGCTCCTCTGCACTCTGTGCGCTTTGAGTGGCAACGGCATAAAGCTCTTCAAGATCTAGACCTTCGCCCATGGCAGCAATATCAAGTTCAATGCCTTCGCGTACCAAAAGTTCGCGTCGTTTTTCTAAGAACCGGGCCCATTCAGCCAGTACTAACAGATCTGAGACACCAATACGCCAGCGAGCGCCTGAGAGAATACGCATCAGGGCATCGGAACGTCCGGGATCAGAGAGCACATGCATGATAGAGACGAGATCAACGATTTCTGGAGTATCGAGAAGACCTCCGAGCCCAACTACCTGGTAGGGAATGTCAGCGCGTTCGAAGGCTTGGCGTAGCGGCTCCATACTCGACTTAGCACGGGTGAGCACCGCCATGGTGGGCATCTGATGAAGTGGTTGGTCGGCAAAGGGCGCGCGACGTTCAGCAATTAGGGTAGCGATAGCGTCGGCCTCGGTTTCTTCGCTGATGTATGTTCCCACCAGCACCTGACCGGTGCCTGGCTTGGGTCGTGCTTTCAGGTCAGGTAAATCTATAGTGTTGGACGCACGTACCCACTTAGCAGGTTCTTTCAGCGGTTCAGCTACGCGGTTAGCGGCTGCCAAAATTGAGGTGTCGTTACGCCAAGCAACGCTCAGATAGCTGGGTGTAGTGTCATCGGTTGGAAAGAAATCGTAGAAGCTAAAGAGCTGGCCGTCCGATGCTCCGCGAAAACCGTAGATAGACTGCTTGGGATCGCCCACCGCCATGACGGGGTGTTCGGCGCGTCGTTCAGCATCAACGGCTCGTTGAGTAGCGCCAAAGAGGTCAGAGAACAGCTTCATCTGAGCATGAGAAGTGTCTTGGAATTCATCGAGTAGCACCACTTTGAAGCGGTCTCGTTCTGCGGCCGCTGCCTGCGGTACATCACGGGCGATGCGAGCAGCGTTGGCAATGAGGTCACCGTAGTCCAGTACCTGCATACTCTTTTTCAGACGGACGTAACGCTCCACTAAATCTGCTACGACCAGCCGCGCCTGAATATTTTGTGCCACACCGTTACGTTTAGAAACCGCACCGGGCTTCTCCAGGTTCTTTAATATAGTTTGTTGCTGTAGACAGAATTCACGCACGTGCTCGGTAGATACCAGGTGCTCTGAGCAGTCACCGGCTAGCTTCATCACCGCAGAAATAAGCGTAGACTTCGCCATAGTTTTCTCGGGCAATTCGCCCTCATAGAATTCCACCAGTTGCGCCACCAGCCACGACTGGGTTTGTCCCAGCATCTGCGCGTCTTGCTCAATGCCAATACGCAACCCGTAGTTTTGCACCAGAGTGTTCGCGTAGGAATGATAGGTGCTCACGACCGGATCAGTGGACGTCACCTCGTGTTCCGCACCCTCTGCCACGCGCATCAGCCCTTTAGCCCGCAAAGTCTCAAGCCCGCTACGCATACGCTCACGCAATTCACCGGCAGCCTTACGGGTAAAGGTCACTCCCAGCACCTCATCAGCGCGAACGTAGCCATTAGCAACCAACCACACCACGCGATCAACCATGGTGGCAGTTTTGCCCGAACCCGCACCGGCAACTACCAGGCGAGGTTTCAGCGGCAGAGAAATAATCTGCGACTGTTCAGGCGTTGGACGGTGCCTGCCCAGTACATCAGCAATATCTTCGGGGCTCAGAATTCTCTCGTTAGTCATTTTTCTTTCTCTTTCCCCTACTGCGTTACTTGACGGCCGCGAGCGCACAAGGGACAAATTTCTGGTAGCTTACAGCCGATGCTAAAGCCTCCATCGGCAGTATGACGGGCCTGATAAGTATCGTGCGAGATCAGCTCGGCGGCACGGTTAATGAGCTCAATCGCCCACTGCCCGGTGTCTGGGTTCAACGGTTCTTGTTTCTGGCTGAAGGTATCGACCTTGGTGCTCTTATCGCCCAGTTGAATGAGCCACGCTCCGCCGGTCATTTCGTGCAAACCTACCAGCTCGGGCATTTCATCCTCGGCGATATAGGGGTGGTCTTTTCCTTCGTGGATTGCCTCAATATCGTCGTTCATTTGCTGGCCAGCACCGGCTTCGAGAGCTACCTGGTAAGCAGCCAGCTGCGGGTGCACCTCGAGGTCTTTCTTGGTGGGTTTGCTCTTTCCAGTTTTCAAGTCAATGATCACAAATTTACCCGCCTGGTCGACCTCAAGGCGGTCCACGCGTCCAGACAAAATAGCGTCTTTTGCTGGTCCGGGAACAATCACGCTAAAGGAGCCTTCTACGCCGACGAGCTCGCGTCCGTTGGTCGAGAGTTCTTGCACGTAGGATGCGAAGCGACGCATCATCTCTTGAGCGCGGTCAAACTGTTGCTGAGTTTCCCAGGTATCGGGCAGATGGAGGGTTTCAAAGCGGGTACGCAGTTCAGCAAGGAGCTCCGCTTCAGTGCCCTGCGGTAGATCTTCAGCGATAGCGTGTACCAGCGAGCCGATGGAGCGTGAGACGTCAGTGAGAGCTTCTGCGCGCGCGGCTTGAACAAACCAATCCAGTGGCGAACGGTGAATTGTTTCAACGCGCGACGGTGAGATTCTCACTCGTTCTTCGCGGGTGAAGATGGGCCCGCTTGAGGAGAGCGGTAACAGGCCCCACCAGCTTGCCGGGTGCGCACCGGGAACCTCTACCCCGGCTGTTTGTTCCGGGTTATTGAGGCGGTTGAGCAAAACAGCAGCGTGATGGGCACGCACCGGGTTGCGGTCCTCTTCAGCGACCCATTGACGCAACTCAGCCACCAGGGCACGCAGGGTCAGCGGGCGTCGAACCTCAGTATTGACGCGTTTTTCGCCCACTGCAGGTGCCACAATATCTATCAGCTCTGAGGGCATATCGTCTGCTGAGGACGCCGCTGTGCACACCAGTCTGTATTCAGCACGAGAAATCGCGGTGGAGAACATGCGGTATTCATCGTATCGGGTATCGTGAATCCGCTGAGAAATAGTCATGGTGCGGGCAATATCCCCACCAAATTCAACGGTATCGATTAACTCTTGAGTGCTCAGCAAAGAACCGCGAATTGTCGTATTGGGCCACACGCCGTCTTGAAGACCTGCAACGTACACAATGTCCCATGTGCGTCCAGCTGCCGTTGCCGGGGTCAACAAAGCCACAGCGTCCTGCGCCGTCGAACGGGTTGCCAGGGTATCCATGGGCAAATCTTGCGAATCAATGTACTCCAAGAACTGCGCAGCCGTAGCCCCTGGCATCTGGTCAACATAGCGGGTGGCTGCCTCGAACAGACCGATCATGGCGTCCAAATCACGGTGTGCTCGTTGGCCTGCGGTGCTGTCTTCTGCAGAAATTTCTCGCCACATCTCAGCCAGGCCGCTGGCATCCCACAAAGCCCAGAGCACAGTTTCGGCGGTAGCCCCGGGAACATGAAGTGCCTCTGTGCCCGCCGACAGAACTTTCGCTACACGCCGGGCGGCGGCGCCGTCGCGTCCGCGAGGAATCATAGGAAGGTTAGTCAGACACTCCACTAGCAAGGTTTCTGAGCTCCGGCTGCCACCGGCACGAAGTTCTTGCCCGCGCAGCAGCTGCCTGAGGTTACGGATGTCCATGGTGGATGCTCCACCCAGGCG
>OBYT01000076.1_pt1 | contig 13696 bp, 11 predicted proteins | sample 1476811 | NCBI WGS metagenome assembly OBYT01 (sample SAMEA2580215, study PRJEB22360) | human gut metagenome | biome: human gut; feature: human-associated habitat; material: faeces | place: Denmark | collected 2008/2010
TTATAAATCAGTACAAGTTCGTTCTCGTTGATATCGAGATCCTGCGCGACGCTGAGTGTCACCTGTGTGGGGCGGGATGCGTCCAACATCTCGCGCTGTGAACGAACGGATACAAATTCGCCGGCGGCCATTGAAAGTGCGCCTGCAAGGAGGCCGGCAATACCGCTCAGAAGTACCATGCTACTTGAGGCACCCGATGCGCCGATACCCATAATCAGCGCGACGTTTGAAACCAGACCATCGTTAGCGCCAAACACCGCCGCACGAAAGTTGCCCGAAAGCTTCTCGCGTCCTGACGTTGAAAGGGCACGAATAATTTCCTCATGGATTGCTTCATCTGCCGCCATAGCCTCGGTCGCATCAGGGTCCTCCGCGTAGGGGGAGCGTCCTTCAGCGCGCTGGGCAAGAGCCAGCACAAAAACGGTGCCAAAGTTTTTAGCAAGCAACTGCAACATGCGAGCTGATGCTGACGGACGAGGTTCAGGATGCGCGTGCTCACCCAAAAGAGCGCGCCAATGGTTCTGATGGCGCAATTCGGCGTTGGCTACTTCTTGAAGGATCTCAGCCTCTTTACCCGATGAACGTCGCGCGAGAACAGAGTAGATGTGAGCTTCTGAAATTTCTTCTGCGAGATAGCGGCGCCAGCGGCGAATTTGAGCTTTAGAAGGATGTGCAACGGTTTTATGCATGCTTGTATCGGTTGCAATCACCGATGATGGTGCGTTTCGGTCCATAACTCACTTCCATGTGTTGCGTATGACCGAGTTCTAAGAAAAGAGACTTCGGCCAAGAACTGTGTCTAATGGGCCGAAGGTCTCGCTCGCCTCGAATCCTGTAAAAACGAGGTGGTTTACCGGGTGCATCGCGCAACCAGTATGTCGATAAACCGCTTTGGCTAGTGTTGCTCAAACCTAGCCGGTGGGAACTACTCCCCTTCGTATGCATTTCAGTGTAGTGCGGTACATGGCGTGTTTATAAGAAATAATCGGGTGAGTGTAACCACCGAATTCTAAAAGTTCGTCTTGCTGAATTTTTCGATTTTGGGCACTAAAAAGGACGACGCGCGGCGGGCGCATCGTCCTTTTGTAAAAATGCGAGCGATTAGCTTAGCTCGCCTGAACCGTTTTCGAGGTGAGCGCGCAGGAACCACTGGAACTTCTCAAGTTCAGCAGTCTGACCGATGAGGAGATCCTCGGTGATGGGGTCAACGTCGCCGACCTTGGCAATTGTTGCGCGGTGGTCTTCAATAACACCGGTGTAGACGTCGTTGAGAGCGCGGATGTGCTCAACAGCGCCAGCACGGTCAACGGAGTAGTCGCTCCAAGTGCGTGCTTCTACCAGTGCGCCGGGAACACCGCTGGGTGAGACACCCATAGCAGCCATGCGCTCGGCAATCTCATCTGCGAAACCGCGAACGAGGTCAACCTGGGGGTCAAGCATTTCGTGTACTGCAATGAAGTTGGGACCAACAACGTTCCAATGAGCGTGCTTAAGGGTGAGGTGTAGGTCGTTCATGGCGTGCAAGCGCAACTGCAAGGTCTCGCCTACGTGATGGCCGGTTTCTTCGGTGAGACCGGGGACAGTAAATGATGCATTCTTGTTCGACATTGTTGATTTTTCCTTTCGCGACGCGCGGGGCTCGGATATAAAACCCTGCGTTGATTTGGAAGCTTACTTAACACTGTACTCTGGAACGCTCATTAAATCTAGTGTTATTTTGAATTATTCAATTTAAGGATTTGGTCAAAGCTGAGATCCTCATGCTTGATACGAAGATCTCCCTTACCTTCGGGAACCGGCTGCATACCCGGCACGACAACAACTTTCAACCCGGCAGCTGTCGCACTTGCAACACCGCTCGGGGAATCTTCAACAGCTACGCACTTGGTAGGATCTACACCCAGGCGCTGAGCCGCCAGAAGGTAGGGCTCGGGATCAGGCTTAGCATTTTTGACATCATCGTTGGTGACAATAGTTTTGAAAAGTCCCTCGGGAGCCAGGGACGCAGTTACCTCGGCAATGTGGCGGGTAGCGTTAGTGGCAATCGCACAGGGAATACCGGCGTCTGCTACCTCCTGGAGCAAGCCGGCGACGCCGGGAAGAAGCTCAACGCTCTCATTTTTGGCGTGCTCAATCGCGTGGTTCACCAGCGCGTCGTAAATCTCTTCATCGCTCAGCGGCACACCGTTGCGACGCAGAATATCGTAGGTAACCTGCATCGGCTGGCCCAACGCATCCAAGGTATCCTGCTCGCTCCACTCCTTACCGTACTTGTGAGAAATTGCCTCTTTAGCCTCAGCCCACACCGGTTCAGTGTCAACAAGAGTGCCGTCGTGGTCGAACAAAATAGCTTCGGGATATACGTAATCGCTCATGTTTTAAGCCTACCGGTCAGTTTTGCCCGCGTTGAAGTTGAGAGAAGTGCATGACGCAAAATGACTTTCGTAAAATGGTGGCGTGCAAAAAATTACTGACTCAAACAGATCATCGAACGTCTTTGCCCGCGGTGTGCCCGCGGTGGGTTATGTGCTGGCGCTGGTGGCGGCACTGTGGATAGTTGCCGGACGCGCGCTCTTTGGCGCGGGTGGAACGCTGGTGCCTATCTTTGCGGTTAGTTTTGGGCCGATGCTGTTTATCGTGATGGCGTGCGCCGTGTGGCTGATGCGCAAGGACGCCAAGATGCACGGGGGCGCGACGACACCGCTGATTGTTCTGGTGTACTGCGGGGCGTTCGTGCTGGCTCTGATTTTCGGTTTCTTAGTGCCCGACAGGAAGGATGGGCAGATCGTTTCGGCGGCATCGCGGGTTTTTGGTGACTCGTTTGTGGGGTTGTCCGCCGGCTTTGGTAACACCTTCGGCATCCTGACCATGTGCCTGGCTGTCGCATCCTTAATTCTGGCTCTGATAGAGAAGCGCAAGACTGAGCGCGCCTTTGCTGGTGTTGATGAGGACGCCGAAGAAGCGCGGGCACGCGAAAACTACACGTATGAGTTCCTGGAGTAGTGTCGCGTCCTGACCCTTATCTCGCCCTGCAAACCCCTCATCGCGCCAAGGTGACCACGTAACCTTCATTGTGACCACGTAAACGTCAAATTACTCCCGAAAAGTATAAGAATTTGACGTTTACGTGGTCACTTTGGGTATGGGGTGAGCGCGGACGCGGGATGGGGCTTTGGTGCGGGCGTGCAGAAAATGTTGGGGTAAAAGATGTTTTACAAACCAAAGTTGAGTGTAGTAGACTCAAGTTAGCTAAAAGAGCTGGAAGCAAGGTTGCGGGTAAATCAAGATACTCGCGGACGCCAGCATCCTACGAGCTAAGACAAGGAGAAAACATGAACCCGAAATTCACCACTAAAACTCAAGAAGCCTTATCCGGCGCGAACATGAACGCGCAAACGGCAGGCAACCCCAACATTGAACCGGCGCACATGCTCAAAGCGCTCATGGACCAGCGTGAAGGCGTCGCCGTCGCAGTGCTCAAAGCGGCAGCCGTAAACATCGATGCGGTCTCAACCGCAGCATCCGCCGCTATCAAGAAACTGCCCAGTGTGCAGGGCGCATCAGCTGGCCAAGCGCAGTTCTCACGCACAGCACTGACCGCCATCCAAACCGCGCAGCAAAAAGCAGAACAGTTTGGTGACGAGTACGTCTCCACCGAAATGCTATTGCTGGGCATCGCATCCGGCACCGACGATGCCGCCCGCGCGCTCCACGACAACGGCGCAACCGCCGAAACTATTGAAGCTACTATTCCGAGTGTGAGAGGAGACCGCACCGTGAATACCCCTGACCCCGAGGGTACTTTCCAGGCCCTTGAAAAGTACGGCACCGACCTCACCGCCGTTGCGCGCGAAGGCAAGCTTGACCCCGTGATCGGTCGTGATGGCGAGATTCGCCGCGTCATTCAGGTGCTCTCACGCCGCACCAAGAACAACCCGGTGCTCATCGGTGAGCCCGGCGTCGGTAAGACCGCTGTGGTTGAAGGCCTGGCACAGCGCATGGTTTCGGGCGACGTTCCCGAGTCTCTGCGCGGTAAGACACTCATCTCGCTGGACCTCGGCTCAATGGTTGCGGGCGCTAAGTACCGCGGCGAGTTCGAGGAACGCCTGAAGGCTGTGCTTGAGGAAATCAAGAAGTCTGAGGGGCAGATTGTTACCTTCATCGACGAGATTCACACCGTGGTGGGCGCTGGCGCTACCGAAGGTTCTATGGACGCGGGCAACATGCTCAAGCCTATGCTGGCTCGCGGCGAGCTGCGCCTGATTGGTGCTACCACCCTCGACGAGTACCGCGAAAACATTGAGAAGGACGCCGCACTGGAGCGCCGCTTCCAGCAGGTCTATGTGGGCGAGCCGAGCGTGGATGACACCATCGGTATTTTGCGCGGACTCAAGGAACGCTACGAGGCACACCACAAGGTCTCGATTGCTGACTCCGCACTAGTGGCAGCGGCTAACCTGTCGAACCGCTACATTCCCTCGCGCCAGCTGCCCGATAAGGCGATTGACCTGATTGATGAGGCAGCTAGCCGCCTGCGCATGGAAATCGACTCGGCGCCAGAGGAAATCGACCAGCTACGTCGCGCGGTTGACCGCCTGACCATGGAAGAGCTAGCGCTGTCGAATGAGACCGACCCCGCGTCCGTCGAACGCCTTGAGGCTCTTCGCGCTGACATGGCTGATAAGAAAGAACAGCTGGATGCCCTCAATGCGCGTTGGGAGGCTGAGAAGGCTGGGCTCAACCGCGTCGGTGATCTTAAGTCTGAGATTGATGAGTTGCGTTCTAAGGCTGAGGTCGCTCAGCGCGAGGGCAACCTGGCGGATGCCTCCCGCATCCTCTACGGCGAAATTCCTTCGCTGGAGGCTCAGCTGGCTGAAGCTCAGCGCGCAGAAGCCGCCGTGGCAGAGACCGAAACTATGGTTTCTGAAGAAGTTACTGCCGATGACATCGCCGAGGTTATCTCAGCCTGGACAGGTATTCCTGCCGGACGCATGTTGCAGGGCGAGTCCGAGAAGTTGCTGCACATGGAAGAAGAACTTGGCAAACGTCTGATCGGTCAGCGTAAGGCTGTCACAGCTGTTGCGGATGCGGTGCGCCGTTCCCGCGCGGGCATCTCAGACCCCGACCGTCCCATTGGTTCCTTCATGTTCCTGGGTCCCACCGGCGTCGGCAAGACTGAGCTTGCGAAGGCTTTGGCTGAGTTCCAGTTCGATGATGAGCGTGCACTGGTTCGCATTGATATGAGCGAGTACGCCGAGAAGCATTCGGTAGCGCGTTTGGTCGGTGCTCCTCCGGGATACGTGGGTTACGAAGAAGGTGGTCAGCTGACCGAAGCTGTACGCCGTCGTCCCTACTCGGTGGTTTTGCTGGACGAGGTTGAAAAGGCTCATCCTGAGGTCTTCGACATCCTTTTGCAGGTGCTCGATGATGGTCGCCTGACCGATGGACAGGGTCGCACCGTGGACTTCCGCAACGTCATTCTGATTCTGACCTCGAACATGGGCTCACAGTTCTTGATTGATCAGAATCTTGCTGAGGATGCGCGCCAGTCAGCTGTGATGGGCGTGGTGAATGCGTCCTTCAAGCCGGAGTTCCTCAATCGCCTGGACGACATCATCATGTTCGAACCGCTCAGTGCGGAGGACCTTGGCAAGATTGTCGGACTGCAGATTGACTCCATGGCTCAGCGTCTGGTTGACCGCCGCTTGAACCTGGATGTCACCGATGCCGCTATCGAATGGCTGGGACTTGCCGGTTACGATCCGAGCTACGGTGCGCGTCCGCTACGCCGCTTGGTTCAGCGCGAAATCGGCGACCGCCTGGCTAAGGGAATTCTCGCTGGCGAAGTACGCGACGGTGACACCGTGACCGTGGACGTCAACCCCGACGTGTCCATGGACGGACTGACCGTCACCGCTAGCCGCTAAACCGGTATCTCAACAGTAGCTCCCTCGTGCAGCGCACGGGGGAGCTACTACCTTTAAGGAACTTTCCCTCAGCGCAAACACCCGTGCGAGGCCACTGCAAACGCGCCATAATGAAAACGTGCACAGTACATCTGAAACTTTCGCAAACTCTGGTTCCGCTCATTCTGCTATTCGCTACGCTGACGAACAGTCTCTTCAACGCGCTGACATCGCTGCTACCCACGCGGCGGCGCTGCGCTCGATTGCCCGCGTCGTTGAAGATGCCGGATTCGTGCAGGATGCTGCTGAGGCGTCCGCGGGAATTACCGATATGTTGCGTACCGGCAATGTTCTGGTGCTAACAGGCGCGGGTGTTTCTACTGATTCAGGCATTCCCGATTATCGCGGGCCTAACGGGTCTTTGCGCCGTCATCGGCCCATGACCTACCAAGAGTTTAAGTACGACGCCGGTGCCCGGCACCGCTACTGGGCGCGCTCGTACGTGGGCTGGCGGCAGATGAAGCTGGCTGCGCCCAACGTCGTGCATTTTGCGCTCGCTGAACTTGAGGAAGCTGGTGCGATGAGCGGCGTCATTACCCAAAACGTTGACGGTCTGCATAATGCTGCCGGTAGCCAGAACGTGGTAACCCTGCACGGCGACCTTTCTAAAATTGAGTGTTTAGATTGCGGTTTTATTGAAAACCGTACCTCGCTCGATGACCGGTTAGAGGCCGCAAACCCCGGCTACCTTGAGCGCCTCAACGACCAGGAACTTCAGGTCAACCCCGATGGCGATGTCGATCTCAGCGACTCTTTCATCGCTGACTTTCAGATGGTTGGATGCTTGAGCTGCGGTTCAGAAAAACTCAAACCCAATGTGGTGTATTTTGGCGAGAACGTACCCGTCGAGCGTAAAGAAAACATGCGTCAGATGCTGGCGGATGCGCGTTCGCTACTGATTGTGGGATCTTCGGTCGCGGTGATGAGCGGTTACAAGCTGGTGCTGGATGCCCTGCGTTCCGGTAAGCCTGTAGGCATTATCAATGCTGGTCCCACGCGCGCTGACCACAAAGCAACCTATGTGTGGCGCACCGACGCCCGTAGCGCCCTCGAAAACCTCATCGACGAGCTCTTGTAGGTACTCGCATCCTTCACCGAATGCTAGGTAGGCTCTCGCAATACGGTCACAGACGGCAAAGAATCCTTCTCGCCGGTTCTCTTAAGCTGCCTTTTAAGCGGGACTTAAAGGCTCATAAGTTAGGGCTAAGTTAAACATAGGGTAAACACAGCTTGAACTTTCACAGTAGTTAATGCAATCAATCGCAAACAACCGTGAAAGAACCCAAGCATGAACCCCACCGACATTCTCTTCGTCGCTTTTGCCGATATCATCGCCATTGCACTTTTGTGCGCCATGTACCTCTCCCGCCACAAGCGCCGTGACCTCGTGGTGTCATACCTCGTCATCAACGTCGGTGTCTTCGCAGTCACTGTGGCTCTCGCTAACGCTGATGCCACCAGCGCCGGCATGGGCATGGGACTGTTCGGTGTTCTTTCAATCATCCGACTGCGCTCAACCGAACTTAATCAGCGCGAAGTCGCCTACTACTTCTGCGCACTCGCCATCGGCCTGCTCGCCGGAATCGGCCTAGAACCTGTCGGCCTCATGCTTGGCCTCATGGTTCTCATCCTAGCAGTTATGGGCATCAGCGATTCTCGCTCCGTCATGAAAACCCTGCGCCAGCAAACCGTCACCGTCGATCGCGCTATCAGCAACGACGAAGACCTCAAAGCTTACCTGGGCAAAAAACTCGGTTACTCAATCGAAACCGTCACCATCTTGGATCTCGACCTCGTCAACGACAAAACTCTGGTCGATATTCGCTACAGCACCAAGGACGCGGTAATCCCCAACCGCTCAATGCAGGGACTGGTCCCCGATACCGCTGCCGAGCTGACCAGCCGCATCCCCGTGCACTCCTCCCACTGATCTCTCAGCTCCTTACACCCGCCCCAACGCCAGCTATCAGAAACGAGAAAACACGTGAACAGCCTGTCACCCGTATCAGCGCAAAACCCGCAAAGTCTTCTACCTGAAACCTGCACGGGCATTTCGCTCGAAGAACTCAACGCCAAGGCAGCTATGCAAACCCGCATCGACCGCAAGTACATTGTGGATGCGCTGACCGCCTCACGCATCCTGCAAGAACTGCCAACTAACGCGCAGGTACTTGAAATCAATGGTGTACGAGAGTTCGCCTACGACTCGGTTTACTTCGACACCCCCAAGCTCTCAAGTTACATGCTGGCGGCCTTGGGCAGGCGCAACCGTTATAAGGTGCGCACGCGTAGCTACCTTGATACAGGTGCCACCTACCTGGAGGTAAAAACCGAAGGCGCCCGCGCGGTCACGGTCAAAGAACGCATCGAATACCCGACGCGAGATCGAGCCCGGCTCAACGCTGAAGGCCTCGCCTACGTGGGCGAATCGCTGACCGGACTGCTCGATGAAGACCCCTCACGCTTCTCACCCGTGCTGACCACCGGATACCGCCGCACCACTGTTTTCCTCCCTGAATCAGCGAACAACCCCATCGACGCCCGCATGACCATCGACACTTCACTCACGTGGACGCCCATGAGCGAGTTCGCACTGAGCTCACACCTGCCCTACAGGGAAGGTACCGAATACACGGCACCGGGCATGGTCATCATCGAAACCAAATCGGGAACAGCCCCCTCGATCGCCGATAAAATGCTCTGGCGCGGGGGAGTGCGACCCACCAAAATCTCTAAATTCGCCACCGGAATGGCAGCACTCAACCCTTACCTTCCCTCCAACAAATGGCACCGCACCATCGCGCGTTCCATGCAACTGGTACCCCGCGAACAAGCCGTCGTAGCGAAAGCCGCCTAAACACCCGCGTCCTTACAGCACGACCCAAAATTTCAAAACCCCGCCTCAACCGAAAGAAAACATCATGAAGTTCTCCACTAAAATCAGCAAAGCAGCAACCTCAGTAGCCCTCATGGCGTCCCTCGCGCTCGCAGGCTGCTCCGCAAACACTACGAACGCGTCAAGCACCAGCACCGTCAGCAGCTCAACCAGTGCATCGGCAACGGCTAGCGCAAGCGCCTCAGAGTCACAGACCGCAACTACCGCCAGCGCAATTTCTTACGACACCCACTACAGCGAAGACGATCTCAACTGGGACTCATCCACCGAGAAAACCATTGATCTTTCAAACCCCACTGCCACCGACGGCGTCACCGTTGAGAACGGCGTCATTACCATCACTGCCGCGGGCAACTACCGCCTCACCGGAACCCTTGAAGACGGTCAGGTTGTTGTCAACGCAGGGGACCAAGACCAGGTACGCCTGATTTTAGATAATGCGTCAATCACCAACAAAGACGGCGCCGCGATTGTGGGCCAGAGCGCCGATGAACTCATCGTCTACACAGAATCCGGTACCACTAACACCGTGACCGACGGTTCAGAATACGCAGCCACCGGCGAAGACGATCCCAGTGCTGCCCTGTTCTCTAAGACAGACCTGACGCTGGCAGGGGAAGGCACCCTGAAGGTTACCGGTAACTACAGTGACGGTATCGCAAGCAGCGACGGTCTGGTGATCGCAAGCGGAACCTATGACGTCACCGCAGCTGACGACGGTATTCGCGGTAAGGATTACGTGGACATCCTAGACGGTACTATCACCGTTGATGCTAAGCAGGACGGCATCAAGTCAACGAACGCTACCGACGAGGAGCGCGGCTGGACTCGCCTGACCAACGGCACCGTGACCATTACCGCCGGTGACGACGGTTTCAAGAGCGAGAAGGAACTTGAAATTGCTGGCGGTAAGCTCACCGTTGAGTCTTCGGTAGAGGGTATTGAAGGCCAGTACATTACTGTCAGCGGCGGCGAAACCTCCATCACCTCGTCGGACGACGGCATCAACGCAACCGTAGCTGATACCACCTCTGACACTGAGGACGAAAACACCACCTCTACGGATTCCACCGCTACCGATACCCAGGCAGCAAATACAACTGATCAGCAGGCAGGCGGCGGCGCACCTGCAGACATAGGCCAGATGCCCGCTGACATGGGTCAGGCACCCGGCGGTCAAATGGGCGGCGGTATGCCCGGCGGCGGCATGGATGAGGTCGTGGACGCCTACATTCACGTAACCGGCGGCGCTTTGACCATTACCGCTGAGGGCGACGGCTTTGACTCGAACGGTACGGCCGAGCTTTCCGGCGGCACTGTGACTGTCAACGGACCTTCACAGGGCGGTAACGGCTCAACCGACGTAGCCGGTGACTTTGTACTCAGCGGCGGAACCCTACTGACCGGCGGTACTGCAGACATGTTCGTGGCTCCCACCGGCCAGGCATACGTTTCAACCACCGATCTTGCCTCGACGGTGAGCACCGGTGACGTTCTGGAACTGCAGGACTCATCAGGAAAGACGGTAGCCACCTACACCGTCAGCGATAAGGGCGCGCAGCTGATCCTGTTCTCCACCGCGTCCATGGTTTCTGGCGATACCTACAAGATTGTGAAGGACGGCGAGACTTTGGGTGAGTACACCGCTCAGTAAGGGAGGCAGCTGCCTCTTTCAAAACAGAGGCCAGTAGCTCATATGTGAGGGGAAGGCACAAGAAGACCGCCGCGAGAAGCTGCGGTCTTCGCCTCTTTAAAAAGAGCAAATGCCTGCACGGTGATGTCTTTTAAGTATGCTCAGAGTGCAATAAACAGTTAAAAACCCAACGAAACCCACCAATTCACTGTGGTTTATAGCAATTTAGCGTAACTGGGCGAGCATATAAGAAAAAAACCATGTACCCTTAACAGACGAAAGACATAAACTGGATTCTGGCTAGAGGTGTGTGCGTCGCACATTTAGCTGGACGCGATGGATAAAGAGGGGGTCACGCCATGGGGCGCGGCCGTCAGAAGGCTAAAGCAACACGGCAGGCTCGGGAGATGAAGTACTTCAGCCCCGAGACCGATTACTCCGCGCTTGAGCGCGAGCTGAGTAATGCCAAGAGTAGTTACTCCAGTAAGCCGTCATCTTCTTACTATGATGACGACGATGATTATTCAGAGTACGTTGACAAGTACGCCGACGATTACTCAGATGAGAGCTAACCCCTTATAGGGTTTATTTCTCGTACCCTCACTTATAACCCCGCACCGTGCACGGTGCGGGGTTAAAGTTTCTTAAAATGCGGGTGGAATCTTATCCTCCATGCCAGAGACAGTGAGCAGCGAGCTGGGATCGGGGCTGGCGTGAATCGCTTTGTGAGCGAAGCGAACCAAGCGAGAGGGACTGCTCGCTGCAGCTGTTTCTGGTGAGATAATAGCCCCTCACCCCTCTTCTAAATCTTGTCGAAGTCGCCGTGGGCGTAGGCTTCTTGAATTTCGTCCATGCGGCCGTTGTGCGCCATTTCTTCTAGTTTTTCTTGTGAGAGGTTGGCGAGTTTACGTTCGGTCTGGTTGAGTTTGCGGTTGGCCTCGACGACGGCGGTGGTTGCGGGAATACGTTCTGTCTCGTAGTTGCGAAGTGCCTGTACCAAATCGCCGTCTACTGCCGTGTCGCCCATGTAGGTAGCTAAGGTGACGGCATCGCGAATAGCCTGCGAGCCACCGTTAGCGCCAATGGGGTACATCGGATGCGCGGTGTCACCGAGGAGGGTCACGCGTCCTTGTCCCCACGAGGCGAGCGATTCGCGGTCAACCATGGGATATGACAGCACATCTTCTGCTCCTGAAATCATGGTCTTGATATCGAGCCAGTCAAAGCCCCAATCATCGAAGTAGGGGAGCACATTGCTGGGGTCGGTAGGAACGTTCTGCGTTTCTTTCTCACTGACCGTCTTACCTTTTGACTGCGGGACCATAGCAACCCAGTTGATGAGCGACTGACCTTCTTGTTCTGCCTCGCGAGAGATAGGATAGGTCAAAAATCGTTTGGCATCTTCACCGTAAACGAGAACCATGGAACGTCCGGTTAGGAAGGGTTTTTGAGCGCGGTAAGTTCCGCGGAACATGGTGGTACCTTCCCAGTTATTGGTGTTCGCGTCCGGGTGGAAATTCTTGCGCACTTTGGAGTGGACTCCGTCGGCACCGATGAGTACCTTGGCGGCGTAGGTGACCGTGCGGTCATCGTGGTGGCGGTCGGTGACCTCAACGAGTACGCGTTCGGCATCTTCAGTAAGGCTTTCAACCTGCTGACCTGTCAGGACGCTGTCTTGGGGCAGACGCTGTTGCACGGCGTCGAAAAGCATCATCTGTAACTTGCCGCGATGAACGGAGAACTGCTGCTCATTTTCTGAAAAATGACGATGCGCCAAGGTCGTTTCTGATGTGGTCATATACAAAGATTCTGCGGTGGGATTGCAATGTTTTCTAGTTGCTCACGCAGGTTCATCTCGGTGAGAGCATCCGCGGCTTGCAGCTGAAGATTGATGCCCACGCCCAAAGGTTTGGGCTCACGAGTGCTTTCAAGCACCAACGCGTTGATACCGTGCTCGTGAAGAGCGAGAGCTGCAGTTAAACCGCCGATTCCAGCACCGGCAATAATGACATCTGCTTGACGAATAATGTTCTCAGCCACGATAAAACCTTTCAGTATGAGGGCATTTGTCTTCTCGAACGCTACTCCGTTCACAGTCAGTAAAAGTGGGGTATCACGGGATTCTGCAGAAAATAGGGTAGCCAATGCACAGTTCTGGTTCAGGACGCGCTTACACAGTTGAAACATAGGTTTATCTAGTGTCAGACATGGGTTGCCCCGCGAATCTATAGATATGACTTCGCAGAACAACTTCTCAGACCCTTCACAGACCCCCTCAAACGCGCATCCAGCAGCCGAACAGCCCTCATCCGGATCACAGGCCGCAGGCGCCAAGAAAGGTTTGTGGCAGAAAAAGACCACTCGTCGCACCGCTTTATTTGGCGGACTCGGTGTACTGGGCGTCGCCGGTGTGGGTGGCGGCTGGGCTTATAACCGATACCTCGCCGAGCACACCGAAATCTCAGACGTTGCAGCCTACGAAGCGCAGCAGGCATCGGTTACTACCTCAGCAACCGCGTCCAGCACCGAGCTTACCGGCGTAGCACTCACTGAAAACGGTCTCACCGCTGATCAGGGATCAATTACCCTCAACACCATCGTGACGGGTAGCGGTAGCGATCAAATCACAGCGTATTCCGCAGAAATCATTCTCGATGACCAAACACTGCTGCGCTCCGCTTTTGCCAATAACCAGTTTGGTCTCAACATCATCGACGTACCCTCAAGCATCGCCTCTGAGCACAACGGAATCTGGGCTGTCAACGGTGACTACTACGGATTTAGAGAGACCGGCATCGTGGTGCGCAACGGCGTGGTCTACCGTGACTCACCGGCGCGTGAAGGCCTCGCCTTCTATAAGGATGGCACCGTAAAGGTCTACGACGAAACCACCACCTCAGCTCAGACTCTGGTCGATGAAGGCGTATGGAACACCCTCTCCTTCGGTCCGTCGCTGCTGAACAACGGTGAAATTATCGACGGTATCGATTCAGTAGAGGTCGACACCAACTTTGGTAACCACTCAATCCAGGGCGAGCAGCCCCGCACAGCTATCGGCGTCAAAGACAAAAACCACCTCATCTTCTTAGTGGTGGACGGCCGCTCAGAAGGCTATTCGCGCGGCGCAACCATGCCCGAACTGGCACAGATGCTCAAAGACCTCGGATGCACCACCGGGTACAACATCGATGGCGGCGGCTC
>OBYT01000077.1_pt1 | contig 13637 bp, 11 predicted proteins | sample 1476811 | NCBI WGS metagenome assembly OBYT01 (sample SAMEA2580215, study PRJEB22360) | human gut metagenome | biome: human gut; feature: human-associated habitat; material: faeces | place: Denmark | collected 2008/2010
CGACGCGTCCATCAGCGCCTCGTAGTCAGAATCGGGGCGCGCAAGCTGCAGCGACGCGTCCTGCACACCGGGCAGATGAGCCACGATCATGAGCGAACGCACTGACTCAGGTGCGCCATTAATCGCTGAAATGATGCGTGATGCCGACGTGTTGTACAGCTCCTTGCTCAAGGACGCGGTGGGTGCCTTCTCCCCCAGCCCTTCAGAAACCCAGGTGGTGGTCTGACGGGTGCGCAGAGCCGCCGAGGAAATAATCATCTCAGGAATATGCCCATTGTCTGCGAGCCAGCGTCCCACCTGCGGCGCCTGCGCATGGCCGTGTTTGGTGAGTGGACGGTTGAAATCGTCCAAGCCCCAGTCAGCTTCTGCATGGCGCATGATGATCAGCTTTTTCGCGTCGTGACGCGGTGTTGATGCGAAAGTTTCAGACATGTCCTTATCCTATCGCGCCGGTCCAATCGCCAGCGTCCTTAAAATAAGACACCCATATCACGGAGCCCCCGCTCAGGGACGCCGAAATATGGGCATCTATGCGCGAAAGGTATTACGCGGTTGCTTCTTTGACCTGACGCTGGATGCGCGCCAGCATACCGCTCATACCGTTGAGGCGTAGCGGGCTGACCTGGTCTGTCATTGACAGGCGCATGGCGACGTCTGACGGTGTTGAGAGCACGGTTTCAACGTTTTCACCGTTGAGGCCCTCGTGCAGGATGGATGCGAATCCGCGGGTGGTCGGTGCTTCTTGTGGTGCTGAGAAGAAGAGGTTGACGATGTCGTCCTCAACTTCGGTCACCAAGAAGATCGGTGACTGGCACTCGGGTACGGGTTCTAGTAGCTCGGGGTGCTCGGCATAGCGCTCCGGTAGCTCAGGGAGCGACTGGCTGAATTCAAGAAGCAGCTGCAAGCGGTCGGAGTCGGGAACTTCAGCGAACTCGTTCGCGATGTCCTGAAGTTTTGCGGGAAGATCCTGGTTCTGGCTCATTACTTCCACTCACCCGGCTCTTCGCCCTTGACGATGGGAGCTGCAACAGCGTTGCCCCATTCGGTCCATGAGCCGTCGTAGTTGCGTACGGAATCAATGCCCAGCAGGTACTTGAGGACGAACCAGGTGTGCGATGAACGCTCCCCGATACGACAGTAGGCGATGATGTCATTTGCGCCTGCCAGACCCAGCTCGTCGATGTACAGTGCCTTGAGCTCGTCGAAGCCCTTGAAAGTGCCGTCTTCATTTGCTGCCTTTGCCCAGGGCACGGAGCGAGCGGTAGGAATATGACCGCCACGCAGAGCACCTTCTTCGGGGTAACCTTCCATGTGAGTACGACGGCCGGTGTACTCATCGGGGCTGCGGACGTCGATCAGCGGAGTGACGCCGATGTTCGCCTTCACCTCGGGCAAGAAAGCGCGGATAGCCGCGTCCCTACGCTCAGCCACAGGGTAGTCAGTTGCCTCAACTGCAGGCTTCTCGGTGGTGGTTTCGCGTCCTTCTTCAATCCACTTAGCGCGGCCGCCGTCCATCAGGCGAACGTCCTCGTGACCAAAGAGCTTGAAAACCCACAGCGCGTAGGCAGCCCACCAGTTGGACTTATCGCCGTAAATCACCACGGTTGAATCGCGAGAGATGCCCTTAGCTTTCATCAAGGATGCGAAGCCCTCGCCATCAAGGTAATCGCGGGTGACGCGGTCGTTGAGTTCGGTGTGCCAGTCAATCTTGACGGCGCCGGGAATGTGCCCGGTTTCGTACAGTAAAACGTCTTCGTCAGATTCAAGGATGACGACGCCGTCAGTGTTGAGGTTCTGTGCAACCCAGTCGGTGGAGACTAGGTTCTCACCGTGCGCGTACTGGGCAAATTTTTCGTTGGTATCAGCGGCAATGCTCATGTTTCAACGTCCTTTCGTTACAGAAGTTTTCTGCTATCAACTCCACCACAACCGTGAGCTGTGGGCAAATAATCTTTCTGAGAACTTAATACATCTATTAGCTATCTAAAAGCCTTGGGCGGTTCAGAAAGTATCTTCTGAACCGCCCAAGGCTTTTCGTTCAACCGGGGTTCTAAGGTTTCTTAGCCCTTATAGCGGTTACGGTGTTCTTCTAGCTGCTCAGCGGTGAGCACCTCATTTTCTTTGGTGACGGGCTGGCCGTCGTCGTTGAGGTAGACACCCTGTGAGTAGTCGAAGTTCACGGGATTGCCTTCTTCGTCTGTACGGGTGTACCACTCGGTGTGTTCACCTGAGGTGGAGTCGAAGTCCGCGCCGGTTGCGTACTCGCTGGTGGGCTCGGTGGGTTCGATAGCGATCTTGAAGTTATCGCCGTGCTCACTCACACCGTGCACCACCGCGTTTTCGACCGCGGTCTTTGCAAAGTCACGTCGAATGGTGAACGGGTCATTACGCAGTTCTTTGAGCAGAGCCACGCACATGATGATTAAAATCGCGGCAAACGGAAGCGCCGTCACCGTCACGAGGTTCTGCAGACCCTGCAAGGCGTTGTCGCTACCTGCCAGCAGAATAACAACGGCAATACCCGCCATGCAGATTGCCCAGAAGGTGGTAATCAGCTTATTGGGGTTGGGGTTACCGCGCTGGGATAGTTGCGAGTTAACCAGTGACGCTGAGTCAGAGGTGGTGATAAAGAAGATAGCCAACATAATCAGCACGAGAGGCGCAATGAACTGCGCACCGGGGAGCTGATCCAGCACCACAAAGAAGATTTCTTGCGGTTTAGGCATGGACGCGATGGTTCCGTCGGTCGCGATGGACTGGTGTTCGCGCTGCATCCAGATGGTGGTGCCGCCGAGAATAGTGAACGCCAAAATGATGATGGTTGACGGAATGAACAGCACACCAAAGACGAACTGTCGGATGGTGCGACCGCGTGAGATCTTTGCGGTGAAGACACCGACGAAGGGCGCCCAGCTCACCCACCATGCCCAGTAGAAGGTGGTCCATGATGAGAGGAAGGTTTTCATCTCGTCTGACTCTGCCATGTTGGCGCTGAGCATATCGGGCATTGAAGAAACGTATTCGATGATGGTTGCCGGAATGATATTCAGCAAGAAGGCGGTGGGGCCTGCAATAAAGAAGAAGATCGCCAGACCGATTGCCATTGCCATGTTGATGTTTGAGAGCAGACGGATGCCCTTTGAAACACCTGAGACCGCCGAGATGATGGTGCCAATGGTCAGCAGGGTAATGATGATCAATGCCAGTGTGTTGCCTTCGGGGCTCCAGCCAGAGACGAGCTCGACGCCGCGTCCAATCTGAAGTGCACCGATACCGAGTGACGCTGCGGTGCCGAAGAGGGTGGTGATAATTGCCAGGGCGTCAATGATGCGCGAACCCACGGAGTCGTTGCTGTGGTTTTTGAACAGCGGTGCGAGGATGGAGCTCATCAGGGGCACGCGTCCGCGACGGTAAGAAACGTACGCTACTGCTAGGCCGACGATAGCGTAGATAGCCCAGGCGCTAATACCCCAGTGCATTGCTGCCTGTGCCATTGCGCCGGTGATTGCTTCGGGCGATGCGGCTTCGTAGGCGCCAGGACGCGGGCTGAGGTAGTAGGTCAGCGGTTCGAAGGGGCCGAAGAAGATGATGCCGATGCCGATGCCTGCGCCGAAGAGCATCGCTGTCCATGAGCCGGTGGAGAATTCGGGTTTTTCGCCGTCCATGCCCAGCGGGATTTTGCCGTAGCGGCTAAAGGCGAGGGCGAGCAGGAACAGCATCATGCCGGCTGCAACGATAGTGAAGAGCCAGCCGAGGTTGGTCATGACCCAGTTGAGCGCGGTAGTTGATACCGCGAAGACTTGGTTGGGGTTGATGACGCCCCAGATCACGAAGGCGATAATCAGTGCACCAACGGTGAAGAGAATGGGCTTGTCAACGCCGTATTTGACGCGCTGATCGTCGATAGAGATACCGGGCACTAGAGCCGGGTGGGTGTCGTGAGGGTAGATGACTTTTTTGATCATCTGCCGTGCTCCACCGGGTGCTCGAACCAGCGAAGGCTTGTTCGTAGGTCGAGGCTCCTGGGGAGTCTGGGGCTGTTGTGTGCTCATGTATACCTCAAAGTGAGAGTTAACGTATCAACCACGTAGTTTATAGGTACGCACACTTACTTTCGGGAGCTGAGAGCCTTTTTGCCTCATTATTTCGATTACTTATCAGGTACTGGCGGCACAAAAGCCTACTCAGCCAGAGAGGTAGGAATCTCTACAGAACCAGCGGCAGCCGATACCTCAGAGTCCCACGCCCCTAGCTTTCTTGCTGAAGAAAAGAATTGAGAATGTAGGTCACTTCTTCTGGCTTATCAGCGTGCACCCAGTGCCCGGCACCCTTAACACTAATTTTGCGCACGCGCGGAAACAGCTGACGCATCACGGGGATATCTTCTGGCTGAATGTAATTGGAGTTCGCACCAGCCACCCACAGCACAGGGTTTTCAAAGGGCTGCGCATCCACAGGTTCCCAGCCCATTATCGCATCCAAATTCTTGCGCAGCATGGGAAGGTTAGGCTCCCAGTAAAAGCCGTCCTTACCGCGCGCAAGATTCTGTAGCAAAAAACCGCGGACACCCGCATCGGGCACACGGTCCGCAATTTCGTCGCTCGCTGCACTGCGAGACTTGAGAGTTGCCAAATCAAGGCTCAGCAGCGAATCCAACAAAACGGTGAAACTACCCTTTGAGTCATTAGGAGCGATATCCATAATCACTAACTTATTCACCAGGTGCGGATGTCTGAGCGCCAGAAGCATCGCGATTTTGCCGCCCATAGAGTGTCCAATAACGTCCACAGGCCCGTCAGCGGCAAAGCCGTTCTCAAGATCTCGCGCCACAAGATCTGCCATGTCAGCGTAGTCGAAAGAATCCGTCCAGTCCGATGCACCGTGGTTAGGCATATCCATCAGGAGCACCTGGTAGTCATCGCCAAGCCCTCGCGCGATCCGCGTGAAGTTCTTGCCGCGTCCCATCAGACCGTGCAGAAAAGCGACCTTCTGCGCACCGCTACCAACTGTTGATGATTCAATCGAAAACTCTTGAGTACCCATGTTCTCTAGAGTACCGAGTTAGTCAACGAGCGCTCAAAGCAGAAGGCTCCACTCCCCTTGCGGGAAATGGAGCCTTGCGCTGATAGCAAAGATTTAGATGGAGTATTCCGGGGCTGCCCAGATAACAACCTCGGGATGCTCGTAGAAGCGGTAACCCTGGCCGCGCACGGTGCGCACGGTGTTTGAAAGGCGTCCCAGCTTAGAACGCAGGCGTCGAATATGAACGTCAATGGTGCGCTCGTTAGGTACTTCTTCAGCATCGTGCCACAGGCTATTTAGTAGCTCGTCGCGCCCTACAGTACGGGCGCCGTTTTCAACGAGGTAGTTGAGAAGCTCAAATTCTTTGAAAGTAAGATTCAGAATCTCACCGTCCAAGAACACTTCGCGGCGGGAAAGATCAATCAGGACGCCGGTGGTGTGAGTGGGCTTGGAATCTGATGAGAAGACGTTGCCGCCGGTGTGAGCGCTCTGCGCAGCGGGTTCGGGCTGGTGATGCATTGCGGTGGGATCGCCCAAAGCATTGCGCACAACTTCAAGGTCGGTGCCCTCTGCCCCCGCAGGTGCCAGCGCAACAGCTGCGTAAGACTCGGCTTCGGGAGCAAGATTGTGGGCGTATGCGCGAAGATCCTGAACAATGCGCACCAGCGAGGTACCGCTACTCGCAGCGGCTTCTTCGCTCAAACCTACGTAAATCACGAAGCCGCGAGCCTCAGAATCGGGCACCTGGCGCGCGACGGGTTCCGGCGCAACGCGGGCAGTCATGGGACGCAGGTTGGCGGGGTACTGCTTTGAGGCAGGAGCATGGTGAGGCGCTGCAGCTGACTGTTTAATCGCCTGAGGTCGGTTTCGCTGGGAAATGTGAACGTATCCAGGTGCACCTGACATTTTCTAACCTGCTCTCTGGCCTGTGTTGCCCCGCAACAAGCGTGTGTGTGATGTTCTTGCGACGGGTAAAAATCCACGGCGTGTATAAGGACGCGCGATTTTTACCGGGGTAGTCCTTTTATGGAACTCTGAATAAGTAAATAAATCAAGTAATATTTGTGATTTTTCAAAAAATATAATCTTTTTCTCGAAATTTACCTGTGTTACAAAATATTTCACTGTATAAAAAATGTATAGATATGCATGTTTGACATCTCGCATCCGCCCATCTGCTAGGTCGAGCGGTAAAAATTTTCAGAAAAATGGAACATCAAAGAAACTGAGCATTTACCCTTCAAATGTCAAGGTTGATTTACAAGAAAGTTCTAAAATTCTATCTTGCAGTCCATAATCAACATTTCACGGTTGGTAAATCGGGCAGAAAAATACCGCCCTCTCCGCAACATATTGATGCGGTGATGAGAGCGGTATTCAGTGTTCTCAGTAAGAGCCTTACTCGGCTACACCGTACAGGCGGTCACCAGCATCGCCCAAGCCGGGAACAATGTAAGACTTCTCGTTCAGGCGCTCATCCTGAGCAGCCAAGAAAAGATCAACATTCTCAAGACCTTCCACGCCAGCCTTGAGCGCTTCAATACCTTCGGGAGCACCCAAGATACACACGCACGTAATATGTTCAGCTCCACGCTTGCGCAAGAACTTAATGGCCTCGATCAACGTGCCACCGGTCGCCAGCATGGGATCAAGAAGGTACACCTGGCGTCCCGTCAAATCTTCGGGTAGACGCTCAGCGTAGGTCACGATATCCAAAGTTTCTTCGTTACGTGCCATGCCCAAGAATCCAACCTCAGCGGTGGGAATCAAACGGGTCATGCCTTCAAGCATGCCCAAACCTGCGCGCAGAATAGGCACTACGAGCGGACGCGGTGAAGAAATGTAGGTACCAACGGTTTTGGTGATGGGAGTTTCAACCTCGCGTTCTTCAACACGAATCTCGCGGGTTGCCTCATACGCAAGCAGAGTCACTAGCTCATCAACGAGCTGACGGAAAATAGGTGACGGAGTGTTCTTATCACGAAGAACAGTGATTTTATGGTCGACCAGCGGGTGGTCCAAAACTTTAATACGCATGAGTTAAACGCTACCACCGCGCGCGACATCTCCAACCAGAAAACTCACAAAAGTGGATCGGGTTGAAGGCTTATTATTTATCCACGCGCACGAGGGTGAGCTCGCCTCCTTCACGCACCTTGTACTCTGGCGTGTATTGCCCGCTTTCATTAGCTTCAGGTGAAGGTGTTTGAACTTCAGAAGCAGAGCTGCTGGGGCTGCTAGAAGGTGATGGAGTTTGGGACGGGCTTGCAGATGAACCCTGTGTTGGAACAGCAGTGTCTTCCGGCGTTGCAGTTGGCTCCGCAATAGATGAAGGATTTGAGGCAGAAGGCATAGGTGTTTGGCTCATTGTTACTCCTAGAAAGAGGTAGGACCAGTATTTTTAGTCATTGTCTTTGTACCATTAGCATCTGTGTACGTCATAGTGGTCTGGCCCGTAACGGTTAGACCACCGGCCGCAACACACCTATCGGTAACTTTAAACTGAATAAATACACCCGTAGCATCACCCGTACCATTCACCGAGGTGGAGACCTGCCATACAGGGGCAGTGTATTTGAGGGTAAGGGTTGTCGGACTGGTCTGAGTAACTGTCCACCCTGCAGGGATAACATTTGCACCGTATGACCCTGTAGGTTCAATTTGAATACTGTGGTTGAAGGTAATGACAGAGGTAATGCTGACGTTAGTAACAGTTCCAGCAGACCCTTCTACCCAGTAGCCGTTCGACGAAGTGGTTGATCTATTGGAGTCAGAGTTACCTGCAGGTGATTTATAAGGTAGGGAGTCAATGTAACCGCGCGTTGGGTTAGTAGTTACGTTACAGGTACCTTTCATAGCTTTTCGGGCAACAGTTCGAAAGTACTGACCAGCTGTAGTAGTTGCCGTCCCTCTTTTGGACGCCGCATAAGCAGGAACAGAAGCCGCAGAAAGAACTACAGGCGCAGCCCAAGCCATCCCCTTAGCAAGGCTGCGACGAGATACGTGAGAGGAATTCTCTGACATTTTGCACTCTTTAGTTTTCGAAATTAAATATTTAGAAATCAGTATAACAAAGTTACTACCCCCCCCCCCCTTAGGTTTTTATGAGAAAGCTCCACGCGCAGACTTGGCTCGTAAATGCTTTTTCACTCGTTTAGCCTAGGAAGATGTGAATATATTTCAAAGAGACCAGTTAAACCCGAATTCAGACCCGGGTTTTTAGCTAGATATTCCGGAGGCCTTTTTCTCTACCGACTAGGAAATTTATCTTTCCAAAGAAACAAAATATTTTTTATGCTTCGCGCGCCGCCTACAGATATTTATTTTTAAATTAACCGATATTTAACCAGTTGATAAACCCATAAACCGCCTATAACTATCAGCATTCCTTCAGTTACCAGTCAATCAAATATATCTATATCAAAACTTAACCAACGGTACGAGCACAGCCAGGAAGATGATTTTATAAGACCTTCCGTAACGTCGGATGCCCATAAAGAACCCCCGCTCCAGCACCCCGCACAAACATTCAGGCATAACAAAAGCCCGGTTTGAAAATTCAAACCGGGCTTTATATGAGCGGTGACGGAGGGATTTGAACCCTCGGTACGGGGTTACCGTACACAACATTTCGAGTGTTGCACCTTCGGCCGCTCGGACACGTCACCAGCGTTTACGAGCTTACCCAAAAGCCCGTCAATACTCAAATACTACGCCCACTCATAGCACCCACAAAGACGCTAAGAAGAGATATAGCCGTCGATGATGAGCATTGCGGTGCGAGTGGCATCCTCAGCGGCACGCTCTGAGGAGTGAATTTCGCGGTCCATAGTCAGCATGAACACCGCACCAAAGAGCGCGACAGCTACTGCCTCGGTGCTCTGGTTGGTATCGACCTTGTAGAGCAACGGAATGCCGTCAATGATGTCTTTGATAGCGCCGATGAGCTCCAGGCGCACCTCACGCATGGTGGGTGACCAGGTTTCGGGGTTTTTCCACACTTCTGAAATCCACAGGCGCGCAAAGCCAGGATGCGCCTCTAAGTACTTGAACGCCGAGTAGCAGGCCAAGCGAATAGCCTCGCGCGGGTCTCGCTGGGCGCGTCCTTTATCAATCTCTGAAATCAAGAGTTTAGCGCCGTACTGCAAGAGCTGATCGACCATTGTCTTTTTAGAACCGAAGTTGTAGTAGACGGTGCCTTTAGAGACTCCCGCACGTTCTGCAACTTCGTCAACAGTGGTAGCGATTGAGCCTTTTTCGCTCATGATGAGCAGGGCAGCTTCAAAGAGTTTGAGCTGGGTTTTATTGGTTCGTCCGGGGCGACGGGTGGGCGCCTGTGCGTAGGGGCTTTGGTATGCGTAGGGCTCTGCTGATGAGCGCGGCGAGTGATCAGTCATGGGGCGCTACCTTTGAGATGAGAACAATGAACTAACTAGACAGAACATCTAATATACACTCTAGTTTTTGAAATAATCTGCTTATTTTTTCAAAAAATTTACGGGTGAGTGTTCAAGTATACACATTAAGTTACCGTCCGGTTACATAGCCGGATGTGCCGTCTAGCGTTCGCGCTTGTCAGCGAAGAATGAGGTGAGCAAGTGAGCGCATTCCTCCTCGCGCACTCCTGCATAAACCTCTACCCAGTGGTTCACGCGTCCATCGCGCAAGACATCGTAAACGCTACCGGCAGCCCCTGTTTTTTCTTCCCACGCGCCCATGACAACCACTGGTATTCGAGCCAGCAAAATGGCACCGGCGCACATCAGGCAGGGTTCCAGCGTGACCACCAGCGTGCATCCGTCAAGACGCCAGGTACCCAGGCGATCCGCTGCCTCGCGAATTGCCAGAACCTCAGCGTGCGAGGTGGGGTCTTTCGTCGCCTCGCGCTCGTTATGCCCGCGTCCTATGACGGTGCCATCAGCGTCAACAACGACAGCCCCAATAGGCACATCGTCGCTTGCCAGAGCGAGTTTCGCCTGGTCAAGGGCATAGCCCATCCAAGCCCGATGCTGAGGGGAAGCAGGAAGGTCATGAGTGCGCGTAGCACCGGGGGTTGAGGGTTGAAGTTGGCTCATAGCTCTCCCCTAGTGTGTGCTTGCGAGCGCGAACGGTAGAACGTGCGCCGCTCCGGCTTGTTTGAGCAGGCGGGTTGCGACGGTGATGCTCCATCGTGAGTCGACGAGGTCGGTTACAAGAAGAACTGTCGGTTGCTGTTCTTGCAGGTAGTTCTTCATCTCGTCGGGGGCGTCCCAGGCGTGCACTGTGGCGGCGCATCGAAAGACGCTGTTGCCGCCAAAGTGTGCGGCGTCCTGTACCTGTGTGAGGGGGCCGAGGTCGACCAGTTTTCCGGTGACAGCAAGGCCGTGGGCTAGGGATTGTGTAAGCTGCGGACGCACTGGTGAGGGGATATAAACCACCGCTTGAGGACGCTGCTGCCACTGCCAATCGGCAAGTACCTGCACGCAGGCTTTGCCCATGTCGGGGCTGATGGGCGCATCAATCTCAGGGGTGTTTTCGGCGTTTGTGAAGAGCTCGCGCAGGCGGTTACCCCAGCCGAGGTCGGTGAGGCGGGCGAGCGCGCGTCCTGTCTCAGGTCGCAGATCAGCTGGGATTTTACCTTTGAGAGGTTTGCCGTTTTCGCTCACGCCTAGGCGGTCAAGACCGGTGGGCCACATGCCGCGCGGTTCGATTTCTACGCCTACGGATGCCAGTGCCCCGCGTGCGGCCTGCGCAGCGTTGTCATTGATGTCGGTAGCGAACCAAGGCCCTGCGCAGACATCGCACTGGCCGCAGGGTTGCGCGGTGCGGTCATCGAGTTCGAAGGCGAGAAACTGCATACGGCAGGTGGTGGTGCGTTCGTAGTCCAGCATGGCGTTCTGCTCGTTGCGTCGGGTTTGCGCTACGCGGCTGTAGCGTTGCGCGTCGTATGTCCACGGGTTGCCGGTGGCAATCCAGCCCTTGTCAACGCGTTCTGTGGCACCTTCAACGGCGAGCACTTTCAGCAGAAGCTCGATGGAGTTTCGTTTGACGTCTACACGGGTTTCAAGGGCGGGCACGCTCAGAGGTTGCCCCTGCTCTGTTGCCTCGCACAAAGCGCTCAGCAAGGCATGAGTGTTTTCTTGGGTGGGCATGGACGCGGTTGCAAAGTACTCCCAGATTTCTTTGTCTTCGGCGCCCGGCAGTAGAAGGACGTCAGCGTTGATAGCGCCGCGGCCGGCGCGTCCTACCTGCTGGTAGTAGGCTACGGCTGAGGACGGCGCACCCAGGTGCACCACGAACCCGAGGTCGGGTTTATCAAAGCCCATGCCCAGTGCGCTGGTAGCTACTAGGGCTTTCACGCGGTTTTCTTTCAGCGCGGCTTCGAGTTCTTGACGTTCGTCGGCGTCGGTGCGTCCGGTGTAGGCGGCGACATTGTACCCCGCGTCGCGAAGGGCTGCGGCGGTGTCTTCGGCCGCTGAGACCGTCAGCGAGTAGATAATGCCAGAGCCGTTGAAAGAGCCCAAGTGCGTGAGTAACCAGCCTAGACGCTGGGTAGAATCAGGTAAGTTCAGCACGCCCAGTCGTAGAGAATCACGGGTGAGCGGGCCGCGCAGAATGAAAACGTCGGAGGCGAGGTGAGACTCCCCCGATTGCTCAGGCTGAGTTGGTTGCATGCCTTGCCTCGGCGAAGGCTCACCGGCAGGCGTCCCTGAGTTCGCGCCTAACTGTTCGGCGACGTCCTGCACCACGCGCTCGTTCGCGGTTGCGGTGGTCGCAAGAATAGGCACGCCTGCGGGCAGTTGAGCAATCAGCGTGCGAATACGCCGGTAGTCGGGGCGGAAGTCGTGCCCCCAGTCAGAGATACAGTGCGCCTCATCGATTACGAGCATGCCCAGGTTAGGGAGGATGCGCGGCAGCCAGTTCTCGCGGAAGGCAGGGTTGTTCAGGCGCTCGGGGCCGATGAGTAGAACGTCCAGCTCGTTCGTTGCGATTTGAGCGGCAATCGAATCCCACTCTGTCACGTTGGATGAATTCACCATTGCGGCGCGCACACCGGCGCGGGCGGCAGCGTCCACCTGATCACGCATGAGAGCGAGTAGGGGCGAGACAATCAGCGTCACGCCGCTACCTGCCTGGCGCATCAGAAGGGCTGAGAGAAAGTACACCGCCGACTTGCCCCAGCCCGTGCGTTGAATAACGAGTGCGCGGCGGCGGTGCGCCACGAGTGCCTCGATAGCCTCGAACTGTCCAGGATGAAAGTGCGCGCCGGGATTGCCGGTGAGTTTGTGCAACAGCTCAAGGGCGGATGCGTGCAGGTGGCTGGCGGGCTCGGTGCCGGGTGCTGAAGTCATGTCTCTAGCATGGCATATCTGCGCGCTAGGTACGTGAGGGGTGACAGACTACAAAAGCTTATTCCCTGAGCGTGCTCATCGTCTCAACGCACGATTTGCCCCCGTTAACTAGACTGGATGGTATGCCCGTAACCAATTCCATTCCGCTGAACGCTGGCAAAATGCAGTGGTTTGCCCTTGCTGTGTTGATGTTGCCTGTCCTCTTGATTTCTGTTGACAACACCGTGTTGAGTTTCGCGCTGCCCGAGATCTCTCGCGTCATGCGCCCCACCGGCACTCAGCTTTTGTGGATGGTTGATCTGTACCCGCTGGTGCTGGCGGCTCTACTGGTTCCCATGGGTTCGCTGGGCGATAAGATCGGACGCCGTCGACTGCTCTTGATTGGTTGCACGGGTTTTGGTGTGGTCTCTGCTCTGGCGGGATTCGCGCCGAGTGCTAGCTGGTTGATTGCCGCTCGCGGTACGCTGGGCTTTTTTGGTGCTATGCTCATGCCCTCAACGCTGGCGCTTATTCGCAATATCTTTCTCAGCCCCAATCAGCGACGCGTGGCGTTGGCCATCTGGGCGTCGGGCTTTTCTGCCGGTGCTGTCATCGGCCCGATTATGGGCGGGTTTTTGTTGGAGCATTTTTGGTGGGGCTCTATCTTTTTGATTGCCACGCTCATTCTTGCGCCGGCGCTTATTTCCCTGCCGATGCTCGTGCCCGAATCGTATAACCGCACGGGCGGTCGCATTGACGTTCCTAGCATCCTGCTGATTATGACGGCGATGTTCGGCATTATTTATGCGCTGAAGATTGGCGCTACTGAGGGGCTGGGGCACCTCAGTATTTACGTGGCGCTGGGGGCCGGCCTGGTCACCGGGGTTTTGTTTGTGCGCAGGCAGAACCGCCTTGAGCACCCCATGCTTGATATGACGCTCTTTCACAGCCGCGTCTTTACCGGTGGTCTGCTGAGTAACCTCATCACGATGACGAGTTTTACCGGCTTCATGATTTTCTACTCCCAGTACGTGCAGCTGGTGGTAGGTTTCTCGCCGATTGCCGCCGGACTATCGATGCTTCCTGCGGTTATTTGCACCATTCTTTCTGGGTTGCTGGTGGTGCGTGTGGCTAAGTTCATTCGCCCCGGGTTAGCGGTTGCTCTGGCTCTAGCACTCAACGTTTTGGGCTACGCGCTGATTTCGTTCGGTGGCTTTACCGGCGCGTCCTTTGCCCTGTTTATGGCTGGCTTTATGATGCTCGGCGTGGGCAACGGCGCCGCGCAAACCCTCGCGAACGACGCGA
>OBYT01000078.1_pt1 | contig 13626 bp, 11 predicted proteins | sample 1476811 | NCBI WGS metagenome assembly OBYT01 (sample SAMEA2580215, study PRJEB22360) | human gut metagenome | biome: human gut; feature: human-associated habitat; material: faeces | place: Denmark | collected 2008/2010
GCCGCCCAGCGCACCTGAATACCGGCGTCCGCAAGTTCGGCTGAGACCGGCAGGTTGGGCAAACCGTTTTTGTTGCGCCCGAAAGCGTCCTTGTTCTTATCAAGGATGACCTGCACTCGCACTCCCCTGCGCGCAACATCTTTGAGGGCGTTGATGATGCTGCGTTCTGAGAAGTAGAACATCCCAATGGTCAGTAGCTCACCCGGGCGTGCAGAATGAATGAGTTCTACCACGCGTGTACGGATTGCGCCTTCGGTCAGGAGCGAGGCAGCATCCGCGCCGTTCTCATCGCCAGCATCAACCTCCATGCTGAGATTGTCAAAGAAAGTGCCCTCCGGTGCAGAAAACGCGTACACAGCGCGTTCACTTGCCAGCAGGTCAGCGACCACAGCACCATCAACATGAAAACCAGAGTTAGCGTTGGGCGCGGACGCGTCGTGCGGGTTAGCCGACGACACCACGGCTTCGCGCTCATTGAGCGCCACCTTGCGATGGTTAGCCTTGAAATTTAGCAGCTGAGTATAGGCGTGCGCACTCACCTTAGGACCTTGTGGATGTAGCGCGTTCGGCAGTACAGAAGCACCAACCGGTAGCTTTGACAATACGCTGCGATACAGCGCAGAGTAAGCGGGGTTAGAATCCGGTAGCGCATCCAGGTTAGTTTCAACGACCTCGATGCCGGCAGCCCGCATCCGCTCAAAATAGTCACGAGAATAAGCGCCGTAAAAGGTGTTCATGGGGTCTGTAATCAGCACAATGGGCAGCTGTGGCGCAGCTTCTTTGCGCTGGATCAGAAGCCGCGGGCACTGTCACATCTTGCGCAGGTAAACTTGAAACCATGCAATTTTCACCGCAGACCTTAGTTTTAGAACGCGCCGAATGGCAGGAATTAGCGCAGGCGCACCAAGCGCGGGCCGGACGCTACGCGAACCCCTACGTTGAGCGTCGTAACCGCGGTGAAAAGCACCCCGTTGAAGACTTTCTCTTTACCTATTACACTCTCAAACCCGGTCAGATGATGCGCTGGCATCCGGGCGCTGGCGTCATTTTGTTAGGCGCACCCGAGTACGCAGATCAGAAGTTCTACCGGGCTGTGACGGCGCAGGAGTTGCAGGATGCCGGCGTCCGGGCAGAGCGTGCGCAACAGCTGGCGCACGAGAGCGCCGCTGTAACCGTCGATGTTGAAGGCTTCTTAGAAAAACGCGGAACTGCCGTCAGCTTTACCCGCGAGATTCTGAGCAATACTGCCGCTAAACCCGGCTATTTCGGGTGCTTTGGTATGCACGAGTGGGCCATGGCCTATAAGTCAGTGGAGAACAATATCCGCCACGACTACCTTGGCCTTCGACTCGGTGCTGAGGGCACCGATAAGGTGGTGGAGTCCCACAAAATTAGGTGCTCGCACTTTGATGCGTTCAGGTTCTTCATGCCGCAGGCAGCACCCATGAACGAGCTTCAGCCCACCCGCGAGCAGCAGCGTAACCTTGAGCAGCCCGCCTGTTTGCACGCCAACATGGACGTCTACAAGTGGGCGTACAAGCTTCTTCCGCTGGTCTCATCAGAACTCCTCATGGACGCCTTCGAGCTGGCATGGGAAGTGCGTGAACTCGATATGAAGGCGGCACCGTACGATCTGAAAGATTGGGGTTATGAACCGGTTAAAGTTGAAACTACCGAAGGTAAGGCGCAATACGTACAGATTCAACGCGAGTTCGCCGAGAGGTCGGTGGAACTTAGAAATAGCCTCCTCGCGGTCGTCGAAACGTACAGGTTCGCGCTTACCGAAGCTGTCTAAAAAGCTGTTTAGAAAGAGGTAATCATGGCTGAGTCATTGACCATCGCAGAGACCGCCGAATACTTGGGCGTCAACGAATTTTCCGTGATGACATGGTTTGGTGAGGACGCCCTCGTACAGGATGAGTCCGCGCCCGGCGTCCGCTTTACTCGCGCGTCCATAGAGGCGTTGAAAGAGGTGCTGGTCAACCGCAAGAGTGAATCACGCACCATGATGCGTGATTTCGGCGGGGAATACTAAAACTTCAGCGAGGCGGAGGCTTCGCAAGTACAGCGAAACCTTCCGCAATATTGGCATCTTCAGTGATGCAGGTAACCTGTTTGTCACATTTGACGTGTAGGCTTACTAACACGAGATACCCCATAGAAGGAGTAGACCCATGTCAGATAACAATCTTTTGAGCATTGAGCAGGCTGCTGCTGCACTCGGCATTGATGAGTCAGCAGTGAAGTCACTGGTTGACGAAGGCAAGCTGTCACCAGCAGGTGGCGGCGAGGACGGTCTGAAGTTCTCACCCGAGGCTTTGGGCGCGCTCAAAGACAGCGGCTTCGGTGGCGACACCCTGCGTGGCGCGCTGAACGGCACCGACCTCATCTAAGGTTTTTACGTGCAAGAAGGGCTCAACCTATTACGGGTTGAGCCCCTCTTTTTTGCGCTTTCACACGGCTTACTAGTAGGTGGTCACTGCCTGTGATCGCTTTTTGCGAGCGCGTATTCTGCTCACTGCCATAGTGACGGGAATGGCAATGGCTACCAATATCAGGGCAGCGAGAATAGGCAGGAAGATAGCGGCAATGGACAGTAGTACGGATGTGGCGTCCTCGGCGGTTGAGACCATAGGCGCACCCACGCCGACGGTTGCGCCGTTGATGAGCGGACGCGTCGTCATTTTAAAGAGGTGCACGAGCAGGGCGATGATAATGCCCACGACAATGGCAACCCAGGCACCGGACTGCACGTAGGCTTCGGGATCGGTGACGGTGTCGCTACCGCCTACGCTGAAACCGGCAATGTTTGAGACTGCGGTGGAGCCGAAGACGATACCGCCGGAGGTCGGACGCACGATGGTCTGGATAAAGTCGTTACCAGTATCGACGGCGGGGATTTTGTCAGCCACGACTTCAAGGGCTAGGAGCACGCTTAAGATGATGGTCACCCAGCCGTTGGAAAGCCAGTCGAATCCGCTGGCGAGATTGACGAACTGGGTGTATCGGTCAAGAAAGCCAAGAACCAGAAGGGGATGTACGCATTAAGCCCTGCGGATGCCGCGAGACCGGTACCGGTGAGAAAATCCATAATGCCATCGTATAATCCGCGGCTCATAAGTACGCCAGCAACCTTCCACATGAGACCTTTTAGACCCCTGGCATGAAGGTTTGTGGCGTACTTATGGCCTGAAGCGATGCCTTAGCGCATCTATTGTGTTTGTTTCTTACGGTAGATAAACACTGTATCTAGCGCTAAGAAGAGCACCAAAGAAATCCCTAGCAACGGTAAGAAAAGACCAATCGCTATAGCAACTAGGGTTAAAGGAAGCCAGAACCACACGGGTATGTTCTTCCACATCGTGTGAGGAGGAACCGCACCCAATCTGTGAGATTTATTTTTAGGACGGCGTTGCCACCACATCACGTATCCCCAGATACACAACATTGTTAGAGCCACAGAAAATATCACGATGACCAGCTGGTTAACAGCGCCAAACATGATGCCCATATGTGTATCAACACCCCATCGAGTCAGCTTTGCAGCGAGCGGATAATCTGCAAACCGAACGGTATCGACGATGGTGTCATTCTGCGGATTCACAGCAACAGAATCTACCTGGGTGGGAAAGCTGCGCTGAGTTTCGGTAACAGTCCACGCCGTCCTGTCTGCACCGGGAACTATCTCGATATTCCGGGAGTCGATGGTCGGCTCTTGGCGAGCGTCCTGCAGAATACGGTCATAAGAAATAGCCTGCTCTTGGGGTTCTTGGCGTGTATGAGCATCGTGGGTGGTATGGGAACCATGGTGGTGTGCATGCTCATCGGAGGAAATTGTGGAACCATCTAGGCTCTTGTTGACGCTGGGAGTAGTCCAGCTCATTGCAGTACGTAGATTTTTAACATTTTCCCCGGCGTAAGTTGACCATGTAATGCCGGTGGCAGAGAAAAATACCATTCCTAGTGCTAACCAAATGCCAGCTGAGCTATGCCATGAAAGGGTACGACGATAGCCCTTTATCTTGTTATTAGGCACCACCAGGTCTTTTTTCTTGGTGAGTTTTTGAGCCCGAAGAATCCATAGGGTTACCCCACCTAGAGCTACAACCCACATCCATGAAGCGGCTAGCTCGCTATATACATGCCCGAATTTGCCCAGATGTAAGTTGGTGTGGAATGTGCTAATCCAAGCACGTACGGGAAGGGAGCCACTACTGCCATAGACAGTGAGATCTCCGCGGATTTCGCCTGTTGCAGGGTCAACAAAAACTCCCCGAGTTTCGCTTTCCCCAAGGTTTTCATCCGCATACATCACTCGGGTGGTTGCCCCTGCTTGTGGTGCTGGACGAACAGCTGCGGGGCTGGCGTTAGCGTCGCCCACGTAGCTGTTGGCGGCAGCTACCTGCTCGTCTATGGTCAGGCGAGTGTCTTGGCTACTGGCGGTTAGCTCATGTCGGTAAATTATTTTTTCCGCTGGAATGGAGAGTGCGTAGAGCCCTCCTGTGATAGCCGCAATGATGATGAAGGGTGCAATAAAAATCCCGGCGTAAAAGTGTAGCCGTCGAGCCAGTGGATAAAGCCAAGTTGAGATTTTTGGTTGCTGAGTTGCTGTGCTGGGCCCCATATTTTTGGGCGCAGTTGAGGTATTCATGTGTATCTTTTCTACAGTCAGGGCGCTTGAAGGTATCGCTGTGTAGCGCCTAGTCGTGCAGACTAGGACGCGGGCGCAAGGGAAGAAGATACGGCTGAGGGTAGGTCCCATTGGCTCCGTGGCGTCAGGGTAACTTGCGAGAAACGCAAGAGAGGGATGGGATATTTGTCCCTCGTCATAGCGCGGCAGGTTATAGGGACTAGCGGCAGGCGTAGATATTTTAGAAACCTGCGGATCACTAGATGAGTAAGGGTGATGAGAGCGCTAATGAGAAGCTCATACTTGTAGATCACAGCGACGGTAACGACTACTACAATAAAGTGTGCTAGCCACATGCTGATGCTGAGATGGTGGGATTCTGCAACCCGCGTCGGCACATGCACCTGTATCTGATGAGAGTGCGAAGGATGGAATGCGTGATGGTGGTGCATCACGGGTCCATGCGCTTTCGCTAATGCTTCAAATAATGTGTGGAAAACAAATTGGCTGGTAAGAACCACTGCATCTAAGCGCGGCAACGAGAACTTATGAGAGCTCAAGGCTATGCAGACCGGTGTAGATAGCACCAGTGGAATGAGCATAGCAAGAATTGAAAATGACCACGCACCACCTGCTATTGCGTGCGAACATAGCGCAGCAAACGTTGCGAAGGCAGCAGAAAGCGATCCACGAAGGACTCTTTTCTGGCGGTGTTTCTGTTGCACCTAAATATAATAAACGTCGAAGGCTCTTAGCGGACGAGCACCGCACGCTTTACTTATTCAAAATTTAAACTTATCTGATGCAGTTCCTTGGAATAGTTACACCTCAGCGCGCCCGGGTTACTTCAGCTCACTTTTTCGAGTTAAGATGTTTAATGGTCAATTGTTACCTTTTCACGCACATCTAGGAGTGCCCATACTATGGCCCGTATTGTTGTTGACGTTATGCTCAAGCCTGAAATCCTTGACCCTCAGGGTAAGGCTATTGCTAACGAGTTGCCCCGCATTGGTTTGAAGAACTTCACCGATGTTCGTCAGGGTAAGCGTTTTGAACTCACTGTTGACGGTGAGGTTACCGAAGAGCTGCTGGCGCAGGCTCGCGAAGCCGCCGCTGAGCTGCTCTCAAACCCCGTGATTGAGGACGTCATCAACGTTGAAGCACTGGAGGACTAAGCATGGCTGAGTCTTTGGCTCCTACCGAAGTTCCCTTGGTGGGTGACTTCTCACAACCGACTACCGACTCCGCACTATCAGGTGTGCGCGTTGGTGTTATTACTTTCCCCGGCACGCTGGATGACCGCGACGCTGCTCGCGCCGTGACCCTTGCCGGTGGCACCGCTATACCGCTGTGGCACGATTCAACTGATCTACAGGACGTAGACGCTGTTGTCGTACCCGGTGGTTTTTCGTACGGCGACTACCTGCGTGCTGGCGCTATTGCTGCTAAAGCTCCGATTATGGAGAAGGTTATCGAAGCGGCTAACTCTGACGCGGCTCTGCCCGTTTTGGGTATTTGCAACGGTTTCCAGGTACTGACCGAAACCCACTTGCTGCCCGGCTCGATGATTAAGAACGATCACCGCAAGTTCATTTGCCGTGACCAGGTTCTGCGCATCGATAACAACGAGACCGCGTGGACTTCTGACTTTGAAAAGGGTCAGGAAATCGTAGTGCCCCTGAAGAACCAGGACGGCCAGTACGTTGCGGACGCGGAAACCCTCGAAGAGCTTGAAGCTGAAGGACGCGTCGTCTTCCGCTACGTAGGCGTAAACCCCAACGGTTCCCGCAACGACATTGCGGGTATCGCGAACAAGCGCGGCAACGTCGTGGGTCTCATGCCTCACCCCGAGCACGCTGTAGAACCCGGCTTCGGCCCCGACTCATCCGGTTCCGGCGACGTCGCCTTGCGCGGCGGTGCTGACGGCCTGGGTGTGTTCACCTCGGTTCTCAACAAGCTCGTTTCAGCACGCTAAGCGTCTGCCCTATTTCAAGGAATTTTTACGATATGAGTGAAAAGCAGTTCAATCTGGACACCGTCGAGAACGCGGCGGCAACTCCAGACACCGAGCTCCCCTGGGCTGAGCTTGGTCTGAAAGAAAACGAATTTGAAGACGTCAAGAAGATTCTTGGCCGTCGCCCCACCGCAGCTGAGCTGGCAATGTACTCAGTCATGTGGTCTGAGCACTGCTCCTACAAGTCATCCAAGGTTCACCTGAAGCAGTTCGGCGCCAAGGTAACCGACGAGATGAAGAAGGACCTGATGGTCGGTATCGGCGAAAACGCCGGTGTGACCGACATCGGCAACGGCTGGGCTGTGACCTTCAAGATTGAGTCACACAACCACCCCTCCTACGTTGAGCCCTACCAGGGTGCAGCAACCGGGGTTGGCGGCATTGTGCGTGACATCATCTCCATGGGTGCTCGCCCCGTTGCTGTCATGGATCCGCTACGCTTTGGCGCCATCGATCACGAAGACACCGCGCGTGTCCTACCCGGTGTTGTATCCGGCTTTGGCGGCTACGGCAACTCATTGGGTCTGCCCAACATCGGTGGCGAAGTCGAATTCGACGAGTGCTACCAGGCTAACCCGCTGGTTAACGCGCTGGCTGTAGGCATCATGCGTCACGAAGACATCCGCCTGGCAAACGCATCGGGTGTTGGCAACAAGGTCATCCTCTTCGGTGCACGCACCGGTGGCGACGGCATCGGCGGCGCGTCCGTTCTGGCGTCCGAGTCATTCGACGACTCCAAGCCCTCAAAGCGTCCCGCTGTTCAGGTGGGCGACCCCTTCGCAGAAAAGGTACTCATTGAGTGCTGCTTGGAGCTCTTCAAGAACTCCATCGTTGAAGGTATTCAGGACCTCGGCGCAGCAGGTATCTCCTGTGCAACTTCAGAGCTGGCGTCAAACGGCGACGGCGGTATGCACGTTGACCTGACCAAGGTACTTCTGCGTGACCCCACCCTGACTCCCGGCGAGATCCTCATGTCAGAATCTCAGGAACGCATGATGGCAGTTGTCACCCCCGAGAACCTCTCACGCTTTGAAGACATCATGGCCAAGTGGGACGTTGAGTACTCAGTACTCGGCGAGGTCACCGGCTCGGGCCGTCTGACCATCGAGGGGGACGGCGAAATCATCGTTGACGTTGACCCCAAGACCGTTGCGCACGACGGCCCCACCTACGAGCGTCCTTTTGCACGCCCGGATTGGCAGGACGACGTTCAGGCTGACCACTTCACCGGTTCAGAGGCGGACGCGCAACGTCCTACCGGCGGTGCCCTCGGCAACGCTGTTCTCGAACTGATGGCTGGCCCCAACCTCTGCTCCAAGTCATGGATCACCAACCAGTACGACCGCTACGTTCAGGGCAACACCGCCCTGGCAATGCCAGACGACGGTGGTGTGGTACGCGTGGATGAAAACACCGGTTTGGGCGTTGCACTGGCAACCGATGCAAACCCCCGCTTCACCTACCTCGACCCCTACGAGGGCGCACGCGCGTCCTTGGCTGAGGCTTACCGCAACGTAGCAACCGTGGGCGCACGTCCCGTTGCTGTCTCTGACTGCCTGAACTTTGGCTCCCCCGAGGATCCGGACGTCATGTGGCAGTTCGCTGAAGCTGTTCGTGGCTTGGCTGATGGCTGTATGGAACTGGGCGTTCCCGTCACCGGCGGTAACGTGTCGCTCTACAACCAGACCGGCGACCGCGCCATCAACCCCACCCCCGTTGTGGCAATGATGGGCGTTATGGACGACGTCACCCGTCGCACTCCCTCAGGTTGGTCAAAGGCTGAAGACGGCCAGGCTATCTACCTGCTGGGCACCACCCGCGACGAGTTGGACGGCTCAGAATGGGCACGCTTGAAGGGTCACCTGGGTGGCCAGCCTCCCAAGGTTGACTTGGCACTGGAGCGCACTCTGGGCGACATGCTCGTGAACATGAGCCGCGACGGCATGATCGACGCTGCACACGACGTTGCAGCTGGCGGTCTGGCAGCAACCCTCGTTGAGTCCTGCCTGCGCTTTGGCACCGGTGCTCGCATCGGTCTGGGCGAAGTTGCAGAACGCGATAACGTAGACACCTTCACCCTGCTCTTCTCCGAGTCTTTGGGTCGTGTTGTTGTTTCTGTTCCTCGCAGCGAAGAGGTTCGCTTCAAGGACATGTGCACTGCACGTAACTTCGCGTTCGCACGCATCGGTGTAGTGGACTCAGCGTCCGACGCACTGGAAGTACAGGGCGAGTTCACCCTCACCTTAGAGCAGATGCGCGAAGCACACGAAGGCACCATGGCACGCTACTTCGGTGAGGTAGCGCAAGGCTAAAGTTCTTACCGCCTAGGTAACTACATACGATATTCCCGAGCTACACATGATTTTCGTGTGCGGCTCGGGAATTTTGTATGTAGGACGCCTCGCGCTACAGCGGTATCTCGTCCTTAGGCAGGATGCCGCCGCCCACCAGCGTCCTCTAGAATGATAAAAACACCCCGATCCGACCCCGGAAATGTTGTATGAAAAAATCTCGCTCAACGGTTGTTCCTCGCGCCGAAGACAGACAGAACATTGCTCCTTATCAGGGGCTGAGCGAGCATCAAGTTTCAGACCGCGTCAACGCTGGGTTAACCAATACTGTAGATTCCACAACCTCCCGTAGCATCTGGACTATCATTCGAACCCATCTATTCACACTTTTCAATCTCGTATTGGGACTCTGTGGTCTCGCTGTTATTCTTTTGGGACGCTGGTTCGACACTCTTTTCCTTCTTGCCGCGATCACCAACGTGGCGGTGGGCTTCGTACAGGAGTATTCAGCAAAGAAAAAGCTTGATCAGATTGCGTTGCTACGCCGTGACCCTGCAACTGTTGTACGCGAAGGACACGTACAAAAAGTGCCGCTGGATCAGCTTGTGGTGGATGATGTTGTATTGCTCAAGCGCGGTGATCAGGTTCCTGCCGATGCCACTGTTCTTACATCTGATGGATTAGATCTCGATGAATCGATGCTCACAGGCGAAAACGATCCTGTAGCTAAGAGTCCGGGTGATGCGGTGTTATCTGCATCCTCGGTGCTTGGTGGTACGGGGCGTGTACAGATTTTCGCAGTCGGTGCTAACTCACACGCGAACAAGCTGGCGCAAGAAGCTCGCCAGTTCACGCGCATTAATTCCGAGTTGCGCGCCGGCATGGAGTGTGTGGTCAAGTGGATTACCTTCACTCTAATTCCAATCATCGCGATTGTTGTGAACGGTCAGATGATGGCGGTAGGCGGCTGGTCGCATGCTCTGTCAAACGGCGCGTGGCAGGACGCTACGATTGTCGCTGTTTCATCTATCGCATCTATGATTCCGCAGGGCTTAGCGTTGATGACCACCATTTCGTTTGCGGTTGCGGCGGTTAAACTGGCGCAGGAGGAGGTGCTGATTCAGGAGCAGCCTGCGGTTGAGGTTCTCGCCCGCGTGGACGTGGTGTGCTTCGATAAAACCGGTACGCTCACCGAGGGTGGTGTGGGTTTTGATTCTGTGCAGGCACTCGATAACGCACCGGCAGGCTGGCGTCAGGCGCTAGCCTGGTTTGGTGCCGATGAAAACGCTAACCCGACAGCCGCTGCCCTGAGCGAAGAATTCACCGACGTACCTGCCAAAAAAGCGTCGGGAACCATTGCCTTTTCTTCGGCGCAACGTTTTTCTGCGGTGGAGCTTTCCACCGGCGCCTGGGTTTTGGGTGCGCCAGAGGCACTGTTGGACGCGGGCACCCCAGAACGCGAGCGAGCCAGCGAACTCGCCGCGTCCGGCCTGCGCACCATGGTTCTCGCGCACACCGCGTCCTTACCGCGCACTGCAGACGGCAAGGTGCTGACCGATAAGCCAAAAGCTAGCCCGGCTTTGCTGATAACCTTCCGCGAGCAGGTGCGCGAAGAGGCACCGGAAACCCTGCAATACTTTGCTGACCAGGGCATCAGCCTCAAGGTCTTTTCGGGTGATAACCCACAGACCGTGGCTGCAGCCGCTAAGCTCGCCGGCATGAACGTCGATAGCGGTGCTATCGACGCGTCTGCCCTACCCGCCGACGGTGAAGAACTTGCTCAGGCGGCGCTCACGCACAACGTCTTCGGTCGCGTCTCGCCCGAGCAGAAAAAAAATATGGTGCTCGCCCTGCAGAAAGCTGGTCACACCATAGCCATGACGGGTGACGGCATCAACGACGCTCTCGCCCTCAAACATGCAGACCTCGGCATCGCGATGGGTAACGCTGCCCCCGCCACCAAGGCAGTATCGCGTCTGATTCTTCTCGACGGACGTTTCGATCGTCTGCCTTCCGTCCTCGCCGAAGGGCGCAAGATTATCGCAAACATCGAGCGCGTTACCAACCTGTTCCTGACCAAAACAGGCTTTGCGATTGTGCTCGGTGTTCTTCTGGGTCTGTTGTGCTGGCAGTTCCCGTTGCTACCGCGCCAGTACTCCACGGCTGATCTTCTGATGGTGGGAGGCCCTGCCTTCTTCTTGACCATGATGAACAATACCCGCCGCTATGTGCCCGGGTTCTTGAATAGAGCCCTGCATTTTGCGGCACCTAGTGCCATCATTATTGCTCTCTCGCTTATTGTGCTGAATTTTGTGGGACGCGCAGAGCAGGTAGCCGGTGGAGCGTCCTTGACACAGTTGCAGACGGCAACGCTCATTACGCTGGTCATGCTGGGGCTGTGGAATTTGACCACGGCGGTGCGTCCCTTCGATCTCAAACGAGCGGCTCTAGTGGTTGCCATGTACTTCGGTTTGGCGCTTGCGGTTCTCGTCCCCATCTCGCAGTGGTATCACCAGTTTGAGCTTCCCACCGGCCCCCTCCTGGTGTGGACGCTGGCACTCGGTGTGCTCGGTAGCGCGCTGGTTGAAGTCAACTATCAGTACCATCAGCGTTGGTTGCGTAGGTATCATCCGGACGCGGTTGCCGCCACTCGCGCAGCAAAGTATTAGAAATTTTAAGGGAAGCCTTAAACTTACTCATTCCACAGCTTGTATATAGCCAAGTGAAATCCATGTTTTCTGTGGCATAGCATCAAAAACCAAGTGTTGCGTATTGTGACAACCCGGAGTAGAGTAAGCATCGAATTTGGTGTGAACCAAGTAGTAATCATCAGGATTGTTACTGACAATGCAGGCAAGACCTGAGTTACTCATTTCATCTGAACGTAGCTCGTGCACGGCGCAGAAATGCACCTACACGCATCGTTCACTTTTCGCAGGCTAGGACTCTATGCTCCTCGCCATTAGTCCTGGACTAACCGCATCCGCACAGATGCGCACGCGAAAATGGAAGTAAGTAACTCGGGTCTTTTTGCGTTTTCAGGGCACTTTCATCACTAGCAAGGAGCTCAAACGGTGAATAACTCCGAAATGGGCAAGAAAATTCTTGAGGGTCTTGGTGGCCCCGAGAATATTTCTCACTTCACGCACTGCGCAACCCGCCTGCGCGTGACTCCTAAGTCAAAGGCTGCCATCGACAAGAAGGCAATCGAAAACGTACCCGGCGTGCTCTCAATCATCGAGCAGTCAGGCCAGACCCAGGTTGTTCTGGGCGACAAAGTTGAGGCTGTTTACAACGAGATGCAGAAGCTTCCCGGCGTTTCAGGCGTTGGCGAAGGCTCAGTAGCAGCAGGTAACGAAGTTGCTGACCCCAACGAGAAGAAGGCTAACTGGATTACCCGTACCTTCGACGTCCTCTCAGACTCATTCCGCCCTGTCCTGTGGGCACTGCTCGGCTCATCGATGATCTTGACCCTCATCGTTTTGCTGCAGCAGCTCGGTGTTTTCGGCACCTACACCAACTTCGCTGGCGAAGTTGTTAACAAGGACCTCGTCAACGGCCCTAAGCTCGGCGATGCAGCGCTGAACGCTGACATGCTGAACTCATGGCGTACCGAGTACACTTTCTGGTTCTTGATCCTGGCAGCGTCACTGTCAGTTCTGAACTTCATGCCCATCATGATTGGTGCCACCGCTGCTAAGCGCCTGGGCGCGAACATGTGGGTTGGTGCAGCTATCCCCGCAGCACTCATGACGGACGCTTTCCGCGGCCTGTCAGAGATTCTGCCCGAGGGCGCTAACCACCTAGACCTGTTCCACATCGGTGGCTGGGCTGTTCCGCTCTACCTCTTTTCATACACCGGCCAGATCTTCCCTCCGCTGTTCGCTGCTGCTCTGCTTGCTCCACTTGAGCGCTTCCTGAAGAAGATCATCCCCACCATGCTTCACATGGTGTTTGTGCCGATGATTTCAATCCTGATTCTCGTTCCCTTGACCGCACTGGTTATCGGCCCCTTCGGCATCCTCTTGGGCCAGGGCATCTCAGACCTCTTCGGCTGGTTGAACGACATCGCTCCGTGGCTCGTTGGTGCAGTTATCGCTGGTACCTACCTGTTCATGGTTCCCCTGGGTCTGCACTGGCCTTTGAACGCTGTCATGATTAACAACCTGCAGACCAACGGCTTCGACTTCATCCAGTCACCCATGGCTGCTTACAACTTTGCAGTCTTCGGCCTGGTAACCGGTGTTGCTATCCGTGCAAAGCACGATAAGGAACTGCGTCAGACCGCAACCGGTGCGGCTGTTTCCGGTCTTCTCGGTGGTATTTCTGAGCCCTCACTCTACGGTGTTGTTCTGCGCTACAAGCGTGTCTTCCCGCTGATTCTCGTTCCCGCTGTTATCGGCGGTGCTTTGATTTCAGCACTCGGTGTTAGGTCATACGCATTCGCGTTCACCTCACTGCTTTCAATCCCCGCGATGCAGCCCATTCCGCTGTTCGTTATCGGTTTGGCTGTTGCATTCTTCGGTGCAATGGCTGGCGTTCTGATCTTCGGCTACGAGTCAAAGGCTCAGGCTGCTGAATCACGTGCAAAGCGCGACAACGCTCCCGCAATTGATGCAGAGGGTGGCGAAGCTGCCGTTGTTGACACCGTTGAATCAGGAGCTCCCGTAGCTCATGAGTCAGAGGTTCTT
>OBYT01000079.1_pt1 | contig 13244 bp, 12 predicted proteins | sample 1476811 | NCBI WGS metagenome assembly OBYT01 (sample SAMEA2580215, study PRJEB22360) | human gut metagenome | biome: human gut; feature: human-associated habitat; material: faeces | place: Denmark | collected 2008/2010
CGATGCGCAGGCATTGGCCGATGCTTTTTGGCCCGGTGCCTTGACTCTGATTTGTCATGCTCAGCCCTCGTTGACCTGGGATCTTGGCGAGACCAAGGGCACCGTAGCTTTGCGTGTACCCGATGATGAGCTCACTATTGAGTTGCTGCGTCAGACCGGGCCGCTGGCGGTCTCATCAGCTAATAAGACCGGACGTACTGCCGCTACTACCGCTGAAGAAGCAAACAGCCAATTGGGTGAGAACGTCAACCTCATCATCGACGGTGGTATGCGTCCACGCAACCGCGCTGAAGGCACAGCGGCTCAAGATGTTGCACCTTCCACCATTATTGACTGCACCGGCGATGTCCCGGTAGTAGTGCGAGAAGGAGCTATCTCGCTAGCAGAAATTCGTTCCGTTGCTCCCAGCGTTATGACGCGTGATGAATGGGAGGAGCAAAAGCGACAGGCAGCCCAGTCCTCACTTCAAAATGCTGGTGGTAGCGTTGCCGCATCCTCGGTTGAGCAGTCACAGGCAGGTGAAACTGAGAGCAAAGATTCAGGCTCACCCCATGACGACGCGGTAGAACCTATCAAGCCTGCCCGTCAGGCGGCACCAGTGTCAGCGGGTAGTCCCCTCAATGGTCTGGTCACCGCTTCAGGGGCTCAAACACAAGCTATTGATCAGCTGCGCACCGAGGGCGCGCACTTTGTCGATACCAAACGAGTCTCAGATCAGACAAAACCTCTGTCAGTGTCTGACGCACGCGCTTTAGTTTTCGGCGAAGACTAAGAATTCCTGGCCGACACAAAAATACGGGGCGTTATCGCTAGATGCGATAACGCCCCGTATTTTTTATGAATTTTTCATTATTTGCTGTACTTTTTATCCTGCTTTTTGCCAAGAGCAGTATGGGCATCGCGCAAAACTTCGCTGACTCGAGAGGTCGGAACCAAAGAGTTGGCGCGCGTCCACGAGTCATCTTGGTCTTGCCCAAACCACATCAGCTCTACTCGGCGTACCGGTGCCTGAAAACGGTCACCACAGGCGCGTGACACGGCGTAGCCGGTTGAGACCGCAACCTTGCAGAGAGCAGCCGGAAGGCGGAGCGGAAAACGGCGCCCTGCGTCCATGAGCACGCTAGAGGTGGTAGCGCCTTCCCACGGTTGCAAAACGATGGGCGGTAGCTCACCCTGGAACTGGCCAATCATGACGGTGAATTCTGCCAGTGCATAGTTTGAGGTAATCGGTGACTTGCGATCACCAGAAGCTACGGAAGCCAGGGGAGAGGACGCGATTTTCGCAAAAGCTTCGGTGGTACGACGGCCACGGCCCATTACAGAAGTTGCGCGAATAATACACAGCTCTAGTGCATGGTGAGCTGAAACCTGAACAGGTGCAGCAGCTGGAGCGGCAGGAAACTGTGACTGCTCAGAGCCGGGCGCTACACCAGCAGCTGCGGTCTCCTGAATAAAAGCACGCAAGTAGAGTAGCGCTTCTTCACCCAAAGCCTTAGAGAAAGAGTACTCAGAGAAGGGATCGGTGCGAGGGGACGCATCCAACGTTTTAGTATTACCCTGCACCGCTGCCGAACTCATGTGGATCAGTCGCTTAACACCTGTACGCTGAGCCGCGATAGCGATAACAGCCGGCAAAAGAGCGTTCGCGCCGATGAGTGGAGCGGCATCTTGCTGAGAAGGAGCCGCAAGACCGGAAGCATTCACAATAACTTCAGCACCGGCAAAAGAATCCGCTAAATTATCGATAATCGATTCAAGGTTGCGAGCCTCTTTGACGAGTTGCTGCACATTCGTGGTGTGGGTTGCAAGACGAGGTGCTTCGATAGGATCAGCATCGATACCCTCGGCACGTAAACGGGCAAGAATGGAAGACCCCACAAAACCGCTCGCACCGATAACTTTCCAGGAGGAAGAACTCATAGGGTAGGTAGCTCCTTAGATTGTGGCATTACGATATAAAACGCGATACCTTGAATACTTACCTTCAACTCTTGCACATAATGAGGGCAAAACCACGAAGATTTGTCCGGTGTACTCCACGGAAATCTGAGATTTAGACAGAATCTATTCAGACAGTTTGGGTAGACTTGCTACAGCTAATAAATACTGGCTCACCAAAGCACAATTCTTGAACCACGTTGAGCGCAGCAGCTTCACAGCATGTAGCTACTGTCAGAAGATCCAGAAAGGTATTGGGTAACCTATGCAGAACCATTCACCGGTATTAGTGGATTCGTATGCACATGAACTACCTGTGTTGCATGATCGTGTGGTTGCCGTCGTTGTCACCTATAACCGTTTAAAGCTTCTCAAGAAGACCATTTCTGGCATTATTGAAGCTCAACGTGTACCTGATACCGTGGTGATTGTTAATAACGCTTCGACCGATGAGACCGCTCAGTACTTGGCAGAGTTAGACCTCCCCGTAGCGGTAGATATTATCAACCTGTCCAAGAATACGGGCGGTGCCGGTGGTTTTACTGTTGGTATTGATCGCGCGCTCACTCAACACCGCGCTGATTTAGTGTGGGTTATGGACGATGACACCGAACCTACTGACAACACATTGGCGGAATCTCTTGCGGCGTGGGAGAACTATTCACCTGTACGGCTGCAGCGTCCTGCGGTTGTCGCGTCTAAAGTGGTGTGGGATGACGGCACCGATCACCCCATGAACACGCCGCGTACCATGTTTGCCGCAGGCTCTAAGCGTCACGAACGGGCGCAGGCTGTAGGCGCTCGCCCCATTCGCTCGGGTTCTTTTGTTTCTTTGCTCATGGATGCTACCGTCATGCGTCAATACGGTCTGCCCATTGCAGAGTTCTTTATCTGGAACGATGATTTTGAGTATTCAACTCGACTTCTGCGACATAGAAACGGAATTTATTACCCGTGGTCAGTAGCATGGCACCACACCAAAAACTCTGGAAACACCAACAGCGATCCAGGGCCTCGTTTCTACAATGATGTGCGCAATAAATTGTGGGTCTTTACCCGCCGTCGCACACTGTCCTGTTGGGAGAAAGTCCTCTACGGTGGTGCAACCGCTCGTCTGTGGGTGACTACCTTACTTAATACCGCTGATAAGAAAACGTACACTGGTTATTTCCTTGCTGGTCTCAAAGACGCTGCCCGTGGATTTCGGGACAATACCTCCTTTTTGCAGGGGATATACGAGCCTCAGTTACCGCTGATTTCCCAGCGATTAACGTCTACTGACTCAAAATTTTCTTTGTTAATCAGCGTTTATTCCGGTGACACTGCGCATCACCTACAGCAAGCTTTGATGTCAAGTATTGATGAGCAGACAGTACGACCAGATGAGCTGGTACTTGTCGTGGACGGTGAAATTTCACGCGAGCTAGCAGAAGAAATTGAGCGCTGGAAGTCTCGTTCAACCGCCGGTGAAATCTGCCCTATGACCGTGGTGACTTTGCCCTACAACGCGGGGTTAGCGGCAGCATTGAACGAGGGCCTTCGTTACTGCTCCTACGATATTGTGGCACGAGCAGATGCCGACGATATCTCGTTGCCCGCCCGTTTTGAACAGCAGATTCCTGTGATAGCAGCTGGCAACTTGGCAGTACTAGGTTCTGCGATGGTTGAATTCGATGGGAAATCCGATGCCCCGGAAACTTCGCGAGAAGCACTAACGGGTAGTGAAAAACTGAAAAAAGTCTTGATGACTCGTAACCCCATCATGCACCCCACCGTGGTTTTGCGTAAATCAGCAGTGGACGCCGTGGGCGGTTATGAGCATGTTACCGGAGCGGAAGATTACTGGCTGTGGGCTCGGCTCCCCCAGCGCGGGGACCGGATGGACAACCTGACGGTTCCCCTCGTGAAGTACCGTGTCGGTGAAGGGGCCTACCAGCGTCGCGGTGGGGCACAAGCCCTCTCAAAAGATATAGAAATCCAGCACCGCTTATACACGGGTGAGTTTATTTCTGCGCCTCAGCTGGTTAAAAATATGGTAGTTAGAGTGGGATATCGAGCTATGCCTGTTGAGCTACGCAAGAACTTGTACCGAAAGCTCATCGGTCAAAACAAGAACGCTGTCACGGTATTTCGTAAAGGAAAATAACGGTGCCTGAAAACGTAAACACCACAACAGTTCCCATCGTGAATACGGGGTATGAACGTAAAACCTGGTGGAAGTATGTTCAGGTTCTGCTTGACTCAGTAGCTTGGATGGTTGCTCTGCCTATTGGCTTTGCCTTGCGCTATGGTGGGCATCTGGGAGCAATTAGCCCTAGCGGAATCCTCATTGTCATCGCGACGGCTATTGCTTTGCAGATTGGTATTGGCGCTGCCTGCGGTTTGTATCGAGGACGCTACAGCTACGGTTCTTTTGCCGAGGGTAAGATTCTCTACCCGGTGACCGTTGTGGTAACGGTTCTGATGCTGGGAATTTTGCTGATGTTTGCGTGGCATATTGATGTGCCTCGCTCGGTCATTCTAATCGCCTTCCCCTTTGCGCTGCTGTTGATGATGGTTCTGCGCTATATCAAGCGTATTATCGAGGACTTCACCAACCGTCCCAGCTACGAACATTCTGAACCGGTGATTGTGTACGGTGCAGGTTTTGTAGGACGTGCACTGGTGTCCAATTTGATGTCGGATACTAACGGCACCTACCGTCCCGTAGCTATTGTCGATGATGATCCTTCATTGCGAAATGCCCGCATCCAGTCAGTGTCAGTGTTGGGTACCGGAGCTGATTTGCCGTCGCTGGTCAAGCGTTACCACGCGACCAAAGTGTTCGTGGCGATGACCGATATTCGTGACACCAAATTTTCGCGAATCCGTCAGTCCATGCGCGAGCTTGGCGTAGATGTCTATCGGGTAAAAAACATTCTGTCCAATATCTCTGGTCTCAACGAAGATAACGTGAAAGATATCAATCGTCACGTCATTGAGGGTATTCGCGGCAAGATTGACTATCAGATTAAAGATGAGGACATCCGTTCGTACATCACCGGTAAGCGAGTGTTGGTGACTGGCGCGGGGGGATCGATTGGTTCTGAGCTGTGCCGTCAGATTGTTGATTACAATCCGTCAGAACTCATGATGCTGGATCGTGATGAAACTCTTTTGATGGATACCCGTTACACCATTTGGGGCGATTCTAATCTGAACGATCCGTCAGTAATCTTGGCTGATATTCGTGATCAGGACGCCTTACATAAAGTTTTTTCTGAACGTAAACCTGAGGTTGTATTTCACGCGGCTGCACTCAAGCATGTGACCGCTCTTGAGGCATACCCCGAAGAAGCGTGGAAAACCAATACCTTGGGAACTCGAAATGTTCTTCAGGCTGCATCTGAAGTAGAGGTTGAAGTTTTCGTGAATGTTTCAACCGATAAAGCTGCAGACCCCACTACCGCTTTAGGTCAGTCAAAACTGACTGCTGAGATGTTGACCAGCTGGTTTGGCGATCAAACGGGCAAGCGCTACGTATCGGTGCGATTTGGCAACGTGTTTGGCTCTCGAGGTTCGATCAAGCCGCTGTTCACCCGTCAGATTATGGATGGCGGTCCGATTACGGTCACCGATATGGAGGCTACCCGCTACTTCATGCTTATTCCGGATGCTTGTTTGCTGGTGATGACGGCAGGGGCGATCGGTGCTCCTGGTGAGGTGATGGTCCTTGACATGGGCGAACCCGTCAAAATTTATAACGTTGCTGAAAATCTGATCCGTACTTACGAACGCTATGACGTGGAAATTAAGGTCACCGGATTAAGAGCCGGTGAAAAACTCGATGAGGTGTTGTTCGGGCAGAGCGAGGACTTTGAAGTAAGTGATCGTAACCCGTTTATTTCTCACACTCATGCTGAGCCGAAGAGCCCGGCATCCTTGGATTACTCAGCATGGTACGAGAACTACCTTGATCATCGCACCTACACCGTGAAGAAGTAGGGGAGTATAATATGAAATTTTCACTGGTTTTCCCTGCGCTGTGCGCCGGTGTTTTGGGGTTGCTGTTGCCATTTGCTGTGCGACCTCTTCTCCACCGCTGGAACTTAGTTGATTTGCCAACCGCTCGTTCATCTCATAGTGAGCCGGCCTTTCGCGGCATGGGATTAGCTACTGCTATCGCGGTAGCTGCTACGTATTTTGTGTCGTTGTTGCTGGGGCTGATCGCTGTTGACCGTTCAGTGGCACTGGTAGTGCTTGCTGGGGCTGTGCTTGCTGGCATCCTGGGTTGGTTTGAGGATTTGCGAGGCGTGGGCATTCTCAAACGCTTCAGCGTCCAGTTGCTCATTGGCATTGCGGTGACCGTAGCTCTGACCTTCATTTTGAATACGGCTATCTGGTGGATTCCGGTAGGTGTATTTGCCATTGCTGCCTACATCAATGTGGCGAACTTTATGGATGGCGTCAACGGCATTTCGGGTTTGCACGGCTTGATGGTTGGCGTTTTTTACGCTTATGCAGGTGTGCAGACAGATACCCAGTGGTTGATGGTGGGTGGCGCGGCACTGGCCGCAGGATACACAGCTTTCTTACCCTGGAATGTCCGCACGGGTAAAAACGTATTTTTGGGGGACGCTGGTTCTTACTTCCTGGGTGGAGCTATCGCTTGCATGGCAGTTGGTGCATTCTTAGCAGGTATCTACGTAGAGTACATTCTCTCTCCGGTGTTGATTTATTTGGCAGATACCGGTTTTACGCTTCTCAAGCGCATGCTGCGAGGCGAGCAATGGTACAAACCGCATCGCACCCATGTGTATCAGCAACTCACTGACTATGGTGTTTCGCATATTGGGAGTGCCCTCATCGTCAACGGCGTATCTGCACTGGTCTCCATCATTACGATCGTTGCCTTGCCGTTCCAGACTCAGCAAGCTGTCTGGGCGGGGCTTGCGGTCGTTCTAATCATCGCAGGCTACCTGTCGTTACCTACTTTTTTGAGGAAAGTGACGCGACGTGAGCGTTAGCGGTTCAGCGGCTTCTATCGGCTCTGGAATATCGTGGAAAAATATTTTTCTCAACGTGAGTAAGTATTTAGGGGCAGTCACCCTGCTAGGGCTAGCGATCGGCGGAGTTACTAGGGGATACGAAGGTTCCTTGGCATTTTTGGCGGGTTCACTTTTAATCTATCTATGCTTTAGTATTGGTATTGTTGTAGTCTCCATTACAGAACGTCGTTCTATGGCGAATGCAGCACGCGCTCTAGTAGCAACCTATGTAGTAAAGGTGTTCGTTTTGGGAATCGCTCTGTTAGGGTTTTCTTGGCCATCAGCTATTAAAAACGGTTGGATGCTTGCTGGAGCTATTTGTGCCGTGACAGTTTGGCTTGTCGTGGAAATGATAACCATCATGAAAATGAGAATTTTGTACTTTGATGACCATGACGGTTCAGCCGCGAAGCATTTGGGAGATTAGACGTGACTCGTTCACATTACCAGGATGCAGACAAAGTTAAACTTCGTACCACGGGGGAGCTGGTCTCTGGCGGCGGATTATCCGGTGCAATCATGACACTTCTCTATGTCATAATCGGCATTGCTTTCTGGAGTTTGGTAGGCTTTGGGCTTGACAAGCTTTTTGGAACCACATGGATTGTTTGGGTAGGGGCACTTATTGGTGCTTTTGGCGGGTTTTATCTTGTCTATTACTACATGTCGCAGAGCAATTCAGATCATAAACGCTGATTTTTATTGGCCATACACATCAAACTTTGACAATACGACGTTGTCTGCAATGGATGCAGTCAACTACAGCGTACGCACACTGCAAGAAAGGAACTTGCCTTGATTTCAAACGGGCTAGTTGTCGCAGCGGGGTATACCGCGCCCACTGTAGAAGAAATGCATCTTCCCGACTTCTTCCAAATCGGTTCGTTTGGCTTTGGCAAGCAGATGCTTCTTGTTCTGCTTTCAGTTGTCATCGTGAGCTGGTTCTTCCTCGCCGCTGGTCGCAAGCGGGCGATGGTGCCTTCACGCACCCAGTTCTTGGCTGAGTCAGGTTATCTGTTCACACGTAACTCATTGGGTAAGCAGTTGATTGGTGTTCACCACTTCAAGCCATTTGTGCCTTTACTATTCACCTCTTTCTTCTTTGTTTTGGTGAACAACCTGTACGGCTCAATTCCTCTGGTTCAGTTGCCGTCCTTCTCTCACGCAGGTAGCGCATACGCAATCGCAATTATTGCGTTTTTGGTGTGGGTTGGCGTTGGCATCAAGCGCAAGGGGCTGGGTGCCTTCTTCAAGGATCTGACCATGCCTCCCGGCGTGCCCCCGGTTCTATACATCATCCTCGTCCCGATCGAACTGCTGTCTAACCTCATCATTCGTCCCGTTACTCACGCATTGCGTCTGTTCGCAACCATGTTCGGTGGTCACTTGGCAATGATGGTTGCAGCCTCACTCGTTGCTTACATGGCAACTCAGCTCGGTGGTATCGCCGCTGTTGGAGCTATTGCTCCTACCGCTTTGGGTCTGTTCCTCTTCTTCCTAGAGTTGATGATTCAGGTTATCCAGGCTTACATCTTCACCCTTCTGCTTGCTGTATACCTTCAGGGTTCAGTTTCAGAAGGTCACTAATAAAGTTTTCTTGCGGAACCCCGCAACGAATAAAGCAACTCGCATCTAGGCGAGTGTTATATACCCTCATAAAAGCTCCGTTCAAGCACACACATCCCGTACGTTTGAACGCTGTTGAAAGGAAACACAATGGAAATCACCGGTTCACTGAGTGCTATTGGTTACGGTCTCGCTTCAATCGGTGGCGGTATCGGCGTAGGTCTGATCTTCGCTGCATACATGACCAGCGTTGCACGCCAGCCCGAATCACAGCGCACCCTGCAGCCGATGCTGTTCATGGGCTTCGCGGTTGTTGAAGCTTTGGCTATTCTCGGCCTCGTGCTTGCATTCATCAAGTAGCCTAAACGCCAATCACTGACCGTACTTACTAGAGAACAGGAAAATTCCCTATGTCATATCTGATGGCAGCTGAGGAGGGTCACACCAACCCCCTGCTCCCGAATATCTGGGAAATCGCCATTACCGCCATTGGGTTCCTGATCCTCCTTTTCATCGTCACCAAGTACGTTGTCCCGATGTTCGAATCGATCTATCAGGACCGTAAAGAAGCAATTGAGGGTGGTCTTGCCAAGGCTGAAAAGGCTCAGGCAGAGGCAGCCGCGGCTCGCGCAGAGTACAACCAGCAGCTCGAAAGTGCTCGTCTGGAAGCTCAGAAGATTCGCGAAGAAGCACGTGCAGAAGGCGAAGCTATTCTCGCCGACTACAAGCAGCGTGCAACTGTCGAGGCTACTCGCATCACCGACAACGCTCAGAAGACAATCGAAGCAGAGCGCTCAGCAGCTCTCATCTCACTTCGCAGTGAGGTAGGAACCCTGGCAACTGCGCTGGCTGGCAAGATTGTTGGCGAGTCACTCAACGATGATGAGCGATCAAACCGCGTGGTCGATCGTTTTCTTGCTGACCTTGAAACCGAGCAGCGAAATGCAGGTGCTACTCGGTAATGACAGGAGTATCGACTGAATCACTGAAGAAGGTGGAAGAGGTTCTGCACACTAACGTAGACCAGAACCCCACCCAACTTGCAGAAGAGCTGTTTGCTGTGGTTGACCTTGTTGACCGCGACGGCAGTCTGCGCCGCGCTCTGATTGATTCTTCCCGCGAGCCTGCAGCACGCGCTGGAATCGTCAAGGCTTTGTTCACCGGTAAAGTCTCTGAATCAACCTTCAACGTAGTCTCAGCTGCTGAGAGAGACTTTGCTGATGCACTGGAAAACGTAGCGGTTATAGCAGCGGCAGCTGGTGCAGAAGCTCGTGGTGGCGCTGATGCACTTGAAGCAGTGGTCAACGAACTATTGACCTTTATCAATATTGTTGATTCTTCTGCAGAGGCTCAGGCGGCCCTTTCCGATGGCCGAGCAAGTAATGAAGCAAAGCAGAAGCTTGCAGTTTCACTCGGTGGCGTAAACCCCACTGCTGAAGGCAAGCTCTTGCTCGAACGTGCAGGCGCACATTCACGCGGTACCACCGCATCGCGCCTTGCACAAAAGTTCGTGGAAATCATCGTCAAGCGCCAGAACCGTTGGATTGCACGCGTTACCGCTGCACGTCCGCTGTCTGACGCTCAGATTCTGAAACTCCAGAATTCTTTGAACCGCGTCTACAACCGCAACCTGAAACTCGATATCACTATCGATCCTTCAGTTATTGGTGGTTTGCGTGTTCAGGTAGGGGACGAGGTTGTAGACGGTACCGTCTCAAACCGCCTTTCAGATCTGGATCGAGCAGTCGCGTAACACCCAACGGGTGACCTCTGTGCAGGCAGACGGTGATTTAGAAGATACAACTCGTTTGTTCTTCACGAAAAAGTCAATGGGTGACTGTTTTCGTGAAAAACACACAAGCAAGATTCGGTTCTAACTGATGTATATCGGTACAGAACCACAAATTAGGAGAGCAGGGACACAAGATGGCCGATTTGACCATCAACGCCGATGACGTCCGTAATGCGCTGAATGAGTTCGCGGCGTCTTACGAACCCGGCAACGTAGAACGTGTTGAGGTGGGTCGCGTAGCAACCGCGTCCGACGGCATCGCACGTGTCGAGGGACTTCCCTCAGTAATGGCTAATGAGCTGCTTCGCTTTGAAGACGGCACTTTGGGCCTTGCACAAAACTTGGATACCCGCGAAATCGGTGTCATCATCTTGGGTGACTTCACCGGTATCGAAGAGGGCCAGGCAGTTCACCGCACCGGTGAGGTTCTGTCTGTTCCTGTGGGTGATGAATTCCTTGGTCGTGTAGTTGATCCCCTGGGTCAGCCCATTGACGACCTCGGTCCCATCAACGCTGAAGGCCGCCGCGCACTGGAGCTCCAGGCACCTGACGTTACCATGCGTAAGTCAGTTCACGAACCTTTGCAGACCGGTCTCAAGGCTATCGACGCAATGATTCCGATTGGTCGTGGTCAGCGTCAGCTCATCATTGGTGACCGCCAGACCGGTAAGACCGCTATCGCTGTTGACGCAATTCTGAACCAGAAAGCTAACTGGGAATCGGGCGACGTCAACAAGCAGGTTCGTTGCATCTACGTGGCTGTTGGCCAGAAGGCATCAACCATCGCATCAGTTCGCTCAACCCTTGAGGCACAGGGCGCACTTGAATACACCACCATTGTTGCATCACCCGCATCAGATGCTGCTGGCTTCAAGTACTTGGCACCCTACACCGGTTCAGCAATCGGTCAGCACTGGATGTACGGCGGCAAGCACGTTCTGATCATCTTTGACGATTTGTCAAAGCAGGCAGAAGCTTACCGTGCAGTGTCACTTCTTCTTCGCCGCCCGCCGGGACGCGAAGCTTACCCCGGTGACGTCTTCTACTTGCACTCACGCCTTCTTGAGCGTTGTGCAAAGCTGTCAGACGAACTCGGTGCAGGTTCAATGACCGGCTTCCCGATCATTGAAACCAAGGCTAACGACGTTTCAGCCTTCATTCCGACCAACGTTATTTCAATTACTGACGGTCAGATCTTCTTGCAGTCAGACCTCTTCAACGCTAACCAGCGTCCCGCAGTTGACGTGGGTGTCTCGGTGTCACGCGTTGGTGGTGCTGCGCAGACAAAGGCAATGAAGAAGGTTTCAGGTACCCTCAAGCTTGAGCTCGCTCAGTACCGTTCAATGGAAGCATTCGCAATGTTTGCATCTGACTTGGACGACGCTTCAAAGCAGCAGCTCACTCGTGGTGCTCGTTTGATGGAACTTCTGCGTCAGCCGCAGTACACCCCGTACGCAGTTGAAGAGCAGGTTGTTTCAATCTGGGCAGGTACCAACGGTCACCTGGATCACCTGGAAGTTTCAGACGTTTTGCGTTTCGAATCTGAGTTCATTGACTACCTGCGTCGTAGCACCTCAGTTCTCGATAGCATCGGTGCTTCAGGCAAGCTTGAAGACGACACTCTGGCAGCTCTTAAGGACGCTGTTGAGGTTGTCAAGCGTGACTTCCGTTCAGAGGGTTCAAGCCACTTGGTTGCAGCTGGTCATGAAGAATTCCAGCCTGCTTCTGACTCTGACGTGTCACAGGAAACCATCGGTTAGCGATTATTGATCATGTAATTTGTGGCTCATCGTCACGGTGAGCCACAAACTACACCGGATCAGAAAGGAAGCTTCATGGGAGCCCAGATTAGGGTTTACCGTCAAAAGATTGCTTCGACATCGTCTATGAAGAAAATCTTCAAGGCGATGGAGATGATCGCGACCTCACGTATTAACAAGGCTCGTAAAAGTGCAGATGCAGCTAGCCCCTACGCAGATGCGTTGACTAAGGCTGTAACTGCTATTGCGACACAGAACTCAATTTCGCATCCGCTCATCAACCGCAGTGCGAACTCGCGTCGCTCAGCTGTCTTGGTTTTGGCATCTGACCGCGGTCTTGCAGGTTCATACTCGGCATCAGTTTTGAAAAAGACTGAATCCTTGATTGAGAAGTTGCGTTCCGAGGGTCGCGAGGTGCAGCTGTACCTCGTAGGTCGCAAGGCAAAGTCATACTTTGATTTCCGTGAACGTTCATACGAACGCGCATGGGAGGGCAATACTGATAACCCCAATATTGATATGGCCGTAGAGATCCGCGATGCGTTGCTTGATGCATACTCGCGTCCCTACGAGCAGGGCGGTGTTGACGATTTGCACATCGTGTACACCGAGTTCGTATCAATGGTTACTCAGGAAACCACGATTTTGCGCCTGTTGCCTTTGGCCGTTGCTGAGGCACGCGATTTTGGTGAGCAGATTGTTCCTGGCCAGCAGCTTGAGGACGATCAGTTCACCCAGAATTCTGCCTTCGAATTCGAGCCTAGCCCGCAAGAAGTTCTTGATGAACTCTTGCCCCGTTACATCGCTTCACGACTGTACGCATGTCTGCTTGAAGCAGCAGCGTCTGAGTTGGCATCTCGCCAGCGTGCAATGAAGTCTGCTGGCGATAACGCCGACGAGCTCATCAAGAAGTACAAGCGATTGATGAACAACGCTCGTCAGGCTGCGATTACTCAGGAGCTTTCGGAAATTGTTAGTGGCGCGGACGCCCTCGCCTCCTAAGCATTTTTACGAAAATTGCTTCAACCAAATCTTCAATCTTAACCAGGTAAGTGAGAAAAATGACTGCCACTTTGAATGAATCGGCTACTCAGCCGACTGGCGGCGCTACCGGTCGTATTGCCCGAGTTATCGGACCTGTGATCGACGTAGAATTCCCCG
>OBYT01000080.1_pt1 | contig 13211 bp, 12 predicted proteins | sample 1476811 | NCBI WGS metagenome assembly OBYT01 (sample SAMEA2580215, study PRJEB22360) | human gut metagenome | biome: human gut; feature: human-associated habitat; material: faeces | place: Denmark | collected 2008/2010
TCTTCTCATACTCCGGCCCGGGGTTACCCAAGCCAACAATTAACCACGCGTCAGCCATATCCACTGCCTTCTTCTTGCCGGTCAAAACTTCTAAAAACTTCACGATAACCAGTCTAAAGGCTGGCACCATACAAAGAAGCCCGCACCCACCTTACGTGGGCGCGGGCTTTACACAGTAAAAGCTACTGAGCTACAAACAAATTACTGCTTGTTGTTATCTGAGTCGTGTGACTCGCCAGCCTGATCTGATTCCTCAGAAGCAGGAACAACATCGCCCTCAGCCTCGTCTGCGTTAGCGTCGCCTTCATCGGTGCCGCCTTCAACGATTTCGTTACCCTCAGCGTCGGTGTCGCCTTCTTCACCGGGCTCAGGAACGTCAAGGATAACGGGCTCTGAGATGTTAACAACCATGGTCTCTTCGTCAGCAACCAAGGTAACACCCTCAGGAAGAACAACGTCAGCTGCGGTGACGTGCTCGCCAATTTCGCGGCCTTCGATGTTAACTTCAATAACCTCGGGCTGCTTGATAGCGTCTGCTTCAACCAGCAAGGTGGTGAGCTCAACGTTAGCAACTGCACCCTCAGCAACTTCACCTTCAACGTGCAGAGGAATTTCAACCTCAACGCGCTCGCCGCGCTTAACGATCAGAAGGTCCATGTGCTGGATTTCAGGACGGATTGCGTGACGCTGAATGTCCTTAACCATGACCAATACCATTTCGCCTTCGATGTCGAGGTCGAAAATAGCGTTGGGGGTACGTGCTGCAAGAGTGGTCTCGTGACCGGGCAGTACTACGTGCTTGGGGTCTTCACCGTGACCGTAGATTACTGCGGGGATGTCGCCAACCTGGCGAATACGACGTGCGTAACCCTTGCCGAAGTCTTCACGGCGGGTTGCTGAAATCTTAGTTGCACCTGCAGTCATGAGGAGCATCCTTTCAATAAGTTGGATAGTTAGCGCGCCAAGCGTGAACTGGCGCCAGAATCATACATTCCAACTTCTTACAGGAACCCTCATCACGAGGATTTCCTGTGCCAGCCACCGTCGGGTTCGGACATGCTCACTGTTTCCAGCTTGGCATTCCACCGCCTTGGCTTTTGCCTTCACAGTGCGAAGACAACCTGTTCAGTATCTCAGATAGGTGGGGTTCAGGCAACATACAAGCACCTAGAATCCGCAGTAATACCGGTAACACCAACCTACCCACGCTCCATTTTCCCGCGAAAACGACGGTACTTTAGCGCAGTGAAGGGGCGTCATCACCAACTTCCCTTAAACGCCAGCCCCAAGCCAGTTGGTTTTGACACCCCTTCACTGCTTTCAACATTCAGGGTAATGCAGTGAAAACTACAGCAGGTACTCCTTCAGCGCCTGAGCGTGGTCGCGTGGAGTAAAACCCGCGTCCTTGATTTTGCTGAGATCTAGAGCTGAGTTTTCAGGACGCGACGCGAAATTTTCTGCATTCGCAAAATACTCGTCCGTGGTTACCTCGCCAACGCGTGCCGAATCGTGGCCGCTGAGTTCAAAGACAGATTTCGCAAGCTCAGCCCAAGTGATAACGTCCCCTGTGTTGCTCACGTGATACATACCGTAGTCTGCCTCTGTCTCAAGCAAATGAATGATTGCGGCGGCAAGATCCTGAGTAAAGGTCGGACGCCCGTGCTGGTCAGCAACAACCTTGGGGTCAATACCGCGTTCAGCCAGCGACTTCATGGTCTCCACAAAGTTCTCGCCATCGCCGATCACCCACGAGGTGCGCACAATGTAATGGCGCTGCGTAACAGCAGCTGCAGCTTCACCAGCCGCTTTAGATTGACCGTACACGCTCAGCGGGGCAACGGTAGCGTCAACCGCATACTCCTGGCCAACTGACAAGGTGCCATCAAAAACGTAATCCGTTGACACATGCACCAGCAGAATGTTTGCCTCACGAGCTACAGACGCCAGCGCCGCCACCCCGCTAGCGTTCGCTGCCCACGCGTTAGCGCGCCCTTCTGCTGTTTCGGCGTTATCAACAGCGGTGTAGGCCGCCGCGTTGATAATGGCGCGGTAAGAACGCCAGCGGAAAGAGCTGAGCCAACTCTCAGGATGCGCGAGGTCAAGCTCGTTGCGCGTAGTCGCCACGAAAGGTGTACCCGCCTCAGTCAGCTGACGCACCAGCTCGCGTCCTAGCTGGCCGTTAGCACCAACAATCAAAAGCGGCGCAGGCTTGACCGCGGTTACCTCAGCTAAACGCGGGTGGTTCTTGTCCTTTTCAGAGAGCTCAGCCTCTGCCAAATCGATGGGCCATTCGATAGCAACCGTCTCATCGGCGAGGTTGAGGAAGGAATACTCCCCTTGGGCATCAGCACTCCAGTGGTCATTGACCACATAGGTGTAAGCGGTGTTGTCTTCAAGAGTCTGGAAGGAGTTGCCCACACCGCGCGGCACAAACACGGCGGTATCAGGGCCAAGCTCAACAGTTACTGTGGCACCGAAAGATTCCCCTTCACGCAGGTCTACCCACGCGCCAAAAATTTTGCCGGTTGCAACCGAAACAAATTTGTCCCACGGCTCGGCATGAATACCGCGTGTTGTCCCGGCAGATGCGTTGAACGAGATGTTGTTCTGCACAGGACCAAAATCGGGCAAGCCTGCAGCAACCATCTTTTCTCGTTGCCAATTTTCTTTAAACCAACCACGATTATCGCCGTGAACCGGAATATCAATAATCAGCAGACCGGGAATCTCGGTTTCAGTTATTTTCAGATCTTTCGTCATCGCTTATTGCCCAGCCTTTGCATACTTAGCTTCTACTTCTGCTTTGAGAGGCTCCCACCAGTCGCGGTGTTCGGTGTACCACTGAATAGTGTCTGCAAGCCCCGCCTCAAAATTTGTAAACTGCGGTACCCACCCGAGTTCTTCACGAAGACGCGAACCGTCAATGGCATAGCGCAAGTCGTGGCCGGGGCGGTCGACAACGTGGTCAAAGGCATCCTCTGGCTGTCCCATCAACCGCAAAATCGTGCGCAGAACGCTGATGTTGTTTTCTTCGCCGTTAGCACCAATCAGGTAGGTTTCGCCGATTACGCCTTTTTCGAGAATAGTGTGCACAGCCGATGAGTGATCGGACGCGTGAATCCAGTCGCGCACGTTCAACCCTTCGCCGTACAGCTTGGGAGTGATACCCGAAAGAATATTTGTGATCTGGCGGGGAATGAACTTTTCGATGTGCTGATACGGCCCGTAATTGTTAGAGCAGTTTGAAATCGTGGCATCGATACCAAAAGAACGCACCCACGCGCGTACTAATAAGTCAGAGCCCGCCTTGGTCGAAGAATAAGGGGACGACGGGTTGTAAGGGGTAGTTTCGGTAAATTTAGCGGGATCATCCAGCTCCAAATCACCAAAAACTTCATCAGTTGAGATGTGGTGGTATCGAGTGTTATAAGCCCGCACAGCCTCTAAAAGAGTAAAAGTACCCACCAGGTTGGTGTGAATAAAGGGGCTTGGGTCAGATAAAGAATTATCGTTATGTGATTCAGCGGCATAATGCACCACCGCATCTGCATCTTTTACCAGCGAATTGACGATATCGCGGTCTGCGATATCACCGCGCACCAATTCGAAACGCTCAGGGTCTGAGCCTTCTAATGATTTTTCATTAGCTGCGTACGTCATTTTGTCGAGTACAACAACACGATGGGACGTATTATCCAACAGATAGTGCACAAAATTAGATCCAATGAATCCAGCACCGCCGGTAACAAGAATATTTGCCATGTAACCAATGCTACGGCAATGAGGTTTACTCTGCCCCCTAAATTGTTGGCAGGTGTGACACAATAAGAGTTTATGAAGGGAATTATTCTTGCCGGAGGAACCGGATCGCGCCTGCACCCCGTTACTTTGGGTGTCAGTAAGCAACTCGTGCCGGTCTACGACAAACCGATGATTTATTATCCGCTTTCTACCCTGATGCTGGCTGGAATTCAGGATATTTTGATTATCACCACCCCCGAAGACCACAATCAATTCAAAAGATTGTTAGGCGATGGCACACAATTCGGTGTTCGCTTTTCTTACAAAATTCAAGAAAGCCCGGATGGTTTAGCCCAAGCATTTCTTTTAGGAAAAGAACATATCGGTGATGATTCCGTTGCCCTTGTATTAGGCGACAATATTTTTTACGGCCCCGGCCTAGGAACTCAGCTTCGTAAATACAAAAATATAACCGGCGCCGCCGTCTTTGGTTATCACGTTGCAGACCCCACGGCGTACGGCGTCGTTGAATTCGATGAAAACTTCAAAGCTATCTCCATTGAAGAAAAACCTCGTGTTCCCAAAAGCGAGTACGCTATTCCCGGCCTGTATTTCTACGACAATCGCGTCGTTGATTTTGCCGAAAAAATAACCCCTTCAGAACGCGGCGAACTCGAAATTACAGACCTCAACCGCATGTACCTTGAACAAGATTGCCTGCACGTTGAGATTCTTCCGCGAGGCACCGCATGGCTAGATACCGGCACCTTTGATTCGCTGGCAGATGCCATCAGCTTTATCCGCACGGTACAAAACCGCCAGGGACTATCTATCGGTTGCCCCGAGGAAATCGCCTGGCGCATGGGCTTTATCAATGATGAAAAATTGACAGAACTTGCGCAACCGCTCGTCAAAAGTGGTTACGGGCAGTACCTGCTTGATCTCATGCGATAAGGTCGGTTCTTCTAAAAATTAACCGTCCGGTTTAGAATTTCTACAAGCTTTAGTTTTTACTTCCGTCCCTCAGCTACTTCACAAAGGAACCTTCATTAATGACTGTCCTTGACTTTATCCGGCTTACACGCGCTAATCTGCGCTATCTTTTAGCCGGCCTGCTCATCGGCGCCTTGCTAGGTTTGGGCTATTCTCTGCTTCAGCCACGCGTCTACGCTTCAACCTCAACCGGTTACGTCACCGTAGCTGGTTCTGCAGGCATCGGCGATGTCATTTCAGGCAACTCAGCCGCTAAAGATAAGGCAACCGGTTACCTGGCGCTGACGAACAGCCGTGCAGTTGCTGAACGCATCGCATCAGAGAACCCTGATCTTGGGATGTCTGCCGGTGAGATTGCAGGCAACCTGACGGCAAGCATGGATAATCAGTCCGCGCTGATTCGTGTTCAGGCTACCGCCAACGATCCGGTGAAGGCTCAGACCCTGGCGAACTCAGCGCTAGAGTCCGTGGCTTATGTTGCCAACGAGCTTGAGGGCGGCAATACCGTTCGCGTGGTGCCTCTTGAGGACGCTCTGCCCAACAACTCACCGATTAGCCCCAATACGTGGCGTAACGTCCTTCTGGGCGCGCTCGTCGGCTTTGTAGCGGTATACGCGCTGGTCTTTGCCCGTCGCGCCATTGACACCAAGGTTCGCACCCGTGAGGACGCTATCAAGGCCACCGAGCTCGGCGTGCTGGGTATGCTGCCTAAGTCTGAGGACCTAGCAAGCACCAAGATTCTGCACGAAGCAGGCGACCACGTCTCCCAGGAATCTATTCGCCAGTTACGCACCAACCTTCGCTTTGTGAACGTTGACCGCCCGCCGAAGTCCGTTCTGATTACCTCGTCAGAACCCGGTGAAGGTAAGTCAACGGTGGCATCAACTCTTGCTCAGGCACTGGCAGAAGCTGGCCAGCCGACCATCATTATCGATGCCGATTTGCGCCGTCCTACCGTTGCAAAGAAGTTCCGCATCGACTCAAAGATTGGTCTGACCGAGGTCATCGCTGGGCAGGTTGAGCTCTCTGAAGCGGTGCGTCAGTTCGAGAACAGCCAGCTCTTTATCTTGCCTGCAGGCCGCATTCCCCCGAACCCTTCAGAACTTTTGGGTTCAGATAAGATGCGAAGCCTGATCCGCGAGCTCTCTGAAGAGTTCATGGTGATTATCGACGCGCCCCCTGTTCTGCCCGTTACGGACGCGACCCTGCTGTCTAAGGCAGTGGACGGCACTGTCTTGGTGGCAACTATCGGACGCACCCAGCGTGAACACCTGCGTGAAGCAACTGAGAACCTGCATCAGGTGAAGGCTAACCTGATCGGTCTCGTACTCAACCAGACCCCGCAGGGCGGCTTTGGCGGTGGCTACTATGGCTTTGGTTACGCTTCGACGCGTGGCTACAAATCCTACTACGGCTACACCTCAGATAAGCCCACCGAGGGTAAGGGTTTGAAAAAGCTCAAGCGAGCAGCCAAGAAGTAAATAACTATAAAACGTGTGGGACGGGGGTTCACCCGTCCCACACTGGTATGAGTCGGTAAGAGGCAGAGGGAGGGAAAGTGAGCGCATCACAGCGTCATACAGCGGAAGAAGCTTTGAGTGAAGTTCCGCTGAAGGCTCGTATCCTGCTTTCCCATGCTCATCTGCAGCACCTTGCCGATACCCACGGTATCGATATTTTGCATATCAAGGGCTACGCTTTTGGCACCGATACCTACCCTGTTGATCGGCAAAGCACCGACGTTGATGTGCTGGTTCGTCCTGATCACCTGGGACTTTTTGTCACCGCCTTGAAGGATGCAGGCTGGAAAGTTGTTACGACCTTTGAATCGGGCTCGGATTTTCACCATGCGATGACGGTTTACCACCCGACGTGGGGGCTGAGCGATATTCACCGTTATTTTCCTGGTTTAGATGCCAGCCCCGAGCACGTTTTTGATGAGCTGTGGGCACATCGGCGCATCAAGAAGCTGGGTGGTTACGAGTGCACGACGGTGTCTGTGGTGGATGCCCGTGCTCTAGTGTATGTGCACGCTGCACGTTCAACATCTTCGGTTAAACCCGATGTTGTTCATCTGGATGACGTGCTTTCTGAGGCCCAGATGCAGCTTGTTCAGAGGCGTGTGCAGGAGCTTAATGCCGAGTTAGCTTTCGCGGCGGCACGCGGATCCCTAGACGATTTTTCAACGCACAGGGACTATCTGCTGTGGAAGAGCTCTTCGGAGCAAGTACCCGAATACATTCGGTGGAAAGCTCGACTTCGCAGTGCTCGAGGGCTGAGAGCTAAAGCGAGCACTCTGCGCGATATTTTCTTTGTCAATACCGACCACCTGGCAATGAGTTTAGGACGCGAACCTACCCGCCAAGAGGTTCGAGAGAAGTTTTTCTCACGCTTTTCAGCGCTCACCCGCATCCGAGGGAAGAAGAACTAGATGCCCACGTACTCCCGCAACCCGGCAACAGCATTTGTCTCTCATGACGAGTTGTCTTCGCGCATTGAGGATTCAAATACTTTTTATATCGCTCACTTGGAGAAATCTACCATTTCTGTGGTGGACGGTGTAGGCATGCTGATTTGGGAGTTGCTCCAGAAGCCGCTGACCGAAGAAGACCTGGTGGCAGAGGTCGCCGCCACCTTTAATGAGTCACAAGAAACCGTGCACCGAGGAACGGTCGACTTTATGCAATCACTAGTGGCTGAAGATCTGGTGCTACGCCGCTAGGCAAGACTCCGCTGCTATGAGTCCAGTTCTTCAAGATGTAGCTTTATCATTTCGATAAAACGCTCCTCAGAGAACTTTTTGACGTGTTCTTTAATAAGCTCAGAATCCCAGGTGGATGCCAGCATCCGCTCTACACCTTCTGCAATATTTGCAGGTGTCGAATGCTCGATAAAAACACCGTTAACGTCTTCTTCGATCGTGTCTAAGAAGCCACCGGCGTGCAATGCCAAGGTAGGTTTACCGTAGGCTCCCGCTTCCAAGGGAGTCAGACCAAAATCTTCATAAGACACTGCGATTAGCCCCAAACTGTGCGAGTAGGCATAACGCATCTGGGCATCACTAATTTCAGAAGCAAACCGCACGTTCTCCCCCGCGACTTCTTCAAGCGCCTGCTTTTGCGGGCCGCGTCCTACCACTAGCAACTTCTGGTGCGGCATGAGCGAAAATGCCTCAACGACTGCGTCCACGTTCTTGTAGGGCAGTAAACGAGAGACCACGATGAAATAATTATCGCCTGCCAAAAAGTCTTCTAGGCCGTCCAACGGCTGCTGAGCCGACGCGCTATCGATAGTGTGAGGAGGAAACAGCACGGGCACATCAAAACCATAGACGTTGCGAATACGCTCTTGAATAATGCTGGAATTAGCCAAATATTTACCGGCACCACGAGCCGATTTCTGATCCCACGAAATCAGCAAAGGACGCACCCGCTTAAAGATAGCGGTCAGTGCCTTGATGCCTGTTTTACCAAAATACTGATCGGTCAGGTACAGCCATCGAGCCGGCGTATGGCAGTACACCAGTGACTTACCCGCGATGTTAAACCCGTGCGCCCAACCCGCAGTTGAGACAATGGTCTGCTGTGCAGGTACCTTGATGCGCTGAGAAAAGAAAGCCAAAAAGGGTAGCGCAAGCCGGTGGTGCTGGCGGAAAACCTTCACATGGTTCAGCGGCGACACCTGAATATTTGCGTTTTTGAACTCGGGGTAGGTGCGTTCGGGATCGTAGAGGGTGGTGTAAATAGGCGCATCGGGAAAAGCCTTATACAAGGCAAGTACCACGCGTTCAGCGCCACCTCTCTGCGTGAGGTAGTCATGGGCAATAGCAACTTCTGTCTGGTGGGCAGCACTGTGTTTTTTCTGCCTGGGGAAGCTGATACGGCGCATGGGGTATTGAGTACTTTCGGTCTAGAAAATCTTTCGAGCTCGAGTCGGATACTTGATACCAGCGTAGCTTGCTGATTCAACCACCAGGGCCACGAGCTTTTCTGAGATTTTCACGGGGAATCTATCAGAGATTTTATCAACCAAATTGCCAAGTTTCTGCACATTGGTTTCAGTGAGCACAATTGCCACCGTTTTCACAGCTAACCCCCACACACCTGCAGGGTTCACCGGCGGCAACGCGTCTGCACCGTGCTTAGCGAGGAAGATCTGACGCGAAGCACCGGAGTGCAATGCACGACGCGCGCGCGAAGCGGTGGTGGTAGCGGCGATGTGATGGTTGACTTCTAGGTCAGGTGCAAGAATGAGTTGCACGCCCGCGTCCTGGAGCATCTTACCCATATCGACGTCTTCCCAACCATACCGGCGATAACGCTCATCGTAGCCACCCACTTTTTTGAAAGTGCTGGCAGGCATTGAGCAATTGGCCGCCCAGAAATTCCAGAGTCTGGCTGTTGAAGCTTTGTATGCCTCTTCGCGGAACTTGCTGTCGCGGTAGTAACCGTAGGCGCGCGCGTGCGGAGTATCGGGATAAATATTGTGTACTAGCCCCATGACGCCTTTTTCAGCGATGCCGTTGTGAAAGGAAAGATGCTTTTCGATATAATCGGGCTTCATCTCAATATCATCGTCACACCGAATCAGAATCTCAGCGTCCGCAGCACGATACCCGACATTCAACGCCGCCACGCGTCCTTTATTCTCATCAAAAACAATCATGGACAGGTTCAGGCGGCCGGAGTCTATATAGCGCTGCACGACAGCGGCAGAACCATCAACATCACCATCAATCACTACGAGGACCTGAAAATTCTTCTCCGTCTGCTGCTGCAAAGCTTCTAACGGAAAATGAAGCTTAGACGCTCCCCCGCGGGTAGGGATGATAACGGCGGCTTTAAAGCGAGGCATAACTATTTCACCTCCACAGACTCGAGAAGACGTCGTACTCTTTCCTTGCCTGCTTCTGGTGAGAAGTTCTCTTGCCAGCGCCAGTAGGAATCAGAGATAGTGTCTTGAAAATTTTCGTCATGTGCGGTGAGAGCATCGGCGAGATCACTAATACGCTGTGCAAGCACAGCTGCGTTACCTTGAGGAGCAATCCACGGATAATCTTTACCCACAACTTCCGGCAAAGCACCAGCGTCCGACACGATCAGAGGCACGCGGGCGCTCATAGCTTCAGCAGCAACGAGGCCAAAGGATTCATCGACTTCAGAAGGAACTACGAGCATATCGATGGTCTTCATCAGCTTTTCAGGCGTAACCCACCCCATGTTTTCTACGCTATCGCCCAGAGCATTGAGAGTCGTTTCAATCTCGCGCTGATCGTCTTCACTCACAAATTTTGGTTCGCCAGCAACTACAAGGGTGTACTGCTTTTTATCGAGGGCAGAAAGCAACTTTAGTGCTTTGGCGAGAGTGTGCGTGCCCTTGATGGTTGAGGGACGTCCAAGAAAGCCCACGCGAATGGTCTCCCCTACTTGTTCGCGCACAAGAGGACTTGATACTTCGCTCACCCAGTTAGGGAAAGCCTCGGAGTTCTTCACCTGCGAGGTCATAAATTCGCTGGGTACTAGGGTTCGCAAGGCTTTACGTTGCGCCGGGGCGACCAGGTATTTCTGCTTTCCCACAGGGATTTGGTGAAGGTGAACGATGCGGTTTTTATGTCCAGATGTCGCGAACGATGGAACCAGCCCGTTGCACCAAAGGAGTCCCTGACGCTGACGCTTATCCCAGACACGAAGTTGCGCCATATAGTCACGGCGATTAGTCGCAGGAAGCGTCACGGTTGCAAAACCTTCATCTTTGGCGGCTTCGATCAGTTCAGCAGGATGCGTCGGGCCAACAACGGTCACAGAGTGCCCCAGCGAACGGGCAGCCCTAGCAATGTTGAGCAACATAATCTCGCCGCCACCGATATCGCCGTTGTTGGTTGCAATGAAGAGAGGAACGCGAGAAGTCATCTTATTCCATTCAATAATTTATGCTTTATGGTCCGTGTAAGTTTTTGTTCCACTGCTACATGCAAGATCCAAGCCACAGCGGTACTACTGAGAATTCCTGCGCAAAACCCGACCCAGTAATTACCCGTTGATAACCACACATGGTGCAGAACAACTACGCCGAGAACATTGTGTGTCAGATACAGAGAATAGGAAATTCTGCCGAAAAAATGTAGCGGTCCGCTACGAAGTACAGCAATATTGCGGATATAGGTCACTGCAATAAATATGGCCACGAGAAGAATCATCACCACCGCGTAATGCACAGAGGTGCGCAACCAGCAGTTCGCTATAGCCAGCACAGCAAAGTAGGGAACATACCACGAAAAATCGCGTGATGCTGCGAAGATGAAGCAAGCGATGCCCAGTCCGAACAGAGGTGCATGTTCAGCGACAATAGCCCATACAGCTAATTTTTGGAGCATCGGTAGGTTCTCCCCCGGGCCTGCCCACACACAGATTATGAACCCTATGAAAGCCCACGCTACCGCGGCTTTTAGCACTGTGTTTTCAGTGAGATGTTTTTTCTTCCAGAGTAATAGCGCAAAAAGCAACAGATAGAACTGCCACTCAATAGCCAACGTCCAATACACATCATCAACATTTTCAACAAATAAAAACCGTTGAAACATCGTTGCGTTAACGAGAACCTGTGGCACAGTGATCGTTTTATATTCGATACCCACCGTGGCAATAATGAGAGACGAAATAGCCAATGCCACCCAATACGCAGGGTATAGACGGATAGCGCGGTTTACCAGATAGCGGACTGCCGAGCCCTGCCTCAATGCCGACATCAAAATAACGTAACCGCTAATCATGAAGAATAGCTGTACCCCCATTCCACCAAAATAGATAGAAAAAGGTGGAATTGGCCCACTCGGAAAATAGACGGGATATGTTGCTGAAAAATGACCAATCAGCACAAGTAAAATAGCTACACCGCGTAACCCATCAAGTTCTCTAAATCGGTGCGATTGTTTCAAGGAGCTGTATCTTGAGTTCATGAAACTAACGTGTTCTTATGCTCAATATGCTGATCGATACCGTTCATAGGACCATCGTTTTCTGCGCGTTCGATCAGAACAGTTCTCAGCGCAAAGCCCATACAAATTGCCCAATACAGAGTATAAAGAACTTCGCCCAGACGCCAAGCACAAATCAATAAAGCAATACCCAGCCCCTGTGCAACTACTTGCTGCGGTGTCCAACGAGAGCTCTTTGAAAAAGGACGAACCATCGCGAAAACGGTTACTGCAACCACAAAAATTGCCCAGGGCCAGCCACCCTCGACGAAGGCACTCCAGTAAGAGTTGTGGAAAAAGAAGTCGCGGTTTTGCTCGGGGAAATATACGTAAGCTTCGCCAAGTCCCTGCCCAAAAAATGGAGTCTGTTGAACACGTTCCCATGCGGCGGTATCAATACGTTCGCGTAGTAGGTCAGAACCCACGCGATCGGCAAAGGCACCTGCCTGCGCATAGTCATCGTTGAGCAGACGAATGCCCCAGTAGATTGCAAAGCCAAGAAAGGCTCTACCCAAAAAAGGTAGCTTGGGAGCTAATAGAATCCACACAAAAGCCATTGCAAATGCACCCAATGATGTGCGAGATCCGGTTAGCCACAGTAGTACAGCAAAAATAGCGAAAAACCCTACTTTATGCGTTCTTCGGGTAACCATCGCAACCATCAAAATACCGAAGAGGCAGTAGACCATACCGGCAACATTTTTATCAATAAGATAACCGGTGAGGTATCCGGGGTAGTTATCCGGTGCGATTCCCGCATAGAACAGAGGAATATTCACCAATATAGCGGTGACATAACCGTAAATAGCTGATTTGAAATGAATCTGTCCCGAAGCCAGCACAAAGATCAGGCCTGTCGTAGCGGCTAGGCGCAGAAAGCGTCGCGTCCAGTCTGCTGCAAACTCTGTGGGCGTAGCGTTGTATGAAACTAAAGCCACATACAAAAGCATAATGATAAACAGCGCGATAAGACCGCTGACAGGATTGAGGCTATACACCGGCTTACGGGTGAGCCCGTAGAGCACGATGACAATCACCATGACCTGGTTCAAAGGCAGACCCAGTCCTGGCGTTGCTGTATAGAAAATCAGCGAGAAAAACATGAGAAATTCGGGGAGGCGAATCTGCGCCGACTGATCGCGCAACACGTTTTTAACGTCTTCGTATCGTTCGCTCAAGCTCTTATGATCCGCGGTGTCGCGGTGAGCTAAAGTACTCATGCGTTCCCCCTCATGTTCTTCATTATCTGTGTGTATAGCGCCGCGGTTTGGTGTGTCATTTCTTCTACGCTTTGCCAGTTAAACGGCTGGTGCGCGTATTGCGTAGCTGTGACTATAGCTTGAGCTATCTCAGAGTCATTCTGTTTACCGTGGTCTAAAGGTGAGACAAGCTCAGCCGCCTCTAAGATTTCACTGTTGCCGCCGACGTTTGAGGCTACAACGCTCAGCCCAGCTGCTTTAGCGTCTAGCAGGGTGTAGGAAAGGTTTTCCCACACTGAAAGCTG
>OBYT01000081.1_pt1 | contig 13203 bp, 11 predicted proteins | sample 1476811 | NCBI WGS metagenome assembly OBYT01 (sample SAMEA2580215, study PRJEB22360) | human gut metagenome | biome: human gut; feature: human-associated habitat; material: faeces | place: Denmark | collected 2008/2010
TCTCGCGCATCTATAAGTCTGCTTTTATAAGTAGGCTGACGGCGGCCTCCGCGTGAAAGCCCTCTAGTCGCTAACTTTCACCTCCTCACTCGCTCGGAAAATCAGCGCCCGGCCCCCTCGCGGCTAATGGTTAAAGCTTCAGTTCCATATCCACGTGCGGGATGTCGTCCTCCAAGTACACCTCGGAGACCCTCTCAAATCCGTGCTTGCCGTAGTAGGTTTCTGCTAGGTGCTCCTGGGCTGAAATAAAAATAGTGTGGACATGCGGCATCGTTGTGCGCACATGCTCAATTCCGGCAGCCACCAGCTGGTGCCCCATGCCTTTGCCACGCGCCTTCGGTCCGGTGATAATTCGACCCAAGGATGCGACGCCCTCCCGACGCGGGGAGTGGTGGTCATCAACAGTACCTCTGTCAAAGACGCGCAGGTAAGCATCAATCTCACCGTTATTCATCACGAACATATGCTGGCAACGAGGGTCCAACCCATCGATGTCTTGGTAAGGGCAGTTCTGTTCCACCACAAAAACCGCGACGCGTTGAGCGCAGATGGCGTACAGCTCGGTGTTGGTGAGTTCATCAAAGTTTTTGATGGTAAACATTTAGAGCTCCAGAATCATTTTGACGTGGGGTAGCCCTGCCTCGCGGAATTCTTCACCTACTTGCACGAACCCTACTGGCGCGTAGTAACTATCGCGCAGGTATGCCTGTGCATCAATAATAATCTTGGTTGCTTCAGTTTCATCGCGAACCCACTGAATAGCAGCGTCGAGGAGCTTGCGTCCCATGCCTTGTCCTCGCAGGGTTTTGAGAACGGCGACGCGAGACAGGGCGTAGGCGCCGGACACCTGTTCGTAGTGGTCGTCTTCAATTTTTTCAAGATCGATCAGACGCATATAGGCTACAACTTCGCCGGCATCATTCTGTGAAAAGAAGTGCACAGCTTGGCGGTCAGCGAGGTCCGGTTCTTGAACGGTGAGTTGCTGGCCGACGGTAAACACCTTTGACCGCGCAATGTAGATAGCGTTGAGCTCTTCAACGGTTAAGTCTGAGAATTTTTTAGCGGTGAACATGAAGCCTCACATTACTATGACGTCTCTAAGCGTTAATTTATCCTATTAAGTGAGGACACCGCCGGGCGTCTCAACCTCGAGCGTGCACTATATTTTCCACCTGTCGCGGCGCATCCTCAATTCGAGATGCCACCATGTGAAATCGTGGGCAATAAATCCGCAACATAGAAATAAAACGAAAAAAAGTCATTCTGGTTACCCGTTTTCAGCATCTTTGGTCTACTATAAGACCAATAAGTGTTGCCAGTCACATTAAGTGACTGTCTCGCCTGTATGCACTACAAGTGCACCACCGCATTTCCTTTTCACTTTCAAGGAGACCATCGAATGGCTAAGTCACGCATCTCCAGCATTTTGAGCCTCACCGCTATCGCTGCTTTGGGTTTGACCGCTTGTGCATCAAACGGTTCATCAAACAACTCATCGGGCTCATCAGACAACAAAGACAAGTCAGTGTCTGTTGCTCTGACCAACGTTTTCTCATCGCTCAACACTGATACCGCTAGTGGCAACTCAGATACCAACGGTATTATTGCTCAGCTGACTACCCGTGGCTTCTACACCATTACCGACACTTTCGATGTTCGCCACAATGACTGGTTCGGTTCATACAACATGACCGAAGACGGCGACGGCATCAAGGTTGATTACAAGGTCAACGAAGGCCAGAAGTGGTCTGATGGCAACGATATCGACAAGGCTGATCTTCTTCTCGCATGGGCTGCAGAGTCCGGTTACTTCAATGGCGAAGGCGAGAACGGCGTTAGCTACTTTGACTTTGCAGGCGAGACCCAGGGTCTTGGCCAGGCTGGCAAGCCCACTCTGGGCGAAGACGGTCGCTCTATCACCTTCAATTACCCCCAGCAGTTTGCTGACTGGGAGATTGCCTACAACATCTCAGTACCTGCTCATGTTGTAGCACAGCAGGCAGGCATGGACGAAGCCAAGCTCGCTGAAACCCTTGAGAATGCTGAGCCCGGCAAGGAAAACTCAGACCTACGCAAGATTGCGGACGCGTGGAACACCGGTTTTGATACCACTACTAAGCCCAGCGATGAGTCACTGCTCGTAGGTAACGGCCCCTACAAGGTCACCGACATCGTTGAAAACCAGTCAGTTACCCTGACTGCCAACGAAAACTACCAGGGCGATAACAAGCCCAAGGTCAACGAAATCGTTTTCAAGACCATGGCTGACCCTTCAGCGCAGGTTCAGGCAATTCAGAACGGTGACGTTGACATGGTTGCGCCTCAGGCATCCATCGACACCGTTTCACAGTTGCAGGGTGTTGACGGTGTTACCACCAAGACCCAGCCCGACCAGTCTTACGATCACGTTGACCTCAACATGGTTGAAGGTAGCCCCTTCGCTGACGAGAACGTTCGTAAAGCATTCTTGCTGACTATTCCCCGTCAGGACATCGTCAATAAGCTCATCAAGCCTATGGAATCTGATGCTTCAGTTCTGAACTCACAGCTCTACGTTTTATCAGACAAGGAAAACTACGACAAGAGCGTTGAGAACAACAACTCATCTGAGTACCCCTCAGACAACATGGATGAGAACATCTCTAAGGCAAAAGAGCTGCTCGGCGGTAAGACCCCGACCGTTCGCATCCTCTACAACAACAAGAACGCAAACCGCGTGAACTCCTACCAGATGATTAAGGAATCAGCTGAGAAGGCAGGTTTCAAGGTCGAAGACAAGGGTACCGAGGATTGGTCAGAGCAGCTTCCCACCGGTAAGGACGGCGCATACGACGCATCTATCTTCGGCTGGGTTTCATCAGGTGTTGGCAACTCAGCCCTAGGTCAGATTTTCAAGACCGGCGCTTCCTCTAACTTCACCAGCTACTCCAACGCAACTGTTGATGCAGCAGCAGATGACATTATGAAGACCACTGACCAGAGCAAGATTGAACAGCTCAAGCAGTCAGCTGACGCAGAGCTCTTCAAGGACGCTTACGGTCTGCCCCTCTTCCAGTCCGTAGCAGTCGCTTCTTACAATGATGCGATTACCGGTGTAAAGCCCAAGCCGGGTCAGCAGCCTCTAACCTGGAACGCTGAAGAATGGGATATCGCTAGCTAATCGCGATAGGGCACCCAGTCTTTATGCTCACCACTTGAGAAAACGCCATAGCGCGGGTGCAATTGCATCCGCGCTTTGGTTGTGTAGACCTATAACCATAGAACCTCAATTACAACCCTTACGGATTCCACCATGTTCATGTACGTAGCGAGGAGACTGCTCACGGCAGTGTTCATCCTCTTTGGTGCATCATTTTTGATCTACCTTCTGACAGCCGCGTCGGGCGACCCCCTCGCGGAACTCCGCACCCTACAAAGTGCAAATAAAGAAGCCTTAATCCAGCAGCGCATTGATGCTCTGAATCTTGATACCCCCGCTCCCCTGCGCTACTTTATATGGCTCGGCGGCGTGCTGGGATGCTTCACGGGCAAGTGCGACTTTGGCTCAAACCTTGCAGGCACTCCCGTCACCCAGTTGCTGTCAAACGCTATCTACCAGACCCTGATTCTGGTAGTTGCGGCAACCATTCTGTCGATTCTGATTGGTGTGAGCCTCGGTATCATCTCAGCTCTTCGCCAGTACTCAGGCTTGGACTACACCGTAACCTTTGCAAGCTTCCTCTTCTTCTCACTGCCTTCCTTCTGGATTGCGGTCCTACTCAAGGAATTCTTGGCAATCGGCTTCAACGACTTCTTGAAGAACCCGCAGGTCACCATCCCAACAACGCTGTTGATTTCACTGGTGGCTGGCCTTTTCTGGTACGCAGCCTCCTACGGCAAGCAGAAGACCCGCATCCTGCTAGCTGTTTTCGGTTTTGTGCTCACCGCAGGTCTGATTATCTTCGTCTCAGCTACCGAGTGGCTGCTCAACCCGTTCTTGGGTATTCCCTTCATGCTGGTTCTCGGCGTTCTTGCAGCGGTTGTCTTCACCATTTTGGTGTCCGGTCTTCGTAACCGCCGCGCACTCATTGCAGGTTTGGCAATGGTAGTAGTTGGTTTGATCGTCTACTTCCCCATTCAGAACCTTCTCGACCAGGCAACCTTCTTGATGATCGTCATCATCTCCGTTGTCTTCATCGTTCTCGGTATCATTGCAGGTCTGCTCGCAGGCGGCTACGACAAGGGTCAGGGCGCACGCGTTGGTGCACTCACCGGCTTCGTCATGGCACTGCTGATCTTCGCAGACCGCTTCATGCAGTCATGGGGTGACTACATCACCAACCCCCGTATTAAGGGCCGTCCGATCCCGACCGCAAACGCGTCCACCCCTAACCTCAACGGGGACTTCTGGATCAGCGGTTTGGACACCTTCACCCACATCCTTCTGCCCACCATTGCTCTGACCTTGATTTCGCTGGCTAGCTACTCACGCTACTCACGCGCGTCCATGCTCGAAATCATGAACCAGGACTACATTCGCACCGCACGCGCAAAGGGTGTTTCAGAACGCGCAGTCGTCATGAAGCACGCCTTCCGCAACGCTTTGATTCCGCTGGCAACCATCATCGCGATGGACTTCGGCGCAATCATCGGTGGTGCAGCAATTACCGAACGTATCTTCTCCTTCAAGGGCATGGGTTCACTCTTCCTGGACTCACTAGCGCACACAGACCCCAACCCCGTGATGGGCGTCTTCCTCGTCACCGGTATTATGGCGCTGGTCTTCAACCTCATTGCAGACCTGCTCTACTCCGTCCTTGATCCGCGCGTTAGGGTGAAAGCATAATGAGCACCAACGAAAACAAGACCTCGGGTAGCACCAAAGCGCCCACCACAGAAACCACCGCTCTGCGCTCCGTCGAAACCAACGTTGATAACCGTAACCAGGAATCAGCGGGTAAAACTCAGGGCCAGATTGTTCGTAAGCGCTTTGTGCAGAACACCGGTGCAATTATCTCGCTGGCAATTATTGTCTTCATCTTCTTGCTGGCAATGACCGCTATGGGCGTTGGCCCCATTCCCGGCTGGTGGAAGTACGACCACACCGAAATGCAGCAAATGGTCAACGGCGGCGCGCCTTCCGGTGAACACTGGTTCGGTCAGGACGCAACCGGTCGCGACCTCTTTGCAATGACCATGCGCGGTGTGCAAAACACCTTCTTAGTGGTTATCCTCATCAGCGGCATCGCAGGCTTCCTCGGTGTTCTCTTCGGTGGTCTGGCGGGTTACTTCCGCGGCTGGGTAGAGACCATCATCATGCGCTTTACCGACATCATCATCATTATTCCTCTGATGCTGCTCACCGCTGTGCTCGGTAAGATCGCCGGTAACTACTTCCACGGCACCTGGAGCATCATTGCTCTCGGTGTGGTTGTTGGTTTGCTCTTCTGGAGCTCACTGGCTCGTCTGGTTCGTGCAGAGTTCTTGACCCTGCGTGAACGTGAGTTCGTGGACGCTGCCCGCCTGGCTGGCGCGTCAGATATGCGCATCATTTTCAAGCACATTCTGCCTAACGCTATCGGCGTTGTGACCGTGAACGTCTCGCTCATGATGTCATCAGCAATTCTGACCGAGACTGCGCTGAGCTACCTCGGCTTCGGTGTGAAGGCTCCCGACTGGTCACTGGGTTCTTTGATCTCAGCTAACCAGACCGCGTTCTCAACCCGCCCCTGGCTCTTCTGGTTCCCGGGCCTGTTCATCCTCGTGCTCTCACTGTGCGTGAACTTCGTCGGTGACGGTCTGCGCGACGCATTCGACCCCCGCCAGAAGAAGTTCAACCCGCGTAAGGCTAAGGAGCGCACCGCTCACTCAGCTGAAAACGGTCTGGGCATCGAAGGTCTTGCAGTAGCAGCCCCCGGTGAGGCAACCGTCAACCGCGGCAAGGTCGTTGAAGACGGCGAAGACGGCCAGGTTCCCTGGTCTGATATCACCGTTACCAAGCGCTAAAGAACAAGCGGTGGACGCCCGCCCCGCTACACACAGGAGCAAGCGTCCACCGCCTCTTGAAAACTTTATAGAGATAACGAACTAGAGAAATACACTCACCGCAGCGGCAAATGCTAAAAGCGCAAAGATGACGCCGCCTTTGACATCGAAGGTTGATTCTTCAATCCCGGGGAAGGTGCTCAGAGCTTCATCCTCAACGATTTCTTGCCAGTAGCCGCGAGCCACCATGGCAGCACTACCGGAGAATCCCGTGGGGAGATCAGAAGTACGAACCGAGCCATGACCGCCGTAAGTGATAGATGGCAGATTGGTAATTTCTTCCTCGCGAGTATGTAACCCAGCACGCATACCGGTAGAAGGCACAGCAAATGCTTGATACTTCTTACGAGCGGTCACCAAGGTCAAGTTGAATTTGGTCGAGATATCAATCAGGTTGGGGTAACCCACGCGGTGAGAAACAAAAGGGTTCTTGATGCAGAGTTCATCGCGGTCAACCTCAAACGAAGGATAGCCCAGCAGATACCACACTCCGTAGGCTAAAAAGAACCACGGCCAGCACTTAGCAACCATCCCATACACACCGTAAACGTACAAAGTTGCCGCAACCAAAACGACAGCAATAACAACAGCAACAACGGTGTAGAAGACAGCGGTCTTAGGGCGAAAACGCACCGGCGGGTTCTGAAGATACTGGGATTTCATAGTTCTAAATTCTCTCAAAGATTCAAGCGCAAACAACCAACATACGAGCAACGCTCCCAAGAATTGATACACAAATAAGAGTGGGGATACCCAAGTGACTACTCAAACAGCTAGCGTACGAGCAGACCGTGCAGAAGCAGCACAGCCCGTCCTCGAAGTACGCAACCTCAGCGTCGACTTTGGCGTCGACCGTAAATGGGTTCCGGCAGCAACCAACCTGAACTACACCGTCCACGCCGGTGAAGTTCTGGCAATCGTGGGTGAATCTGGCTCAGGTAAGTCGGTTTCATCCATGGGTATGATCGGCCTTCTGCCCAAGAACGCCCGCGTCTCAGGCTCCGTTAAGCTCAACGGACGCGAGCTCATTGGCTTGAGCAACTCAGCGCTTCTTGGCGTTCGTGGCGATGACATTGCAGTCATCTTCCAGGAACCCATGACCGCGATGAACCCGGTAATGACTGTGGGCGATCAGATTGTGGAGACCCTGCGTCTGCACAAGGACATCTCGCCTGCGCAGGGTAAAGAAGAAGCCATCAAGATGCTGGAACTGGTTGAAATGCCGGATCCCATCAAGGCATTCAACTCATACCCGCACCAGATGTCAGGTGGTCAGCGCCAGCGCGCCATGATTGCGCAGTCGCTCTCAACCGACCCCAAGCTGCTGATTGCTGATGAGCCCACCACCGCGCTCGACGTGACCGTTCAGGCTGAAATCCTTGAACTCATGCGTAACCTGCAGAAGAAGCTCAACTCAGCAATTATTCTCATCACCCACGACATGGGTGTTGTTGCTGACCTCGCAGACCGCGTTGCTGTGATGCGCCGCGGTGAAATTGTTGAAACCGGCGACGCTGAGCATATCTTCAACAACCCGCAGCATGACTACACCAAGGCGCTGCTCGGTTCAGTGCTCAATCTGGGTGGCGGCGAGATCGACGTCAACGCGGCTATCGACGATGCAGCCGAGGGCCAGCGTCCTCCGACAGCTATTATCAACCAGGTCATGCCCCCGCGCGAGTTTGACGGCGACGTTATTCTCTCGCTGAAGGACGTGGCGCTGGAATACCCCAAGCAGGGACGCGTTGGCCCCTTCCGCGCGGTCACCGGCGCAAACCTTGAAATCCGCGCCGGCGAGGTGCTCGGTCTGGTGGGCGAATCCGGCTCCGGTAAGTCAACCATTGGTCGCGCGACCGTTGGCTTCTTGGATGTTGCCGAAGGCGAGTTGAACGTGTGCGGTTACGACATGCGCAAGCCCAACCGCAAGACCCTGGCGGCTGTCCGCAAGGACGTCGGTATGGTGTTCCAGGACCCGTCGTCCTCGCTGAACCCGCGTCTGCCTATCGGTGAGTCCATTGGTGAGCCTATGTTCCTCGCGGGTGAGGCTAAGGGTGCTGAGCTGCAGCGTCGCATCGAGGGCCTGTTGGACCGTGTTGAGCTGCCCCGCTCTTACCGCAACCGCTATCCGCACGAGCTTTCCGGTGGTCAGAAGCAGCGCGTGGGTATTGCACGTGCGCTCTCGCTCAAGCCCAAGCTACTGATTGCCGATGAGCCCACCTCAGCGTTGGACGTCTCCGTTCAGGCTCGCGTGCTCGAGCTCTTCCAGGAACTTCAGGAAGAAATGGGCTTCGCCTGCCTCTTCGTGACTCACGACTTGGCGGTTATCGATGCCCTGGCAGACCGCATCGCCGTGATGCGCCGCGGTGAAATTGTCGAGCAGGGTACGCGTGAACAGATTCTGCGCCACCCCAAGCAGGCATACACCCAGCGTTTGCTGGCTGCGGTTCCGCTGCCCGATCCCAAGGCTCAGGCAGAACGACGCGAGCTACGCGCCAAGTTGCTGGACGAAACCGGTCACGTGGTTTCCTAAGCCCTTTTCTCCCGCGAGGGGTCACTTCACGTTCAAAAATTACGCTTTTTTGAACGATAAGTGACCCCTCTCGGCATTTAAGAGTATGATTCAGATAACATCTTTGTTTTTCTAAGGAATGCCACATGTCAACAACTGTTCGCGCGCACGGGATGCTGAAGGTAACCGCCTAACCCGTCTTAAGACAGTTGATACCTCCTGTCCGTAAATACCGGACTCGTAGGGTTTATTTGTTGTGCCTTCGGCTCCCCTTTCATCACGCATCCTCTGAATTTCTCATGCTTGAAAGGCATAACGTTGGCTTTCCAACCTATTTTTAGCGCGCACAATCTGGTGCGCGATCTGGGCCCGAAGAATTTTCGCGCGGTCAATCACGTCTCTTTTGAGATCAACGCTGGGCAGATTCTCTGCTTTCTCGGGCCAAATGGTGCCGGTAAAACCACCACTATTAACATGTGCTCCACTCTGTTAGCGCCGACGTCCGGCGATATACAGGTAGCCGGTGTGGACGCGGTTGCGCAGCCCCGCGCGGCACGTCAGCACATTGGACTGGTCCTCGGTGGCGATCGAGGTTTCTACTCGCGTGCCACAGCTCGGGATAACCTACTCTTCTTCGCAGATGTCTTGGGCGTCCCCCGTAAGTTCCGCAAGGAACGTGTTGAAGATGCGCTAGAGGCCGTGGCTCTCACCGAACGCGCCGATTCTAAGGTTCAAGATTTTTCGCGCGGTATGAAGCAGCGACTGCACATCGCGCGCGGACTACTCAACGACCCCGCCCTGCTTTTTCTGGACGAGCCGACCAACGGGCTTGATCCAGAACTGGCTCTTGAGGTGCGCAAACTCGTGAAGTCGCTAGCGCAGCTTGGCACGGGCATCCTACTCACCACGCACTATCTGGCAGAAGCTCAGGCACTTGCCGATGACCTTTTGATTATCAATGAGGGCAAGACAGCTTTCCACGGAACGCTACAGGATCTACGGGCGCACAGCTCACTTGCCGACCATGCCACCTTAGAGGACGCCTACTTTGCGCTTCTGGGCGTTGAAACCGAGCAGGAGGGCAAGTAGTGAGGGTTCTTCGTATGCTCGCCTTTCACACACGCTTATTCGCGGGCAATAGTTATTTTGTACAGTTGATGATTACATCGACGGTGACGATTTTACTGATGCAGTATGTGGCGTCGTTTGCATCGCACTCCCCCTCATCGGCCAGTAGCGCCTGGTTGCGCGCTGGACTAGTGGGTACGTGGACGGTCTGCACGGTTGCCGCGGGCCTCATTGGTTTTCAACGGTTTCAGGGCACACTGGTGCACTTGGTATTTACTCCAACGCGTGCCGGTTCTACCCTGCTTCCGCTCGTAGGTTCGGCGTCAGCTTTTGGTCTGTTTGCTTTTCCGCTTGCCGGTCTACTCGCGTGGATTCTGCGGTTACACCCGCAGGTTAGCTGGCAGCTGGTGCCCGCGGTATTCGTTTTCTGGCTCGCATGCCTCAGCATTTCGTGTGCGGTGGCGGCTTTGTTTGTGCTCACGCCCTACGCAATGACCTACGAGGGCTTGCTAGTTGCTCCCCTGATTTTGGTGAGTGGCATCTTCGGCATTCCGGCCTCCATTGAGCACTGGGCAGTACCCGTGAGCTTTCTGCTACCTACATCCAGCGCGGTGCGCGCTGTCTTGGACGCGGGGTCAACCGGCACGCCGGAACCTAGCTTCTGGGGCACCATTGTTCTTTCGGTAGCGGTGAGCTTAGCGTGGTTTACACTCAGCACTGTTCTGCTCAAACGCGCCCTGGTCAAGGCACATCGGGACGCGTCGTTGGAGGTGATGTAAGTGAGTACCTCACGCTACGCAGTAGCGGCGCGACTTGCCGCAACACAAACCTTTATCAACGCACCCACCACCCTTACTACGCTGGTGGCGCTACCGCTAACAGAGTTGCTGATGCTGATAGCGGTGGCCTCTGCGATGAACTCGCCTCAGCTAGTCACCACCGCCTACTGTGGTGCGCTGGTAGCAGCCACAACCGGGGTGCTAGCACAAAGCATTGCTCTGGTGACCTACGACCGCAACATTGGCGTGCTGCACGATGTATTGCTCACCCGCTTTTTCAACCCGGTGTTTTGGTTTTCGAAGCTGGCGGTGCCCTGCCTCAACGCAGCGCTTATGGGGTGCGTAATGATTGGCGGGATCTGGGTTTTCGCACCGGAATCTTCAGCGGAAATGACGGGGATAGCCCTGGTCTTACTCCCCTGCTTTATTCTGGCTGGTGCGCTGTTGGGGTTTGCCTGTGCAACGCTCTCGGTTGCTCTCAACGACCCGTACCTGATCTCCAACGTAGTGGCAGCAGTTCTACCACCGACCGCCGGAGTACTGGCACCGATTTCAGCCTACCCAGCGTGGCTAGCCGTACTGGTGCAGTGGTTACCTCTCACTCACGGGATAGAGGTTTTCCGTGAGGTTGCAACCGGAAGCGGGTTATCTGACGTGGTACTTCTGCACGCTCTCGCCGAGCTGGCAATCTGCTGCACCTGGGCACTTGCGGGGGTACTCGCGTCCTCACGTATTCTTACGCTGATTCGTAGCGGGCGACGTACCGAAGAAATCTGGTAAGTGACCGCATCATAAAACTGAAGGTCGCACAACTTTCGACATCACACAATTTTCGGATGTTTGTGCGACCTTCAACCATATAAAACAAAGAACAATACTTTACTTCGAAAATATATTTGGAGTATAGTAACACGCATGACTACTCCCCAATCCGCCCTCGGCGTCTACGTTCACGCGGGCGAAGAATACAGCTGCGACACCAACTATATCGAAGACCGCATTGTGGCAGACCCCGCCGTACACACAGCGGATAACAACCACAAGTTCTGGCCGGTTGAAGCCGGCAAATACCGCCTGGTTGCCGCACGCGCCTGCCCCTGGGCAAACCGCACACTGATTGTGCGACGCCTGCTTGGACTAGAGGACGCGATTTCCATTGGCCTACCCGGCCCCACCCACGACGCACGCTCCTGGACGTTCGACCTCGATAAAGACGGCAAGGACCCCGTGCTCGGCATCGATCGCCTGCAGGAAGCCTACTTTAAGCGTTTTCCCGACTACCCGCGCGGCATCACCGTACCCGCGATTGTCGATATCAAATCTGGCGCAGTCATTACCAACAACTTCCCGCAAATCACCGAAGACTTCTCGAAAGAGTGGAAAGAATTCCACCGTGAGGGTGCACCCAACCTCTGGCCCGAGGAACTCGAAGACGAGATGAACCAGGTCATGAAGCGCATCTACACCGAGATTAACAACGGAGTTTACCGCTGCGGTTTCGCGGGTTCGCAAGAAGCATATGATGCGGCGTTTGAGCGTCTGTGGACTGCACTTGACTGGGTTGAAGAACGCCTGGCTACCCGCCGTTACCTCATGGGTGATCACATCACCGAGGCTGACATTCGCCTCTTTACCACCCTGGTTCGCTTTGACGCCGTCTACTACAGCCACTTCAAGTGCGGACGCCAGACCATCACATCCATGCCCAACCTGTGGGGATACGCACGCGACCTCTTCCAGACTCCCGGCTTTGGTGACACCGTAGACTTCCAGCAAATCAAGGAACACTACTACATCGTTCACGAGGACATTAATCCCACCGGCATTGTTCCTGTAGGCCCTGACCTTTTGGGATGGCTGAGCGAGCACGGACGCGAAAAGCTGGGCGGCTCGCCCTTTGACGCGGATGCCGGTGCCACCGCACCCGGCGAGGTTCGCGCGTCCGAGCGTGTAGCTGCGGGACACAACCCGATGTATGCGTAAACGGTGAAGGCCATTCGGCTACCCTCACACCAGACCAAAGGGGCGACCATGAAGAAGTTCGTGGTCACCCCTTTGGTACTACTCTGAGGTAAGCCGTAAAAAACTTACATCTTGTTACGCCAGTTCGGCTCCTTACCCGCTTCAAGATCGCGTACAGCCTGCAGATTCTGCGCGATGAGCTCTTCGGGGTTCACCGGACGGCCGCCAGCTGAGTGAGGAGTAATCACAATGTTCTTGGTACCCCACAACGGTGAGTCCTCAGGCAGTGGCTCTTCAACAACAACGTCCAGTGCCGCCCCTGCAATCTCGCCGGAATTGAGCGATGCCATCAGAGCATCTTCATCAACAGTGGTGCCGCGTCCAACGTTGATGACATAGCTACGCTTGGGCAGCTTAGCCAGTTTGTCGGCATCCAGTGCGTTCTTGGTCGAGTCACTGGTCGGCAGAATCATCACCAGCACGTCAGTATTCTCAAGCTGCGCGTCAATATCTTCGGTAGCAATCACGGGGTAACCGTGACGCTCACCCGCAGTAGTTGCCACACCGGTGACGTTCGCACCAAACGCCTTGAACAGGTCAGCCGTTTCTTTACCAATAGAACCGAAGCCCCAAATAGTGACGTTAGCGTTCAGCAGGGTGGTTACCTGATCTTCGGGGTAAAGCTCCTGCGCACCACCTAGTTCTGATGCCCAGTGCTTGCGTTCCTGGTGATCCGCCAGGGTCGGCAGAAAACGGATGAAGTTGAGGGTCAGCGCCAGCGTATGCTCGGCAACGGTCTTAGAATGCAAGCCACTACCGGAGGTAATGACAGCCTCATCGCGGAAGCCCGCAGCTCGCGCC
>OBYT01000082.1_pt1 | contig 12932 bp, 8 predicted proteins | sample 1476811 | NCBI WGS metagenome assembly OBYT01 (sample SAMEA2580215, study PRJEB22360) | human gut metagenome | biome: human gut; feature: human-associated habitat; material: faeces | place: Denmark | collected 2008/2010
CAATGGCAGCTGACGATGGCATTGTGCTGCGTATCCCCGCCATGGAAGCAGAACCGCCCGGCGCGGACCTCTTTCTCTTTGACGCCGATGAACTCGAAGATATCGTGACCGAGCGGGTGGGCGCATCCGCCCTGTTTGCCTCGCGTTTTCGTGAGTCTGCCGCGCGTGCGCTCTTGTTACCGCGCAAGAATCCGGGCAAGCGAACTCCCCTGTGGCAGCAGCGCCAGCGCTCTGCACAGCTACTAGATGTTGCCCGAAAGTACCCGAGCTTTCCTATTATTTTGGAAACCGTGCGCGAGTGCTTACAAGACGTTTATGATCTCCCCGCGCTCTCTGCCGTCCACAAGGACTTGGACGCCCGCAAAATTCGCATCAGCGAGGTCGAGACCGAAACGCCCTCGCCATTTGCCCGCACCCTGCTCTTTGGCTATGTCGCGCAGTTTTTGTACGAGGGCGACTCACCTCTTGCCGAGCGACGCGCCGCCGCGCTTTCCCTTGACCCAGCCCTGCTCTCAGAACTTCTAGGACGCGACGAGCTCCGCGAGCTACTCGATACCAATGTAATTCGTAGTGTCGAGGCACGGTTGCAGCACACCGCTACTGGCTACCGGTACAAGGGAGTCGAAGGGGCAGCGGACCTTCTACGACTGCTAGGTCCACTCACCGCCGAAGCGATGGCTGCGCGTCTGCGCGAAGAAGCACCATCATCTGCGACAACAGACGAGGAAGAAGTCGTCGAGACCTCCGTCAGCGTTGATACCGCACAGACTTATCTCGAGGAGTTGGTAGCGCACACTCGCGCGCTCAGCTTCAACCTGCACGGACGCACGCACTACGCATCCATAGAAGACGCAGCTCGTTTGCGCGACGGCTTAGGCGTTCCGTTACCCATGGGCGTGCCGATCACCTTCCTCGAACCGGTGAAAGAACCGCTCTTAGATCTCGTAGCCCGCTACGCTCGCACTCACGCGCCCTTTACCGCGCACCAAGCCGCGCACGCGCTGGGGCTGGGCGTTGCCATCGTCGAGACAGCCCTGCGGACGCTAGCCGCCGACCGTCGAGTATCATCCGGCGATTTCCTACCCGACGAGCTACACGAAGAGCTATCACGCACCCGCACCGGAACTGTAGAACCCAACGGAACACAGTGGGTCGATACCCAAGTTCTTCGCACGCTCCGTTCCCGCTCGCTCGCTATCTTGCGGCAAGACGTTGAACCCGTAGCACCAGAAATCTTCAGCAAATTCTTACCACCCTGGCAACACGTTGAATCGTGGCACCTCACGGAGAAAAAACAGGCACCGGGAACCTTCGGTGCACCAACAGGCGGAATTAGCGCAAGCGTCAAACGCGACGATTCCGCCATGCTTGAAGGCTACGACGGTCTGCTCACCGTCATCGACCAGCTCGCCGGCGTCCGCCTGCCCGCATCGGCGCTTGAGCCGCTAATCTTGCGCTCGCGCATCAAGGATTACTCACCGGCTCTCTTGGATCAGGCAATGAGCTCCGGCGATGTCGTGTGGACGGGCGACGGCGATCTTGCCGGCACCGATGGTTGGGTCTGCCTTCATCTTGCCGAGGCAGCCGCGCTCACTGCCCCGGATGCTGATCAGCGCGCCACAGCACTCAACACGCTCGCGCCTCTTGACCGCGCTGTCTTTGAGGTTCTAGGCGGCGGTGGCCTGTTCATTCATCAGATTCAATCAGCGTTACAAGCGCGCGTGGCGCAAGCTGGTGGCGATGCGCCTATAACGCTCAAAGATATCTCGGGTGCGCTGTGGAACCTGGTGTGGGCGGGGCTGATTACCAACGACACGTTCGCTCCTGTGCGTGCTCTTCTGGCCGGTGGCGCAACCGCGCACAAGGTGGCTACCCCAGCTCCACGCGCACGGTCAGTGGGGATGCGTCGCGGTGCTTCACGTCTGAGCGGTTCCCGTTTTGGTGGCGGCAGTCGATTTGGTTCGATAACCGAAGCGCCAACGGCTGCTCCCATTGATGCCGGACGCTGGTCGCGGGTTGAAGCCGAAGAGCTGGATGCGACCATCGCCGCGCACGCACGTAGCGAGTTGCTCATGGACCGCTACGGAATCCTCACGCGCGGTGCTGTAGCTATTGAAGATATCCCCGGTGGTTTTAGCGCCGTTTATAAGGTGCTATCTGCCGCCGAAGAAAAAGGGCTGGCTCGACGCGGCTACTTTATCGAGGGGCTGGGGGCCGCGCAGTTTTCCACCGCCAACACCGTTGACCGTCTGCGCGAGTACGATCGTGATTCCGGTGAGAATCAGCACACGAAAACCGTCACTTTCTTAGCAGCAACCGACCCGGCGAACCCCTACGGCTCCACCCTGAGTTGGCCTGCCGCTCCCTCGTTGGAGGAGCGCGCGTCCGAACCCGGTGAAGCTGAAAGTCTGGAAGAGACGATTACCAATGCGCGCCATAAGCCCGGACGCAAGGCGGGCGCTGCCGTAGTTCTTGTCGACGGCCAGCTCACACTTTATGTGGAGCGTGGCGGGAAGACCATGCTCATTTTCACCGAAGATACGGATGCGGTACGCGCCGCAGCTCCCCTGATTGGTGAGCTGGTGCGGCGAGGGGCTGCCGAAAAAATCATGATTGAAAAAGTCAATGGACATTCAATTCTTGATGTGCTCGCTCCGCTACCTGCACGGCATCAAGAAGATGAAGCACCTAGTGAGCATCCCGTGACAGCGCTACGCAATGGGCTGTTGGAATCTGGCTTTTACCCCACTCCCAAAGGGCTACGTATGCGCAAAGAGTACTAAGACCTCTATTGACGAACCCAGTGGAAAATTTAACTTGAGTTAAATAATTCATACCTACCGGTAAGTAAAGTAGCGATAAAAAGTCCGATTTTTAAAAGAATCGACGCGGCTCTGAAAATAAGGGGAAGAAAAGAGCCGCGTCGATTTTGGGGATATACAATTATCTATTTATTGGCATCTGCTAGGGGAACTAGCACCATACCAATGCAACGAGCATCGCCAGCGACTATCGCAGAGAACTTTTATACTCTCAGTCACCCACATACCCGTTACAACCACTGGAATTTTAGCCTAAACTGCGGATTGCCAGTAGCAAATAGTCGCAACCTAAAAGGTTGCTACCTGGTATTGAATCGGGGAAAGATTCATAAAACAACAAGGGCTTCTAATGTAACAGACTGTCCCCCACAGCGTCTACACCTCAATACACCAAAACACCCTTTATTTTAAATTTTTACACAATTTTACCTAGTCAGCACACTTATTTAATTTATTATGGAACTTGTCACATTAGTTCCACCACACAGCCCACATCTATTTTACGGAGAAAACATCCCATGCCCGAAGGAGATACCGTCTGGCGCCAAGCTCGCAGCCTGCACAAAGCACTCGCCGGACGCACCGCCCACAGCACCAGCTTCCGCTACCCCGACGTCGCCGAAGTCGACTTCTCAGGCAAACACATTCACGGCGCACTAGCCCGAGGCAAACACCTTCTACTTCGCATCGACGATTTCACCGTGCACTCCCACCTGAAAATGGACGGCATCTGGCACATCTACGGCGTAGATGACAACGGCAACCCCCAACGCTGGAAACGCCCAGCCTCGGCAGCGCGAGCCATCATCAACGCCAACGCCAGGCAGGACGCAAACGGGCAGCTCGTACCCGGTAGCACCCCTGTCTCAGCCGTCGGATTCACGCTCGGACTACTCGAAATCTTTCCCACCACCGAGGAAAACGAACGACTAGGCTACCTCGGTCCAGATCTTCTCGGAGCAGACTGGAACCCCCAACTGGCCCTCAACAACCTTCTTGCACAACCAGAACGGCTCATTGGCCCGGCGCTTCTAGACCAAAAGAACCTCATGGGAATCGGCACCATCTTTCGCGCAGAAACACTCTTTCTCGCGGGAGTTGACCCGCGCTCGCAGGTAGGTGCTGTGCCCGATCTTGCCCGCGTCATCGAAATAGCGCACCTACTACTTACGGCTAACAGGATGCGCCCGCGACGCGTAACCCGCACCGAACGCGAACCGCTGTGGTGTTACGGCAGGCGCGGCCGTCCCTGCTACCGGTGCGGCTCGTTCATCATCAAAGACGAGCTCTCAGACCTAGGAACTGGCGCTAAGCGTTTTGGGACAGACCGCTACGCACAAACCGAAGAAACGGTTTCACGCATCAGCTTCCGATGCCCTACCTGCCAGGTGCTATACATCTAGACAACAATAAACACCGATAGTTCCGTGCGCTTTGTCTCGCCAGCAGTCCCTCTCGCGTGGTTCGCTGGCGCTCACGACGCGATTCACGCCAGACCCGATGCCAGCTGGCGATACAAAGCACAGCGGACCAGTAGGTTCTATTTCTCAGCGCTTCGATAATGCGAAAAAGCCCTGAGAGCTATCTCGCCGCGCCAGCTCACGGCTGTTCACAAGACGCCAACGTAGAATAAATCCGTGCCTAGAAGAGTATCCCGCCACGAGTTTGTTCAGCCGTTACCGCAACGAAACGGCATTGACCCCGTTGCGCTTTTGTTGCCGCTAGCCGGTGAGGATGTTGCGAGCGCGGCAGCTGCTCAGCCGCCGCGTCCTACCGAAACCTTCGGGGCGAGAACCGTCTTTGAGTATTTGGTCAATCGTTTTTATCCACACGATCCAGCGATTATTGCCGCGCGTTTTGAGGCGCACGAGGTGAAGGACGCTACGGGAGCGGACGTTGCCCCCACAGCTCCGTTGGAGGGGCAAAAGATTTGGTACTACCGCGAGCTGGGTAACGAGCGAAAAGTGCCGTTTGATATGCCGGTTCTTTATGAGGATGAGTGGGTGCTGGCGATTGATAAACCGCATTTTTTGCCGACCACACCCAATGGGTCTTTTGTAGCGCACACCGCTTTAGCGCAGTTGCGGGTGAGAGAGAACAACCCCGATCTGATTCCGATTCACCGACTGGATCGCCCCACAGCTGGCGTTGTACTTTTTGCTAAGACGAAGGATGCCCGCGCACCTTTTCAGCTGATGTTCCAAAACCGTAGGGTTGGAAAGTCCTACGAGGCGGTGGCTGCCGCGGTACCTGAACTTGAGCCGGGGGCCAGCGTGCAGGTGAACACTCGCATCGATAAAACGCACGGCCAGTTGCAGGTGCACCAGCTCAGCCAAGAAGAGGCATCCGCCCAGGGGCTAGAGACCAACGCGCGGTCGATAGTGACCTGCCTGAAAATTTTTGATCTTCCTGCTGGGATCCTTCCTGAACGCTCTACGCAGAACCCCGCGCTGCCTCTGCCAAGCGGGCACATGGCGCACTATAAGCTTGACCCGATCACCGGTAAAACCCACCAGCTACGCGCACATCTGTGGGCACTCGGCGCGCCCATTGCCGGGGACGTTCTCTATCCGTACGCATTACCCATTGCAGACGATGAACCCGCTCTACCGCTACAGCTACTGGCACGCACCGTTACTTTCACGCATCCGATAACAGGTGAAGATATCACCATCACAAGCCACCGCAAGCTAGCACTCGCGCCGTAGAATTTTCACAGCACACGTAAGGATTTTTCAATGAGCACCCCCAACATTTCTCACGATTATTCGCACGCGGCCGCTGTGGCAGCGCGCTCTGTGGTACGGCATTTTGGACGTCGTGCCTTCGGCATTCCCGGCACACTGATTGGAGCCGTGCAGATACCCGACAACCGAACCCGTGTACAACGTTTTGCGCACTGGCATTACTGGTGGCAGGCACATTTCTTGGATTGCGCGGTGGACGCCGGATTCCGCCGGCTGCGCGAGGGCAACACCGAATCAGCGCAAGCCTGGCTGGGTAAAGCGCAAGAAATTCAGCGCGGCATCGTTACCCGTAACTTCGGCACCGTCATCAACGATTTCTACGATGACATGGCCTGGTTGACCCTAGCGTTGGGCAGGCTCAATGCTCTGCATCGCGCCCTTCACGGCGTTGGTAGCATCAGCACTCAAGATGCCGGCGTCACCCTCTACAACCAGCTCACCGACGCCATTGATGATTCTTTGGGCGGCGGCGTGTTCTGGTCGAAAAAACGCGACTTCAAGAACACTCCCGCCACCGCTCCCACCGCGCTGGCACTGGTCCGCGCGCCCCGAGGCGATGAAGCCGCTCCCCTGCTGAACTGGCTGGGTGAAAACCTGTGGGATGACGACAATTCAGCGTATCTGGACGGTATTCGCATCACCGGAACCAACGAGTCAGGCGCTTTCGACACCGCGGTAGAACGCGCACTGTACTCCTACAACTCTGGCCCTGTGCTCTCTGCTCTGCTTGAGTTAGAACCCACCGATGATTTACCCCTGTGGCGTTACCGCACCGAACACGCGGCCGATATCATCGGCGGTGTCGCCCACCACTTTACCTGCGACTTCAACGATGACGGCACCGCTATTCGCGTGCTCACCACCAAAGGTAGCGGCGACGGCGGACTATTCACCGGCATCCTCGCGCGCAACCTGGCAGATGCATCCACCAACCCAGAATTGGACGCCGCGTCCCGTGCAACTGCCCGCGAACTCGTCCTCAATACCGCCCGTATTCTGTGGGAGGGACGACGCGAGTTCGACCCCGACCTACCGCTCAACGAGTTCGGCATCGACGTCAACGAAATCCGCGGCGAATCCATTGCGCTCTTCTCCCCGGACGTCACCGCCCACACATCCGAAAGCCTCGTGCCGGGACGCGCCGTGGAACTTTCCAGCCAGCTACAGGCATGGATGATTCTCGAAGCCGCTGCGCGCATTGCGTAAATTCCGGTAGCTGTATCGCTTGCCACCATGATCAGCATGCGCGTATATCGTCTGCTGGCATCGGGGCTGGCGTGAATCGCTTCCGAGCGCCCAGCGCGAGTGAAGCGAGAGGGACTGCTGGCGAGATACGCGTATGTTGAGCCTCGTTACCTGCCTATAACTCATTGAGCCCACCTCCGAAAGACCTCATGACCTCCATACCAGACACACTGACCCCGCTTGAGCGGCAGTCAGTAGCGCGCACCCTGCGTTCGCCTCAGCTACTCTTCATCGAAGTTCTGGCAGGGCTTGTTACCTCACTCGCGCTCATTCCCGAGGCACTCGCCTTCGCCGTTGTTGCGGGCGTTGACCCCAAAGTAGGTCTCTTCACCTCGGTAATTTTGGCGATAACCATTGCCATCACCGGTGGACGCCCAGCCATGATCTCGGGTGCAGCCGGTTCTACAGCCCTTGTGATTGCACCACTGGTTGCCAGCCACGGCATGAACTACCTCGTCGCCACCGTCTTACTCGCCGGCGTCCTGCAAATTCTCTTTGCGGCACTCGGCGTCGCCAAACTGATGCGGTTCATCCCGCGACAGGTCATGGTCGGGTTCGTCAACGCACTGGCGATTCTGATTTTTTCGTCGCAGCTACCTCAACTAATAGGCGTGCCCTGGCTGGTCTATCCCATGGTCGCAGTGGGCGTTGTACTCGTGTTTGGTCTGCCCAAACTGTCTTCAGCCATCCCTGCCCCGCTCATCGTCATCATCGTGCTCACTCTCTTTGCCGGACTTGCAGGAGCACAGGTACCGACCGTCGGCGACTACGGTGAACTGCCGTCCTCACTGCCGCAGCTCTTCTTCCCGGATGTTCCCCTCACCGGTGAAACCCTGCAAATTATTGCGCCCTACGCGCTGGGAATCACCTTCGTCGGCCTCGTTGAATCGCTCATGACCGCGAAACTCGTTGACGACATCACCGATACTCACTCCAACAAAACCCGCGAATCATGGGGTCTGGGTATAGCCAACCTCGCCACCGGTATTTTCGGCGGTATGGGCGGTTGCGCCATGATTGGGCAGACCATGATCAACGTCAACGGCGCTCGCGGACGCACCCGAATCTCTACTTTCTTCTCGGGCTTCTTTATTCTGGTCTTGTCACTGGTGCTCGGCGATATTGTGGCGATCATTCCCATGGCAGCGCTCGTTGCCATCATGATTTTTGTATCCCTGACTACCTTTGACTGGCACTCTATTACTCCGAAAACGCTGCGTACCATGCCGCGGTCAGAAACCGTCGTCATGCTGGTAACGGTAGCGTTGACCGTCTTCACGCATAACCTAGCTCTGGGTGTGGGTGCCGGTATTCTCACCGCTATGGCACTCTTCGCCCGTCGCGTCGCGCGTTTTGTCACGGTGGACCGTCAGCTCTCAGCCGACGGCAATTCCGTCACCTACCGTGTGGATGGTGAGCTGTTCTTCGCGTCCTCAAATGACCTCTACACGCTCTTTGACTACACCAACGACCCCGCGCACGTTGCGATTGATATGCGGAACTCGCATGTGTGGGACGCATCCACGGTATCTGCACTCGATGGCATCACCACGAAGTACGCCAAGCTAGGAAAAACCGTTCACGTGGTAGGGCTCAACTCCGATTCGCACCAGCTCCACGACCGTCTCACCGGCACCCTGTAGAACCGTTAGGACATAAAAATGCCGGGTCATTTTCTGCGGGTTCTGTTCAGGCGTAGACTAACAGTATGCCTAGTTTTACTCCTTACATCGCCACCACCGCAGGCACTGTAGCCTGCGCTGTTGCTGGCTCCATCGCGTCCGACCCTAACAGCCTCTACTACAAGAGCCTCAAGAAACCCGACTGGAACCCGCCCAACCAGGTGTTCCCTATTGCGTGGACTGCACTCTATACGGATATTGCAGCAACCAGCGGGCTTGTGCTCTCGCAGCTCAAACAGCGCGGTAGAAAGAAGGATGCGCGTGCCTACTCCATCGCTCTTGCTACCAACCTGGTGCTCAACGCTTCGTGGAGCTACACCTTCTTCCGCTCGCACAACATGGGTCTGGCGGCTCTCCATGCGGGAGTTCTGGCCGTAAGTTCCGCAGACCTCGTACGACGCACCGCAACCGTTAGTACGCCCGCCGCAGCGGCTCTTGCACCGTACGCTGGTTGGACGGGATTCGCCACCGCACTCTCCACTAAATTTTGGCAGCTGAATAAGTAGCGTCATCACACAAGAAAGGGGCTGGCGGGGATTACCTCCCTGCCAGCCCCGTTGTGCGTTAAACTCCGCTAAAAATCACTCGCTTATGCGCCGCGTCGACGCGAGAAGAGAACCGCAGCTGTACCCAATCCAAGCAACGCCAAACCGGCAACAAAAATGCCGTAAGCATTAGCGCCGGTGTGCGCCAGTGAATCGTAAGAGCTTGCGTAGTAGCTATCCTGTGAGCCACGCAAGCCTGCATCGGAGTAGGAGCTCTCCGACGAACGTACGTAGCCGGAAGTATCTGAAGAGTTCACCACAGCAGCATTTTCTGAGCTGTAGCCGGCATCAGAAATACCTGCCTCGTTGACGTAGTCGGGGCGGGTTTCGCAGGCAATGCCGTCGCGGTCGCTATCCAGCGATACACCGTAGCCGTAGTCAGAGGAGGTGATGGGGCCGCCGGTTGCATCCCATACCGCTGCACAGTTTTCGTAAATGAATTCGGTGGATGCGGGATCCGCTGCAGCCTGCGCGACGGGCTGCTGTACTGGTGTTACAGGAGCGACTACCGGAGCAGCTTCCTCTACCGGCGCAACAGGTGCAGGAGCCTCAGATTCTACGGGGGTTACGGGTGCGGGAGTTTCTACCGGTGCCGGGGTCACCTCGGGTGCGGGGGTTTCTTCCGGAGTCGGAGTCACCTCAGGAGCGGGAGTTTGCTCGGGTGTAGGTGTTACCTCGGGGGCGGGTTCCTGCGCGGCAGCTTCTACCGTGATTTCAGTGCCCAGCACGGGAACAGCCTCAATGATTTTGCCATCCTGAACGTACAGGGGCGTAAAGCTGAGAGACGCGGTGCCTTCACCAACCGCCGTAATGTTGCCGACCTCATCGACGGTAAGGATGTCTGCATCGGAGGAGGTCCAGTAACCCGCAATGGTCAGGCCGCCCTGCTGCGTGATTTCGTCTGCGGCTGAGGGCGCAAGAATCTGAACGGTCTGGTTATCGCCAGCAGTCATCGTGGCGTTTTCAACGCCGATGCTCGCGTCATCAATTTTTCCGGCGCCAATGGTGAAAAAGCCGCTGGGAGTGCCGTCCTGCGCGATATTAGAAGTTGCGGTGGTGACTAGGTAACCGTCAGTGAGGTCGTAGTTGGCCTGTTTGATAGCCACAACTTTGGGATCGGACGCGGTGTCTTGGGGCGCTGCGAATGCCGGGGTGAGAAGCGAGCCGGTTGCCAGTGCGATAGTCGCCGATGAGACAGTCGCTACTTTAAGTATGCGGCGTGAAGCCATTGGGGACTCCTAAAAAGAGTGAATGTAAGTGGTCACTTACGGGGGTATGTATGCAGAACTAATACTACTGAGAGAAATCAATTAAAATACTAGGAATCTAAAGTTAATATGTTTTATTTTTCTTGTTTCCGAGAAAAATTATGTTTACCCATGTCAGAAAGGCGCTGATAAATTTTTGATGCGCTCACGCCACGTCATTATCACGTCATATTACTTATAGTAGATTTCTTCGCGGCCAAGGTTCTGTGAGAGTGCGAGTTAAATCAAAAAGTGGCGAGACATTCCTGCCTCGCCACTTTTCAACCCGGATTATGCCTTAGCGGCTTCTACTGCCACCAGTAGCTCTTCCTTGTTCATCGTTGAACGACCGGGAATCTTCAGCTCCTGCGCCTCTTTGTACAACTGCGCGCGGGTGACGCTACGCAATGGACGCGTGAGTTCGGTAGCTACCTCACGAGGTTGCTCCATCACAGGCTCAGCCTCAACAGCCTCGGCGGTCTCAGCTGCATCCTCAGGCTGATCAACTTCTTGCACCTCAATCACGGTCTGTTCAACCGGCTCATCTTTGAGATGTTCAATGATTTCTGCGCTATCCTCAGAAACCTCAATGACAGGCTCAACGGACTGCTCAACCCGAGGGGCTGACTTTTTCTTCGAACCCTTCTTCTGAGCCTGCTTCTGGTCAGAAGTTTTCTTTGCCTTTACCGGCTTCTCAGACTTTTTCTTGTCCGACTTTTTCTTTGCCGAGGTTTTGACGTCAGATTTCTTAGACTCAGCTTTCGAGGACTCCACCTTCTGGGATGCTATTTTTTTCGCGTCCTTCTGAGCCTCTGACTTTTTAGCTACAGACTTCTTGCTTGCATCCTTCTGAGCCTTAGATTTTTTCTCAGACTTTTTCTTATCGCTCTTAGCATCTGAAGAGTCCCTGGGCTTCCATTCGCCCTTTTTGAGTTCGAACTTCTTCTCGAGTTTTTCTTCCGCTTTCTTGTAAGCGCGCTTTTCGCTGCCGTGCTTTTCCAAAGACTTCTCGAATGCTTTTACAAAGCGCTTTTGCGCTTTTTTGTCTGAGCGCTTGAGTTCCTTGGCGAGCTCCGGCGCCTTTGCCTTGTTCTTACCCATGGGTGCGTCCTCTTTTCAAAAGGTGTAGTGGTTGCTGTTCACTCTATCCCCCGCAGGTAAACAGTGCACTTACTTCAAGTCATAACCCGTCATTTAACCCCAAATTCATGTTAGTTAGGTAAACTATGTATATGACTGATTGTCCAACAACGTGATATTCGCAGGACCACCGAAGCAGATCGCACCTGCATCGCTCGTCTCAACTTCCTTACAGACGTTTTTGGCGATGAGAGCAAAACCCCCTCAGAGGGCTTTAAAAAAGAAACCAAAGTTTACGTTGATGGCTGGGATCCCAAGGACGACGGTCTAGTGGCATGGGACGACACCATCCCCGCAGGTGGGACTTGGCTGATTTGGGGCGATGTCGAGAACCACGGCGTTGGTTTTATCGACGAGCACACCCCAGAAATTGCAATTGCTATCGAGCAGCCTTACCGAGGCAAGGGCCTTGCATCGCAGCTGTTGAAAGAAATAGTTGAGCTGGCCCGCGAAAACGGCGCGCCGGCTGTTTCTCTGGCGGTTGCACCCTATAACGAACACGCCAAAGAAGTTTACGAACATCTCGGTTTCGTTCCCGCCGAAGACGGTGAAAACAACGAATACTTGACTCTGATTAAGAAGTTCTAAAGCCTACTTCTACTCAGTATGCATCAGGCCTCGTCAAGAATGACGAGGCCTTTTATTTCGCGCTCTTCAATTTAACGCAAAAGCCGCCGCGCGCGTCCTTAATGAACAGGACGCGCGTGGCGGCTGAGCTTATCGAAGCCAGTTTTTACTGCTCCACTTCGATCACAACCTTGCCCTTATCGGCCTTGAAGTCGATAGCTTCAAGGGTCTTCTCAAAGGGGAAAACCTTGCCGATAACAGGCTTGAACTTGCCTGCTTCTACCAGCTCGGTCATTTTCTCAAGCTGAGCACCAGAAGAGTGCATCAGCAAGAACTCATACCCCACGCCGAGCTGTTTTGCGCGTTTGAACATCTTTCGGCTCATTGCCCACATCGGCAGTTTGAGAACGGGCTTTTTGAGCTCAGCTGCAAAATCGGGAGTGGGCGGCCCTACGATTGAAATCGCAATACCGCCGGGAGCAAGAACCCCAAGAGACTTCTCTAGTGTCTCGCCACCCTGAGTATCAAGTACAACGTCATAGCCGCTCACGACGTCCTCAAAATTCTGGGTGCGGTAATCAATAATGAGGTCTGCACCGAGTTCGCGAGCAAGGTCAGCTTTAGAACCGCTCACGGTTGTAGCAACATGAGCCCCCAGTGCCTTAGCTAGCTGAATAGCTGCGGAGCCAACACCACCGGTACCACCGTGAATCAAAACCTTAGTGCCTTCACGCACCGAGGAACGTTCAGTCAGCGCCTGCCAAGCCGTCAACGAAACCAACGGCAGTGCAGCAGCCTCGTTCATGCTCAGCGACTCAGGCTTGTGTGCAACTGCGTCCTCGTGAATGGCAATTTCATCGGCAAAAGTACCGAACGAGTTGAGTTGTGGTCGCGCGTACACCTCATCGCCCACCGAGAACTCAGCAACCTGCGAACC
>OBYT01000083.1_pt1 | contig 12573 bp, 9 predicted proteins | sample 1476811 | NCBI WGS metagenome assembly OBYT01 (sample SAMEA2580215, study PRJEB22360) | human gut metagenome | biome: human gut; feature: human-associated habitat; material: faeces | place: Denmark | collected 2008/2010
GCCCGAGTCAGCAAACGAACGCAAAACGGTACCCCCCCCAGCCAGTTCGAACAGCATCTTCGCGCGGTACTCGATCTGCCCCTGGGCGATACCGCGGTTAAAGGCGAAGTAGCTCTCATGAAAAACTTCCTCGGCGGCTCTAACGAAGACCTCTTTGCAGTACTACCCACTGTTTTAGAAACGGACTCCCGCGCCAAAGTACACCTGTACGGCAAGAGCGTGCGTCAAGGTCGCAAAATTGGTCATATCAACATGACGGGTAAGGCATCAGAACTGAATCAGCTACGCGCATCGGCGACACAGCTAGCCTCCTTCTTCACCGACGGCATCGACAACTAACATCTACACGTTGCAACCTGCGCTACGCAGTTTGTTGCACACACCCGCAAGGAGAAAACAATGGGATCACCCTATAACTCTCAGCAGCCCATCGTTGGCATCGTCATGGGATCAGACTCCGACTGGCGCGTGATGGAAGCCACCGCCGAAGTTCTCGAAGAATTCGGCATCGCCTACGAAGCAGACGTTGTGTCAGCACACCGCATGCCCGAAGATATGGTCGAGTACGGCCGTAAAGCACACGAGCGCGGCATCCGCGTCATCATCGCAGGTGCTGGCGGCGCCGCGCACCTTCCCGGTATGCTCGCGTCCCTCACTCCCCTTCCCGTGATTGGCGTACCCGTCAAGCTCAAGAGCTTGGACGGTATGGACTCTCTACTCTCTATCGTTCAGATGCCCGCCGGCGTCCCCGTCGCAACCGTCTCTATCGACGGCGCACGCAACGCAGGTCTGCTGGCACTGCGTATGCTCGGTAGCGGCAACGACGACTTCGCAGCTCAGGTACGCGCGGATCTTCAAGAATTCGCATCCTCACTGCGTCAGACCGCAATGGACAAGGGCTCTGTTCTGCGCTCACGCGTTGAAGAACGCCGTGAAGACTACGAGAACGAGTCCTCACAGCGCACCACCATCGCATCAGCATCAGGTAAAGCAACTACCCCCAACAATGAGAATCTTCTTCCTACCGCAGATGAAGACTATGTTGGACCTTATGCTCCCTAGCATGCAGATTTAGGAAGATTCCCAGTTTTCTTCGCTACAGTGGTCAGGTAGATAAAACACCTGGCCACTGAAGCATTTAAACGCCCAGAATAAGGACGTTAGAGTTATGGACACACCCAAAAGAACAATCAGCGCAACACGCGTAAAGGGCGATAAACTCACCCAAGCGCGTTATACGGATCCCCTTCACCATCCCGAAGTTGCCTCTGATTCTATTAAGGTGCGTCGCGCCTGGGTTTTTGTGCTGCTCACCCTGTTAGTTCCCGGATCGGTTCAGCTGATCGCTGGCGATAAGAAGCTGGGACGGCGAGCACTCGCTGTGACTCTTATAGTGTGGGCCTGTATTGCGTTGATTATTGTTGGCAGTTTTACAGCCCGTACCGCGGTGCTTTCGCTGTTTACCAACCGATTTTTGTTGTTGGTTTTTATTGCTGTGCTTATTGCGCTGGCGGCGCTGTGGATTTTTCTATTTCTCAACACCCTCAAGATTATTCAAGTGCGGTCACTGCCGTCTCGCGCTAGGGTTCCTGTTGTTTTGGGGCTGGTGGCGCTCACCGCTATTACCGGTGGCGGGTTGGCATACACCGCCTATATCGCTTCGGTTGGACGCGGCGCGCTGGGCAAGGTCTTCGCCGGTTCGGGTACTTTGACTCAGCATGAGGGACGCTACAACATTTTGCTCATGGGTGGCGATGCGGGTGCTGACCGCGTCGGGCGACGCCCCGACTCTATGACGGTCGTGTCAATCGACGCGTCCACCGGACAGGCGGTCACTATTTCGGTTCCGCGTAACCTGCAAAATGCCCAGTTTTCGGAAGATTCGCCGCTGTGGCAGATTTACCCCGAGGGTTATAACTGCGGTGACGAATGCATTCTGAATGCCCTTTACACTGATGTCACCGCTAACCACACCGATCTGTACCCCGACTCTAATGATCCCGGCGCAGAGGCCACTATGGACGCGGTGTCCGGCTCCATCGGTTTGCAGATCGATAACTACATGTTGATCGATATGGAGGGTTTCGCGTCCCTCATTGATGCTTTGGGAGGTATCACTATCGATGTGGGTGGACGCGTACCGATCGGCGGCGGTACTGACCTCATCACCGGTGAGAAGAACCCGATTGATGGTTACATTGAACCGGGTGTGCAGCACCTCGATGGCTTCCATGCCCTGTGGTACGCGCGTTCCCGTGAGGGTGCATCGGACTATGACCGCGAGGCACGCCAGCGATGTGTGCAGGCAGCAATGCTCAAGCAGTTAGAGCCTGCCAACGTGCTGACCAAATTCGCTGACATTACAGCAGCTGGCGAGCAGATCGTAGAAACCAACATCCCCGAATCTGGGTTGAGTGAACTTGGTGACGTTGCTATTAAGTCGCGTCAGCACGATCTGATTCAGTTCGCTATCGCTCCCCCCTACTTTGAAGATATCTTCCCTACCTACCCGGATTACGATGAGATTCACTCGCGTGTTCAGCAGGTAATTGCAGACTCTGCAGAGGGTAAGACGCCTGAGGCAACAGTGGCTATGGCACCGAAGTCTGAGGCACCTCAGCAGGTCTTCCAAAGCGTAAGCGGTGAAGTAACGACCATCGAATCAGCCGCCGAGCTGACCCCAAACGGTACCTGCTCCGTTCCCTAAAACACTAACGCCCGCCGAGTTTTATACCCGGCGGGCGTTGTTTATAACCGATAGACTAAAGCACATGAGTAATATTCTGCAGTCTTCCATTTGGGCAAAGTTTCAAGAATCAAACGGCCACAAGGTCTTCACCGGTTCAGGCACCGGCTGGAGCTACATGGCTACGTTAGAGGGCGGCAAAACCGGCCGTTACCTTTACTGCCCCTACGGCCCCGTCGCATCCTCAGCTTCTGCATTTGATGAAGCTATTGCAGAACTCACCCGCGTAGCCCGCGACAACAAGTGCCTGTTCGTGCGTATTGAACCCACTAACGATGAAATTTTTGAGGGCACTGTGCCTTCCGCTTTCTTGCGCGCACGCGGTTATAAAATTTCACCGCGCCAAGTACAGCCTTCACATACTCAAATCATTGATCTGAACCAGGATGAAGAAGCAATTCTGAAGGATATGAAGTCCACCAACCGCAACCTTCACCGCAACATCCATAAGAAGGGCGTGACCTTCGAAACCTCCCAGAACCCTGCGGACCTCGATATCCTGCTTAAGTTCTTGGACGAGACCGCAGTCCGCACCGGCTTTAACCGTCAGCGCGACGAGTACCTCAAGCAGGTTGCAAAGGTGCTCATGCCCGCCGATGCCGCTACCCTTTACCTCGCTAAGGTTGAGGATGAGCCCATCGGCGCCGCTTTTGTCTACGACTCCGATGACACCCGCACCTACGCGCACGCGGCAACTTCTTTCGAGCACCGTAAGCTCTCAGCTGGCATCCCCCTGGTGACTAACCTGATTGTGGATGCGAAAGCTAAGGGACTGAAGTACGTTGACCTCTTTGGCATCGCACCGAACGATGATCCCAACCACGAGTGGGCGGGCTTCACCAAGTTCAAGAAGTCCTTCGGCGGCCAGTCCGTAGAATTCCCCGGCACTTGGGATGTGCCCGTCAACGCCACCGGTTACAAGGCGTACACCGGCGTCTACGCGGCAAAGAGCAAGGCGCCAGTTGTTAAGTCCAAGCTGATGGACGCCAAGGCTAAGGCACTACCGGTTGTAAAGAACACCGTAGCTAAGGTACGTGCAAAGGTCGGTAAGTAAAACCGACTTCACTGCATAAGAAAAGCGTCCTCGAGGCTGATGCCGCGAGGACGCATTTGCATTACGTTAGATCTTAGCCGTCAACAGCAGGAAGCTGAGGGTCATTCGCAGCTAAACGCGCTTCGCCCAAAGCGTTCAAAGTGATTTCCACCTTTGAGTCATCAGATTCAATGAGCCGTGAAGCGGGTACGGCCCATTTGATACTGCCACCTTCAAAGTCCTGAAGGTAATACTTCTGTCCGTTCTCTTCTACATAGCGACCGTCAGCCAAAGGCAGACCAAGTGCTCCAGCGTTGGTAATTTCATCAGTATAGGGACTACCGTAGACCCAGGCTGAAGCGAAATTGTGGTCCCAGCGACCGTCAAAACGGGTCATCTGGAAACCTAGAACATCAGAGCGAACAGCTTTAGCACCCATCTTTGGAGTACCATCCGGGTTAGCTGCAATAATCAAGGCTGAGTCACCATCTTGAAAGTACAAGGCTTGCTGGTTACCCATCAAAGTTGCATACTTTGACCAGTCAACGGTTGCAGGATCGGTCAAAGGAGCAAGTTCAGGCTCGTTATCGATGATGTAATTGCCGTCTCTGTCAGAGGATACAGTTACAGATTTCGTCATAAAACCGGTAACTTGCGTTTCTCCGCCTTCAGGTTCATCGAAATAGGTAATCATGTAGTTGTAGATGGGGCCACCGCGACCATCGCCGATACTTCCCGAGTACTTAATAGTGCCAAATCTGTCAGGATCTTTAACAAACTCATCGAATACCCTAGGATCCATCCAACCCGCGGTATCTGCTTTGGAGTCGTAAACAAAGATGAACTCAGATGTTTTCTCAATCAGAAAACGGTCATCCAACGGAGTTAGGTTTCCGGTGTAACCTTCTGCGCGAATATCGTATCCGTGTACCTGCGCAGCAGATTCGAGCTTTACAGTACCTTCTTGGGTCAGCTCAACCGTAGGTCGCTCCGAACCTCGAGTCCATGTCACAGTGCCGTAGTCAAAAGTCTGAGTCGAGGTATTGCCGTTCCACGTAGCGGGTGCAATCGGTAGCCCCAGCAACGACAGCTTACCTGAATTATAGTTTTCCCAAGTCCACACCTGACGGGCAGCCTCATTGGTCTTCAACCACTCCACCTCGTACACAGGAGCATTAGCCACGCGAACACCGTTAGCGTCAGCCGCAGTCACATACGCAGTGGTATCTGTCTGCAATAGTAGAGCGTTTTTATACTGAACGTAAGTCGCCTTTGACCAGTCCAAATTAGCAACAAGATTCTCAGGCTGAGCAGGATCAGTCGGCTCAGTCGGCTGGTCAACAACCGGAGCATTATCAGGGAAGCATGCATTAGTTTTGACGCGGCCCTTCTTCCACTGATTACCCTCAGCACTATTGAGATCAACCGATGAGGACGGTTGGGTTTTCGCATCCACCACAACCATCCAGCGGGTCTTACCGTCAAAGGTGGTCACTGACTGACCACAGAAGGTGTTGTTCCATGAGCCACTTTCCAAAGCACCAAACTTCTCAACACCACCGGCATTCTTGAATGCCTGAATTTCCTGGGCGTTGGTGAGAGTACGAGTACCGGTGCGCTGACTGTAAGTCACCAGACCGTGCTCAAATTCCTGGGCGGACGCGCCGTTGGCAAACTTCTGCTCATCAGTCACCGGATTGCCAAGTTCCCCTTGATGCGCTTGACCGTATTTACCGATGGCGGTTGATGCATTGATGGTAGCAGCGTTTGCTACGCCGGGCGCTGCGCTGAGCAACATGGTTGCAGACAAAAAGGCAACGCCTAGTTTCTGGGTGGTTTTCCCCATTGTTTTCCCCTAATGATGAAAGTGTGCGAGAGCGGTTCACTTTAAGATGGTGGCTCTCAATAACTACCGAGGGGTAGCTATACTGCTAGCGTATGAAAGCCAGCATAGTTTTACTGAGCGTTCAGCTTCCTTTCAGCATTTTGTCCCCATAACTGTTGGAATAAAACAGTAAATGAGGCTTCATATTACGGGGAGAACAAAAATGCTCCCGCACACAGTACAGGAGCATTTTCATCGCGACTCTAAAATTTAGTCTTCACAATAACTAAATGGAAAACTAATTATTCGGCATGTTCTTTTCGAGAATATTTTCCCAGCGTGCCAAGTTGTGCTCTGCGTCGACGGTTCGGATAGTGCCTGACTTTGAGCGCATAATCATTGACTGGGTAGTGATGGTGTTGCGACCGTAGCGCACACCGCGTAGCAGCTTACCGCCGGTGATGCCGGTTGCGGCAAAGTAGCAGTTGTCAGAAGTAACGAGCTCATCGGTGGTTAGCACCGCATCAAGATCATGTCCGGCGTCCAGTGCCTTCTGACGTTCCGCGTCATCGGTGGGAGCCAAGCGTCCCTGTATGATGCCGCCGGTTGCTTTGATAGCACACGCAGCCACAATGCCCTCAGGGGTGCCGCCGGTACCGAGCATGAGGTCGATACCTGAATTTTCACGGCAAGCAGCGATGGCGCCAGCCACGTCGCCATCAAGAATCATGCGGGTACGCGCACCGGTTGCACGGATTTCTTCAATGATTCCGCTATGGCGCGGGCGGTCGAGGATGCAGACGGTCAGCTGGTTAATCTTCTTGCCTTTAGCTTTTGCAACGAGGTGCAGGTTCTGCTTGACGGGCAGACGCAGATCAACCAAGTCAGCAGCTTCGGGGCCGGTCACCAGCTTTTCCATGTAGAAAACAGCTGAAGGGTCGAACATTGAGCCACCGTCTGCAACAGCAATAACGGAAAGAGCGTTGTCCATACCTAGAGCAGTCAGTCGGGTACCGTCAATAGGGTCAACAGCTACATCCATCTTGGGGCCGGTTCCATCACCAACAGATTCACCGTTGTAAAGCATGGGCGCTTCATCTTTTTCACCTTCACCGATGACAACGGTGCCGTTGAAGTTCACGCTTGAGAGGCGGTAACGCATGGCATCTACTGCCGCGCCGTCTGCCTTATTTTTGTCGCCTGCACCAACCCAGGGTGCGGATGCGATAGCCGCCGCTTCCGTTGCGCGCACGAGTTCTAGCGCGAGGTTGCGACCAAAGTTTTCGTTTTTAGCTGCTGACATTATCTCCCCTTTGAGTGTTTTCAGCCCTGCGGTGTCTACCGGTCTCGCGGCGCATCGTTGCGCGCGATATTTCAACAATAACCATTTTCGGGGCTTTGGCGCAGTTTCTGCAGAGCTTTACCGGAAAGATTACCTGTGTCTTGTTTCACTTCTGCTCAATATGACGGGCTAGTACTTGCACCTTTTATCACCTTATTGCGGTTATCGCTTTGGCAACCGCACCATTTGTACGTGACAATAGGGAGGTGACTTCATCGCAGCATCAGAATTCTTCTTCAGCCGGTTCCGTGTCAGCTGCGGAGCAGCAAGCTCCCGCAACCGTTGCGGACGGTGTGAAACCGCAGATTACCCCAAAGCAGGCTCAGCGTATTAACGCGCCGGTACGCAACATGATTATTTCTATGGTGGTGCTCGTTGCCTGCATTGTTCCCGTTCTCTGGCTGATGCCGCAGCCCAACAAAGACCCGTACCAAGCAGAAGTTGATTTGCCAAAGGTCGCGTACGAGGCGGGTGAAGCATCGTCCTTTGCTGTTGCAGCACCGGAACTTAAGGGCTGGCACTATAACTTTGCGCGCTGGAATTCTAACCAGGCAGACAAGATTAACTACTGGGAAACCGGTCAGATTACCGGCTCGGATCACTTCATTACCCTCAAACAGGCAGATGCATCTAAGACCAATGACAGCTGGATTGCGCAACAAACTAACAACGCAGCGCCCCATGCCGGCGAGAGCGTGAGTGGCATAAATTGGGACGTTCGCACCGGTCAAAACGATAAAGATGAAACCGTTACCTATTACATCGGTGAGGTATCAGGAACCACCGTCATTATGTACGGTAGCGATGTTCCTGGCACCGATTTCGCTCAGTTAGCTGATGCTGTGGTGAACTACCAAAAGCAGCCCACAGCAACAGCCTCCCCCACATCAACTTCCGATACCGGAATTCATTAAGACACAAAATCTGGCACAAAAAATAATCTTGTGCCGCATTTGTATGCGCTTATACTGAAGCTCACTTACCTCACGTTTGAAAGGCTTTTCATGAACAGCTCAATCACCACCCCCGCTGAGGCTTGGCATCGACTTGAAGAAGGCAACGCCCGTTTTGTGTCCTCTTCATCTGAGCACCCTAACCAGGACGCCCTGCACCGTGCCTCCTTGGCAACCGGCCAGGCACCGTTTGCCGCCATTTTTGGATGCGGTGACTCGCGTCTAGCCGCGGAAATCATCTTCGACCTCGGCTTGGGCGATGCCTTCGTTATTCGAACAGCGGGGCAGGTTATTGATAACTCGGTGCTGGGCTCTATCGAATACGCTATCGATGATTTGAATGTTCCCCTCGTGATGGTGCTGGGTCATGATTCCTGTGGCGCTGTTACTGCGGCAAAGACAGCGCACGATACCGGAACTATGCCTCACGGTTTTGTACGTAACCTCGTTGAACGCATCCTGCCCTCAGTCATCTCACCGGCGCTACCTGCAGAGCCAACCGTCAACGACATGGTGGTGGAGCACACCCGTCAAACAGCTACCCGCCTCGCAGAGCAGTCACACATTATTGCTCAGGCGGTCGAGGCAGAGAACACCGCCGTAATTGGCGTCTTCTATCACCTCGCAGACGGTAAAGCAGAGTTGGTGTACTCTTCATCGCCTGAAATTACTGCTTCCTAAGGGTTTATCCCCTCAAGACCGCATATCCCCATGCTGCAATAAACCTACATATTTTCAGATCGATGAGGTTCACCTCACGCATTGGGTTTATGCTGGTTATATGGCAGAAAACACTGAATACCGCATTGAACACGACACTATGGGCGAAGTCCGCGTTCCCGTCAACGCGCTCTACAGCGCACAGACTCAGCGCGCCGTTGAGAACTTCCCCATCTCAGGCCAGACTCTAGAGCCCGCACACATTCGCGCACTTGCTCTGGTTAAGAAAGCAGCTGCAACAGCCAATGAAGAATTGAACGTGCTCGACGCTGAGCGCGCGCAGGCTATCCGCACCGCAGCGGACGCTGTTGCGGCGGGCAAGCACAACGATGAGTTCCCGATTGATGTTTTCCAGACCGGTTCGGGCACCTCATCAAACATGAACACCAACGAGGTACTGGCAACCCTGGCAAACCGTGAGCTCGAGGGCAAGGACGTCAACGTTCACCCCAACGACCACGTCAACGCATCGCAGTCATCAAACGATGTTTTCCCGACCTCCGTTCACGTTGCAGCTACCGAGGCTCTGATTAACGACCTCAAGCCTGCGCTGGACTACCTGGCAACTTCACTGGAGAAGAAGGCTAAGGAATTCAAGGACGTCGTTAAGTCCGGCCGCACCCACCTCATGGATGCAACCCCCGTAACCCTGGGCCAGGAATTTGGGGGCTATGCAGCGCAGATTCGCTACGGTATCGAGCGTATTGATGCGTCCCTCCCCCGCGTCGCTGAGGTTCCCCTCGGTGGCACCGCAGTGGGAACCGGCATCAACACCCCCGACGGCTTCTCAGCACGAGTTATTGAACTGCTCGCTGAAGAAACCGGCCTGCCACTGACCGAAGCACGCAACCACTTCGAAGCACAGGCAAACCGTGACGGTCTGATTGAAGCATCAGGTCAGTTGCGTAACATCGCGTACTCACTGATGAAGATCAACAACGACATCCGCTGGATGGGTTCAGGCCCCAACACAGGTCTCGGCGAACTTCATATTCCTGACCTCCAGCCCGGCTCATCAATCATGCCCGGTAAGGTCAACCCCGTAATTTGTGAAGCTGTTATTCAGGTAGCTGCACAGGTTATCGGTAATGACACCACCATCGCGCTGTCCTCCACCAATGGCGCATTTGAGCTCAACGTCGGTATTCCCGTCATGGCTGCAAACCTCTTGCAGTCCATCCGCCTGCTCTCCAACGCAACCCGCGTCATGGCAGAGAAGATGATTGACGGTCTGGAAGCTAACGAAGAACGCGCACGCTTCTTGGCTGAAGCTTCACCGTCAACCGTTACCCCGATGAACAAGCTCATCGGCTATGAAGCAGCAGCGAAGATTGCTAAGTACTCAGTAGCTAACAAGACTACGGTGCGCGAGGCAGTTATTGCTCTTGGCTACGTAGAACGCGGCGAAGTCACCGAGGAACAGCTGGATTCAGCTCTCGATGTTACCAAGATGCTGGGTAACTACTCCTAAGAATCAGCGGCTAAGTTAGAGACGAATCGAGCGCCGCCTTGTTTCTACTCAATCACTAACGATTTTTCCTCCCAGGTCTTTCGCGCGCACTTGTTGTGGGCGAAAGACCTGGGAGGGAATTTTCGTTTAAAGACTCTGCCGGATAGAGGACGACTCCCCTGTGATCCATTTCCATGCTGCTGCACGTTTACCCCCATTTTTCGCATCTTTGAGGGCGAGCGGAAGCACCGGAGAAAACTGGTTTCACCGCCTTTATATATCGTTGACATCACATTCAACAGATAGCAAGCTCACTGATGTTTCACAGGTGATGCCCTTGAAAACCCTCGCTAACCAGACCACAATGTAAAGGTAAGAATTACTTGAACTCAAAAGTTTGGGAGATAAAGTGAAGCTCGCAGAGCAAATTGTGAGCCAGCTAATCGAAGCTGGCGTATCACGCATCTACGGTGTCGTAGGTGACTCATTGAACCCTATCGTTGACGCAGTACGCGCATCCGGTGGCTCGGCCAAGGGCGGTATCGACTGGATTCACGTGCGCCATGAAGAAGCAGCAGCATTTGCGGCAGCAGCTGACGCTGAGGTTACCGGTGAGCTCGCAGTCTGCGCTGGCTCATGCGGACCGGGTAACACCCACCTCATCAACGGTCTGTACGATGCTAATCGCTCGCACAACCCCGTGCTCGCTATCGCATCGCACATTCCTTCTGCTCAAATTGGCTCAGGCTACTTCCAGGAGACCCACCCCGAGCGCATCTTCGAAGACTGCTCCGTTTACAACGAGATGGCTGTAGCTCCGGCTCAGACCCTGCGCATCATCAACTCCGGTATCAAGCACGCTATCGCGCTGAATGGTGTTTCAGTGGTGACAATTCCCGGTGATATCGCGGACGCGGACGCCGTTGAGCAGGTACCTGCACTTGGCGACCTGCGCCGTGGCGTCCTCACCCCCGACGCGGCAACCATTCAGGAAATCGCTGACCGCATCAACAAGGCTGAGAAGGTCGCTATTTTTGCCGGTGCCGGTGTTAAGGGAGCTCACGATGAGGTAATCGAGCTTGCGGATCTCGCAGCAGCACCCGTTGGTCACTCGCTGCGCGGTAAAGAATTCATTCAGTACGACAACCCCTTCGATGTGGGTATGACCGGTCTGCTGGGTTACGGTGCTGCGGCTGAGGGGCTCAAGGATGCGGATCTCATGCTTCTGTTGGGCACTGACTTCCCTTACGATCAGTTCTTGCCCGATACCGACACCATTCAGATTGATACCGCAGCTGAGGTTATGGGACGCCGCACCAACGTTGGTCTGCAGGTTGAGGGCGATGTTCGCGCAACTATCGCAGCTGTTCTGCCGCTAATCAAGCGCAAGAAGAACCGCAAGTTCCTCAAAGGACTGTTGAAGAAGCACAACACCGTAATGTCCAAGGTTGTTGGCGCATACACCACTAAGCCCAGCAAGTTCCAGAAGATTCACCCCGAATACGCGGCCTCAATCTTGAACGATGTTGCAGCTGACGACGCAATTTTCACCGCCGATACCGGCATGTGCAACGTGTGGACCTCACGCTACATCGAGCCCAACGGCAAGCGCCGCCTGATTGGCTCATTCTTGCACGGCTCAATGGCTAACGCACTGCCGCACGCTTTGGGTGCGCAGTTCTCACAGCCTAACCGCCAGGTGATTTCTGTGTCGGGTGACGGCGGTCTGAGTATGCTGATGGGTGAGTTGCTCACCGCTAAGATGTACAACCTGCCGCTGACTGTGGTTGTTTTCAACAACTCAACTCTGGGTATGGTCAAGCTCGAACAGCTGGTTCAGGGCTTTGAGGACTACGGCGTGGATGTTCCCCTGGTCAACTACGCTGACATCGCGACCGCCGCTGGATTCCAGGCTCAGCGTGTTGAGAAGCCTAAGGATCTTGAGAAGGCTTACCGTAAGGCGCTGGCTCATAACGGCCCGTCACTGGTTGAGATCATTACTGATCCCAATGCGCTGTCCATGCCTCCCGAGGTCGAAGCTAACCAGATCGTTGGTTTTGCAACTTCTATGAGCAAGATTGCGCTCAACCGCGGTGCGGGTGAGGCTGTCGCAATGGCTAAGTCCAACCTGCGTAACGCTCGCGCATGGCGTCAGTTCTCCTAAGGATTTAGTTCTCCTCTAGAACGCGATAAAGGTGCGGCACTCCTTCGTTGGAGCGCCGCACCTTTTTGCTTTTCGTCTTATACCTGTTCGAAGCCGAAGCGAGTGTGGCCGGTGTAGTTCAGCGCTGAGTCGATGCGCTCGCGCATCCTTTCGTTGACCAGGCCGTCTAGCTCATCTACCGAAACCCACTGCACCGCCGAGGATTCCTCATCGTTCACGCGAGCCACACCGCTGACATATTTACACAAAAAAGTGTGATCTAAGAACTGGCACTGGTCGCCATTACCGAAGGTCTGCGGCGGGTCGGCCCTTCGCTGGGGGAGAGCCACAGCGAAAGGAA
>OBYT01000084.1_pt1 | contig 12528 bp, 11 predicted proteins | sample 1476811 | NCBI WGS metagenome assembly OBYT01 (sample SAMEA2580215, study PRJEB22360) | human gut metagenome | biome: human gut; feature: human-associated habitat; material: faeces | place: Denmark | collected 2008/2010
TTTCCGTGGATTTGCGCTGTAATTTCGACGTTTTTACAGCGCAAATCCACGGAAAGCTGAAAAACTACTGACACAAAAAATCTCCCCGATGAAAAGCACATTTCACCGGGGAGAATCTCCTCGCTAGCTAGGGAAAACACGAGTTCACTGCGCTCACGCGCTTCTTCGCCTCGCCGCTACGCTGAGCTCGACGCAGGGCTAAAATTTTTATTTCTGCAAAGCAGAAAATTTTAGCCCTGCCACAGCTGCGCGATGCCGCCCAGCGACTTCCAACCCAAGTAAATGGTGAGCAACCACGACGCCCAACCAATCACCAGCAGCCACACCGGGTACTTGTAACCATCAAGCAACTTACGGGTCTTGAACGATGCCACAAACAGCAGAACACCAAAACCAACAGGAAGAATCAAACCGTTCACAGCGCCAGCAACAATCAGCAAGGTAGACGGCGCCTTACCCAGAGTCACGAAGACAATGGTCGAGACCACGATGAACGCAATGGTCAGACCGTTCTTGATCTTCACCGGGGTGTTGTTGTGGGTGAGGAATGAAACTGAGGTGTACGCCGCGCCAATCACTGACGAGATAGATGCGCCCCACAGGATAAGACCAAACAGGCGGGTACCGATTTCACCGGCGGCAATACCGAACGCCTGGCCAGCGATAGAGCTGTCAGTCGACAGTTCAACACCGGTCGCAACAACACCGAGGATTGCCAAGAAGAGCAAGAAACGCATCAGGCCGGTGATGATGATGCCGGTAACCGATGATCGGGTAATGTCAGTAACCGCTTCAAGACCGGAGACTCCGGCGTCGATCATGCGGTGCGCACCAGCGTAGGTGATGTAGCCACCGACGGTACCGCCCACCAGCGTCGTGATGGTTGCAAAATCAATAGTTTCGGGCATGACAGCGTTGCGCATGGCATCGCCGACAGGCGGGTTCGACACGAAGGCAACGTACGCGGTTGCAAGAATCATAATGACGCCGAGAACCACAACGATGCGGTCGAGCGCCACACCTGCCTTGCGCGATAAGAAGACCGCGATCGCCAGGATTGCGGTGATAACACCGCCGATGGTGGGGTCGACACCGAGCATTGAGTCGAAGCCGAGTCCGCCGCCGGCAACGTTGCCGACGTTGAAGACGAATCCGCCCAGTGCCACCAGGATAGAGAGCAGAATACCCAGGCCGGGCAGGACGGCGTTGCTGATTTCATGGGCTTTGCGACCAGAGACACCGATGACGCGCCAGACGTTGAGCTGCACCGCGATATCGATCAGGATTGAGATCAGAATTGCAAAGGCGAAGGATGCGCCGAGCTTGTAGGTGAACTGTCCGGTTTGGGTGATAAAGCCAGGGCCGATGGCGCTGGTTGCCATGAGGAAGAGTGATCCGATGAGAACGGATCCGCGTCCGCTCTTGGATGCGACGACGCTTCCTTTAATGGGGGTTGTGTTTTCTGCCAACGCAGGTTCCTCTCACGAGTAAGGAACGCAAGCAAGAGTGCTGCGTCATAGACCTACACCACAATATATGGATTGTTGAACAAGGTTGCAAATAAACGCACTTTAAATGTTTATTTTTGAGACGCTGACTCCCTTTTTAAAACTTGACCGAAATGCATACAAAAACCCTGTTTACCACCGGTTTCAATTTGTATATATCCCCTAATCAGAGGGCATTTTTTACTCGTTTAAAGTTGACCAAAAGCCTATTTTTCACTTAATCTCAGAACCAGAACCAGACAACACTCCCCATTTCGAACCACTTGAACCACTCGAGTTGCGCGAACCACACAGAAAGTACACACGCATATGCGCACCCTATTTTCAGGCAAGAAGTTTCTTGCCACTTTCACGCTAGCGTTCATTGGCCTCACCAGCCTTTCAGCACCTGCTAACGCAGCGTCCTTCAATGACAACGACGGCGACGGCATCCCTAATTCTTGGGAAACCAACGGCTACGATTACGACAATGACGGCAAGATCGACCTTGATTTCCCGGCGTGGGGCGCAGATCCCAACCACAAGGACATCTTTGTCGAGATGGACTACATGCCCGATCTGATGGCTACCCAGTCTGAGCTGGACGCAATCACCCAGACTTTCGCTAACTACCCCATCGACAACCCCGATGGCCGCCAGGGCGTTAACATTCACCTGGATGCAGGTAGTCGCTACGCTAAGTACGATCTCGGCGGCGGTGAGGAGATTCCTTATCAGGTTCTCCGCAACGAAACCACTGTTGGCCAGCTGCGCTATGATCACTCAGATCCCGCTCGTGACGATGTCTTCCACTACATGGTCTTTGGTGACTACTACTCAGACGCACCGGGTTCATCAGGTATCGCGCAGATTAACGGTCGCAACTTTGCCGTAACCCTCGGCCCCAGCTACTGGGGCGAGAATGTTCCGAGCGCTACCTACATCGGCACTTTCATTCACGAGCTCGGCCACAATCTCGGTCTGCTACACGGTGGCGATGACAACGTGAACTTCAAACCCAACTACTTCAGCATCATGAACTACCGTTACCAGGTTAAAGGTGTTCCGCTAGCTAACGGCACAGTTTCATTCGGCTACTCAACCCATCAACACGATTCCGTTAATGAGCGTAGCCTGTACGAAGAAGGCGGCTTTGGCCCGGATTCACACGGTTACCTGTACGATTACCGCCCCGACGCTCTTGCGGACGCACCGATTGACTTCAATAATGACGGTCAGATTTCGTCCGGTCCGGTTGCGGCTGATTTGAACAATGACGGTTACCTCTCCACCTTGCACTCACACGACGATGTTGCAAACATCCGCTTCCAAGCTCGTGGTGGCGACTACCGCTACTCGGTCACTCAGCCGCGTGCTGAGCGTAATGAGCTCACCGCTGACCAGGCTCGCGATATGAACCTGCTCGACGAAGATGCTCCTGCAGTGAACCGCTGGTAAGCATCCGGCTGTTCTAATGTAGCCAAGTGTTTTTTCGAACGCGCTGTCTCTACTCGATACCCGAGTGAGGCAGCGCGTTTTTATATGCAGACATATAGGTGCCTCATGCGTCGGTTCTTATCAATAGGCTCCTATAGCAAGCTTTAAACGCGGCGGCGGATTTCTTTACACATGAAACGTGGGGACGTTTCGTGTATTCCGAGGAAATCCGCCGCTGAGTTTATTTTATACAATTTCCCCTATTTAGGGGACAAACATGATGTATATAACGGTTTGCTATGTTCCACAGAAACTCGTAAAGAATCGCGATGAATCCGGCGCCTGCTCCAAATCCTCGTTCCCCACCACACGTGTGTAGGGATTTCGAACAGCTTCAATCAGACGTTGAATGGGTTCAGCATCGCCCGTCTCAACCTTGCGCAGCGCCGCATCGAGCGTGAGATTACGCGGAATGTAGACCGGGTTGTTGCCCTGCATGAGCTGGTAGGACTTTTCCGGTGACGCGCCGGTTTCTGCGCGGAGCCGGTTCAGCTCGGCGAGCCAGGTCTCAGCGGGTTCTTGACCCAACAGGCTCTGGAGTTTCTCCGAGTTCTGAACCTCAGCATCGTCAGTCAGCGCGCGGAAGAAACCCGTGAAGTCGAGGGTTTTCTCTTCGGCAAGATCCAGGGTTTTCTCGATAAAAGCGGCAACTTTATCCAGGGTCTGACCATCTGCACTCTCACCCAGGTCGATACCCAGCTTTGCAGCGAAGAGGCGGGTGCAGGCGTCCTGATAGGTCTCTTCAAACTCAGCAAGGACGTCCGTAGCAAGATGTACAGCTTTGTTGGGGTCATCATCGATGAGGTCGAGCAGAGTTTCAGCAAAGCGCGCGAGGTTCCACTGCGTCACGCCGGGCTGGTTGCGGTACTTGTAGCGCCCCTGTCGGTCAATGGAGCTGAACACCGCGTCGCGCGAAAAACCGTCAATGAAAGCGCAGGGGCCAAAGTCGATGGCCTGCCCCGAGACGCTGACGTTATCGGTGTTGAGCACGCCGTGCACGAAACCAAGCGACATCCAGTGCGCCACCAGCTGCGCCTGCTGCTTGCTAACAGCGCGCAGAAGATCCAGCGGGTTCTCGGTACTGAGATGCGGGTAGTGCTTAGTCAGCGCATAGTTCACAAGGTTCTTGCGAAGTTCTTCGCCCTCGGTGAGTTGCGCGTACTGAAAGGTGCCGACGCGAAGGTGCGAGGACGCCACGCGCACGAGAATTCCGGCGGGCTCAGGCATGGGTGAGCGTCGGCGAATGTATTCGCCGGTCTCAATGACGGCGAGCGCCCGCGAGGTGGGAACCCCCAGCGCATGCAGAGATTCGCCGATCACGACCTCGCGCCACACTGCCGAAAGCGGCGCCTTGCCGTCAGAGCCAGGACGCGAAAAGTTGGTGAGTCCACTGCCCTTGAGGTGCAGGTCGACGCGTGGCTGGGTAGGGTTGCCGGATGCGCCGAGTTCAGCACCGGGTAGCGGCAACTCGCCGACAAGGTGCGCGCGTCCGTCACCGAGAACCGGGGAAAGCTGCCCAAACTGAAAACCGGAGTAGGCCAGTGCATAGGTTTCCGCGGAGCCTCCCGTGAGCCACGCCAGCCCGTTGTTGGTGGCCAGCCACGCCGCATCCAGACCCAACTCTTGCGCCAGTGTCTCGTTGACCCAGGTGACGCGCGATTCCGCGGGAATCGTGGGGCGCTGCTCGGTGGCGAGCGTCGGGAAAGTGCAGGCGTAGGTGTGTTCTAGCGTGGGTGTCATGCTCCCAGTCTATCGGGGTGGGCAAGAGGGCCCTCTTGCCCACTATGCCCCGCCGCGGCTCTTTACTGCCCGCCACCCGCGCACCTTGCTTACCCGGTGCGAAATCACCGTTTTGGGTGTTATTTCGCACCCAAAACGGTGATTTGAGACGGGGTAACAGCCCTGCACCACCCACCACCGCGCATTTTCCGTGGATTTGCGCTGTAATTTCGCCGTTTTTACAGCGCAAATCCACGGAAAGTGAGGGACAGGACGCGGCAACGCGCGTCCGGTCAAACTGCGCCTTACCCCTCCGCGCTCAGTGAACGCCAGCGCCACGTCCTCGCGTCCTGCCGTCGAAAATGCGAGAATAGTAAGCGAACTGTTGAACAGGCGAAAGGATTTATCATGGCTGATCTCAACGGCAAAAAGGTTCTCGCACTCGCATCACAGGGTGTAGAGCAGATTGAATACACCTCACCCCGCGACGCCCTCGAAATCGCGGGCGCGAGCATCACCCTCGCATCACCCGATGGCAAGGAATTCCAGGGCATGGAAGGCGACTGGGAGAAGAAGGATTCCTTCACCCCCGACGCTAAGACCGCAGATGTGAAGGCTGAAGATTTCGACGCACTCCTGTTGCCCGGCGGCACTCTGAACGCCGACGCAATGCGCATGGATGAAGGCGCACGCAAGCTGGTCAAGGCATTCCTTGATGCTGACAAGCCCGTTGCTGCTATCTGCCACGCACCCTGGATTCTGGTGGACGCTGGTGTGGCTGAAGGTCGCAAGCTGACCTCATTCACTTCCATCGTGCCGGACCTCAAGAACGCTGGCGCTAACTGGGTTGATGAGGAAGTCGTTGTTGACGGCTCACTGATTACCAGCCGCAACCCCGGCGACTTGGATGCGTTCAACGCAAAGCTGATCGAGAAGCTTTCCTAAGTTTTTGCAGATAACCCCGCCTGTCTTCTTTTATCGCGCCCTGTGACAAGATGGAGGCAGGCGGGTTTGTTGTTCCCGACTGTCTATAGATAAGGATTTATTGACGTGATTTTTATTGTTGTGAAGTACCAGGTGAAGGACGGCAAGCGCGAGGAGTTCCTCGAGGCTACCCGCGAGTTCACTGAGGCTACCCGCGCGGAGCCCGGTAACAAGTGGTTTGAGTGGTCGCTGAGCGTTGAAGACAAGAATGAGGTTGTTCTTGTTGAGGCGTTCAATGACGACGCGGGTGAGGCTCACGTGAATTCGGATCACTTTGCGAAGGGCCTGGAGGCTATGAAGCCGTGGTTGGCTGAGACTCCGAAGATTATCTCTCGCACTATCGATGGCGATGACTGGGGTGAAATGGGTGAACTTCAGATTGACTAGCACGTAGCGCCCGTCAATCTGAAGTTCGCCCGCATCCTGAAAATTTACTCCCGAAGTGCGTTTGTACTGACGCTAGTGTCAGTACTTTCGCATTTTGGGAGTAATTTTTTGCTCGCCTACCCTGCCCGCCCCGCATTTTTGGGGTGCTTTTGCGCCAGAAACCCTAGCCGCCCCATATTTTGGCTGGTTTTTATGTAATTACTTGGGGTGGTTGCGACTTTTTCATGACCGGCGGGTCTATTTTCATTAGAATGAGTGGTGTTGTAACGCTTGTGTTCCTTTGAACTATTTTTGGAGCTTGATTCATGACCTCATTCCCTCAGGAAACTGAGAAGCTTGGCCATTCTGATGATCATCATGAGGCTGACCATGCGGCGGTGTCGCTGGCGGTGTCTACGGTGATTCTTGCCTTGCGCCGTAAGGAGGGTGAGTCGCATCATTCGTTGTGGTTGCCTTTGGTGCGTCGTTTGCGTGAGCCTTATAAGGGTCAGTGGGCGTTGCCGGGTGGCCCGTTGCCGTCTGATCAGTCGTTGGAGCAGGCTGCGGGTTCTACGTTGAAGCGTGCTACAGGTTTGGTTCCGGGTTATCTTGAGCAGTTGTACGCGTTTGGTGATGTGCAGCGAACCCCTGATTATAGGCGGATGCGTGAGGGCGTGATTGAGCCTCAGGTTGATCCGAAGCGTGTGGTTTCGGTGGTGTATTGGGCGTCTATTCCGGCTACTGATGTGTCGCATACTCGCGTCCACGAGAATATTAAGTGGTTTCCAGCTGACGAGTTGCCCACGCTGGCGTTCGACCACAATGAGATTGTGGAGTACGCGTTGTACCGCCTGCAGAATAAGGTGGAGTACTCTCGCATCGCGCATTCGTTCTTGGGTGAAGAGTTCACGTTGGCTCAGCTGCGCGAGGTGTATGAGGCTATTTTGGGACGCGCGTTAGATCCGGCGAATTTCCGCCGTCAGATTGCGGCGTCTAAGTCAATTATTGATACCGGTAAGCGTGTTGAGGGTACTCGTCACCGCCCACCGCGTTTGTACCGTTACGATCACGCTCGCGCGTTCGCTGATCAGGGGCCTTTGGGTATGTACCGGGCTTCTGAGACTCAGGATGTCGCGCAACATAAGTTTTAGCCCTGTATAGCCCCTTCCCCCGGATAGAGAGAAGTCCCCATGCGTTTTACTCCTGTTGCCGCTGTTATCGGTGTTTCGGCTGTGGTTTTGACGGGTTGTTCGAATAAAGCTGAAGAGCCTGCTACTGCTGTGCCTTCTAATTTCACTATGTCCGCTGCTCCTCAGGAGTTTAAGGATGATACTCGCGGCGTGGTGAAAGAGGTGAAGGATGCGAACACCGTGGTTCTGACGATTGATGGTGAGGACCGCGAGGTGCGTATGGCTAATGTTTTGACACCGAATAAGCGCAATGCGGATTATTCGGGGTCGTGTCTGATTGATGAAGCTAAGGCTTACACCGAGAAGACTTTGCCTGCGGGTACCGAGGTTTCGCTGAAGTTTGATCCGAACACTGTTGGGTCTTCGGGTTACGTTGAGGCCGCGATTTATAAGGGCAAAGAGTTCATTAATAAGAACATTGTCGGTGAGGGCCTGGGCGTAGCTACGTTTATTTCGTACGGTGATAAGTTCTACACCGAGGTTTCTGACGCGCAAAAAGCGGCTGCTGACGAGGGCAAAGGCCTGTATTCGAAAGAGACGGATTGCTCTATTCCGCATATGATTCAGGAGCATACGGATAAGGTTAAGGGCGCCGGCAAGTTGTCCGAAGAAGAAGCTGCTGAGGTGTACCGCGCCGCGTCCGAGTTCTACAACGACTTGCAGCGTTCCACTCAGAGCCCGGCTTCGTGGGAGGGTTCTTTCACTACGCTGACGCCTGTGAGAGACCAGTTGCAGGAGCTGATGGACGCTTTGGGCGGCAACTACTATGACCCCACCGGTGTGAAGAAGTCCGATAAGGAGTCAGCATCGGCTAAGCCTGTTCGCCCGGGTGAGAGCTGGTCTGAGCAACCTAATGACGCTGATGCCACCGCACCTGCCGAGGACGCGTCGCCCGCTGAAACCGCGTCCGCCGAGGACGCCGGTGTTGACGGACTGGAACGCAGTGTTGATGGCGAGGATAGCGGCAGCTAGGTTCTTATGCACTAACCCCTGGCGTTGCGCTCATGGCAAGTACTTAAAGTCCCAGCGAATGAGCGAAACGCCAGGGGCTACCCGCCCCATCGCATACAAAAACGCCCCGCACCAGCCAACAAAGGCAGGTGCGGGGCGCTGTAGTATCTAGAAGCTTACGCCTCGGGGATAACCAGACCCTTGGTCTGTGAAACTGCGCGCTCGAAGCGTGCTGCTACGTCTTCCCAGTTCACGATGTTCCAGAATGCCTTGACGTAGTCGCCCTTAACGTTCTGGTAGTCGAGGTAGAAAGCGTGCTCCCACATATCCAGCTGCAGAACGGGAATCAGTGCAACTGAGATGTTGCCCTGCTGATCGTAGAGTTGCTCGATAACGAGGCGCTTACCAACGGTATCCCATGCGAGGATTGCCCAACCTGAGCCCTGGATGGTGGTTGCAACGTTGGTGAAGTGGTCGCGGAAAGCATCGAATGAACCGAAGTTGTCATCGATTGCTGCTGCGAGTTCACCTACGGGCTTGTCGCCGCCCTCGGGTGAGAGGTTCTTCCAGAAGATGGAGTGGTTGGTGTGGCCACCGAGGTTGAACGCGAGGTCTTTGGAGAGCTTGCCGATGTTAGCGAAGTCGCCGTTTGCGCGTGCTTCTTCCATCTTCTCGATAGCGGTGTTAGCGCCTGCAACGTAGGTTGCGTGGTGCTTTGAGTGATGCAGCTCCATGATGCGAGCTGAGATGTGCGGCTCCAGTGCTGCGTAATCGTAATCGAGGTCGGGAAGAACGTACTTCTCTGCCATGAGGAGTCACCTTTTCTTTCTCTAGACGTTTAAACCTTGCACTCATCAGTTTACGCACCAGTGCAGGTATTGTCTGCCTTATATGTAGAACTTTTACCCTATATTCAGCTATGAGCACTAAGAGACGAACCCGAAATTTACTTTTTACGTAAACCTTTTGCGCTGATTTCGTCACGGGGTGACGCTCTCTCTAGTGCCCCAAGGACACGCGTCCTACCGTATTTAACGGCACTATTTCAGCGTTGCGCGGAGGTGCTCGATAAAGCGCAGCGCAACGGGCGTGAAGGTCTGCTGTTTTTGCCAGACCAAATATATTTTGTTACTCAGCGTCGGGGTAATCGGGCGGAAAGTTAGCTCAGGATGCGTCTCGGTATTGACGAGCCCGTCAAAGCACAGCATCACACCCAACTTTTCATGCACCAGGTGGGTGGCGTTATACGCCAGGTTGTAGAACCCTACGACCTGATGCTCTTTAATCTTGCCTTCGCTCCAACGCGGCAGATCATTTTTAAGCGATTGTCGCGAAATAATGATGTCTCGGTCTTGCAACTCATCGGCAGAAATCGCGTCCAAAGAGGCTAGCGGATCGTCTTTAGTCATCAGGACGCCCCAGGTGTCTTCGCCCGGAATTTCAATATATTCGTAGCGGTCTAAAGAAGGCGGCTCCACAATCAGCGCGGCGTCGAGCAGGTCGTTATGTAAGAGGTAAAACAGGTGCTCCGTGCTGCCACTTGTGATATCTAGGCGAGAGAGCGGTGCTGTTTTGTGAAAACTCGCAAAAGCAGAAGCAACGACGCTAACTTGCGGCGACTCGGGGCATCCCAACCGGATTTCGCCACCGATAGCATCATCAATCGTTTTGAACTCAGAGACTGTTTTATCCATGAGACCCACGATGACTAAGGCACGGTCTTTGAGGAGCTTGCCGTTAGGAGTAAGTTCCATGTAGCGACTGCGAAGTGTGGGTTTCAATCGCTGCCTGCCACATCGTCTTTCGCAAGCGCTACCTTGCCGAGGGCAACAAGATCAAGGATCTCGCATACCGTGCTCCCGGCTACCCTTACCTGTCTTGGGTAACCCTCATCGTCTGCGCGTTATCGTGCGTTCTCATTGTTTTTGACCCCACACAGCGTCCGGCACTGTTCTACACCGTGCCTTTTGTAGCACTGTGCTACCTAGCTTCATGGATAATGCGCCAGCGATTCTCCCAGACCGGCAAGTAGCCGCGGGGCTTGCGCTGGCTCTTTAGCTTTTATCAGGATGCCTGTTACCAGTACTTCGCCGAAGGGCGGTTTCTAGCCGGCTGGTTGCAGGCATCCTGCTTTTCTCCCCAAGCCCTGCTCTGTGCGATCACGCTTGTGCATTAAGTGCAGAAAGTTATCCACAGATGGGGATAATTCTGTGCATAATTCGAATATAAGTACGTTGATGCGAGTAACACTTATCTAAATACTGCTCTGACAAGGATTTTCTATGGTGCAGCACTCGAAGCTCACCGGTGTAATCACACGCGTGTAAGTTTTCCACGCTGTGGAAAAGAACTGTGGAAAAGTCTCAAAAACCTGTGATTTAAGGGGTTTTTGCAGGTTTTGGCAGGCGTCCTATCCACACACCCCATCTCACAACAGCTCTTTAAGTGGAAAATGTTCACAGAGTTATCCACAGGTGGGGATAAGTTTTCCGCAGATCCCTGCTATGGGATAGGAACAGGGCGTCCAGCAACACCTCGCTTCTTATAAATCCTTGATTTCACGGGCGTCCAGTAGAGATCAGGCATACACATCCCCATACACACCCTCTCCTGCGTCCACTGAGTTACATTCATGTACTTATCCACGCTGTGGAAAACTTCTGTGGATAAAGCTGTGCAGATACAACAATGCCCCCGCTCGACCAGTAGCGGGGGCATTGAGACTTATAGGATTTCGGCACTGTACGCAACTACGAGGCTTATTCATAAGGGGTCCCAGCCGCAAAAAATATCAGCCCCCACAAATCTCCGTGGAAGTACAGTTACCATGAAACGAACCCCAGCAGTCGCCACAAGCCTAACTCTCCTCATTATGGCTACCCCACCATCGTTTCTGCTTCCCCGACAGTTTCAGCACAGACCAATCACGCACAAGTAATATCAACATTCGTGCCTATCCAAAGTCCTGCAATCGACACCGAACAATGAAACCATGACCTCAAAAAACTTCAAGATGAAGGTATTCTGACTGAGATTTCTCATACTTCAGATGACATCACCTACGAGGTACACAGCAAAGGAAATAAGACAAAGATTTTGGGAACTTTTACTGTCACATCAGCCTATGCAGGTGCTGAAGTTACTCCTGAAATCGGCGGAAAATTTGAAGGGGTCCACCCCGCTGTAGTGTTCAACCAACCAGACCAGAAAGCTCTCCAATCAGGTGGTACAGCTGTCATGGCTGCGGCCTGGGCTGCAGCTTTCAGTGAAACCGTTGTTGGAAGTGTTATTTCTGCTGGTGTTATTTCAGGCATCGGTGGTACTGCTGCTGTGTATGTTGGTCAACATGGAGTTTGCCCGGGTGATAAATCACTTATTGATATATTCTGGGTTTGTTCCTTTGTTTTTGGTTATTTCCAATTTTAGGTTGCGGAACTAAACCCGGGGCATATCACCTTAATGATAAATCATCATATAAGCATCGATTTCAAACCTTTTTAAGACTATGGATGGATTAGGTTATACCTAAACTATCTTCACTATATCCCAGCAATAACTGATTATTTTGGGTCCACAAATAAACAAGACCTAGAAAATCTCTTCCGCACGTTACCAAAAATATAAACTGGAGAATCTATCATACTCGATAGAGGTATTGCATCAGCAATACAAGAAGTAGGTAGGTTGTAAAAATTAAATCTATTAAAAATTAGATTCCCTGACAAGCTTATTACTTAAATGCCAGTTTTTATACGCGTTTCAATAGCAATATTTATTAATTTACCTACTGTAGGATTAGCATTATGAATAAATATTTTTTTCTTATAATTATTTTTTCCTAACTTAACATACAATTTTCCAAACAATTCATCACAAAAACTAGAAGAAACCAGCGAAATTCCTTTCATATTGAAAATAATAACTTCAGCTCCAGCATTAATTAAATTCTCGATTTTAATGCGTAATTTGGCACTAGACTGTCGAGCTCCGGACGCCTTTTCTATCTCACTTGCCACAATCTCTATATATTCTTCTTCTCCTTCATATTTCTCGATAAGATTATGGTTAGAGAATTTACTCGATAATGCTTGTGATATGTCAACTGGATTTCGACAATCGAGTCTCCAGTCAATTAATGTTGTATGAGCATTATCATTTATAATTTTTCTATTCTCCATGTAATTTTTTCTAGTCTCATTATTCATCAGACTCCAATTTCCTCTACCAGAGTGAATCAGTAAAGATCCACCATGAGGCTTATTCAAAAGTCCTCCCAGCCGCATAAAACACCAACCCCCGAACCACCGCAAACACCCGCCCATACACGCTCAGCG
>OBYT01000085.1_pt1 | contig 12452 bp, 11 predicted proteins | sample 1476811 | NCBI WGS metagenome assembly OBYT01 (sample SAMEA2580215, study PRJEB22360) | human gut metagenome | biome: human gut; feature: human-associated habitat; material: faeces | place: Denmark | collected 2008/2010
GCGTCCGTAGATGCAAAACGCAAGCCGTGGGGATCGCGTTTTCCCCGCCTGACCATTCGCGACACCGTTCGCGCGGAATCCCTCCTTGCAGACCAGCTGGGAATCGACTCCTTCAAATACGTGATTGGGGCTTCCCTCGGCGGAATGCGCTCGCTGGAATGGGCGGTATGCTTTCCCGAGCGCGTCCGCGGATGCGCCGTCATTGCCTCGGTACCCAGCGCCACCGCCGATGTTTTGGCCTGGGGACACATCCAAAACCTTGCGATTCGCCAAGACCCAGACTTCAACGATGGAGACTACTACGACGGCAAAGCCCCCGAAACTGGGCTTGGCCTGGCGCGACGCGTGGCTCACACCACCTATCGTTCAGCTGCCGAACTTGATTTTCGCTTTGGTAGAGAGCCACAGCCAGAAGAGGATCCCTTCGCGCCCGGTCCTGGCCCGCGAGGCAGGTACCAGGTAGAAAGCTACCTCGACCACCACGGACACAAAATTACCCAACGGTTCGATGCCAACTCTTACCTGAGCATCAACGAGGCAATGATGAGCCACGATATTGCACGCGGTCGTGGCAGTCTGAAAGAGGCACTCGCTGACACACGGTGCCACTGGCTGATCGCCTACGTAGATTCAGATAGGCTCTTCGCTCCCAGCGACTCGTTGATTCTTGCTGCTGCGGTGCCGCAGCCCGTTGAGCCCTATGTGATTCATTCGCCCTCTGGTCACGATGGATTCTTGATAGAAACTCAGCAGGTTGAAAAAATTCTGCGCTTGGCTCTGGGCGATCAAGAAGACCAAGAATCTTTTCAGAAAGAACAACAGACCACTGAAGACGTAGAAAACGCCGCCTAAGGTTTTCTCACTCAGCTCTTAACAAAGGGACGCGGGGCGCCTACAGGACCCCGCGTCTTTGACTTATTTAAGAGTGAGCTCTTATTTATTTCACGCGACGAACACCCTGAGATTCAGTCCAGGTGAGTTCGGCACCGGATGTGAACTTCAGGTGAGTTTTACCGTCTGTACCTTGATACTCATCGGTGGTGGGGAACCCCAAGGTATTGATATAGCCGTTGCGCACCCAGTAGTAGTACAGTGCACCCCTGGAATTGAGGGCGTGCGCACCACTTTGCTCAGACCAGTAGACGCCGGTCTTGCGTCCGCTGCCGTTGCCGAAGTAAACCGCGGCACCGTTGCCAACTGGGAACTCATCGGTGATGGGCTTGCCGTAACCGCTAAAGTTGCCCGAGGTCATCCACTTAGCGTGAATTGCCCCTCGCTTGTTCATGGAATGCGCACCGTATTGTGAGCTCCAGTAGAAAACGGTTTCGCGGTTATTAATCGAGAAGCTAGCAGAAGCGCCGTCGGCAAAGTCCGCCTCATCGGTGGTGGGGTAGCCATAGGTGAGCAGACCACCCTCGTCAGCCCACTTATTAAAGATTGCGCCGCGACCGTTCAGGGCATGTGCGCCAAAAGCTGAGCTGGAATACACAGCGGTGTTCTTGCCCGTGCTCGGCTGCACAAACCAGGCTTTTTTACCGCCGTTAGTGAATGGAACCTCATCCATGGTGGGGTAGCCCCAGTTCTTTTCAGCACCGGTGGCGCGGTAACGCTGGCCAATAGTGGTAGCCCAGTCAACGCTGTACGCACCGTATGAGGGGTGCCAATAAATCGACTTATTTTTTGAGAAATCTTGAGCTACACCGTTGTTAGCGGTTTTGTACTCAGCGCTAGTGGGTGAACCGTAAGTGTTCTGGGCACCGGTTGCGCGGTAGTGATCACCAATAGCACCTGCTACAGAGTAAATAGGCTGAACCGGTGTGGTTGCTTGAAGGCGCTGCGTGCTGATGTTTTTGTAAGACGCGTTGGACGCGAAGTCAGCTAGCTGCTTGAGGTCGCCGTTGAAGACATTGGAGTCACCGGAGAAAGGACCCGAGGCGCTGTACTGCCAAATGTCATAGGTGCTGTATCCCGCAGGCATCCGACCGGGTGAGGAGGTGCCTGAGTATGAAGCGATGTGTAGTGGCAGGTGGGAGAACGCGGTGGCGTTGTTGGTGCATTCGCTCCACCAGCTGGTGGTGGTGTAGAGAGCGGGGTAGCGGCCGGTGAGGTTGCGGTACTCGTTGACGAATGAGCTGATCCAGCTGATCATTTCGGTAGGGTTCATGTCGTAGCACATATCGCCCAGGTCGCTGTAGGGGTTGTGCTCTATATCGAGAAGTCCCGGAAGGGTCTTGCCGTCGTTGGTCCAGCCGCCGCCGTTAGCCACAAAGTAGCGGGCTTGTTCAGCTCCGGTGGTGTCGCTGGGAATAGCGAAGTGGTAGGCACCTCGGTACATGCCCTGATCTGCTGCGCCGGTGTATTGAGAGTTGAAAACCGGGGAGCGGTAGAAGGTGCCCTCGGTGGCTTTGATATAGGCAAAGCGTGCGCCTTGGTTGTATTCTGCCTGCCAGTTTACGTTGGGCTGCCAGCCTGAAACATCCATACCCAGGATTCCGGTGCCGGTGGGCGAAACAGCTGCTGCTTGCGCAAGTTTCTGATCGGGTTCCTGCGACGCGGGTGAGAGGTAATCTACATCGGAGAGCTGTTTTTGGCTTTGGCCCATGGTTGCACCTGGATTGTTATCGCCTTCGCGGGGTGGTGCAGAGAGTTTCTGCGGAGTGTCTGGAATGCTTGATTCTTGTGTGTCTGTAGGAAGAGCGGTAGCACCTGCGAATGATGAGACGGTGCATGATGCGACAAGAAGTGTAAGCAGAGAGTTTTTCAGGGGACGTTGCATAGTGCGAGTGAAACTTTCACCGGGGGACGGGGAACAAAGTGTATTTCAACGAACAAGAGAAGGTAATGTGCTTTTGTTTCTTGGCTCGTTGAATACGGTCTGACGCTGAACGTCAATGAGTGGGGTATCAGTTACCAGCGTTGACCTCACAACAGTATAAAGAACCAGAAGTTCGGTGGCTATAGATAGCAAGTGGAGACTTTCAAATTTAGGGTGTGAGCTATACCTCGAAATATTTGATAAAGAAAGTATGGTTGAAGTAAGCAGAAGGTATCTGAAAGAATTATGGGATGACATATACCGTTGAATACTCAAACCGCCCTGAAGAACGCGAAGGAACTCACCTGGTTCTTCTGTTGCACGGCTTTGGATCTCACGAGCGTGACTTGTTGGGGCTGACTCCGCATCTTCCCAACACTGGGATCACGTATGCGGGTATGCGCGCTCCTCAGCCTGTAGGCGCGGTTCGTGAAAGCGATGATGCTGTCTCCGCTGTTATTCCGGGGGTTGCCATGGGGTATCAGTGGTGGCCGCTGACCGGAGGGGTCACAAATGCTGCTACCGATCATCTGGGCGTGAAGCTCGCAACCCAGTACGTGGTGGAGTTTCTGGAGAGCATTCGAGAGATGTACAGCGGAATCACTTTGCTCGGTTTCTCGCAGGGTATGGCCATCTCAACCTCTGTTGCTCGCCACCGTCCCGATCTTGTAGCAAGCGTCATTGGCCTGAGCGGTTTTGTGGTTGACGGTGCAGAAGAGTTCTTCAACGATGAAGAGCTTATTCAGAAGCAGATACCGCTGTTCTACGGACGCGGGGATTCCGACCCCGTGATTCACGCCAACAAAGTCGCTTTTACGGATGCGTGGCTACCCGGCAAGGTTCAGCTCGACTTCCACCTATACCCCGGTCTTCCGCACGCGGTTAACGCCGAAGAAATCGGTGATGTGACCGCGTTTATTGAGAAAAACGTTCTGAACTAACAGCTACTTCCGCCCTTAAAACAAAGGATGCGCGCTCCTGCTTGGCAGGGAACGCGCATCCTTTTTAATACTTAGTCCTCATGGACTACTTTTACCGTAACCCCGTTGAGAGTAACGGTGTCGCCGGCATGAAGCTGTTTACCGCGAGCCTCTTCAATCTGACCGTTCACCTGAACTAGCCCGTCCTGAATAACCTCGCGGGCGTGCACACCGTTTTCTACAAGGTTAGCCAGCTTCAAAAACTGGCCAAGACGAATCATCTCGTCACGAATAAAAACTTCTTCAATATTGCTCATGCCACTACTCTAGCCCACCACCTTGTGCGCTAATCACTGGTAATCTAGTGGCACGCATAAATCCCCGGCTATATTTCATCGGGGTAGAACTATGCGCCTAAGACATCAATATGAGACTCGCACACCACATCCAGTGGTGGCGCGAGAAGGAGTGAAACACATGGCACCGAAGTCAAAGCTGGATAACGTCATTACGCTGGCAAAGCGCCGCGGATTCGTTTTTCAGGCGGGTGAAATCTACGGCGGTACCCGCTCCGCATGGGACTACGGCCCCCTCGGTGCTGAGCTGAAGGAAAACATTCGCCAGCAGTGGTGGCAGACTTTTGTTCGTTCACGCTCAGACATGGTTGGTCTTGATTCTTCCATCATTCTGCCTAAGGCTGTGTGGGAGGCGTCCGGTCACGTTGCTACCTTCACCGACCCGCTGGTTGAGTGCCTTTCATGCCATACCCGCCTGCGTCAGGATCACTTGATTGAGGCGTTTGAAGCTAAGCACGGCAAGTCACCTGAAAACGGTATGGGCGATATTAACTGCCCCAAGTGTGGCACCAAGGGCCAGTGGACTGAACCGCAGAACTTCTCAGGTCTGATGAAGACCTTCCTCGGTCCCGTTGACAACGAAGAAGGCTTGCACTTCTTGCGTCCTGAAACCGCGCAGGGCATCTTCGTGAACTTTAACAACGTGGTCACCGCTGCCCGCAAGCGTCCTCCCTTCGGCATTGGCCAGATCGGTAAAGCTTTCCGCAACGAAATCACCCCGGGTAACTTCATCTTCCGCACCCGTGAGTTCGAGCAGATGGAAATCGAGTTCTTCACTCACCCCGAGGACGCCCCCAAGTACTTTGACCAGTGGGTTGAGGACTGCTGGAGCTGGTTTGTTGATCTGGGCATTAACCCCGACAACATGCGCAAGTTCGATGTTCCTGAAGACGATCGCGCTCACTACTCAGCGGGCACTATCGACCTTGAATACAACTTCGGTTTCCAGGGCAACCCCTGGGGTGAGCTGATGGGTGTTGCAAACCGCACCGACTATGATCTCGGTGTTCACAATGCACACTCCAACGCAAAGCTCGAGTACTTTGACCAGGCCTCTGGCGAGCGCTACGTTCCCTACGTGATTGAGCCGTCCTTCGGCTTGACCCGTTCAATGATGGCGTTTTTGGTTGACGCTTATGTTGAAGATGAAGCGCCTAACACTAAGGGCGGCGTTGATAAGCGCACCGTGCTGAAGCTTGATCCTCGTTTGGCTCCTGTAAAGGCTGCTGTTCTTCCGCTGTCAAAGAAAGAAGACCTTGTTCCTCCCGCTAAGAAGCTGCAGGAAGAGCTGTCGAAGAACTGGAACATTGATTACGATGACGCCGGTGCAATTGGTCGCCGTTACCGCCGTCAGGACGAGATCGGTACTCCGTTCTGCATCACCGTTGACTTTGACACCCTCGAAGACAACGCTGTGACTATCCGCGAACGCGACACCATGACTCAGGAACGTGTCTCGCTGGATCAGGTGAAGTCATACTTGGCTGGCAAGCTGGTTTGCTAAGTTATCTCAGACGCTAACAAGGACGCCTGCCTTCCCGTATTTCGGGGGAGCAAGCGTCCTTTTTTGTAAACCGGGTGAGCTTATATCGTTACGCGGCGGCTAATGTCAGTTGGTGGGGCACATGGCGGTTGTCGCGCGTGACAGCCTTGGTAATCGCATCGTATGAGGTGCCATCGAAGGTAAAAGAATTTTTGATGCGGCCAGTTTCTACAAAGCCAACTGAGGTGTACACGTGGCGTGCTCGCTCGTTGAATTCAAAGACTTCTAGCTCGATGCGGTCAATATCTAGGTAATCGAATGCGTAATCAACAATAAGTTTTGTTGCTTCGGTGCCGTGACCTGAGCCTTGGCCTCGTTTTCCAATGGCGATGCGAAAATTCAGGGAGCGTTTGTCGGCATCATAATCGTTGAGCACGACTTCACCGATATACCTCTGCAGAGCAAAAGAATAGATAGCGAGGTCGATGCGGTCTGTCTGCTCGTGTCGCGTTGCATACCAGGCTCTGGTTTTCTCTTCGGACAACGGGTTGCCGCGTTGAGCTTGATCTGTAGAATCCACGGTTCCGGTGCGTTTGAGCACGTCTGGTTCTGTCAGGATTTCAAGCATGGCGTTGATTGCTTCTTCATCAAAAGGGCGTAGTTCAACTAATTTTCCGGTGAGTGTGGGCTTGTGCAACAGAGTACGTGTCATGGGTTCATCGTAGATTATTGATATGTCGATGAGCCTACAAATACTTTGCGGGTAGATGAACAAGTGGCTTCAACAAAACCTGGGCTCGTACACTTAACACCAAGCATAAATTTCACCCGAAGTAAGGGGTTCTATGAACGACTACACCTTCAGACCGTGGCAAGACGGCGATGACCTTGCTCTGCTACAAATTTGGCATGACGCCGATAATACGCAGTCGCAGGCTTTCCGCTCAGCATTTACAGTTGACTCAGATTCAGCGCCGTGGTCGCGCACCATTGTTGCAGAACACCAGGGTATTCCAGTGGCTGCGGGTACTGTTTATGAAACCTCTTTGCATAACCGCCACCTGTGGAGCTACGTTGAGGTAGCTCCTGAGCATCGACGCAACGGCGTAGGGTCTGAGCTACTCAAACAGCTTCAGGAACTTGCTCAATCCTCACCTTCTGGCGTCAGTACTTTGCGCACCAAAGTTGAAAAGGGCTCTGCCGGTTATGATTTTGCAACCGAGCACGGGCTTTCCCCGATTCAGCGTTCACGTATGGTGCGCGTGCATCCCGGTACCGTTCCGCTGGTGCCTTTGCGTGAAGATGAAGACGGGCGCCCCACCCAAGAAATTGAAGATATCGCTACCGGCTCTGTTGAGCTCACCCGCGTCCTGTGGGATTTTTATCAGAAGGCTCACGAATGGGATCCACCCGCGGAGATTGATTTGCCACGCGTCAATAGGCTTTTCCTTTCTGATGAGGCCGAAGCCTACGGTGCTGTTGTTTTGCGTGACGACGTGCTGACCGCCAAGAAGGAAGGCAAAAAGGCACCTATTAAAGCTTTCGCCGTGAGCTATCGACCGCTAGAAGCCGATATGCCCGGTTTTGAAATGCCCGAGGACGCAGCAACCGAGGTTCTTATCGGTTATGACTTTGAGTACCCTGGCGCTCGTGAAGCTATTATGCAGCTGCTGTCTTTGCTGGCACATCAGTACCCCGTCATCCTTGAAGTCGATGATTCTATGGAAGACCTGACCGTTATGATTGATCACTTGATTAAATCCGGCGTAGCCGAAGTTGAAGAAGAGACCATCGTCTTGGCTCAGGCGTAAAAATCTGACATAGCGGTACAACGATCACGTTGTACCGTTTTGTTGTGTGAAGAGGTGCAGTAGAAATGGATGAAGAGCGAGTCGAGCAAGTCTTACAGGTCGTAGAACAGATCCCACCTGGACGTGTTGCAACCTATGGGGATATCGCAGCTGTTGTCGGTGAGAGCCCTCGCTGGGTTGGACGCGTGATGGCCGAGTACGGTTCAAACGTGGCGTGGTGGCGCGTGGTGAATGTAAAAGGGCAGATTCCAGGTCACGATATCAGCGCAAAAGAGCGGTGGAAAGTCGAGAAAATGCTTGATGAAGAAGGCAAATTAGAGATGCGGCGCGTCCGACTCGCCTTGAGTAACCTCAATAAACCCTGTGAAATATTGGGTAACAAAACGCTCTGACTAGGTGAAAGTTTTTTGTTCATCCTTTATTAAACTTTTTTTCATAAGTAACGTGATGAACAGTAGACTGATTCCGTCTAAGATGTAGATATAAGAAAAACTCTTATACGTGGAGATTCCACAACATACTCTTCACTTGTATGTGGAAGAGATAGAAAGGGAGCTAATAAATGGCTAACAACTCAATCGAGACCCTGCGTAACAGCGTTGTTGTAGCAACCGATGGCGAAAAGATTGGTAAGGTTGGCGAGGTTTACCTCGATGCTGACTCAAGCCAGCCCACCTTCGTTACTGTTGCAACCGGTCTCTTCGGTTCAAACGAAACCTTCGTTCCCCTGAACGATGCACAGTACAACGGCGACGAAATCGTTGTTCCCTTCTCAAAGGACTTCGTAAAGGACGCTCCGAACATCGCTGAAGATGGTGAGCTGTCACCTGCTGAAGAGCAGCGCCTGTACGAGTACTACTCACTCAACAACGGCACCTACGCAAACGACACCACCCGCACCGAGACCACCGCAACCGGTGTTGCAGGTACCGGCGTAGCTGGCGACCGTGACGCACGCGTTGACGCAGACCGTCGCGACGTACACGCTCACACCGATGCAAACAACGGCGACGTTGTTGCACACGAAGAGCGTCTGAACGTTTCAACCAACACCTCAGCACGCGAGACCGGCAAGGTTCGCCTGCGCAAGGTTGTTCACAGCGAGACCGAGACCGTTGAGGTTCCCGTACGCCGTGAAGAAATCGTTGTTGAGCGCACCAACGTAAACGACGGCAAGGTTGTAGACGGCTACGACTTCGATTCAGCAGAAGCATCAGCTGACGTAACCGTAACCGCTCACGAAGAGCGCCCCGTTGTTTCAACTGAGACCGTTGCAACCGAGCGCGTTTCAGTAGGCAAGGAAGTACACACCGACACCGAGCGTGTTTCAGGTGAAGTACGCAAGGAAGAAATCGTTGTTGAGGGTGAAGAGAACACCCGCAACGGCAAGAAGTTCTAATTTCTGATTTGAACTGCTACGCCTAGCGTAAATTACTAAGGAGTCCCGCATTCAAACTATTGGATGCGGGACTCTTTTTACCCTCAGAATAGGAAGTATAATGACTAATTTAGTTGACCCGCGTTCAAAGTACCCCGTCATCAGCCCTCCTGAGCAGACCCAGCCTGAGCCCGGTTTGGATCAGGAAATGGAGCCCAAAGCAGATTTGGGTCTGGATTCCTACAAAGGCAATGGTCGTCTAAAAGGACGCCGCGCGCTGATTACCGGTGGCGACTCCGGCCTTGGTGCTGCAGTGGCGATTGCGTACGCTCGTGAAGGCGCGGATGTGGCAATCTCGTACCTGCCCGAAGAAGAGCCCGATGCATCCTTGATTATGGCTGCTATTGAAGAAGCCGGTGTTAAGGCACTGGCTCTTCCCGGTGATCTTCGTGAACTCGAGCAGTGTGAGGCTATCGTTGAAAAGACTGTTGAAGCTTTTGGTGGTCTCGATATTCTCGTGAACAATGCAAGCCGTCAACTGTGGAACGATAACATCGATAACATCAGCGATGAAGATTTCGACCACACCATGAAGGCGAATATCTACTCATCGTTCCGCGTGACCAAGGCAGCTGTAAAGCATATGGAACCCGGTTCATCTATCATCTTCACCTCGTCAATTCAGGCGTACGAGCCCTCAGAGACTCTGCTGGATTACGCGATGACTAAGGCTGCGATGAACAACTTGAGCAAGGGTCTGGCACAGGGTCTTGCACCCCGCGGTATTCGCGTGAACTCGGTTGCTCCCGGCCCCTTCTGGACTCCTTTGCAGCCCAGCTTCGGTCAGCCGCAGGAGAAGTTGCAGTCGTTTGGCCAGGATACCCCGCTGGGTCGTGCTGGTCAGCCTGCTGAAATTGCTGGTGCATACGTGTTCCTCGCATCCGACGAGGCATCGTACGTTGCCGGCGAAACCCTCGGCCTCACCGGCGGTCGCCCGACCCCGTAGTAAGAGCTGATAAATAGCTAATATAGTGCCCTTGCCGTTGGCTGATACAAGCTAACGGCAAGGGCATTTTTGGTGTGAGCAAGCGCAATTCCCGCGCAGGGAGTGAGTATGCGAAAATTGCTAGGTGACTGATACTTCAACAACTCGTTCTAAGCAGCTTAAACTTCCGCCGCTTCAGCTCGGTAGGCACACCGTAGATGTGCCCGTGGTGCTGGCGCCCATGGCTGGCGTGACCAACAAGGCTTTTCGCCGCCTGTGCCGTGAATACGGTGGGGGACTGTACGTCACCGAAATGGTGACCGCCCGTTCTCTCGTTGAGCGACGTGAAGAAGCTCTGCGCATCATTGAACACGATAATGATGAGGCTATTCGCTCTATTCAGATTTACGGCGTTGACGCTGTGAACGTGGGCAAAGCGGTGCGCATGGTCGTTGAAGAAGACCGCGCTGATCACATCGATCTTAACTTTGGATGCCCCGCGCCCAAGGTCACCCGTCTAGGTGGTGGCTCCGCGCTCCCGTGGAAGACCGACCTTTTCCAGGCAATTATCAAAACCGCTGTTGAAGAAGCGTCCCGCAACGATGTTCCGCTGACTATCAAGATGCGCAAGGGCATCGACGATGATCATCTGACTTTTATGGAATCAGCCAAAATGGCGCGTGACCTGGGCGTCTCTGCGATTGCTTTGCACGGTCGCACCATGGCTCAGCACTACTCCGGCAAAGCAGACTGGAACGCTATCGCTGATTTACGCGAGGCTATTCCGGACGTTCCTGTGCTGGGTAACGGCGATATTTTCTCTGCTGAAGATGCTATTGCAATGGTTGAGCAGACCGGTATTGACGGCATCGTGGTAGGACGCGGTTGCCAGGGACGCCCGTGGCTCTTTGGCGATTTGCAGAACGCTTTTGACGGTTCTGAAGAGCGATTCCGCCCCGGTGTTTCTGAGGTAGCCGAGATGATTTATCGCCACGCCGAGTTGCTCGTAGAAACCTTTGGCGACGAAACCAAGGGGCTGCGAGAGATTCGTAAGCATGTGGCGTGGTACTTCCACGGCTACCCGGTGGGCGGCTCACTGCGCGCCAAGATGGCAACCGTCCCTGATCTGGCAGCCTTCCGCGAGTACCTCGCTGAGCTGGACCACTCCATTGAATACCCGGGCGCAGCTGTAGAAGGACCTCGCGGACGCGCTGGCTCACCCAAGAAGCCGCACCTTCCGCACGGCTGGCTGGACTCCCGCATCCTAGGTGACGCTGAGCGACTGGGCCTGGTAGATGCCGAATTGGATATCTCGGGCGGCTAAAAACTTCATGAGAGGTGAGATAACGGACATTTCTAGGGTTTAGAGCGTTCGGTATCTCACCTCTCGCGTTATCTTTATAGGTATGAAACATAGCCAGACCGTACGTGTAGAAACTCCGCAGGACGTAGCGGGGCTAGAGCACCTTTACGCTCAGCGCCCGGAAGGGGCTAAAGCATGGGAATTCGTGCAGTCCCTGCGAGAGAACGCGACGGTGTGGACGCCGGAGCTCTCCATTCTTGTTGAAAATGCTCAAGGCTCTATCCTGGCGCATACAGTGGCTGTTCGATGCTGGATTGACTCTTTTCCAGCTCTTGTCATCGTTTCGGTAGCTGGCTCGCACGAGAAGGCTCTACCCGCTGTTCAACACCTCATCGAAAAAGCTCGGAACAAGGCTCGACAGACGGCGTCCCCGCTGTGCTTGTTGGCACACGCATCCACTAATTATGCACCGGAATTCTATGAGCAGGTAGGGTTCGAACAGGCTCGTTTCGAAGGCATCAAAACAACACTGGACACTCAGCGCAACCACTTCTTAGCTCTCAACCTCAATCCCGATTTTGAATTGACACCCGGTACCGCAATCTTTTCGCCAGAATTTGGCGCCGAAGACGACGACGATTTTTAAGGCACCTCTATGTATTCTCACGATTTTTCACCCGAAACAAGCGCTGGGGGTTCTTACTCTGAAAAGGACGCCCAGCGGTGGGTTCCTGAGCATCATCGCAACATCTACCGCTCAGCTTTTGAACGCGACCGTGCACGCATCCTGCATTCATCTGCGCTACGTCGGCTCGGGGCTAAGACTCAGGTGCTGGACCCTGAGACCGATGATTTTGTGCGCACGCGATTGACACACTCTCTAGAGGTCGCTCAGATTGGTCGAGAAGTAGGGCGTATGCTGGGGTGCGATCCCGACGTTGTGGATGCAGCCTGCCTTTCTCATGACCTGGGGCATCCGCCCTTCGGACACAACGGTGAGACCGCCTTGAATGAGTTAGCGCAGGACGCTGGCGGTTTTGAAGGTAACGCCCAGACGCTTCGCCTGCTGACCCGTCTTGAACCCAAAGTCATGCGTCATGACGGAGGCAGTGCCGGGCTCAACCTGACCCGCGCCGCCTTGGACGCGTCCTGCAAATACCCGTGGGTGCAGGCGGAGTCCGCGTCGCGAGCTGACGGTAAACCCAACCGCAAATTTGGCGTGTACACCGATGATATGCCTGTTTTTGAGTGGTTTAGACGTGGTGCGCGCGATGCCGATGTGCCTCCAACGCAAAAGTGCATGGAAGCGCAGGTCATGGATCTTGCCGATGATATTTCTTACTCGGTGCATGATGTCGAGGACGCTGTCTTTTGCGGTCATGTGCAGTTGCACTATCTTAA
>OBYT01000086.1_pt1 | contig 12243 bp, 12 predicted proteins | sample 1476811 | NCBI WGS metagenome assembly OBYT01 (sample SAMEA2580215, study PRJEB22360) | human gut metagenome | biome: human gut; feature: human-associated habitat; material: faeces | place: Denmark | collected 2008/2010
AACAAGTCCCTGCGGTGTAACAACCGCCAGCGTGGGGTAATGATCCACACCCGCATCTAAGACCTGACGTTGCTCAGCCCGTGCTTTCTCTCGGATTTCATCACTCTCAAAAGCACGGATAACACTCTGCGCATCAATGTTCATCTTTCGCGCAGCATAGTCGTATGCAACGTCCCGAGAAAAAGACTCAACCCAGCCAAGTAGAAAGCTTCTTGCATGGCTGTCACAGCTTCTATGCCACGCTCTTCACCCACAATCGAACGAAGCGCCATCAGACCGCGCGCCCCGTCATCAGAGTTCATCACAGTTGAACCGTCCTCCAGAAGCTGCTGGTACGGTTCACCAAAAATCACGCCGGTCAAAGACGCAATCCGAGCATTCGCCTGAGGAATATGACCAAAGCTGTCAAGCGATGCACTTCGCTCGCCAGAAAACAACGCGCCGTGTTTGACCGTCAAATTAATCTCGACGTCTTGGACAAGCTCACGAATAGCCGGGCCAAAACCGTAGCACCACCCGCAATAGGTATCGGCTATATATACGAGATCGTACATCTTGAAGTCTCCCCCTATTTACCCTGCGCTGCAGCTTCATCGGCTGACGCCACGGTAAACCGTTCACCGAGGTGCGAAAGTTCCTCGATTTCATCCAGAATTGCGACCGCAAAATCAGCGGAGGATACAAACCCGCCTGCCAGTACGTCTTTCTGCTGGTTGTACTGGCCAGTGCGGACGCCCGGTGCAATCGCAGGGGCGGGGGCGAGCATCGTCCATTTCAGCCCTTTACTACCTCGGTTGCTTCTAATACCTCACCAAAAGCCCTCGCCTCGGGCAGGTATTCTTCGGGAAAATCAGGGCTCTCGAAAAGTTTGCCGTCTCCAGCGGTCAGAGCGCCGGCACCACCGACAACGATGATTCGCCCCTGAGGAGCGGTGGCAATCAGGTTCTGATGGGCTTTCACAACAGCAAAGTAGTCATCACAGCTAGCCACGGAAATCACAGTAACATCGCTGCTGTTGATGATCTGTGCAACCACCTCGGTATCTGAAAATTCTAGGGCTAAGGAACCATCACGGCCACGGCGTGTGTAGGAATCAACGTCGTGGTCTCGGCTCTTAGCTTCGGCTACGATTTCTTTGCCAACCATTCCGGCTGCACCAATCACTGAAATCTTCATGTGTACTCCTTGAGTATGGGTTGTTTTTTATCGAATAACTCAATAGTATTTTTTAGTAACTAATTACCTCAAGGTAACTATTGCAAAAAATTTAAAAATATTGGAAGAACCCATGCCAGACACCGCTCAATTACTGCCTGCAGACGTCCTCGATCAGAGATGCCCTTCGCGCATCGCCCTTCGCCACCTCACCGACCGCTGGACCCCGCTCATCGTCACAGTTCTAGCCTCCGGCGAACCAGTACGCTTCAAAGACCTCAAAACCACCATTCAAGGCATCTCCCCCAAAGTTCTCACAGAGACGCTTCGCACCATGGAACGCGACGGTCTAGTCACCAGAGAAATCACAGCAAGCGTCCCTCCACGCGTGGATTATCAGCTCACCCCGCTGGGTCTATCTACAGTGGAGCCGCTGACAGCCCTGAGACTGTGGGCAGAAAGCCACGTCTCGGAGATTGAACACAACAGGGCAGCCTACGATTCCTCACCCCAGCGCTAACTACGGAACATCCACTAAAACGCCCCGTACACCTTTGGGCACGGGGCGTTTGAAAGCGTTATGAGCGCTTATGTAGCTGGGCGTACTGCTCCTCACTCACAGGCTCAAACCACTGAGTCTCACCAGAGTTAATCACAAGGTGAGAGAACCACGAGTCTTGCGCAGCGCCATGCCAGTGGCGGACGCCATCTTTAGCTACCACTGCATCACCGGGAAGCAACTTTTGTGCAGGTTTACCGTCTTCCTGATACCAGCCCTCTCCGGCTGTCGCTAGAATCATCTGATAGCCGCCAACATGAGCGTGCCAAAATGTGCGCGATCCCGGCTCAAAACTCACGTTCACTGCGACCTCATTGACACCGTCCTCTTTGATCAGCGGATTAAAGTAGCTTTTACCCGTGAAGTAGTCACCCACTACGGTATTCTTAGGCCCTAACGGGAAAGCGCCATTGACAACGGCATCCTTATTCTCTGACATATCATTCTCTCTTTCGTTGAATCCACTTCCCATTTTATGTGGGCAGCAACACTGAGCAAGACTGTCCCCTCACAAAAACCACACCGCAGAAGCATCACCTTTTCACAGAACACTGCATCAAAAAAGTGCCGGCGACACCGAAGCGTCACCGACACTTTTGCGGTGGAAGGCACAAGAACTTTATGCCTCTACCCGCGAATGACGCCCGAGAAGAGCGTGATCAAGAGAAAATTTGCCGGCACCGGTAAAGAACAGCACCAATCCGGGAGCGAAATAGAAGAGTGAGGGCTCAAAGCTCAAACCACTCTGCTCACCAATGAGTCCATTGGTAGGAATGTTGACCGCAAGAATAATGAAGGCAAACATGCAGGCAAGCAAGAGACCCGACCAACGTGTAAAGAGGCCAACAGCCAGCGCAATCCCTAGCAACAACTGCCCAGCGACCACTAGGAAGCCAAAGAATTGCGGTGCAAGCTCACCCACCGGAGCTGTACCCAAGAATTTTACGAACCCCTGGTATCCGTGAAGCTTATGCCAACCGTGCAGAAAAATTGCTAAAGTACCCAGGCGAAGAATGAGCAGACCCAAGATCCGCATGCTTTCACTATCGAGGTAATCCAGTGTTACAAATCGCTTCCATCCACTGGAGCGCGAGGTGGAGTTTGCAGCATAAGCACTAGTTGCCATGGTGTTCGCTCCTTTGAAACTAACTGTGGTCGAATGAATAAGACTCTTTTAGACTAGCCAGTATTTTCTTCTTCAAGTTAATTTCACAACAATCTTATTACGCCACCCCCGCAAGGACACACTCAATCTCCACAACTATAGCCACTAGTCATACAGCATTTTCTCTTCCTTTCACCTACAATCTGTAAGCCATCGCATAGGTTAGCAAAGATAAGTTACTCAGATGTTAAGTTAAGGACTTTCAATCCCTAAGCACTATCGCCTATGAGTCATACAATCTAGTCTTTCTGCCGCCTCGAAACAGGGTACTGTTTTTTGTATTTCTCGGACTTTCGATGAGTCCTTACGGCGCCTATCGCAAAGATGAGGCCCAGCACAAGTGGCACCCACACCTTGGTATAGTCCAGCAGAAAAATGACCCAATCAGGCGCTGGCGGTAGATTGATAGCAGGAAAATTGATATCAGGTAGAGGTATCTCCGGAAGGTTAATATCAGGTCGCGAAATGTTGACATCAATGTCCGGCAAAAAACCAAACAGCCATTTCAGAAAGTTAGAAACCAGTGGGCCAATCACCAGCACCACTATGGCAAAGCCACCTTTGCCGAGACCGCCTAAAATCGGATACAGCCAACGTTTGAAGGCGGAATCTTCCATAGCCTTCTTACGACGCTCAGCTGAGCTACCCGGTGGCGGGTCAAGCTCTATGGCGACCGGCTTATCGTGATACGTCATAGAAGTGATAGATCCACCGAATCCTACGTTGATGCGCAGATAGCGCTTCTTGGCAGAAACAACCATTCGGGTGCTCCACTTGCCTGGTTTTGCACGGTCTTCTGACTCCAGGTTCACTCGCGCGTCTTCCAGCTTTTTGAAACGCGCCAGCTCTTCACCGCGGCTTTTGACCACTATTGAAGATGATGTCTCAGCATCCTCTGGGATTCCGTCATCGATGTGGCGAAGGTATTTACTAGCATCGCAGAACACCTCTAAGTCCTCACCGGCGTCCATGAAGATCCAGTGTTCAAGCTGGTGAGGAATATCTGACGAGGTACTTGTATCGGTCATATCGCACTCCTGACGAGTCGGTTCTGCGGCACCTTTTACACGGTAGTTTAGCCGTCTACTTTAGCGTGTTGCCGATTTTGATAGCCACATCGACACCTACACTGCCTGAACTCAGTAGTTAGGTTTCACGTGTGCAATGCTATCCTCTGGAGCCGCCTGAGCAACCGCTGACGAGATAATTCCACCCAGTGTTCGCCAGCCCACACCCCACCAACAGACCAGAGCTTATTGATAATAAAATGACGAGTGCTTTTGAGAAATCAGCAGCAACCTCCACAACTAATTCAGCATTTACCTGAGTAGCCATCTGCACGATGCCGGCGCAGGTTCGGAAAACATACATTCCCGGTACTAACGCAACGACTGCAGCGAACCCCACCCCCGCAAAGGATAGGTTTTTCCAAAGAGCAGCTAATCCCAGAACTGTCCCAACGACAAGACAAGACCAAAAATCAGCAAGGAAGCTTGTTACACCGTGAGCAAGTAAAAGCCACCTCAAACTATGAGCAAATCCACCAACTAGAATCGTGTAACCAACGTGTTTAAGAGCGGATGAAAAATAAACGGGATAAGAACATATGGCAAGCACAGCTCCCAGAAAATCAATGGCCATGTTAGGTGAAGAAATGTCCACTTTCAGCGGCAAAACTTGACCCGCTATGTGTAGCCCTACGATGAGCCCTGCAGAAATTGAAAGAAGAGTGACACTGGCTGAGGTAAGTCGCTTGATACCCAACGAGATATATCCTTCGACCACGTCCATCACACCATTGATGAGGTGTGGTCCTGGAACCAGTATCATGGCTGGGCACAATGCGATCAAAGCAGAATCAGGTTCTCCAATCCAGCGCATAGCGGCCCCACAGCACAGTCCTGCCCATCCCGCCGCCAAAAATACTTGAGCATAGTTAGACGCACCGTAGTAACCTGCTACTTGACGAGTTATTCCACCGATAACTGCCACCGAAGCTATCATCCCAAGCACTGTTAGGCTCTGAGCTCCGAAGATAAGTGCCAACCCGAAACTGCCGGTTGCGCAAGCCACTATAAAGAGGGCGGGGTAGGTCGGTTTAATCGATGACGCTCGTATTAGTTGATGGTTAAAGTCTTGTACTGTCAGAAAATCCTTGAGATAAGACTGCACTGAGAAGAGCGCTGTATCTACCTTTTTCATGTTCATCCCGTGAAATCCCACTGGTGAGGTGATCAGATACCTGCCCTGTTTGTCATACAGGCTACATCTACCCCAGTCAAAATCAGGTTTTACCTCGCCAAGCCCCATCTTATGGGCACAGTTTACAGCCACTCGTTCGATGTCTTTTGTGGAGTGACCATTCTCTAGTAGTACCTTCATCAGATGCATGAGAGTTCTTATTTCGAGTGATTTCATTTTTAGATTTTGCCTGTTATCGAAAGTGCCGATGGGGTCACGGCTAGATGATTCTGAGGTACAAAAAACCCGTAGCGGACAAGTGTCTTCCGCTACGGGCCTTTTTACATTTCTTTTATGAGGGATAGACAGGTTGCCACATGGCGTCGTGCACTGCCTGAACCCAGTTATCAGACTTTACCGTCGCAACGCCATCTTCTACAGCTGCCTGAGCAACTGCAACAGCGACGGTAGCGGATGATGCGCGTAGTGATTCGACATCCGGCAAAATTGCTGCACCCACAGGAGTAGGATCAATCTGTTCAGAGACGGCTTCGGCTGCCGCCTGCAGCATATGATCAGTTACATGCTGAGCGCCGGAGACAATCGTTCCCAAACCAAGACCGGGATACAACAAAGCATTATTTCCCTGTCCAAAGGAGTAGGTAGTTCCCTTATACTCCACGGGATCAATCGGAATTCCCGCGGCAATCAGACCCTTGCCATCGGTCCATCGGATGAGATCTTGAGGGAAAGCTTCAATGCGCGATGTTGGGTTCGACAGCGGAAGAATAATGGGGCGCTCTACGCCATCTGCCATCGCCTCGATAATTTCCTGCGTAAACGCATTATGAACGGTTGAAGTACCAATCAAAATAGTGGGTTTTACCTGCTGTACGACTTCAAGCAAGTCAATAGCACCGTCATGACGTTTCCAGCTCTTCACCTCAGATACGGAACGTGCATACTCCTGCTGATAATCAGGGAGATCATCTTGATGATCAATCACAAGCCCCTGCTTATCAACCAGCCACACGAGCTTTTTAGCGTCCTCACGCGTCAGACCGTCGCGCTCCATAGCCGCCGAAATCTGATCAGCCATGCCCGTTCCAGCCGTACCGGCGCCAAAGACTACTAGGCGCTGTTCAGCAAAGTTTTCTTTGGTGACCCTGAGACCTGAAATAACAGCAGACATCACGATTGCACCAGTACCCTGCATATCGTCGTTGAAGATACGGTAATCATCGCGGTATTTTTCGAGGATTCTACGCGCATTGGACGGTCCGAAATCTTCAAAATGTAACAGAGCTTTGGGGTAAAGCTTTGATGCAGTTTCAAGATACTTCTTAATCAGAGCATCATACTTTTCGCCACGCACACGAGCATGTTTGTTGCCGAGGTACAGGGAGTCATTGAGCAGTTTTTCGTTATCTGTTCCCACATCCAGATTCACTGCAATGACTCGAGCAGGATCAATACCTGCTGCCGCGGTGTAGATTGCCAGCTTACCGATTGAAATATCAGTACCGTTCACACCCCAGTCGCCAATTCCAAGGATTTCCTCGGCGTCAGAGACAACGATCAAATCAACATCGTCAGCGCCTAGACCGGTAGCTTTGAATGATTCCTCAATCTCTTCCGGACGGTCTATTGAAAGGTACACCGCGCGGGAATAACGATAATCATCACTCCAGTTTTCAATCGCCTCACCAATAGTGGGGTCATACACAATTGGAAGCATTTCTTTGATGTGATCAACTAGCACTTTGTAGTACAGGGTTTCATTGCGATCATGCAATAAGTCAAGGAAGTGATACTTCTGCAGGTCGGTATCGAGCTTCTGTAACTGCTGGTAGCAACGAGCGGCTTGTTGCTCTAGAGTCTCCACAGCAGACGGGAGACGTCCAGTGATTCCCAGTTTTTTACGCTCTTCTACAGTGAAAGCAGTTCCTTTATTGGTGAGCGGGTTAGTGACTGTCTCAGGGAAAGACATCTGTGCCTCATTCGTTGGTTCTTATAGTAAAAGGAGCTCCTGATACTTTTATACCACCACAAACACATCAATGAAACTTTATTTTCATTTCGTCTGTGAATGTGTTTGAAGAATCTCAAAGGCTTCTTCTATCGAACGAGCATTAGATTTTCGCAACGTCTGTGTCTGATTCTCCCCCACCCGAACACTCACGCACTCCAGTAAGAGTTCATATATAGCTATCAACGGAATCCGTGATGTAAACGAATACCCCGAGTTATGAACGTCAAATGCCAAATCGAAATCTGCCGTAAGATGTTCCTCCCATATCCCATGGTTAGAAATAACAATAACCGTCGCTCCGCGGCGTTTCGCGAAATGAGCAAGTCCCACCAGCTGAGAAGGCACTCGATTCATCATCGCAAGCAAAACTACGTCACCCGGCGCCATCGAAGATATCTGATAAGCCCAACGGTCTGGTTCTGCCAAAACTTCCACATCAGCTCTGACGTATGACAGCAAATCGCCAAAATACTGCATCAAAGGACGCCCCGTAAACATAGCAGCCAAATATACGCGATGGGTTGTATCCGCTAAATTTTCTGCAATTCGCTGAACAGTGGCCACGTCTAACGCAATCAGCGAACGGTTAATTTCCCTCTGCAGGTGTCCGGCGAAAGCATGAATAGACGATACATCCCCATGACCTATAGTATTAACCGGCTTACGCGATTCTTGAGCCAAAACATCGAGCAAACTCTCACGCAACCGCCGAAAGCTGTCAAACCCTAGTTTCGCTGAAAAACGAGTTACGCTCGCAGGACTAACACCTGTTTGTTCGCTTACCTGCTGCAGTTTAGCTAATACTGCTTGAGAAGGGTCCCCCATATAAAATTCCGCAATTTTTTGTTCGTTAGCAGTTAGGTTACCTGCTCGAGAAATGCGGCACTTCAGAAAATTCCGAAGTGCCGCATCAGCTGACCCCGGCGCCTGATGCTTCATGCTACGCAGCGTCCAAGCAGGTCGGCCCGAAGAGTACTTTCAGATCTCCGTACAGAGCAGGGTTAGGGGTGACGCGAAGATTCGGCGGTATGCGCATGTGCACCTTCTTGGTGCGAGTAGAGAGCATAATGCGCACTTCTGACTCACCGCGGTGATTCTCCAGCACATCGCGAAGCGCAGTAATGGAATCCTGCGTCGCTTTGTACTCAGGGATAAAAATCGTGACCGGCCCGGCCTTACCGTCAGCTGAAATCTCGGGAATCTGCATCTCCTGAGCAGAGATCGTCACAGAACCATCGTCGCGACGCTGCAGGCGTCCCTTAATCGTACAAATCTGATCTTCAACCAGCGCATTCGAATAAGGACCGTAGACCTTACCGAAGAACATGATTTCAATCGAACCAGTACGATCTTCAAGTTCAATTCGCGCGTACGGGTTACCACTAGCTTTAGCGATACGTCGCGATACTGAGGTAATCATGCCCGCAACGGTCACGATCGAACCGTCGCCGCGCGTTGAATCTTCGTCCAACAATGATTGCACTGAAGCGTCTGATAGGACATCTAGTTGCTCTTCAAGACCTCGCAAGGGGTGGTCAGAAACGTACAAGCCGAGCATCTCGCGCTCAAAATTGAGCTTGTCTTTCTTCTCCCACTCGGGAACATCCGGGATTGCAATCATGAGATCGTCGGACGGGTCATCGCCGCCCATTCCCATATCACCAAAGAGATCGAACTGACCTGCAGCTTCTTGACGTTTTACCGATACGGTGGCATCAATAGCTTCTTCGTGAATCATCGACAGCGGACGACGCGAGTGTCCCAGATCGTCGAAAGCACCAGCCTTAATAAGTGAGTCCACGGTGCGCTTATTGCAGACGACCGCAGGGACTTTCTTCAAGAAGTCGTGAAAAGACTCAAAGCGTCCCTTTTCCTCACGGGTTTCGACCATTGCTGTCACAACGTTTGCACCGACGTTACGGATAGCGCCCATGCCAAAGCGAATATCTTTACCTACAGGAGTGAAGTTCAGCGCTGATTCGTTGACGTCGGGAGGAAGCACCGTGATTTTCATGTGACGGCACTCGTTAAGGTACAGCGCGAGCTTGTCTTTATCATCGCCCACTGAGGTGAGCAGTGCTGCCATGTACTCCTGCGGATAGTGAGCCTTCAGGTAGGCGGTCCAGTATGAGACCAAACCGTACGCCGCGGTGTGTGCCTTGTTGAACGCGTAGTCAGAGAAGGGGAGCAGAATGTCCCATAGAGCCTTCACAGCGCCTTCTGAGAACCCGTTATCAAGCATGCCTTGGTGGAAGGTAGCGTATTGCTTATCCAGCTCGGCTTTCTTCTTCTTACCCATTGCACGGCGCAAAATATCTGCCTCGCCCAACGAGTAGCCAGCGACCTTCTGTGCAATAGCCATAACCTGCTCCTGATAGACAATCAGGCCGTAGGTGGTATCGAGAATTTCAGCCAGCGGCTCTTCGAGCTCAGGGTGAATAGGCGTAACTTCCTGCAAACCGTTCTTACGCAAAGCGTAGTTGGTGTGCGAGTTCGCACCCATGGGGCCGGGGCGATACAGCGCCAAAACCGCCGAAATGTGTTCAAAGTGATTGGGCTGCATGAGCTTAAGAAGCTGACGCATGGGGCCGCCATCGAGCTGGAATACGCCCAGAGTATCGCCGCGCGCTAGGAGCTTGTATGACTCGGCGTCATCAATCTCAAGCGTCTCAAGGTCAAGCTCTTCATTTCGGTTCATCTTGATGTTCTCAAGAGCATCCGAAATGATGGTAAGGTTTCGCAACCCCAAGAAGTCCATCTTGATCAGGCCAAGACCTTCACACGTGGGGTAATCGAACTGAGTGATGACCTGGCCATCCTGTTCACGACGCATAATCGGAATAACGTCGATGAGGTCGTGACTGGACATAATGACGCCCGCTGCATGGACACCCCACTGGCGCTTTAGCCCTTCAAGCCCCTTAGCGGTTTCAAAGACTTTAGCGGAATCAGGATCAGTTTCAATGAGTTCACGCAAATCGCCCGCATCGCCATAGCGTTTGTCGTCGGGGTTGTAGACATTGGCCAGTGCAATGTTCTTGCCCATAATGTCATCAGGCATTGCCTTGGTGAGCCGTTCACCGGTTGAGAAGGGATAACCGAGTACGCGTGAGGAATCCTTAAGTGCCTGTTTCGCCTTAATAGTGCCGTAGGTAACGATCATTGCTACCTTGTCTTCGCCGTACTTTTCTGTCACATAGTGAATCACTTCAGAACGGCGGCGATCATCGAAGTCAACGTCGAAGTCAGGCATGGAGACGCGATCGGGATTGAGAAATCGCTCGAAGATGAGATCGTGTTCAAGTGGGTTGAGTTCGGTAATGCGCATTGCGTACGCGACCATTGAACCCGCACCTGAACCACGTCCGGGACCTACGCGGATACCGTTATTCTTTGCCCAGTTGATAAAGTCCGCGACCACGAGGAAGTAACCGGGAAAGCCCATCTGAGTAATAATGCCGACTTCGTATTCAGCCTGCTTGCGTACCTCATCTGGGACACCGTTAGGGAATCGGTAATGCAGACCCTTTTCTACTTCTTTGACGAACCAGGATTCCTCGTTTTCACCCTCGGGCACGGGGAAACGCGGCATGTAATTCGCTTTGGTGTTGAATTCGACGTTGCAACGCTCAGCGATTTCTAGGGTGTTATCGCAGGCTTCTGGGAAATCGCGGAAGAGATGACGCATTTCTTCCGGGGATTTCAAGTAGAAATCATCGGCATCGAATTTGAATCGCTTGGGGTCCTGCAGCGTTGAACCGGACTGCACACACAATAGAGCTGCGTGGGCTTTCGCGTCCTCCGCATGGGTGTAGTGGAGGTCGTTGGTGGCAACCAGTGGAAGATTCAGCTCTTTGGAGAGCTTGATGAGATCGTTCATCACGTTCTTCTCAATGGTAAGACCGTGATCCATGATTTCGCAGTAATAGTTTTCTTTACCGAAAATATCGCGGAAGTCGCTGGCTGCCTGCGCAGCTTCTTTATACTGTCCCAGTCGCAAACGAGTTTGAACTTCGCCAGAGGGACACCCCGTGGTTGCGATCAGACCTTTACCGTAGGTCTGAAGCAGGTCGCGATCCATACGCGGCTTATAAAGCTGACCTTCCAATGATGCCAAAGAGGACGCGCGGAACATGTTATGCATGCCCTGCGTGTTTTCTGACCACAGGGTCATATGGGTGTAGGCACCGCCGCCTGAGACGTCATCACGACCACCGTCAGCAAACTTCACTCGGGTGCGGTCCTGACGAGCAGTACCGGGAGTGACATAGGCTTCGACGCCAATAATGGGCTTCACGTCTGCCTGTTTTGCCTTGTTCCAGAAGTCAAAAGCACCAAAGAGAAAGCCGTGGTCAGTGGTCGCCAAAGAGTTCATGCCGAGTTCTTTGGTGTGGTCAAAGAGGTCAGTTAGACGTGCTGCCCCATCGAGCATCGAGTACTCGGTGTGTACGTGAAGGTGGGTAAACCCTTTGCCGCTCACTGTATTCCCCTGTTTCTCGTAAAGTTATAGTCAATCAAAGTGTTTAGAAGTCACCGTTGCGCAGAGTTTCTACAGCGTATTCAAGGTCTTGCGGGTACGGTGATTCAAATTCAACGTACTCCCCCGTACCAGGGTGTGTAAAGCCTAGTTTGTGAGCGTGCAACCACTGGCGAGTGAGACCGAGGTTTGCGCTCATGGACGGAGCTGACCCGTAGGTTAGGTCGCCTGCGCACGGATGCTTGAGGGCAGAGAAATGGACTCGAATCTGGTGGGTTCGTCCTGTCTCAAGATGAACCTCAACTAACGAAGCCGGCCCAAACGCCTCGATGACCTCGTAGTGCGTCACGGAGTCACGTCCGCCCTCAATAACCGCGAACTTCCATTCGTAACCGGGGTGGCGTCCAATCGGCGCGTCAATTGTGCCTTTGAGAGGATCGGGGATTCCCTGTACGAGTGCATGATAGACCTTCTCAACGGTGCGTTCCTTGAACGCACGCTTGAGTTCGGAGTATGAGTTTTCGTTTTTGGCAACCACCATGAGCCCGGAGGTTCCAACGTCCAAGCGGTGCACGATACCCTGGCGCTCAGCGGCTCCAGAAGTAGAAACCGTGATGCCTGCCCCGAGCAATACCCCCACTACGGTGGGGCCGTGCCAGCCTTGTCCTCACTGG
>OBYT01000087.1_pt1 | contig 11919 bp, 11 predicted proteins | sample 1476811 | NCBI WGS metagenome assembly OBYT01 (sample SAMEA2580215, study PRJEB22360) | human gut metagenome | biome: human gut; feature: human-associated habitat; material: faeces | place: Denmark | collected 2008/2010
GGGCCGTTGTCTTTTGGTGGGGTGGGGTGTGGTTGATCCCTTATGAATAAGCCTCTATGAAGTATAAGTATCGACAGTGACGGTAAGGGAAGCATGTCTTCAAAATTTTCACGACGTTCCTTGGCTCAAGGCGCTATGTGGGCAGTGCCTACAATCGCTGCCACTTCGGCAATTCCGGCGTATGCGGCATCAATCTGTTCACCTACGAGTAAGCAAAAAATTGATGAAGCATTCAACAAAGCGCGTGCCCTTAATCAATGCAACGGGCAACCAGCCCAGCTGGAACTCAATATCTATCAGGCTCTTGCGGCCTCTGATGGATTCGTTTCGAACGTAGCAGTCAATGTCAAGAATCTATCTAGTTGCACCCTTAACTTTACTGCCGCAAATCCGCTCCATCTGACTGTGGCTATCCGAAATAACGTTTCACTCAATGACCGCGGCCGAAGTCTCTCTAACCCTTCTACATCACAGGGATCAATTTCCTACCAGAATTATCCTATTCAGAACCAACCTGTCGGAACTGCCCAGAGAATAGTCACTTGGACCTTCGTGGGCAGTATTTCTCCCAACCAAGAAAAGGATCTGGCTCTAGGATTCTTGGACGGTAACTCTCCTGCCGGGCGTTGGAAGAATTACATCACTATTACACCTGAACTTGCTTCTGGTGCTCCGACCTACGAGTCCATTGGGCTAAGTAGCAACGAATGTCGTGACTATTACAATCAGCAGTTGGCATTGTGGAAGCTTACGGTTAATTGGGTTACACGCGGACCAAAAAATGGAACGCAGGCGCTACCCAGCGGATCCGCTGCTGATTCAAGAGTAATTGGAAATTTCTCATCTGTAACTGGTTCAGCAAGCACAAACGGTATCTGGTAGTCCCGATACTTGGGCTTGGACTGCTTGATTGGCAGGATAAATCAGCGCGAGTAGAACCGTTTGCAGCGCCCGCTTGTGCCTATGAAGGGTACTTAGACTCTACTAAATACTCTTTATATAAAGAATGAGCACTCAGGTATGAGTAACCAAAACCACGCACCACGGTTTCTGAAAAATAGCTGACATTGATTAGCTAAAGCCGTAGTATGGGTGATTGGCTGGCAAGCCCGTTAAAACGCAATGAAAGGGTTTACCTGATTTGATCACCAACGGGTTGTAGTGAACAGTGCGGCTGCTGTGAACTCTCCACCGCACGAATACGTGTGCGGATATTACCGGAGGCCAGACCACTACAGAATAAATGATGTTGCATGCACCGTTTGTGCAATATCAACCGCTTGAAAGGCAAATATGGCTAAGCAGAATCGCACTCGCCGTACCGTACGTCACTCACGTGCACTCGGCATTGCTCTGACCCCTAAGGCAGAAAAGTACTTCGAACGTCGCCCTTACGGCCCCGGCCAGCACGGTCGTGCACGCAAGAAGGCTGACTCAAACTACGCAGTACAGCTGAAGGAAAAGCAGCGCCTGCGCGCTCAGTACAACATCCGCGAAGCACAGATGCGTCGCGCATACGCTGAAGCAAAGCGCATCGAAGGTCAGACCGGTAAGAACCTGGTTGAGATCCTCGAAAGCCGTCTCGACGCACTTGTTTTGCGTTCAGGCTTTGCACGCACCATTGCACAGGCTCGTCAGCTCGTTGTTCACCGTCATATCATGGTTGACGGCGTTCGTGTTGACCGCCCGTCATTCCGCGTAAAGCCCGGTCAGCTGATCCACGTTCACCCCAAGTCAGAGAAGATGGCTCCGTTCCAGGTTGCAGCAACCGGTGCACACCAGGACGTTCTGCCTGACACTCCTGCTTACTTGAACGTTGAAATCGAGAAGCTGCACGCTAAGCTCGAGCGTTCACCCAAGCGTGAAGAAATCCCCGTAATCTGCGAAGAGCAGCTCGTGGTTGAATACTACTCACGCCTTGCATAATAGCTTGTTGGGTTAGGCGGTTTGCATTCCACACCGGAATGCAAACCGCTTTTCTTTTACTCAAAATGTGTTTTTCGCCCGTTCTTGTAGCGGCATTTGCTTAACCGCTGAAATCATGCCCTGTGTACAGTAGACTGTTATCTGTTCGTTATCTTAAATCGTAGAAAGTAGGAGCCGTGAGCGGAGCCGATATTGCCGGATTAATTTCAGCAGGTGTATTTGCCGTTTTGGTTGCTCTGTTGGCTATGCCAATCATCAAACTCGGCAAAGTGTTTGATGAGCTGACTCTTACTATTAGATCGTTGAACGATAACACCACCCCCTTGATTGATGAAGTAACTCGCACTGTTGCCTCAACCAACTCCCAGTTGGAGAAGGTAGATGGCATTACCAGTAACGTTTCTGATGCGTCAGCGAATGTCTCTGCTTTATCTTCTCTTGTTGCTTCGACGGTTGGACAGCCTCTGATTAAGGTGGCGTCTTTCTCTTACGGTTTGAAAAAAGCTGTGAAGGGGGAGCGCGAAACTCCCGGTGCATCTGCAGCGTCAGAACGAGCTGAGGGTGGAATCTAGTGGGTATGTTTCGCGCTCTTGCGCTGATCGCAGGTGGGGCAGTCGCCGGCTATATAACATCTCAAGCTCAGAAAACTCGTCCGCAGAGTTCGACAGATCTTGTCTCGCGAGCAACCTCTGGACGTGAGGTCATGTCAACTATGGAGGGTACTATGGCCAAGTTTTTCGACTCTACGGTTGGCAAAAAATTGCAGCCTTACGCGCTGAAAACTGTTGAATTTGCTGCAAACGTGAAAAAAGGCATGAATGAGCGCGAAGCTGAGCTAAAGCAACGGTTTGAGACTCAAAAGAAAGATCTTCGTCCCGGTTCTTTAGATACCTGGGATCGTCCACTTGATAATAAGTTGCACTCAACAGAATTTTCACCGGCGCAACAATCCTCAGCGCCGACTGTTGATGCCCACGTCATTGAGTCCGTTGAGATTTCGGGAACTCAAACCCGTATTGAACGAGATGCCAAATTAGGCGACAAATTTTTTGAGTAATAGTCTTATACATATAGTTTTGATGAATCGACGTTAAGGAAAATCCCTTCATGCTTTCACAGGAAATTTCAAAGCGGTGGATTGAGTTCTTCGAGGCTCGCGGTCACACCGTTGTTCCTTCAGCTTCACTGGTTTCAAACGAGCCCGGCGCAATGTTCACCATTGCTGGTATGGTTCCGTTCATCCCCTATTTCTTGGGACGCGAAACCCCTCCCTACTCACGCGCAACTTCGGTTCAGAAGTGCATTCGTACCTTGGACATCGAAGAAGTTGGTAAGACTGCTCGTCACGGCACCTTCTTCCAGATGGCAGGTAACTTCTCATTTGGCGATTACTTCAAGAAAGAAGTTATCCCGTGGGCTTATGAACTGCTGACTAGCTCTGTTGATAAGGGCGGTTTTGGTCTTGATGCTGATCGTTTGTGGGTCACTGTTTATGAGGGTGACGATGAAGCTTACGATATTTGGACCCGCATTGTTGGTTTCCCTGCTGAGCGCATTCAGCGTATGAACATGAAGGAAAACTACTGGTCAACTGGTCAGCCTGGTCCTGCCGGCCCTGACTCAGAGATTTTCTATGACCGTGGCCCCGAATACGGTAAAGAGGGCGGCCCCGCGGTTGACGATGATCGTTACATCGAAATCTGGAACCTCGTCTTCATGCAGTACCAGCGCGGTGAAGGCATCGGCAAGGATGACTTCGAGATTTTGGGTGAATTGCCCAAGAAGAACATCGATACCGGCCTCGGTGTTGAGCGTCTAGCTATGCTTTTGCAGGGTGTTGAGAACTTCTACGAGACCGATCAGGTTCGTCCCGTGCTGGACGTTGCATCCAAGCTCTCCGGTAAGAAGTACCAGGGCTCCGAGTCAGCTGAAGACGCTGGCTACGAAGATGACGTACGCATGCGCGTTGTTGCGGATCATATCCGTTCGTCATTAATGCTGATTGCAGACGGCGTCTCACCTTCGAATGAGGGACGCGGTTACATTCTGCGTCGCCTGATGCGTCGTGCAATTCGCGCAATGCGTCTTCTCGGTGTTTCTGAACCCTGCCTGCCTGTTCTGTTCCCTGCATCTCGCGATGCTATGGCTGGTGCCTTCCCTTACGTGGCTGACGACTTCGAACGCATCTCGCGTATTGCGTACGCTGAGGAGCAGGCGTTCTTGCGCACTATCGAGTCGGGCACTGAGCGCCTTGAGCAGGCTGTTAAGCACGCGAAGACCGGTAATGCTGTCGTTTCTGGTGAAGAAGCATTTGCTCTGCACGATACTTACGGCTTCCCGATTGACTTGACCCTTGAGATGGCTGAAGAAGCTGGCGTTAAGGTTGATGAGAAGCAGTTCCGCGCTTTGATGGCAGAGCAACGTGAACGTGCGCAGGCTGACGCAAAGGCTAAGAAGGGTGCACACGCTGACCTTTCAGCTCTTCGCCAGTTGGCTGATGAGCGCACTTCGGTATTCACCGGTTACGATGAACTGCGCACCGAGACCACTTTGCGTGCGATCTTGGTAGATGGCGCTAACGTACCTGCAGCCAAGGCTGGTGACAAGGTAGAAATCGTTCTAGACGAGACCCCGTTCTACGCTGAAGCAGGTGGTCAGGCAGCTGATACCGGTACCATCCGCGGTAATGGTTTCAGCATTGAAGTCCACGATGTACAGCAGCCGGTTAAGGGCCTGAGCGTCCACCGCGCTACCGTCATCGAAGGCGAAGTAGTTGCAGGTACCCCGGTTATTGCACATGTTGATGAGCAGCGTCGTCGTGACGGCGAAAAGGCTCACTCAGCTACTCACATTATCCACGCTGCTCTGCACCAGGTGCTGGGCAATGAAGCTACTCAACGCGGCTCCTTTAACAAGGAAGGCTACCTGCGCTTTGACTTCGCGTGGAATGAAGGTCTTTCAGCAGCTGCTCAGCAGGAAGTTGAAGAAGTAGCAAATATTGCTATTCGCGATAACCTGCAGACTGTCACCCGTGAAATGCCTTTGGCTGAGGCAAAGGCAATGGGAGCGATGAGCCTCTTTGGTGAGAAGTACGGCGATACTGTGCGTATGGTTGAAATCGGTGGCGATTTCTCTCGCGAACTTTGCGGTGGTACTCACGTTTCAACGTCATCACAGATTGGCTCTTTGAGCCTGCTTACCGAGCAGTCCGTAGGTTCAGGTAACCGTCGTGTTGAGGCTCTAGTCGGTTTGGATTCCTTCAACCACTTAGCAGCTGAGCGTACTCTGGTCAATCAGCTCACGGGCATGCTGAAGGTTCAGTCCTCAACAGACCTTCCTGAAAAGATTACTCAGACCCTCAACAAGCTCAAGGCCGCTGAAAAGGAACTGGAAAAACTCCGCAAGGAGAAACTCCAGGCTGAGGCTGGCAAGCTCGTTGAATCAGCAGAAATGGTAGGCAAGGTCCGCGTCCTTCTGCATAACGCTGGAGAACTATCCGCTAACGATGTTCGTGGTCTTGCCCTCGATCTTCGCTCACGACTTGGCGAGGATGCAGCGACAGTAGCTGTCACCGGCGTCAACAACGGCCGTCCAGTAATTCTGGTAGCAACTAATGAAGCTGCTCGATCAGAAGGCGTCAAGGCTGGCGCGCTGGTTCGCGTAGCAGCCGGCATACTCGGCGGCGGCGGTGGCGGTAAGGACGACGTCGCACAGGGTGGCGGTCAGGACGCTACCAAGATTGACGAAGCATTCGTCGCTATTAGAAATGCGATTGCAGGAGCATAACGCGTGAACTTTACACGTGGTGTACGTATGGGTGTCGATGTGGGCAATGCCCGCGTCGGCGTCGCAACGTGCGACCCTGACGGCATTTTGGCAACCCCTCTAAAAACTCTTCGACGAGATATGAAGAAGAATTCTGATCGAAGAGTCCTTCGGAAACTCATCGAGGTTCACGAAGTAACAGAGGTGTTTGTAGGGCTACCCAAAACCATGTCTGGCGGAAGTAGTGCTTCGACAGAGATGGCTGAAATTTACGCTCAAGCACTAGCCAATGAACTCAGCACAGATGGGCATCAGATTCCAGTTCATCTCGTTGATGAACGTCTCACAACTGTGAGCGCTCATCGTTCATTGCATGAGGCTGGAGTCTCTTCCCGCGACTTTAGAGCAGTGGTAGACCAAGTAGCTGCCGTCAATATCCTGCAGTTCAGCATTGACACTGTTAAAGCCGGCAAGAATCTGCCTGGCTACACTCTAACTCCCCAGACTGTGTCAGCTGAGGAATCGGTTGACACATTACCTGCAAACGAAACGGAGAACCCGAGTGACTAAGAATCCGAGTTCTAACGGTGCTCACGAAGATCGTGAAAGCCTCTCACATCTATTAGCACCCACCGATGAAGAAGCACGTGCAGGTATTGTCAGCCCACTTATTGAGCAGGCTGAATACAGCGATGAAGAACAACGTCGCAGGCGTGCTCGCAGTCGTAATTTCATGATTACTGCAACCCTCGTTTTTAGTGTTGCAATCATTATGGTTATCTCGTCATTGGCTCCAAAATATGATTGGTTCAAACGCAAAGACTATAATGGCGACGGTAACGGCACTTCAGTCTCTTTTGTAGTGAGCGAAGGCGATACCAACGGTCAGATTGCTGCGAATCTCGAAGAAGCTGGTGTCATTGCAGATGCAGGGCGTTTCTTGGAAACTTACCAGAAGGATGCTGCAGATAAGTTCATTCAGCCTGGCGATTATGACCTGCAAGAACATATGAGTTCTTCAGCAGCGATTTCTCAGCTGGTAGGCGATCAGGACGCGAATTCGATTTATCTTGCGATTCCGCAGAACATGCGTAAGGACGAGGCGTACCAGGCTATTGCAGATGCATTGGGCGTAAATATCACCGAGGTTTCTAAGTACGATAAAGAACTGGATACTTTCGGGATTCCGAAGAAGTTCCCCAACCTTGAGGGCTGGTTGCATCCCGGCGAATACCGTTTTGAACAGGGTACTTCGGCTGAGGACGTCATTCGTACTTTGGTAGATCACACCAAATCAGAGCTCAAAGCAGCAAACATCACCTCCGAGGATGATCAGTTCCATGTATTGACTGTGGCTTCAATCTTGGAGTTTGAGGCTACTGCGCGCGACTACAAGCCTGTTGCTGGTGCGATTGAGAACCGTCTTGATAATCCTGATGGCGAAACCGGTGGTTTCTTGCAGTCCGATGCAACTGTTGCTTACGGTCTTGGCAAGAAGACCTACCACATTTCGAATGAGGAAAAGCAGGACGCGTCTAACAAGTACAACACGTTCTACTACCAGGGTTTGCCTGCAGGTCCGATTGGTTCACCGGCCACCGAAGCTATTAATGCTGCGGCTAACCCCGATAAGAACGATTATTACTTCTGGGTTACCGTAAACCTCGATACTGGCGAAACCAAGTTTGCTAAGACTTTCGAGGAGCATGAGAAGAACGTAGAAGAATACAATCAGTGGTGTTCAGATAACGAAGGCAAATGCGTCTAAACTAAAAATATGAATATTCACTTAGGCCCCAAGGCATTTGTCTTGGGGCATCCTATTACCCATTCAAAGTCGCCGGCGTTGCATTCAGCGGCTAGTGTTGTACTCGGTTCATCGATTGAATATGGTCGCTGGGATGTTACGGAGCGGGATTTGCCGCGTGAGTGGCAGTACCTTACTGAGAATTACGATGTTCGAGGTTTTTCAGTCACGATGCCGCTTAAATCAGCGATTATTGATTACCTGGATGAACTTACACCTTTTGCTCGTGCTGTTGGGGTTGTAAATACAGTGTTTTGGCGCAACGGGAAGGCTGTCGGTCATAATACAGACGTCTCTGGAATTGTGAACGCTTTGACGGATGCTGGAGCCAATCCGAGCGCGGACAGCGAATACGCTATCTGGGGTGGGGGAGGAACCGCCACCGCGGCGTGCGCGGCACTTGCATATATGGGAGCCGAAACTGTCCATGTCTACGCACGGGAGCAGAGCCGAACCCAACGCGTCCAGAATGTGGCAGAAGCTGTTGGCGTGGAATTTGTATTTCACGATATATCAGACGCTGGCGCGGATGCCCATCGATATGCTGTTACTGTGTCTACGCTGCCTGCTGGAGTTGCTGATCTGATTCTAGAACCGTCCTCAGCAGTTGCCCCGAATTCTGTCCTGCTGGATGTTTCGTACGCGGTGTGGCCCTCGCCGGTGGCTAAGGCTTATGAGGCGTTGGGTGGAAAGAGCGTTTCAGGTCTTGAAATGCTGATGCATCAGGCGCTCGACCAAATTAAGTTGTTCAACGGTTATAAGCTTGAAGACCGGCTTCCTCAAGAATTAGAAATCCTAGCTGCAATGTGCCAGTCAGTAGGTCTACCAGCCCGCACTAAACTACCGGTGCAGGTATTTGACCAGATGAAACTCATCAAAACCTCAAATTAATCTGGTTTTTCATATCATGACGCCAGTTTGAAGTACGTCCGGTTTTTTGGAAGTCTTTAACCAAAGTATTGAAATGGCAGGGGCGGTAGCCCTCGGAGACTGAAAAGGGAACACAGCAATGTTGCGTTGGCTGACAGCCGGTGAATCTCACGGCGAAGCTCTTGTAGGAGTAATTGAAGGCGTCCCGGCTGGCGTGGAGCTAACCTCGGAGATGGTTCGTGACGCTTTGGCCCGACGTCGACTGGGCTACGGTCGTGGTGCTCGCATGAAATTTGAACAGGATCAGGTTCGCATTTTGGGCGGTGTCCGACATGGTAAGACCATGGGTGGCCCTGTTGCTATTGAAATTGCTAATACAGAGTGGCCCAAGTGGGAAAAAGTTATGAGCTCAGATCCCGTTGATCCTAGCGAAATTGAAGGCAAAGCCCGGAATGTTGCTCTGACTCGTCCGCGTCCCGGTCACGCTGACTTTACCGGTATGCAAAAGTACGGGTACGACGATGCGCGTCCTGCCTTGGAGAGAGCATCGGCGCGTGAGACTGCTACCCGCGTGGCTTTAAGTGTGGTTGCTGCGCAAATTCTAAAAGCTTTGGGCGTAGGGTTGGTTAGCCACACAACCGCAGTTGGGGGAGTAGAAACACCCTACGATTCCTCCCGTCCTGTTCCTGCTGATGTTCATACGCTAGATGCTGATCCCTTACGTTGCTTTGATGCTGCTACCAGCGAAAAGATGGTGGCTCGTGTAGATGAGGCTCATAAGTCAGGCGAAACTTTGGGCGGTATTGTTGAGGTGCTTGCTTACGGCGTAGCGCCGGGTCTTGGGTCATTTGTTCATTGGGACCGTCGTCTAGATGCTCGCTTGGCTGCCGCCCTGATGGGAATTCAAGCGATCAAGGGCGTTGAGGTCGGTGATGGTTTCCTGACCGCGGCGCGTCCCGGTACCGAAGCTCACGATGAAATTGAAGTAACCGACGCTGGTGTCAAGCGCTTGACCAACCGTGCCGGTGGCATCGAAGGTGGTATGAGCATTGGCGACGTCTTGCGTGTACGCGCTGCTATGAAGCCCATTGCCACGGTTCCTAAGGCTTTGGCGACTATTGATACCTCAACTGGTGAACCTGCACGTGCGCATCACCAGCGTTCCGATGTATGCGCTGTTCCCGCCGCTGGTGTAGTAGCTGAAGCCATGGTAGCTCTTGTACTGGCTGATGCTGCTATGGAAAAGTTCGGTGGGGATTCCATCGCCGAAACCCGTCGCAATCTTGATTCATACCTTGAAAACATTCCCGATTCACTCAACTGGGAATCTAACGTGTCTGGCTGGGATCTGTAATTCATGACATCCCATCACACGGATCTGTCTAAAGCTAGCTCTGCCGGCAATAAACCGGCGGAGCTAGTTGATCCACAACAATTGCGTGAAATTCAAGAAGGTTACTTGGATCGGCAAAGACCCATCGTCATTATTGGACCTATGGCGGCTGGAAAATCATATGTAGGAACGCATTTAGCACGTTTCTACGGGTATGAATTTATCGATTCTGACTACTTGATTGTTGAGCGATACGGTCCGGTTACAGATATTTTTGAAGTTCATGGCGAAGAGTATTTTCGCAAACTTGAAGCAGAGGTAATTTCCGAGGTTCTGAACTCACCTCACCATAGAAACACCGTTTTGTCTCTGGGCGGCGGTGCGCCTATGACGGCAGAGGTGGCAGAAATGCTCAAGAATGAAACCGTAGTTTACATCAAGGTAGATGTTGATACGGTCAAACCCAGAATTGTTGGTAATAGCAAGAGACCACTGCTACAACCTAACCCCATTGAAAAATGGTCACAAATATTTGAATCGCGTAGAGAGCGGTACGAGCAACTTGCAAAATATACGTTGGACGCTCGGGGACACCGCAATATCACTGAGATGACTTCTCAAATTCAGCAATTTGTTGTGGATAGCAGAAAGGCTAACTGATGAGTGAAAACGAAGTTACTAAGATTTCGGTAACGGGCTCTCGCGTGGAGGAAAACTATGATGTTTTGGTTGGTCATAACCTTCTTGGGCAGATTCCCGATATCTTAGGGCAGCGTACTCGTCGCATCCTGGTGATTCACCCTCGTGCTTTGCGTTCCACCGGGGAACTCGTGATGGAAGATTTGCGTAAAGTGGGGTTCGAAACCTTCAGCGCTGAGATTCCGGATGCTGAAGAAGGTAAGCATATACAGGTTGCCGCATTTTGCTGGCAGGTCTTGGGGCAAAATGATTTTACTCGAAGTGACGCTATTATCTCTGTCGGTGGTGGAGCCGTAACAGATGTTGCTGGTTTTGTAGCTGCCACCTGGTTGCGCGGCATCCGCATCATTCATATTCCCACTACTTTGCTAGCAATGGTGGACGCGGCAGTAGGCGGTAAAACCGGCATTAATACCGCTGAGGGTAAGAACCTTGTCGGTAGCTTTCATGCTCCAGCTGCTGTTTTGTGTGAAATTGGGACCTTACGCACCCTGCCGGAATACGAGTTGTTGACAGGCATGGCTGAGGTCATTAAATGCGGATTCATCTCGGACACTAAGATTCTTGATCTTGTCGAAGAGAACCCGGAGAAACTTCGAGACTCGCAGTCTAACGTAATTAGAGAGCTTATTGAACGGGCTATCAAGGTAAAAGCTGACATTGTTTCTGAAGATTTCAAAGAAGCGGGTCGACGCGAATTTTTGAACTACGGTCATACCTTTGGCCATGCCATTGAGTACAACGAACGTTATCAGTGGCGGCATGGTGCAGCGGTTTCTGTGGGTATGGTCTTTGCGGCAGAACTCGCTGCCGCGGCGGGCAATCTTGATGAGTCCGTTGTAGCTCGTACTCGAGCACTATGCGATCTGGTTGGCCTGCCCACTTCATACCGGGGGGACCAGTGGAGTAAGTTGCTCGAAGCAATGCGACGCGACAAAAAATCACGAGGAGCCCTTTTGCGTTTCGTAGTTCTTGACGACATTGCGAAGCCTAGAATTATGGAAGTCCCTGACGACTCAATTCTTTTCGCGACCTATCTTGAAATAGCTGCAAACTAAAGAAGATGCGGTGACCTTACCGATGAAAGTACGGTCACCGCATTCACTATTTGGTAGAAAACACGCCCTGTCACCTACCATTGACATTCAAAACCACGTTAGAATTGCTATCGTTCATTCGTTCATTGAAAAATCCCATATCCTAAGGAGAGTCGGTTGGCTACTACCAGCGACATCAAAAACGGCGTTATCCTCAAGATTGACGGCAACCTCTGGTCCGTCATCGAATTCCAGCACGTAAAGCCCGGTAAGGGTGGTGCATTCGTCCGCACCAAGCTTCGCAACGTGACCTCCGGCAAGGTTGTTGACCGCACCTTCAACGCAGGTGCAAAGGTTGATATTGCAACCGTAGATCGCTCCGATTACCAGTACCTGTACCAGGACGGCGACGACTACGTATTCATGGATTTGAAGACTTACGACCAGATTTACGTCCCCAGCGTAGTAGTTGGCGACGCCGC
>OBYT01000088.1_pt1 | contig 11662 bp, 11 predicted proteins | sample 1476811 | NCBI WGS metagenome assembly OBYT01 (sample SAMEA2580215, study PRJEB22360) | human gut metagenome | biome: human gut; feature: human-associated habitat; material: faeces | place: Denmark | collected 2008/2010
GCCCCTATAACGGTAACAACGGTTTCGAAGTGCTTGTTCCTTTTACAACCGATGAGGGCGATAATATTCTTATCTCCCGCGGTTGGGTTCCCGCTGGCTTTGGCGATGCGTCCTCCACCGCAACTGAAATCGGGGCGCCTCCCTCAGGACACACCACCGTTGTTGCGCGCTACCACAACGGCGAACAAGACACCGGCCGCGATGCACCGGCCGGGCAGATTGCATCCATCGACTTACCCGAATTATCAGAGATGACGGGGATCCCCGTGGGTGAGGCAGCCTATGGACTTCTAGTAAGCGAAGATCCCGAAGTACCCAATACTCCTATTGAAAAGGACGAACCGGAGCAAGATAACGGCCCTAACCTGTCGTATTCCATGCAGTGGTACTCCTTCGCTGTGCTGATTTACGTGGTGTACGGGTGGTCAGCCCGCCAGAAAGTTCGCAACGATGAATTGGACGCTCAGCTCGCCGCAGAACTTGATCAGTACTACCAGCAGTTTTACGACGAGAACGGCAACTACATTGGCGAGGAAGATGAGGAAATCATCATTCGCAAAATGCAGATGGTTGACGACATGCCCTCTCACCTGAAGTCAATCATGCGTCCGAAACCTCAAAAGAAGAAAAAGTTTAGAACCGATGAGGAAGAAGAAGATGCCCTCTTAGACTCCCTCGGTCAGTAGCACCTGAACCGCAGGTTATGTGCTGGGTACAACCGAAATAGTACAATTAGAACATATGTTCTAATTGTGCTATTTTTATGCCCTGACTACATTATTTACTTCTTAAGGGGCACAGCATCTTATGATGGGTTATTCGCACTCTGTTACTGCGGCCGGCGCGTGGCTAGCCCTAACCGAGCTGGGCATCACCCCTCACCAAGATACCGGGACGCTTGTGGTCACCACTCTTGCCTGCGCAGGGGCAGGAATGTTCCCCGACGCCGACCATCGCAAAGGCACCATTGCACATTCCATCCCGCCTTTCTCTAATATCATCACCGCTTTGATAGCCACCCTCAGCGGCGGGCACCGGAAAGGCACTCACTCCATCCTCGGAGTTTTAGCTTTTTGGGCTCTTGCCTACTTCTCTCAGACCTTGACACACAATGGGATCCCCTGGGTCTCCCTTGCGCTCACAGCTTTTGCCGGCGGACTTGCGCTACGCGTCTTCAAAGCACCAGGTGGCTGGCTAGGCGCCATTGGTCTGGGCTACCTCGCCTGGCAAACAGACAGCCTCTCACTAGTACCCTGGGCAATATTCTGCGGATGCGTCATGCACATTATCGGCGACATGATGACCACCCGCGGCGTTAACATCCTTTGGCCTATCACCATCAAGCCCCCGGTTGGAACTAAAATCTGGCGCAAAAGCGGCTACTTCTCACTGCCCGTACTTGGCGATGCAGGATCAGCGAGGGAAAACATTCTCACCTCCGCAATCACCGTCTACATCCTGTGGTTTGCGCTCGCCTATTTTGCCGTGATCCACACATTCCCCAGCCAATGGCTATCAAACCTGTGGCATTAGGATTTATACCTACACATCAAAAAGCTCCGGGGCGAGACTGGCTAGCAGTCTCACCCCGGAGCTTTTCACGTATATCAGCACGTTCCCCAACGTGCAAAGAATTAGTTGTCTTCAGCCTCGGGCCAGAAAACATCAACCTCAGCATCTTCTGAAGTGATTGCGGGGTACATTGAGTGCTCGCCTACTACCATTTGTCTTACATCCTTTCACGGGTGACTCAACGTCTTTGTGAATCTCCCTTGATGGGTTTGCCGTAACCACATCTTGCGTGGTGTACGTTTTTTCTAACATCTTTCGCAAGTTCCTCAACGTGAGGATTTCTTGCTATGTAAAAATAGTAAATCCTGGAAAAACCACATTTCAAGGGTATTTTGAAACCCACACAAGCCCAAAATGTGGGTTTTGTTGATTTATCAACCCGATTCCCACATTTTAGTGACTGACATAACGTCATAATTTGAGACGCAATCTGCCTGTTTGTTGCTTCCCACATAAACCAAAAATGGCACGAAAAAGGCGATTACCGCATCCGCGATAACCGCCTTCTGCCTATACGCTAGGCCAAAGTAATAAGATCCTGATAGTCCTTGCTCCACAGATCCTCTACAGCATCAGGCAACAGAAGCACACGCTCAGGACTCAAAGCCTCAACAGCACCCTCATCGTGAGAAACCATCACAATAGCGCCCTTATAGCTCGCTAGCGCATTGAGAATTTCTTCTCGAGAGGCCGGGTCAAGGTTGTTAGTGGGCTCATCCAGCAACAGAACATTCGCCGAAGACGCCACCAAGGTAGCCAGCGATAAACGAGTTTTCTCGCCACCGGAGAGCACACCGGCAGGCTTATCAACATCATCCCCGGAGAACAAGAACGAACCCAAAATAGTGCGCACACGGGTATCGTCAAGATCAGGGGCAGCTGACTTCATGTTCTCAAAAACAGTGCGATCGTGATCAAGAATTTCGTGTTCCTGCGCGAAGTAACCAACCTTTGCACCGTGACCATAAGTAACCTCGCCGGTATCGGGCTGAGTAGTCTTAGCGAGCATCCGCAACAAAGTGGTCTTACCGGCACCGTTGAGACCCAGCACAACCACGCGCGAGCCACGGTCAATAGCAAGATCGACATCCGTGAAAATTTCGAGTGAGCCGTAGGACTTCGACAGCTCCTGGGCAGTCAACGGGGTCTTACCGCAGGGCGCTGGATCAGGAAAGCGAATAGCTGCAACCTTATCGACCTGACGCTCCTCTTCAAGACCACGCATCAGCTTTTCAGCGCGCTTAATCATCTGCTGAGCAGCAGCTGCTTTCGTAGCCTTTGCACGCATTTTCTCAGCCTGAGCCATAAGAGCATCAGCCTTTTTCTCGGCATTAGCGCGCTCGCGTTTGCGACGCGCAGCATCCTGCTCACGTTGGGTCAGGTAGTTCTTCCACCCCATGTTGTAAATATCAATAACCGCACGGTTAGCATCCAGGTAAAAAACCTTATTGACAACGAGTTCCATCAGCTCGACATCGTGGCTAATAACCAGTAGACCGCCCTGGAAGTTCTTGAGGAAGTCACGCAACCACATGACAGAATCAGCATCCAAGTGGTTGGTGGGCTCATCAAGCAGCATTATATCGGCATCTGAAAACAGGATGCGAGCGAGCTCTACGCGTCGACGCTGACCACCGGAAAGCGTTGACAGTGGCTGGTTGAGGATGCGCTCGGGAAGGTCCAAGTTATGCGTAATGGTTGCGGCCTCCGACTCCGCAGCGTACCCACCCCCGGCGATAAACTCAGCCTCAAGACGGTCATAGCGGCGCATACCTTTTTCGTGCTCTTTGATATCTTCGCTCGCCATCATTTCTTGCGCTTGGCGCATTTTGCGAGCAACACCGTCCAGGCCGCGGGCAGAAAAAATGCGGTCTTTGGCCAGCTGGGTCATGTCTTCAACTTTAGGATCCTGCGGAAGGTAGCCGATTTTTCCCGAACGGGTGACGTTACCGTCAGCGGGAAGGGTTTGGCCAGCAAGCACCTTAGTCATGGTGGTTTTACCCGCACCGTTTCGCCCCACTAGACCAATTTTATCGCCTTTATCAATACGAAAATTGACCTCGTCCATGAGCAGGCGGGCGCCTGCGCGTAGTTCAAGGTTGTTGACAGTAATCACTGATGATGTTCCTTATTCGTAGGGTGTGATGGTGGCGAGCGCGGGTTGTGCGAGGAGCGCCAACTTACTAGTTTAGCGGTCGGGCGGGTTCTTATGCAGGGTGTGCGGTGAGGTGTGAGGGTGAATCGCAAGACACTAAGGGTCGTTGGGTTGGTTTGGGGGTGGTGTGGTGAGAGGCATTGGGCGGGGTGTATTGGCGCTGATTTTGAACAGCGTTCAATTCTGTTTATAGTGTTGCTCATGACGACTCATTCTTCGATTTCTCGTGCTTCTTCTGGCAACATCGGTGTTGATATTGCGTTGGTGGCGGTTTTTGCCGCTTTGATTGCAGCCATGGCGTTGCTTCCTGCTATTCCTATTACCTTGCAGAATTTAGCGGTTTATATTGTGGCGCTGGTTCTTGGTGCTAGGCGTGCGCCTTTAGCTGTTTTGTTATACCTTGTGGTGGGCCTGTTGGGTTTGCCGATTTTTGCTCGCGGTGGTGCCGGTGTTGGTGTTCTTGCTGGCCCGTCTGCCGGGTATTTGTTGGGTTACATTCCGGCTGCACTGTGCACTGGTTTAGTCGCTTACTCGGTTGTCCGTAAGCGTCGCGTCGGGTTTTCAGCTGTGGTGGGCATGTTCCTTGCGACCTGTGTAGGTCTGATCATTATTACTGGTTGCGGTATTGTCGGTATGATGCTCAACGCTCATCTTTCATTCGGTGCTGCCGTGGGTGCAGCTGCTATTTATCTGCCGGGTGACCTGATTAAGGGTGTTATCGCTTCGCTGGTGGCCGTTGCTGTGCACCGCGCTTTCCCGCGTCTGTCTCTAAGCTAGGGTCATGAAGTTTTTCTTGCGTGGTGCTAGTGACTCTCCCGTGTCCGGCTCTTTTGTTAAGGATGCGGGTGTGAGCTTGCGCGCGGTGAATCTGAGCTACCCCACCCCCGATGGGCAGGTGGATATCTTGCGTGATGTGACCGTTGACTTTTTCGCAAGGTCCACCGCTATTTTGGGGCTGAACGGCAGCGGTAAATCGTCGCTCCTTAAATTGGTCAACGGAATCAACACAATCCGATCTGGCTCGGTACAGGTTGGCGGTCTTGAGGTTCAAGAGCACACCGCCCGTGTTCGTTCTCATGTGGGGTTGCTCTTTTCTAACCCGCTGACGCAGCTGATTATGCCTACCGCTGTTGAGGATGTGGAGCTTTCTCTTCAGCGTACAGGGTTAAGCCGAGAGAGGCGCCGAGCTACAGCTCTTGAACTGTTGAGCACCCGCGGGGTGGGGCATCGTGCTGAGCACAGTATTTATGACCTTTCTGGTGGCGAGCAGCAACTGGTTGCCTTGACCTCTGTGCTTGCGGTAGAACCTGAAATTTTATTGCTCGATGAGCCGACCACCCTCTTGGATCTTCGCAATAAGCTTCGCCTGTATGCCCTGCTTGAGACACTGCCGCAACAGCTGATTATCAGTACTCACGATCTTGATTTGGCAGCGCGATGCGAGCGCGCGGTAGTCATTCATAACGGCCGAGTCTACGCTGAGGGTGCCTCGCGTAGTGTCATCGCGCAGTACGAGAACTGGTGCGCGAGAGAGTTTCCGACGCAGTCACCGCTTGCTTCTGACCAAGGCGTCGCATGACGGGCGTTGATCTCTTTGGCACGTACTCGCATCGCGATACTCTTATTCATCGCGCGCCGCTGTGGTATAAGGGTATTGCGCTGATCCTTATTAGCTTTGCCCTCGTTGCCTCTAAGAGCTGGGTAATAGGTGGTGTAGCGCTGAGTGCGATGATCCTAGTAGGTCTCATCGGCGGCATTACGCCCAAGCAGTGGTTGCAGACACTTTTTGGCCTCAAATGGCTGGTTATTATTTTGGCAGCCTATTATGTCTTGTTCGGCAGCATCGCCCAGGGAGCTGATGTACTGCTTACTCTGATGTCCATGGTGGCGTTTTCCAAAGTTCTGCTGACTACCACCCCGTTACCGCGCATCATTGATGGGTTTGTGAGACTTTGTGCCCCGCTGAAAATTTTCGGTGTCAAACCCGAACGCATCGCTATGGCAATCGCGGTGATGGTTCGTTCAATCCCCGTCATTATGAATGAGCACACCATGATTTCGCATGCGCTCATCTCGCGCGGGGTCAAAGTGGCACCGCATCGTACCTTTACCCCGCTCATTATCTCTACAGTGGCATACGCCCATGAAACCGGTGAAGCACTCGCGGCCCGAGGCCTCATGGATACAGAAGTCTCACCGCCAGCATCCGAGCACAAGAACTAAAGGACGCAAAGCCCCGGGCAAATTTTTGTGACATTTACCGTCATTACCACTGAGTTAACACCGCTTTCACAGCCTGCACCAAGTATGCTGATTTCATGGCATTCACAGACGATTCAAGACTTGATACTTCAGGTATCCGACGTTCCGGCGGCGGACGCGGCGTAGCAGTTGGCGGCGGCATTGGTGGCGTCCTCATCATGCTCGTTGCAGGGCTTCTCTTTGGCCAGGACGGCATTAACGCTGTCAATCAGATGAACGGTGGCGGTTACAGCTACGAACAGGTTGATGGTGTGGCAGAAGACCAGCTGGCTCAAGAATGTCAGACTGGTGCAGATGCGAACTCCAACTCTGATTGCAACATGGTGGGTACTAAGAACTCGCTGGATGCATTCTGGCAGGATTATCTGATTGAGAACACGGGGATTCAGTACTCAGCGCCGGCGCTTGATCTATTTCAAGGTAGTACTGTTTCAACCGGATGCGGCAATGCATCTGAATCAACCGGTCCTTTCTACTGCCCCGTTGATAAAACTGCTTATGTAAAGACCACGTTCTTTGACCTCATGCAGACTCAGCTCGGCGCCCAGGGTGGTCAGAGCGCGGAACAATATGTTCTTGCGCATGAGTACGGTCACCACATTCAGAACCAGCTGGGTCATCTGAAGTACTCACAGTACGATCCTCAGGGAGCGGATTCAGGTGCTGTGCGCGTTGAACTTCAGGCTGACTGCTATGCAGGTTTGTGGGCTCGTAATGCTCAGGAAGATTCTGACTCTCCAGTGCAAGTTAAGCCCATGACTGAGGATGAGCTCAACCGCGTCATTGACGCCGCTGACAAGATTGGTGATGACCACATCCAGATGACCTCACAGGGGCACACCGATTCATCAACCTATACTCACGGCACCAGCGCCCAGCGCGTGGCATGGTACATGGCGGGTTACAACTCGGGCGATATGCAAAAGTGCGACACCTTTGCTGCTTCTGATCTGAATAATCCGTAAACCACGTTTTCATAACGGCTCTTTGGGCGGAGTCGGTTGTGCATCACTCTTAGAGAAAATGATGCGCCGCCGGCTCCGTTTTTGCATGCAGAGGTAGATAATTGCATTTATGCAAAATTCTTCTTACCTGCATAAGAGGGAGTGGATGCTGGTAGCTCTTGCCCTAGTGTCCATTGTGGGGCAGGTCTTTTTAGACCTGAAGGTTCCCGACTATATGCAAAGAATCACGATGCGAGTAGCTACCCCCGGCACAGTAGCGTCAGACCTCACCGGCGATGGCGCGCTGATGCTCAGCGCTGCTCTGGGATCACTCGTGCTGGCAGTTATCACTGGCTTTTGCACCGCCATTGTGGGAACATCACTGGCAAAAAATCTACGCCAGAAAGTCTTTTCAAAAACTTTTGAGCTCTCCAGCGCCCAGGTGAATAATATCGGCACTGATTCTTTGATTACCCGCTCCACTAACGATGTCATGCAGATTCAGATGTTCGTGGTGATGGGTTTTCAGATGCTCATCAAATCACCGATCATGGCGATTTGGGCGTCCTCAAAAATCGCCACGCAATCAATGGCTTGGACTGTCCCCACAGCCATCGCTGTTGTCGCCACAATTATCACGCTTGCGGTTGTGATTGCACTGGTTATGCCGCGCATGGTGCGCATGCAAAAAATTACGGACGGGCTCAACCGCGTCACCCGCGAACACATCAGTGGTCTTCGCGTGATTCGCGCTTACACGTCGCAAAGTTTTCACCGCAATCGCTTTGAAGACGTCAACGCGGATCTGCGCAACACCACCTTGTTTGTCAACACCGGTTTCGCCTTCCTCATGCCCATGCTGACCGTCATCATGAACGCCCTGTCGCTGGCTATCTATGGAGTGGGCGCGCATCTGATTAACGACGCCGGCTCCCCGGGCGACAAAGTTACCCTCTTCGGTCAGATGGTTGCATTTAGCTCCTACGCCCTGCAGGTAGTTTCAGCCTTCATGATGCTCGCAGCAGTATTCATCTTCGCCCCGCGCGCTTGGGTCTCCTACACGCGCGTCCGCGAAGTTTTAGGTACCGAGCCCGATATTGCGGACGCTGGCGCATCGCAGGTGCCCGCATCCTCGAGCGTCCTGCCAACAGGTTCAGCTACAGCGCCCTCTTCAGCTACCCACACCCCTGCCATCGAGTTCGATAACGTCACTTTCAGATACCCCGGTGCTGATAACGATGCGCTGCACGGTATCTCGTTCACCGTCCATCGCGGTGAAACACTTGCAATTATTGGCTCCACCGGTTCAGGTAAGTCATCCCTGATTAATCTGATTCCGCGGTTCTCGGATGTGCGTAAAGGCTCAGTGAAGATCAACGGCACAGACGTTCGCCACATGACTCAAAACGAACTTCGCAACGGCATCGCTTATGTCCCGCAAAAATCTACGCTCTTCTCAGGCACGGTGGCCTCCACTATCGCCTTTTCACACGCTGAACACGACAACGCCCCACAGCTGGTTGTCAGCGCAGCTAAGACAGCCGAAGCAGCAGAATTCATCGAACGCGCCGACAAAGCCTATGCTGCCCCGGTCGCATCCGGTGGCTCAAACTTCTCCGGTGGTCAGAAGCAACGACTGTCCATCGCACGAGCCGTCGCATACCAGGCGCCCCTTATGATTTTTGATGATTCTTTCTCGGCGCTCGACTACAAAACCGACTCGCTAGTGCGCTCGCATCTGCATGATGCTGGCGCCGACACAACACTCGTTATCGTGGCTCAACGAATCGGCACCGTCAAAAACGCTGACAAAATCTTGGTTCTCGATAAGGGCCGCGCAGTAGGTCTTGGAACTCACCGCGAGTTGCTAGCCTCTAACCCCGTTTACCAAGAGATTGCCCGCTCACAGCTTTCAGAGGAGGAACTGGCATGAGCACCACACTCACTCACGATGCTGCGATAGAATCTGCCCGTACAGGTCTTGCCCATAGTGAGCAGGCACGGCAAGAATCTCTTATTCACGCTGCCGCACAATCTGGCAAAGGACGCGGCCACCGAGGCGGGCCCCCTCACGGAGTTGCCGGCGGCGCCAAGATCGCCGTAGGACCGGTACTTCGCCGCCTACTTGCCTACGCGCGTCCCGTTCTTCCAATGATGATCACCGGCTTGATTTTTGCCATCGGTGGCGTGATCCTCACCGTCATCATGCCGGATTTCTTGGCAAAAATTACCGATGAAATCCAAGCCGGATTTATGACCGGCATTAACTTCGATAGGGTGCGGTCGCTAACTTTGACCGCGGGGATTCTGATCGCAATCTCATTCTTATGCAGCGCTATCGAAGGTGTGCTCATGGCCCGCTCCACAGCGTGGGTGTCACGGTCTTTACGGAGCGACCTAGATAAAACCATCGACACCCTACCGCTGTCGTATTTTGATACCAACACCACAGGCAACACGCTCTCGCGCGTCACCAACGACGTTGATACCCTGCAGCAAACCCTCAGTAATTCCATTGCTTCGATGGCCACTGGCCTGGTAACTCTGGTTGGTGCGGCAGTCATGATGTTTGTAACCAGCTGGCAACTCGCTCTTGCCGCAATACTCTCATCTCTATTGGGCATCGTGGGTTCCGGTCTTATTATGGCGCGAAGCCAGAAGTACTTCGTTGCCCAGCAACAGAACCTCGGCGCGCTCAACGGTCACATCGAAGAGTCATTGAACGGGCACACCGTTATTCGCGCTTTCAACGCTCAGGGCACTGTGAATACTGAGTTCAGCGAGCGCAATGAGGCTCTCTACGCTAGCGCGTGGAAAGCTCAGTTTCTGTCGGGGCTGATGTTCCCTCTCATGAACTTTATTGGCAACCTAGGCTATGTTGTGGTGTGCGTGGTCGGTGCGATGCTGGTGGTCGGTGGCGATATCACCATCGGTGTTGTTGTTGCGTTCATTATGTATGTGCGCATCTTTACGAACCCGCTGGGTCAGATTGCTCAGGCATCAACGAGTTTCCAGTCAGCGGCAGCGGCGGGCACTCGCGTCTTCGAATTGATGGATGAGACTCGTATGAAGGATGAGACAGATGTGGCCCCGCTGGCACAGCAGGTTGTGCGCGGTGAGGTTGAGTTCCGCAACGTTGCTTTTGGGTATGAGCCGGGCAAAGAGATTATTCACGATTTCTCGGCACATGTTCCTGCCGGTTCTAAGGTTGCCATCGTGGGTCCCACTGGCGCAGGTAAAACCACCCTCGTTAATCTGCTCATGCGTTTTTATGAGGTCAACAGCGGGTCAATTCTTATTGATGGTGTTGACATCGCTTCGATTCCGCGTGAGGATGTCGAGCGGCAGTTCGCCATGGTTCTACAGGATACCTGGCTGTTCGAGGGTACTGTGCGTGAGAATCTTGCCTACGCGCATCCTGATGTTTCTCAAGCAGAAATTGAGCGCGTGGTGGAACTCGTTGGTTTGGATGAGCTGATTTCACAGCTACCTAACGGTTATGATTCCGTGCTTTCAGACTCATCGGCAATTTCGGCTGGCCAGAAACAGCTCTTAACTATTGCACGCGCGATGCTGGCAGATCGCCCGCTGTTGATTTTAGACGAGGCAACCTCGTCTGTTGACACCCGCACCGAGCTGTTGATTCAGCAAGCTCTAGGCGAGCTGGCGTCGGGGCGTACATCGTTTGTGATTGCGCATCGTCTTTCAACTATCAAGGACGCTGACATCATATTTGTTATGAAAGACGGCGATATTGTAGAAACTGGAACGCACACCGAACTACTGCATGCAGGCGGTTTCTACGCTGATCTGTATAACAGCCAGTTTGAGAGCTAGGCTTCTTGGGTGGATATGCGAAAGAGGTACTCATTATCGCGAGGTCAATCAGATGTGTATTGACAACAGCGACCGATGAGTACCTCTTGTTTTTATTGAGGGCGCTCGCTCTCTAAGCCATCCATCCGCGTGCAAGTAGTTCATAAAGACGCTTGGGATCCTCTGAGTGCTGCGCCACCCAGGCTAAGCCGAGGGTTGCCAGGTAGAGATCGCGGCCGGTGACCCCGTCTTTGATGGCACCTTCTGCTTTCGCTTCTTGCAGTAGGTCATCGAGTTGAGCGATCACGTCGTAGCACTTCATGCCCAGCGGAGACTGGGCTTCTTCTACAGCACGACGCATGGGGTCAGTGAGTCCCTCATAAGTAGTGAACCAGTTAGCAAGAGATTCTAGCCAGGCAGTGAGCTTATAAAGGCTGGTTTCTTGGGCTGTTGCGTGAAGGCTGGTGCGCCGAGCCCGCGTTCTTCGAGGACGGCGGCACGAGCGCGGATGCGTGGCGTCAGCAGCCTGGCTCCCCCGCCTACTGCACCAGCCTGAGCGCAGAAGAACTTAAGCGCGCTTTGGCGCAGGCTGAATCGCAGTTTTTGGCTCAGCGTCGCGAGCTCATTCTGGAAATCATTGCAGACCGCGCAGCGCAAAATCCCGAGGCTATGACCGTTGAGTATGTAACCGCGATGAATCGTCTGGTGACGGCGGGTACCTTCTAAACCTATTCACAAGGCCAAGGGGCACTAATTGTTTTCGCCGTACACGGTAAAGAACCAGTGCCCTTTGCCCTCGCTAGACCTCTTGAGATACCAAGCGTACTGTTTATAATGGTGCGCATGACTCAAAATCTTCCCCAAAATCCCCTGTTTTGAGTTCCAAGATTTCCCGCCGAACCATTATGGCGGG
>OBYT01000089.1_pt1 | contig 11624 bp, 9 predicted proteins | sample 1476811 | NCBI WGS metagenome assembly OBYT01 (sample SAMEA2580215, study PRJEB22360) | human gut metagenome | biome: human gut; feature: human-associated habitat; material: faeces | place: Denmark | collected 2008/2010
AAGATGCTAACCAGCCGCTCCACGTCAGGACGTACCAGAAAATGCCGCAGATGATCATGTACACGAAGGCGAGAATACCGTCTTTAACGATGCCTGCCAGTAGCCAGTTTTTCACGCCCGCAATGCGTCGGGCGTTCATGTCCCATAGAACGGTGAGAATACCAAAGATGGCGATGAAGAACAGCGCATTCCACTTCACGCCTGTTGCCAGCGCGGCAGTAATACCCGCCGCAAAACGCCAGTACCGGAACCCAAGTATAGGGCCGAACTTCATGAAACTGTCAGCGGGAATACCGCCGTTTTCACGGGCATTTGCCGCAATCTTGGATGCGAGTTTTCGCCGCGCATGCGTCCTATCAGCCAGAAGTAACACGAAGGTGGCTAGCAACCAGAACATGAGGAAGATATCGAGCAGAGCAAAGCGCGATTGCACAAAGTGATGCCCGTCGATGGCAATGAGGAAAGCAGCTACGGTGGCTACTGAAACCGACCTAAAAAGCTGCCACGCTGCAATAGCAACCAGGGCAACCGAGAGCGTACCAATGAGTGCGGCACTAAAACGCCAGCCCACCGGGTTGTTATCCCCAAAAAGCATCATGCCAAAGGCAATCATCCACTTACCAACCGGTGGGTGAACCACGTACTCAGCAGAGCTCAAAATCCCTGTTGGGTGCCCCGCCACAAAGCTGTCGTTAGCGCCTTCGCTCCACCCGCGTTCGTAACCAAAGTGCAACAGCGAGTAAGCGTCTTTGGCGTAGTAGGTTTCATCAAAAACAACAGCATTGGGGTAGCCCAAATGCCAAAAGCGCATGACGCCGGCGAGTACGACAACCAAGAACGGTGCCAGCCAGCCGTTAGCGGGTAGCGCGATATCGGCAACTGCAAGACGCGCTCGCAGGGTTTTTTCGGTGAAAGCATCGCGTGCAGATACTACGCGTGGCACCTGAGAATTGGGGGATTGCGTGGAAGTAGACATCACCGCCTATGGTATCAAGCCGCCTAATTTTTCAGCGGTATCTGGCATGATGCGGGTCTTTTCTTCTTGGGGTGGCAACCGACTAGAATCGAACGGGTACAAGGTTTTAGACGATAAGGGGCGAAACAGTGAGCGAGACACTCGAAGAGCTTGACCAGCTCGATGACGGATACAGCACCGAAACCGCAGGCGGCGGGGTGCTGGTGCTTGGCGGTACTCCTATCGGCAATTTGGGCGATGCTACTGATCGTCTCAAACACTATCTGGCAACTGCTGACCTAATCGCTGTTGAAGACACCCGCAAATTACGCACGCTTGCCTCGGGTTTGGGCGTCAAAACGATCGGTCGAACTATCGTCAACCACGACCACAATGAATCTGAGCGTAGCGCGCAGATTGTAGAGGCTGTTGAGTCTGGTAAGACTGTTTTGTTGCTGTCGGATGCGGGTATGCCGACAGTTTCTGATCCGGGCTATGCTGCTGCGCAGGCTGTGGCGGACGCTGATCTACCGGTAACTGTTGCTCCCGGTCCCTCTGCGGTGCTCAGCGCCTTGGCAGTGTCTGGCCTACCTACTGGACGCTTTACTTTTGAGGGGTTTTTAGCGCGTAAGGGTTCAGATCGCACCCGACGTTTGGCGTCGTTGGCGAATGAAGAACGCACTATGGTGTTCTATGAGTCGCCGCATCGCCTTGAAGCAACCTTGCGCGATTTTGCCTCGGCTTTTGGCGAGGAACGCTGTGCCGTGGTTTGCCGTGAACTTACTAAACTGCACGAAGAAATTATTCGGGGAACGCTGGCTGAATTGGTGCAGTGGGCTGAAAATAATGAGCGTATTCGCGGTGAGATTGCAGTTGTCGTTGAAGGCGCGCCCGAACCAGAAGCGCAGTCGGCAGATAGTTTGACCGACCGCGTCCTCGCTCTGGTCGAAGAGGGTATGCGCCTCAAAGCTGCCGCTGCACAAGTTGCCGCAGAAACAGGTGTGAGTAAGCGCGAGCTCTACGAAGCAACACTGGCGGCCCGAAACTAGACAGACGCTTGGATAAGCATTTACTTGCCACTGAGCCGTTAGAGATAACTACCGAAGACCCGGTATGAAGGATTGATATGTGCACTTCAAAGAACCCGTGCATGAGCGAGAATGATGTGACTCAACTTGCCGAGCAGTTCAGCTTTACTCTGCCCACACAGCAGGAAATCAACGCGAGCATCTTCAGCGCGAAAGCAACTGTCGAGGAGGGCGAAACTCCGCCTGCCTATGAAGCTGAGCGTTACAGCGTCGAAGGCGAAGAAAGCGGGGAAGGCACGCGACGCCGTTCAACCGAGGGCGACGGCGGCCGCAAACGCAACCTCGTGTTCCCACCAGCACCGGCTCCCTTGCCGCATCCCATCATGGATAATCACACCCACATGGACTTGCTGGACGGCGAGGTCGAGATTTCCGTTCACGACGCGCTTGATACCGGTGCCGCACTGGGTATTGAGTCAGTGGTGCAGGTTGGATGCGATATCCCTTCAAGCCTCTATGCCGTGAAGGTCGCCTCCGTAGAGCCACGCGTCCTAGCAGCCGTTGCACTACACCCCAACGAGGCTCCGAAACTCGCTGAAACCGGCAAACTCGATCGCGCATTGGCAGCCATCGAAAAAATGGCGTCACACGAGCGCGTGCGTGCCATCGGTGAGACCGGTTTAGACTACTTCCGCACTGGCGAAGACGGTAAAGACGCACAGCAGTACAGCTTCCGCGAGCACATCCGCATCGCCAAAAAGCACGGTAAAGCACTACAAATCCATGACCGTGACGCCCACGATGACGTTGTGCGCATCCTCGACGAAGAAGGCGCACCAGAGAAAGTAGTTTTCCACTGCTACTCCGGTGATGCCGAGCTTGCCGAAATCTGCAATACCAACGGTTGGTACATGAGCTTTGCAGGTACCGTCACCTTCAAAAACTCTCACGGTATTCAAGAATCCCTGAAAATCGCGCGTCCTGAGCTCGTCCTCGCCGAAACCGACGCACCTTTTTTGACCCCGCACCCCTTCCGCGGCCGCCCTAACGCGTCCTACATGGTCAACTACACCGTGCGTTTTATGGCGCAACACCGCGAACAAGACCTTCAAGAACTCTGCCGCACCATCTACGAGAACACGCAGCGCGTCTACGGTAGCTGGGCAGACTAAAAGCAAAAGAAAAACAAGCATGTCTAAATTCAACGTTGCATCCTTACTCAAGCGAAAGGACGCCCCCGCCCCGGTCATCGACCAAGACCGCAACACTATCTTGTTCGTGTGCACCGGAAATATCGCACGCAGCGCATCAGCAGAACTCATTGCCCGCCACCGCGATATCAACGACGGTTGGTGCTTCGACAGTGCAGGCGTAGGCGCCGTCGTCGGCTCCGGCGTAGCCCCCGATATTGACCGTGAACTCGTGCACCGCGGCATCAACATTCGCGGTTACCGTGCCAAGCAGATGACGCGTGCGCTCGCAGAAAATGCGGCGCTCATTGTGGCGATGGATAGTACCCATCGCCAGTGGCTCATCCGTGAGTTCCCGCAGTTTCACCGCAAAGTAGTCCTGCTTAAACAGATTCAGCGGGCGTACGCAGGTGGCGGTGAAGGCAACGATGCGCTGGGTTATCTCACCACTCTCAACCTGCTCGAAATCCCTGAAGATTCCATCGCGGACCCCTTCAGGCTCGGCCCGCAAGCCGCGAAGAAAGCGGTGGAAGAAGTCGAGGCAGGACTAGACATCTTGTTGCCCTGGCTCGGTACACGTAACGCGCCGCAAGCATAAGCTGCCAGTACAGCATCCTCAATAACCCCTACTTTTAGCTAGAATAGAGCCCGTGATAGAACAGCAACTTCTTGGCCCGCAGGAGATCCGCGAACTGGCGGATGTACTGGGCATACGTCCGACCAAAACCCTCGGTCAGAACTTCGTAATCGACCCCAACACGATTCGTCGCATTATTGCAACGGCTAATATCGACAGTGACGAAACTGTGCTTGAAGTTGGGCCGGGCTTGGGTTCGTTGACGCTGGGTATTTTGGATGCCGCCCGCGACATGGTTGCTGTTGAAATTGACCCGCCACTGGCGCAACAACTGCCTGCGACAATCGCTAAGTTCCGTCCAGGTTCAGAGGCTCGCATTGATGTGGTGCTGAACGATGCGATGCGCGTGATGGAGTTGCCCAAGACCCCCACCGCTTTGGTCGCAAACCTGCCCTATAACGTGGCTGTGCCGGTGCTCATTCACTTGCTGGGGCAGTTCCCGTCCATCGACCACGCTTTGGTTATGGTGCAGGATGAAGTTGCCGACCGTCTTGCTGCAAAGCCCGGTTCTAAGATTTACGGTGTTCCCAGCGTCAAAGCTAACTGGTTCTGCGAGGTGTCGAAGGCTGGCGTTATCGGCACCAATGTTTTCTGGCCTGCGCCAAAGATTAAGTCTGGGCTGGTGGCCTTTAAGCGTCGCCCTGAGTTGCTGTCTGATGTGCCGCGCGAAGATGTTTTTGCCATTATTGATGCCGCGTTTGCTCAGCGCCGTAAGACGTTGCGCGCAGCACTCGGTGGCTGGGCGGGTAGCTCTGCCCGCGCCGGTGAGATTCTTGAGGCTTCGGGCATTGACCCCACGCTCCGCGGTGAGAAGCTTGATATTCACGACTTTGTGAAAATCGCTGAGGCCGCCCATGATTTCCCTTCGCAATCTGAGACTGAATCTCGCTAAGGAGAGCTAGACGAAATGAGTTCTGACAGTACCAGCGTTGAGGCGTTAGCCCCCGGAAAAGTAAATCTATTTTTCGCGGTGGGTGGCGTGAGAGGAGATGGCTACCACCCGGTGGCTAGCCTGTATTCTGCAGTGTCGATGTATGAGCGGGTGGTGCTGACCCCAACACAGCGTCGAGGCATCACTGTATCGGCATCTATTGCTGAGGGTTCTTTGCTGGATCAAATGGCGCAAGCAGGCGAGTTTGACCTATCCGTTGTGCCATTGAATAACAAGAATCTTGCCTCCAAGGCAGCTGAGCTTCTTTTGCTGGAGCAGAACCTGACGGTGCTTGATGTCAGCCTCGATATTCACCTGGTGAAAGCTGTGCCTATTGCCGGTGGCATGGGTGGTGGTTCTGCGGACGCGCAATGAACGAGTACCTGGTACGCGCAGGGCTTGTGGACGCGCCGGTGGCTGAGTCTCGCATCCTTGAGATTGCGGCTACCTTAGGTGCTGACGTGCCCTTCGCATGCGCTGGCGGGCTGGCCGTTGGCATGGGTGTGGGCGATGAACTTACGCATGTTGAGGCTGGCGGTAGCGAAGATAGCGCCTTGAATCTTGTGATGGTCGCATCGCCCACCGGGCTTTCAACGCCAGCTGTTTTCGCTGAACTTGATGCAGGACGCGAGCAGAATAAGTACCCTGCACCGGGGGAGCTGAACGTACCTGAGGAACTACTGGAGGCACTCACCTCAACAGGCGCGCCGATTGCTCGTTTGCACGAAATTTCGCGGTATTTGCGCAATGATTTGCAGCAACCAGCATTAACTTTGCAACCTGAATTAGCAAAGACGCTGGGATTTCAAGACGCACAAATCGTGGCGTCCTTCGTGTCAGGCTCCGGCCCAACCATCGCCCTGCTCATGGAAAGCGAGGCGGACGCCGAAGCGCTCGCCAAATCTCTGTGCCGACGCGGACGCTACGCGGTAGCGGTGAAAACACCGGCGGAGGGTTAGCGGGTTCAAATCCGCTGATTTAGTTAATTTATTTCATTAACCACATTGAGCAATTCGCGAGACCAGGAGTCCCAATTCATGCGTTGAGAATAGTCTTTTAGACAATGAGCTGAGAACTCTTGTAACGAAGATTGAGAGAGTGAACTCATTAGGTGCGATAAATGATTATTCGGCGATGTAAGATCCTCAATGAGAAAGCCCGTCTCTCCGTCTTGAACAAGCGTAGGTACTCCACCAACGTTTGTGGCGATAACGGGGAGCCCGTGGGCGATAGCGTCTGTAATAACCACCCCGCCTGCGCTGGCTTGCGTTGGTTCTACAAGAACATCGTGAGAAAAATACTGTATGGAAAGCTCTTGGCGGCTGAGGCGTCCAAGAAAATTTACCCACTCGGGTAATCCGCTCGCAGGTTTTTGCCCCACAACAGTCAGGGTAATTTTTCTTTTAGTGCGGGCTTCTGCAACGGCGGTCAGCACCGTGTCTCCGCCCTTACGCTTCCAATCCGAAGCAATAAATAAAACTCTTAGCTCTTCGTGTTCTTCTCTAACAGGAGGCTGGCTAACAGGGAGAGTCCCAGGCCCAAAAGGGGCAACCGTGATTTTCCCTGAAGCAAGGCCGAGGTCTCTCATGAGTACATCAGCCGACCAATCGCTAGCCACCACATAATGATCGCTCTTACGCGACGAAAGGTAATCTACAGCTTTTCCCTGATAGAAAGATAACCTTGAGAGTTGCCCATTGCGGTAGTAAGAGCGGCTCATCGCTTCAAACGATGAATCCGTGACCTGTATTAGCGGTCTATCTTTAGGGATAAGTAAACTCTGAGAAGAAGCCGCAAGCGAGATCAACGCATCGCAATCACTAAGCTTCTTTTGTACAAGTTGCGCCGTAAGACGACTTTGTTGAGTGGCTGTAGTTAGCGCGTGAGAAGGTAGGTAAGTTTTGTGAAGAATACTTCCGCTGGCTTTAGTAAGACCTCGGTCAATAAAAGCATCGGAGGTTTTAGGAACCTGAACAGCAGAAACTTTGGTGTGAGCCGATAATGCTTGTACCGAATGATGCGCAACCCCGGACCACGCATATTCATCCGTAAAATCCCAGGGCGAGAAAATTCCTAATCTTGGTAAAGACATGATTAATCTTTAGTCCACAACCTCCGACAGCTCCATCCAGCGCGTTTCTAGCTCTTCTACCTCATTATCAAGTTGTTGAAGTTTGGTGCTGAATTCTGCCAACCCGGTGTAGTCAGACTGGTCGTGCTGCGCCATCTGCTCGTGCAACTTCTCTTTTTGATCGGAGAGTTTGGTGAGCTTGCGGTCAATCTGGTTCATTTCTTTTTGAGCCGCACGAATTTCAGCACCGGATGCCTTGGGCGCGTTACCCTCAGCAGCTCCTTGCTTTTCCAGCGGCGACGATGAGGTGACGGTGCCTGCACCGCGTCCTGCCGCACCTGCTGAAGAAAGCTGCAGATACTGCTCTACACCGCCGGGCAGATGGCGGAAAGTGCCATCGATGATGGCGTACTGTTGATCCGTTACACGTTCCATGAGATAACGGTCGTGCGAGACCACGAGCAAAGTGCCAGGCCACGTATCCAGCAAATCTTCCATTGCCGCGAGCATATCGGTATCAAGGTCGTTAGAAGGCTCGTCAAGGATGAGGACGTTGGGCTCATCTAACAGAATCAGAAGGAGCTGAAGACGGCGCTTCTGACCGCCGGAAAGATCCCTCACCGGGGTAGAAAGCTGCGCCGATGTAAAGCCCAGGCGCTCCAAGAGCTGTCCGGGGGTCATTTCTTTACCGTCGGCAACGTAAGAAGTTTTCTTACGCCCAATCACATCTGAGACGCGGTCGTTCTCAACGTCTTTGAGCTCGTCAAGCTGCTGGGTCAAAGTCGCCACTACAACAGTTTTGCCGTGCTTGACGCGTCCTGAAGAAGGCTGCGTAGCACCTGTCACGAGACCGAGCAGAGTGGATTTACCGGCACCATTAACGCCCATAATGCCGGTACGCTCGCCAGGGGCGATGCGCCAGGTGACCTTCTTGAGCACGTCACGCTTGCCATTGGGTTGCGTTGGGTCATCGTATGAAACATCAACGTTTTCAATATCGACAACGTCTTTGCCCAGACGCGAGACAGCCATCTGAGACAGCTCAACCTTGTTGCGAACCGGCGGAACATCGGAGATTAAAGCATTAGCCGCGTCAATGCGGAACTTAGGCTTTGAAGTTCGTGCGGGAGCGCCACGGCGCAACCACGCAAGCTCCTTACGCATGAGGTTCTGACGCTTTGCTTCTGTGGCGGCAGCCTGGCGGTCGCGTTCTACTCGCTGCAAGATGTAGGCGGCGTAACCACCTTCAAAAGGTTCAACAATGCCGTCGTGAACTTCCCAGGTGTCAGTGCAGACTTCGTCTAGGAACCAACGGTCGTGAGTTACGGTGAGCAAGCCACCAGCATTCTTGTTCCAACGGTTTTTGAGGTGCTGAGCAAGCCAAGTAATTGCTTCAACATCGAGGTGGTTAGTGGGCTCGTCGAGCATGAGCACATCCCAGTCACCCGCTAGCAAAGCGGCAAGAGCAACGCGTCGTCGCTGACCACCGGAGAGCGATGCAACGGACGCGTTCCAGTCGAGGTCTGATACTAGACCGGAGATAACGTCGCGAATCTGCGGGTTAGATGCCCACTCGTATTCCGGGGTATCTCCCACAATGGCGGTGCCTACCGTGTGCTCATTATCAAGAACGTCTGACTGATCAAGATAGCCGATGCGGGTGCCGCCGCGAACTGTGACCTTGCCGGAATCAGGGGTCAAGCGTCCGCCCAAAAGCTTGAGTAGCGTTGATTTACCATCGCCGTTGCGACCGACAATGCCGATGCGGTTGCCTTCATTGAGGCCAACGGTGATGCCTGAGAATACAGTGCGGGTAGGGAATTCGAGGTGCAGCGCTTCGCCGCCTAGTAGATGTGCCACCCTCTAAGGGTACTAGGTATGTCTATGGCATAAACATCCTGTGAGATAAGTTTCCTCCGTGACTTTGAGAGTCAAGCTTTGGGGAACACCGTATGTTTTGGTAGTATTTTCATCTGTTGGTTGAGTAATCGCTTACTTTTCCAGCTAATCCGCCATGGTGTAATCGGCAACACAGCGGCCTTTGGAGCCGTTATTCTAGGTTCGAGTCCTAGTGGCGGAGCAAGACTTTCACGTTTACCTTCCGATAACGTGCAAGTGCTCCCAACTGATTTATAGGAGTTCCTTGACTGTGACTACCGCAGCAAACGTTCCATCTGCTGTTATCGTTCTGGCTGCTGGGGCTGGAACTCGCATGAAATCCGCAACTCCCAAGGTAATGCACCCCATTGGTGGCCGTTCCATGGTTGAGCACGCGGTAGCTGTTGCTCGTGAACTTGATCCCAAAAATTTGGCTGTTGTTGTGCGTCACCAGCGTGACAAGGTAGCTGAGCATGTTTCAGCTTTTGACTCAGCGGCAACCATCGTTGATCAGGATGATATTCCCGGTACCGGACGCGCTGTTGAAGTGGGTCTGTTGGGTCTGGACGCTGAGGATAGCGAAGTAGAGGGCACCGTCGTTGTAACCTATGGCGATGTTCCCTTGCTTAAGACCGAGACTTTGCGCAAGCTGATTGCTTTCCATGAAGAAGGCAAAAACGCTGTTACTGTTTTGACCACCAACTTGGATCAGCCCGGTTCATACGGCCGCATCGTGCGTAACGAAGCTGGTGAAGTCACCGCTATCGTTGAGGCAAAGGACGCTACTCCCGAGCAGCTGGCGATTACCGAAATTAACTCTGGCATTTACGCATTTGATGCAAAGGTTTTGCGCGACTCACTGACTCGCGTCACTACCGACAATGCACAGGGCGAAAAGTACATCACCGACGTTCTGGCAATCGCTCGTCAAGATGGCTTCCGCACTCTTGCACTCGACATCGATGATCGCTGGGAAGTTGAAGGCGCAAACGATCGTGTTCAGCTGGCTCAGCTGGGGCGTAAGCTCAACGAGCGTCTGACTGAGATGCATATGCGTAACGGCGTGACCATCGTTGACCCCGAAAGCACCTGGATTGACGTTACCGTCACCATCGAAAACGATGTCACCATTCTTCCTGGCACTCATCTGCAGGGAACCACTCACATCGCAACTGGTTCGGTAGTCGGCCCCGACACCACCCTCAAGAATGTCAAGGTGGGGGAGAACGTCAAGATTTCACGTACCGAGGGTTCTGACTCAGAAATCGCAGCCGATGCAACTGTTGGCCCCTTTGCTTACCTGCGTCCCGGCACCAAGCTCGGTGTTAAGGGTAAGATCGGTACCTTCGTAGAGACTAAGAATACTGAAATCGGCAACGGTTCTAAGCTTCCTCACCTCTCATACGCAGGCGATGTCACTATCGGCGAAAACTCTAACATCGGTGCGGCATCTGTATTCGTTAACTACGATGGCGTCAATAAGCACCGCTCAACCGTTGGCAACAACGTTCGTATGGGATCAGACAACATGTACGTTGCTCCCGTAAATGTTGGTGACGGAGCTTACTCTGGCGCTGGTACAGTAATTCGTAAGGACGTCCCCGCTGGCGCCCTGGCGATTAATGAAGCTCCTCAGCGCAATATCGAGCGCTGGGTAATTGAAAAGCGTGCTGGAACCGAGGCAGCAGAAGCAGCACTTGCTGCTGAAGCGAAGGGTTCAGCGTCCTCAGCTAAGGAAAGCGACAACCAGTAATGACTGAGATTACGAATCCGGGCGAAAAGAAGATGGCGTTGGTCTCTGGCCGCGCGCATCCTGAACTTGCAGAACAGATCGCTGCAGAACTCGGTAACGAGGTTCTGCCCAGTTCTGCTTACACTTTTGCTAACGGCGAGACCTACGTTCGTTTTGAAGAGTCCGTTCGCGGTAAAGACGCCTTCGTGATTCAGTCTCACCCGGCACCGATTAACGATGCCATGATGGAACAGCTGATTATGATTGACTCGCTCAAGCGTGCATCAGCTCGTTCAATCACCGTGGTTTCACCGTTCTACCCTTATGCACGTCAGGACAAGAAGCACAAGGGCCGTGAGCCTATCTCAGCTCGCCTCATGTCTGATTTGTACAAGACTGCTGGCGCTGACCGTTTAATGAGCGTTGACCTGCACACCGCGCAGATTCAGGGTTTCTTTGACGGTCCCGTTGATCACCTGATGGCTATTCCGCTTCTTGCAGACCATATCAAGAGCCGCGTGGACGACGTTAATAACGTCACCGTGGTTTCACCCGATACCGGTCGCGTGCGTGTGGCGGAACAGTGGGCTGAACTGCTGGGGGGTGCACCTCTTGCGTTCGTTCACAAGACTCGTGACGTTAACGTACCCAACCAGGCTGTTTCAAAGACCGTTGTAGGCGACGTTGAAGGACGCGTCTGCGTGCTTATCGATGACATGATCGACACCGGCGGAACCATCGCTGGCGCTGTTAAGGTCCTCAAGGACCGTGGTGCTAAGGACGTTATTATCGCGGCAACTCACGCTGTGTTCTCATCACCTGCAGCAGAGCGCCTGGGCAGCTGCGGCGCAAGCGAAGTAGTTGTTACCAACACCCTGCCGCTTCGTGAAGACCAGATGTTCGATAACCTGACCGTCCTGTCAATTGCGCCCCTGATTGCCCGCGCAATCAAGGAAGTCTTCGACGAAGGCTCAGTGACCAGCCTGTTCAACGGGCGTTCGAACTAGCTATTTACCTGTAAGGCCCTCGAGCATTTCAATTGCTCGGGGGCCTTATTAATAGTCCAAGAGAATTTGTTATGTGACTAGGCCGATAAATAGATATGTTATTGGAAAGTAACTTATCTTTTACCTGAGCAGGTGATATCGAGGCTTATTCAAAAGTAGGAACACACCCACACCCCACCAACTAGACAACGGCCC
>OBYT01000090.1_pt1 | contig 11470 bp, 8 predicted proteins | sample 1476811 | NCBI WGS metagenome assembly OBYT01 (sample SAMEA2580215, study PRJEB22360) | human gut metagenome | biome: human gut; feature: human-associated habitat; material: faeces | place: Denmark | collected 2008/2010
GAGCCACGACAGCACCTCATTTTTGTCTTATAGTCCGATTAGAGCATAACGAAATGAACCCGCTAGCGCTAACTCCTACCGCGCGCATGAGAGCTAACCATCATAAGTCTTCCTTGTTCTACATACGTAGCGATGTGCCCTGACTCGATGGTGCTCGCGGTGGGTACATGATGTTGGGCAAGATATTGAGTAATTTCTTGGTGTGGGTGACCGTATTCGTTATTCTTGCCTGCTGAAATCAGCGCAAGTTGTGGATGCGTGGCCTCCAGTAAAGCTGTGCCTGCGCCTTTCGAACCGTGATGAGGGACAGCCAATACATCAGCGTGAACATCTGGATTTTGCGATAGCAACTTCTGCACACCCGGTTTTTCTAGATCGCCGGTGGCTAGATATGTCAGATTTCGATCCTCGATGCAAGAGATATTGAGTAGCTCTGTCAACGAGTCATTGTTGTACGATGCTTCTAGATGTGCTGTTAAACCGTCTGGACTCAACGTCTTTGCTTCAACGCTACATTGGTCACCGGTGAATCCTAACGACTGACCTTGTAGCTGCCTTTGCAAATTTGTGTACCCTGACGGCAGTTGCTTCTGCTCAAAAACAGTTGAGACGTATACGGGTGTACCACGAAATTTTTCAACGCTTTCTAGGGCTTTGACATGGTCCTCGTGTTCATGGGTCAAAAATATTCCTTCCAATTTCGATATTCCTGCCCAATTCAAGCAGCCTAGGAGCTTATCGGGCTCGTCCCCAGCGTCCACGAGGACTGCACTGTCATGGTCGATATGTATCAAGGACGCGCTCCCCTGCCCAACATCGCAGGTCACAATCTGCCACTGATGAGGAGCCGCGGTTACACGTTGCGTCCCCAATTCATGACCAATTGTGAACCCAGCTAACACGGTGATTATCAGCCAAAAAAACCAGGTCTGTTGACGACGCATCCTTCTATGGTTACCACGAATGGACATCGTGACCTCTATCAGTGTAGAAGGCAGTTCGTTCAAGATGCCCTCTAAGCTTCAGTCCGCAGATAGTCACCAATACGATAACTATTAGGGCGAGAGACATTGTTCTCCACGATGGTTCAAGGGGCACGACACTCAGTGGTAAACCGGATACCCAGTGGGCAATATTCATGAGAGCTCGACAGCACATTCCAGCTAATTGTATGAGCAACTGCACGAGTGCATCCAAGCTGGGAACTGAGTTTAGATGCAGAAAAATAGCTACTGTAGCGAGCAAACCGATTATGGTCACCGGTGCAACAATGAATGTTGCCATGATATTAGCTGGAACGGAGTACGTTTGGTAGGACTGCACCATCAGAATCATCACAGGAGCGCACCACAGCGAGGCAGAGATAGGAATCGCTAGTATTTCCGAAATCAGACGCGGCATAACAGTTGAAAAAACTATGACCAGTGCTGGCGCCAGGATAATGAGAGCTGCAGTAGCGATAACAGATAGGGCAAAACCATAATCGAGGGCATAACGCGGTTCTATCATCAAAAGCGCAATAACGGCGACCCAGAGCATGGGTGCGCTAAAGCGTCCTGTGCCTGAGATGAGTGCAAGGGCTCCTAGAACACCCATGCATAGGGCTCGCAGAACTGACGGTTCAGCACCTACTAATGACACGTAGAGTACTATAGCCCCAGTTGAAATCATGATATTGAGAGTGCGGTGGCACCTAAAATACTGAAGCACCCTGAAACCTAACACAAAGACCAGGCTTATATTTGCACCGGAAACCGCGGTGAGATGCGTTAGACCGGTGGTTCTAAAATCATTCGCTGTCTCATCGCTCATTCCGGAATCGTCACCGTAGGTCATTCCTAGAACGAGGGCCGCTTCGTCTTGGTCAAGGTTTGATTCGGTGTACTCACGCATTCTCGTTTTAAAAGCCAACGTCGCGGGTTCGTGTCCCCTGTGCTGAAGAGTCGCGGTCGGTCGCATAATGCGGTAGTGGCTACCTGTCGCTTGCAAGGTTCCGCGCACCGAGATGGTATCGCCTACTTTCATTTCAGCGCTATCGTAGGTGGTGAAAGAAACAGGTAGATCAAAAGGACTTTGAAAATTGCGCGCTTTCATTTTTGTCCCTTGAACAATGATTCTTTGAGAATTTTCGCCTTTTTCAGCAGTTCTCACAGTTCCGGTGATTTCAACAAATGAATTGTTCCACTCATTAGCTGCCTTGAACGCCTCTACCTGATGGGTAGCAGTTAACAACAAACTCTGCGCAAGAGTTATACCTGAAGCTAAGACGATTAGACCGGTGTATTGTTCAGCGGGTGTGTAAAACATTCTTGCGGCAATAGCACAGATCAGCACTGCCGACACTAGATAGATGTAACCCAAAAACTGATCCGGGGAGATGATAATGCCGGACGTTGCACCCCAAATACCAAGAGCCGGTAATAGCATCCGCGTATCGGTGATGCTGGCGTGCGCTCTCTTCCGGTAGCTTGCCTCGAGATCTTTTGAATATGAAGCAGCTAATGACTTCCAGATCCTCTGCACCTTGATTGACTTCATGTTTACACCGTCACTAGCGGTGTCAGCATCTCGAGCATCGCAGGTCCGATGCCGGGAACGTTATCTAAATCAGCAACCGAACTGAATCCACCGTTAGTTTCTCTCCACGAAATGATTTTTTCAGCGGTGGCAGGTCCGACTTTAGGTAGCTCTTGAAGTTGCTCGGATGTTGCGGTATTGAGATTGATAACTGTGCCGGAGCTGGCGGAGGGATTTACACCGGCAGTGCTCGCCGCAACGGGTAGCCCTACAACTTGCTCCCCCACCGCAGGAATATATATTTGGGCGCCATCGGTCGCTGATGCAGCAAGGTTGACCTTAGAGGTATCTGCTTCTGCCGTTACTCCCCCAGCTTTTTCTACCGCATCGTTGACGCGAGAACCTTGGGGCAACTGAAAGACACCGGGTTGATGTACCTGCCCAACAACGTGAACAACTACCGTGCCGTTGGAAGTCACCTGTGATGCTGTAGCTGAGGTAGTGGGGATTTGTGCTGGGTTCTCCGACGCTTCGTTTGAAGTTTTCGCATCTTCTGCTGTAGCCACGACTGTAGCATCCTGGGATCCTTGATGCGAAAGCAGGAAACTAAGAGCTATGACCGTGGCAAAAAGAATAAATAAGCCAGCGATAGATTTTAAGGAAGGCGGTTGCCAACGAACTACGGAATGTTTAAGTGGCTCAGGCTGAGGCCGATCTTCGTGATCAAATTCGTAGGCATAGTTGATGGCACTTCGTGGAAACTGATCTGGTTCAGTTGTATCACGGCCTCTCCGCTTGGCTAGTAGCCGAGTCACAGCATCCGGTTCAGCGTCTGTTTCAGGAGAATGTGGTTCGTACATGCCTCAAGAGTAAATGCGTCCCACTCAGGATGTTGGGGAAAATATGAAAATGTGGATAAAACCCGGTTTTTAGTGACTTATCCACACAAGCTGTGTCCACAAAAGACGGGTGTCCACATTAGTAAACGGCAACTGCTAAGATACCAAGACCAGTATGAGCTGACAAAACTGCTGGCAATGCGGTCAAAACGGTGGCCTGATCGCCGTTGATGTCTCGAGCAAAATCTACTGCTTCGGCTCTATTCCCACAGTAATGTACTGCGACAACGCGTCCTTGGGTTGCCAAAAGCATTTCATCATCGCTGCCTGCTACCTGATATCGCTCTCGGCATTCAGTGGTAATAATTTCTTTAAGACGCTCTTTAGCCCTCGACGCGGTGCGTGGGCGTTCAAGGTACACCAAACGACCATCTTCAACCGTTGCTACCGGCATGATTTGGAACATCTGACCTACTCGAGCTAATGCCGGATGTATGCGGCCGCCTTTTCGTAGCGCATCTAAAGTAGGCACATAAAAAATGAGACGTGTGCGTTCACTAATTTCGTATGCTGCATCAACCAAAACGGCCAGATTGTCGTAAGTTTCAGTCAGACGCATGAGTTCGCGTACCACTGTTCCCTGAGCCATCGCTACAGTTTTGGTATCAATGACATGGATTGGCAGATCAAGCTGGTGGGATGCGGCGTGAGCCGCGTTGACTGTACCTGAAAGCTGCCCGGAGAGATGGACTGAGAAAATCGCATCGAATCCTTCAGCTTCAAATTGTTGATAAACCCGCTGAAAATCACCGGGCGAAGGAGAGGACGTCTGAACAACTTCGCCTTGAATATGAGCTAACGCTATTCGTTCTTCAACATCTGGGGTAGAGGTAATATCTGTGTCGTTGATGCGAACGCCGAGAGTGACGACAGCAAAACGCCCAGATTCTTCAAACTTTTTAATCTCACCTGCATCCAAAGCACAGGCAGAATCAGTAACGATAGCAATCTTCTTCACACCCTTATACTAGCGTGCGCGAATCAAGCCATAAAAAATGTGGGGATACGTGAAATACGTATCCCCGCATTTTTCATGTTCTAGCCGAAACTAGATGACGATGTTAACCAATTTGGGTGCTCGAACAATCACCTTACGGATTTCAGCTCCGTTGAGTGCACGCTGTATAGCTTCGGACTCAAGCGCAAGCCTCTCAAGGTCAGCTTCTGAGATGTCCTTGGCAACATCAAGGCGATCCTTAACTTTGCCCTTGACCTGTACAACTGCAACTACGGTGTCATCAACCAACAAAGACGCATCAATCTCTGGCCATCCTGCGGTGAGTACAGGCTCATCGTGGCCAAGGTTGTGCCACATGTCCTCGGCTACATAAGGCGCATACAGGGAGAGCAAAATTGCGATTGCTTCTGCAGCTTCACGTACTGCTGGGTCAGTAGCACCTGCGCCAGAATCAATGGTCTTGCGGGTTGCGTTGACAAGTTCCATGGTCTTAGCGACAACCACGTTGAACTTACCGGTTTCTACCAGCTGAGTAACATCGTTCAAAGCGCGGTGTGTGATACGACGTAGCGATACATCGCCCTGGGTAATATCTGAGTTCGCTTCGGCTTCTACGTCGTTAGCAATACGCCATGCACGTGCCAAGAACTTTGATGCACCACCGGGTGATACATCTGCCCAGTCGACGTCATCTTCGGGCGGGGATGCGAACACCATAGTAGTACGAACAGCATCCACGCCAAAAGCGTCCAACTGTTCACCGAGATCAACACCGTTGCCCAATGACTTGGACATGGCTTTGCCTTCGTTGAGTACCTGGCCCTGGTTCATGAGTGCCTTGAAAGGCTCGTTGTGCTCAATCAAACCAAGATCACGAATAACTTTGGTGAAGAAACGAGCGTACAACAAGTGCAAAATCGCGTGCTCTACACCGCCGACATACATATCCACCTGACCCCATTTTTTCATTTCTTCTGGGTCGAAGGGGCCGCCGTCATACTGGGGCGAAACATAACGCAAGAAGTACCATGACGAATCCACGAAAGTATCCATGGTGTCTGAGTCACGCTTTGCTTCACCGCCACATTCAGGGCACTCTACGGTATTCCACTCGGTAGCAGCCGCTAGAGGTGACTGCCCCTTAGGAGCCAAGTCCTCGCCCTTAAGGTTATCGGGCAAAGTTACGGGAAGCTGCTCCTCGGGAACAAGCACTTCACCGCACTTCTCACAATGAATAACGGGAATAGGGGTACCCCAGAAACGCTGACGTGAGAGCAACCAGTCACGCAAACGGAAGATCGTCTTGCCTTCACCGGTGCCGGCTTTCTCAATGATTTCGATAGCTTTAGCGATACCTTCAGCCTTCGACAAACCGGTAAGCTCACCTGAATTGATCAAAGTGCCTTCACCAGCGGTGGCAACACCTGTTTCTGCAGGATCCTCTTCCCCGGTCTCCACCACGGTGACAACGGGAATATCAAACTTCTTAGCGAAATCAAGATCGCGCTGGTCGTGAGCAGGAACAGCCATAATAGCGCCGGTACCGTAATCAGACAGCACGTAGTCAGAAGCCCAAATCGGCAGCTCCTTGCCGGTCAGAGGGTTCACAGCGTAGCGTCCGGTAAACACACCGGTCTTCTCACGCTCAGTCGACTGACGTTCAATGTCGCTCAGAGCCTTAATCTGCTCACGATAATTCTCCAACGCCTCAACCTGGTCTTCAGCGACCAAATCAACTGCGAGCTGAGAATCAGCAGCTACAACAAAGAAAGTAGCACCGTACAGAGTGTCCGGACGGGTTGTAAAGACAGGAATTGAAGTCTCATCTTTACCACCACCGGCAGCAACAACGAAGTTAACCTCTGCACCTTCAGAACGACCAATCCAGTTCTTCTGCATCGCAAGGACGCGTTCAGGCCAGTGACCTTCAAGTTGCTTCATGTCATCAAGGAGCTCCTGCGCGTAGTCAGTAATCTTGAAGTACCACTGGTTCAGATCCTTCTTAGTGACGGTGGTTCCGCAGCGCTCGCAGGCACCGTTAACAACCTGCTCGTTGGCAAGAACAGTCTGATCCTTAGGGCACCAGTTCACCTTTGAGTACTTGCGGTAGGCAAGACCCTTTTTGTAGAACTGCTGGAACAACCACTGAGTCCACTTGTAGTACTCAGGATCTGAGGTGTGTAAGCGGCGGGACCAATCAACTGCGATTCCGTACCGCTTGAATGAGTTCGCCTGGGTTTCAATGTTCTTGTAGGTCCACTCTTTAGGGTGGGTATTGTTTTTAATTGCCGCGTTTTCCGCAGGCAAACCGAAAGAGTCCCAACCGATGGGGTGCAAAACGTCCATGCCCTGCTGACGCCAAAAACGCGCGTTGACGTCGCCGATAACAAATGCTTCAGCGTGCCCCATGTGAAGGTCACCTGAAGGGTACGGGAACATGTCTAGTACGTAGCGACGTTCTTTGCCCGGCTCATTGGTGGGAGCGTAAACATTAGTTTCTTCCCAGTAGGGCTGCCATTTCGCTTCAATTTCTTTGAAGTCGTATGACTTTTCGTTAGTTTCTGTCTCGTGAGACAACTGAAAAATCCTGTCTATTGGTGCCTGCGCATCCTGACAAATGCACAAGAAGCATCTGACGGAAAACATAATAATTCTGTACCAAGTCTAACGTGTCTTTGCACTAAATGCTGAGGTGTTTCAACGTTAGCTCACATACCAAAAGGCATCAGTATTGCTCAAACCTGTAAGCTGTTATGGAGCTATTTCATGGCTGTTGGCAATCTTTGATGAGAAGAGGCGTTCCGTTGACTCCCCCCTTTGAAAATGTACCGGATACTATCCTTCGAGGAGCTGAGCACAGTGCGGTGGTCTTAGGCACGCAAACGCATTATTGGATTTATGGGGATACATGCAATCCACTGGTGGTTCTTGTACACGGTTTTCGGGGCGATCACCATGGACTTGCTCTGATTGGTCAGTACCTTTCCGATGATTTTTGTGTGATTATTCCTGACCTGCCGGGGTTTGGCCGAACTTCATCTGTATCTGATGCTCAGCATAATCTCTCTACTTACGCTGCCTGGCTCAACGCATTTGTAGAAACAGTAATCGAGGATTCCGTTGTCCTAGTTGGGCATTCATTTGGGTCTATCGTCAGCACCTACGCTGCAGTTGTACGTCCTGAAAATTTCACGAGGGTTTCACTCATCAACCCTATTTCTGAGCCTGCTTTAGAAGGTTCTCAAAAGCTGGTATCTCGCTTGGCATCCGCCTACTATTCAGTGGGCACAAAATTGCCGGAAAAGCTTGGTTTTCTCTGGCTTACGTCAAAAATTGTGACACGAGCAAGTAGTGAATTTATGATGCGTACAACCAGCCCCGAATTACGTGCCTTTATCAATGGCCAGCACGACGCCTACTTCGGTGCATTTAGCTCCAGACAAACTCTACTGGATGCTTATGAAACATCTATTAGCGAAACCGCAGCTTATTATGCCCCTGCTCTGCAGACTCCAACCCAGATGATTGTTGCTGAAGATGACGATTTGGGCACACTTAAAACCGCCACCGCTATGCGCGATTCAATTGCCACGGTTCGAATGGACGTCATCGAACAGGTTGGTCATCTGGTGCATTACGAAACACCACGTCATGCAGCTCAACTCATCAAAGAATTCATCGAGGACTAGCACCATGAAACTTATTGTGGACGCGCGTTACACCCGAACCACCCAGCATGACGGCATTTCTCGTTATACAGCATCACTCATTGAAGCTTTACAACGGTTACAACATACTAATGATGATGCCGTTCCCGCGAACTTCGAATTACTCATGGCAATCAGCGATGATGCCCAACTCAAAATGCTATCTAACGTGCCCCACATCAAAATTTGTTCTCCCACGGGGCCGCTCGAGCCGCTGGCGTCCTTACAACTGAACAAATATTCGCCGGATGTTGTGTTTTCACCCATGCAAACCATGGGTACTCTCGGGCGAAAATTTAAAGTGGTTCTGACCCTGCACGACCTCATCTATTATGAGCACCCTACTCCCCCATCATTTCTGCCGCGGGCAGTACAAATCGGATGGCGCATCTTCCATAAGTCGTACCTACCGCAGCGATTTTTACTCAACAGGGCCGATGCTGTAGCAACAGTGAGTAGGACTACGGCAGGACTCATTAAGCAACACCGTCTCACTCGTCGTCCGCTCCATGTGATAGCGAATGCTCCACAGCCTGGATCGGTCATCAGCGAGCAGGAAGCACTTACCGTCGCCACGCATCGCACGAAAGATCTTCTATACATGGGGTCCTTCATGCCTTATAAGGGCGTAGAGACCCTCATCCAAGCAATGAAAGATCTGCCCGATTACCGGTTGCACTTGCTCTCACGCATCAACCCTGCAGACCACGCCAGGCTTAAACAACAAGCGCCGAGCAACGTCATCTTTCATAACGGTGTCGAAGAACATCACTACACCGAACTACTTTCACAAGCCTCAGCCCTTCTCACCGCAACACGCGCCGAAGGCTACGGCCTACCCGTAGTGGAGGCACAAGCATCCGGCTGTCCTGTCGTCATCTCAGACATACCTATCTTCAAAGAAATAGCACCGCACGCACTTTTCGCAAGCCCGCGCAATCCACACGAATTTGCCCAAGCAGTCCGAGATCTCGAAGATCCAGTTCTGCAAAACAAGCAAATCATTGAAGGACTGCACGACGCGAACCAGTACTCGTGGGACGCATCCGCACGAAAACTCCTCGAAGTACTCAAAAACCTCTAGCCAGGAAAGCTAGAGAATATCCAAGCCATCACAGCGAATCTGTACCGGTGAATGGATTTTTAGAGCAGAAGAAGCTGACCGCGCCGCTCGCAATGCAGGGGTAATGTCATGTGCCCGGGCGTAGCTGAAAAACAAAATAACGCGCCAAAGCACCTGATCAGTCTCCTGCTCATAAAATCCTTCGGGGCTCTCTAAGATAGCAGGTCCTACCACACGCACGTCCTCAGGAAGATTGAGCTTACCCAAAAAATCTTTGACGGCAGCTTCTTCACCGGTAATGGCAGCAGTCCGAACCGCCGGCGGAAGCATGAGTTGTGCTCGTTCCTCTAATTCTTCCAGAGCAAAACCTACAGGGTCCCAGCGCACTAAAGCTTGGAGGGCGACGGACTCTTGAGCCGTACACACCACTCGTCCGCCTTGAGCAAAGGGACGAGTCAGCGCAGCCGCATTTAGCCAGCGTCTGAGTGCCATTTCTGGGGCTCGCAAAGAATCTCGAGCATACATGCGGTCGGCATCAAGAAGTAGTGTTGCGCTGTACCCGCCATCTGCCACAGGTTCAGCACCGGGAGTAGCGACAACTAAAGCTGGTTCTGCACCAATATCCGCTCGAACATGCTCACCGCTAGAGGAAATAACGGGCACGTCAGGAAAAGCCCTACCCAATTCTTCAGCAGTACGTAAAGCTCCAACGGCGCTCATACGCCACCTGTCGTATCCACACTCAGAACATTTCCACTGATGGGCTCCCCTACCACACCAGCCGCATTGCGAGCCCCCTTTTCCTCTGATGGCCCCCCCTCCCCCCCCAGCCGCATTCGGGCACGCTGGATTGTCCGGTCACTTTTAATGGTCCACGGCAATTCTGACAACGAGCCGGCATACGACACCGCTGACAAGCAAGCGATGGAACATAGCCTGCACGAGCCACCTGAACCAGTACTGGTCCATTTTTCAGCGCCTGCTGAGCCAGCTGATAAGCAACCTGAGGGATGCGCGCGAAAGCTGCCATAGGGTCTCGCGCCAGTTGGTACTCATCGCCGGTAGATAGGACGCGCGGTGAATGGTCGCGAACTACTGAGCGGTCAGCGCCGAGATAGGTAGCCCAACGAGTTTTAACTAGGCGGGCGCTCTCGCTGCTCATGGAGTAGCCCATGAAAAGTGCCGCGCAATCACTGTGCTGAGCACGCAACAACAAAACATCACGCGCATGAGAATACGGGGCGCGTCGTTCAATAAGGTTAGAATCGCCGTCGTCCCAACAAGCCACAAAACCCAGATTGCGGACAGGTGCGTATGCAGCTGACCTGGTACCAATAACTATCCGGACTTCCCCTGTACGAACTTTCATAAAGTTCTCGTACCTCTGTGAAGGCTTATCATTGCCGGTGAGCTGAACAAAATGTTCTTCACGGACTAACAGTGACAAAGCATCGCTTAGTCGTTGTAAAGATTTTTGTTCAGGTACAACGGCTATAGAACCTTTACCAGCGTTCGCTGCTGTCACGAGAGCCGCAGCTAATAGATTCTCCCAGCTGTGCTGTTGCGTGCTAGCAGGCAACACCGTCATAACTGCTCGAGTGGCTGAATGCGGAAGATCTTCGATAAATTCTGGTCCGTTATTGTAGAGGTTAAAACCGCTCGTTTCGCAAGGCTCGATATCAGGAGCTTCCGCAAAGAATTTCTCTAAGCTAAACCTCTTGTTATCTGGCGCGATTTCTTCTTCACGACTAGTTAGTGCCTTCTTGATGTACTTGTCTTCAGCTCGTGCGATTCGGGCCGGCACCGCTAAACGCAATACATCCTGTGTAACTCCGGCAAAACGCGACGCTACTTCATCAGCAATCTCAAACACCTCGGTACTCACCACCGGGACCGGTGAGATGACTTGTTTGAGAGGCAACAGGCGACCGGGCAAAGAAGATTCAGCTGTGCGTTCTCTGATGAACCCTTGCACAGTGCGCGAGCCAAATGGAACCTTAACCCTCACACCTGGCTGCGCCACGCTAGCCAAATCCTCAGGTACAAGGTAGTCAAAAAGCCTGTCCAGATGAGGTACGTGGGTTTCAACGAGTACACGGGCAACCGGCAGCTCAATAGAACTGCCTACCGCACCTTGCTCAAAAGCAGGAAATCCCTGCAACAAATCTGTTTGCAGGGATTCCTTAAAATCGTTAGAACCCATAGGTTCTATTATGCTCCAATTACATCTTTCAATGCATCTACTCGGTCGGTACGCTCCCAGGTGAACTCGGGTTCATTGCGACCAAAATGACCGTGCGCAGCTGTCTTTGCATAAATCGGGCGG
>OBYT01000091.1_pt1 | contig 11332 bp, 11 predicted proteins | sample 1476811 | NCBI WGS metagenome assembly OBYT01 (sample SAMEA2580215, study PRJEB22360) | human gut metagenome | biome: human gut; feature: human-associated habitat; material: faeces | place: Denmark | collected 2008/2010
CGTCCTGCTGCCACACTAAAAAAGGTTGCAAAAGGTGTCCCCCGCCGCGTCCATGCCCTGCGGACTGAAAATCAAAACGTCGCGTACCTGGCCGGTAGCGGTATCGGTCATGCGGGCGACAGCCGGGCACTCCCACATATAGCCCATGTGTTGCTCGAAGGGCTTGTCAAACGTAATTTCACCGTCAAAAGTCCAATTGCGACGATCATCCGATGAATACTTGAGAATCGCACCGGTCAAATCATCGTGCTGAGCACCTAACAAGGCATAGTATTTGCCGTCTTCTTCCCAAACTTTGGGATCGCGAAAATGCGCGGTGTACCCTTCAGGCTGAGACATAATCAGCGGGTTAACATCGTGCTGTTTGACGAAGGTTTCGCACTCGTCCTCTGAAGTCACTAGACACTGGTATGACGATCGAACTTCGTTCTCGTCTTTCACATTTCCGGTGTAGTAGAACTCGTAGGTGCCATCGGGCGCAATAAATGCCGACCCCGAGTAGCAACCTCGCTTGTCATACCAGTCAACGGGATCAATAGCGCTTTTATCATCTTGCCAGTGCAACAAATCAGTGCTGGTTGCGTGACGCCAGAACACCTGATGCTCAGGATGCGTAGGCGCATACTGATAGAAGGCGTGGTAGATACCTTTGTCGTAGAACAAACCGTTAGGATCATTCAAACGCCCCACAGGAGGCGCAAGATGAAGCACCGGATAATCGGGGTCATTAATAACGGTTTCATGCCAGGTGCGGTATTCATGCTCTGCATTTGCATACAGCTGTGCCGGGTTTGCGTGGGGTGTGCGATCTACCATCAATCGGTCTTTCAGTAGGAAGTGTCAAACGTTTGTCTCATCAAACACATTCCCAGAATACCGAAAATTGCCCCGTGGCAGTGACCCGGCACATAGTCAAAGACTGGTTAATCTTCCAAATACGCGACGCTCAGATTTTCTACCGAAGGTACTCCGCCCTGTTCGGGAGGACGCACAAAGACAGCCTGCGGTGCGCCATCTAGATAGATGCGGGCCGAGAAAACCTCAGCTCCGGCGTCCACAAACATTTCAAGAGCAGAGCCGTCAAAGAGAATCTCAAACTGACGCGAGTTGCTGGGAGTCAGCATCCGGCGGCGAATAGGGCCCCCCGCTTGATAGCGAGCGAATCCGCGGTCGAGAGCCGCGAAGTCCTGCCCGAAAGTCATAACCACAGGCTCGCCTTTTTCGTCACGGAGCCCCAGCTGCACGTTGTGCTCCCCCACATTGAGGGTTCCTTTGAGGCGGAACTGGCGGCGGCCACGAACATCAGCCAGCATTCCGTCCTCGCTCATCTGTGCTGCCTGCAGAGGCAAGACCTCATCGAGCTGTTTGACCGGACGCTGAAAAAGTTTTCCGTTGTGAAGCTCGAGTTCGCGTGGGTAAGTGAGCATATGAACCCAACGGTTTTCCCAGCTGGGATGATCGTCTTCTTCAGCATTACCAAACCAGCCCATCAGCACGGGAGCATCATGCTCTTCATCCGCGGCGTGAACAGTTTGCGGAGCGTAGAACTCAAAACCGGCGTCGATCTCGGTAAAAGGTTGCTCAATGTCGAATTTCAGACCATCGAGCTTCCCTACCACGTAGCCGCACTGATAGATGTTGTTGTACTTATCGCCATCGGGTTGCATACCCTGCGGGCAGAAAATAAAGATATCTTTTTCTTCACCGGTAGCAGTGTCAGTAGTGGTCAAGAAAATAGGGCATTCAATCATGTAGCTCATATCGCCGATTGAAGTGTCCGAAAATTCAATTTCTCCCTCAAACGTCCACTCGCGTCGATCCGAGGACGAGTAGCACACCACAGCGCCAGTGTTATTAGTGCGCTGCGCACCCAAAAAGGCGTAGTAGATGCCGTTGCGCTCTACAAGGTGGGGGTCTCGGTAATGAGCGGTGTACCCCTCTGGCTGGTCAAAAATCAGCGGGTTGTTTTCTTCGCGCTCAAAAGTTTTACCTTTGTCATTTGAGGTGAACATCGACTGATAGGCACTACGGTTGTTCATCTCATCTTTGACGTTACCGGTGTAGAAAAACTCGTAAGATCCGTCGGGGGCCACAAAACCCGAGCCAGAATAGCATCCCGACTTGTCATACCAGCTAATCGGTGCAATCGCCGTTTTCTGATCGCTCCAGTTGGTGAGGTCAGTACTGACAGCATGACGCCAGAAGACAGCGCGGGTAGGGTGCAGCGGCGAGTATTGGTAAAAAGCGTGGTAAACGCCGTTATCATAAATAAGACCGTTGGGATCGTTGAGACGCCCTACAGGCGGAGCCAGATGGAGTTTAGGATACTCCGGGTCAGCACTCACTGTTTCAACATAGTCGGTGTAAACCTGCTCTGAATCCAGAAGTAGCTGATCGGCGTCAGGACGCGGCGCGTAGATGCTCAAGTGGTGTCAATCCTTCAATATGTCAATCGTTTGTCATATTCGTGCAAGAGTCAATACTCTACTCGTTCAACGCTCACCTCTCAACGTGATAAGTCGCTCTTATAAGCAGGGTGATAACCTTCAAAGATCCCTCCCATTGAGGGTCTGACTAGGCAATATACTTCGTTTAATGCAAAATGTTATCAAGCACTGTACCCACGTGTGCGAGTTTGGGCTATACCACAGTTAAAAGCCGCAGGGCGGCACCACCGTAAGGTGATACCGCCCTGTGCGTAAGAACAGCGAAAACGCTGCGAAAAGTAATGGAATTACTTGAGGGTGATGGTTGCGCCTGCGCCCTCGAGCTGTTCCTTTGCCTTTTCTGCGTCTTCCTTTGAAGCACCTTCGAGGATAGCCTTGGGAGCTGAGTCAACGAGGTCCTTAGCTTCCTTGAGGCCGAGTGAGGTAAGTGCGCGAACTTCCTTAATCACTGCGATCTTCTTGTCGCCTGCTGATTCGAGGATTACGTCGAATTCGTCCTTCTCTTCAGCTGCTGCTTCGCCGCCAGCTGCGCCTGCAACTGCAACGGGAGCTGCTGCGGTTACGTCGAATTCTTCTTCAAATGCCTTAACGAATTCTGAAACCTCTACGAGTGAGAGTTCCTTGAATGCTTCAATGAGTTCTTCGATGGAAAGCTTAGCCATTGTTAGGCTCCTTCTTTATCAGGTGTAGGTAATGTACCTACATGTGAAAAATCTTTGGGTTTGCTCGAGCATCGTGCCGAGCGAAGCTGAAAAATCAGCGGATCAGAATTACTCTGCGTCCTCTGCGGGTGCTTCTTCTGCTGCTGCAGGTGCTGCACCTTCGGTTTCTTCGAGCTTGATGCGCAGTGCATCCACGGTGCGTGCAATCTTGGAGAGTGCACCCTTTGCGCCGCCTGCAACCTTTGCCAGCAGAACCTCGCGTGATTCGAGGCTTGCGAAGCGGTCAACGCCTGCCTGATCGAGAGCTTCACCTTCGTAGTAACCGCTCTTGATGATCAGCTGGGGGTTTTCCTTGGCGAAGTCACGCAGTGCCTTTGCAGCGTCAATGAATTCACCGTTGATGAATGCAATTGCGCTAGGACCTGCAAGCTGACCTTCGAATGCGTCGATGCCAGCTTCCTTTGCTGCGATACCAGCAAGGGTGTTCTTCACCACGGCATATTCAGTCTCTGCGCCCAGTGCGCGACGAAGCTCCTTGAGCTTTGCTACTGAGAGACCACGATACTCAGTGAGGACTACTGCGTTTGAGCTTGCGAAGCGTTCCTTCAGCTCAACAACCGCAGCTGCCTTTTCTGCTGTCGCCATGGTATTCCTTCCGTTCTTGGTCGCTGGCCGAGTTCTTTTGAGCCTTTCGGCAATAAAAAAACCCCGGCGCGTAAGCGACGAGGTAGAACACAATAGTAGTTTCGGTTTCTAAAAACCGTTTGTGTTTGTCCATCACCTACGCGGGCGGTTCTTTCGAACTCTTCTCTGCCAAACTTCTGATAAAGAAGGCATAGACCAGCGGTCTTTGGTTCTTCTATCAAACCACAGAAACGGCGAGCCGACAAGCTGGAATGCTCACTTTCATCGTTTAAGCGCGGTTAATCACTTAAATGTGGCGGAGTTACGATGCTGGCGTCTGTAGATGAGGCTCACTGCCAGTCCGAAGAAACCTAAAAATAGAACGGCTATCGAAAGCCGTTGAAGTACATTCGCTGAGTGCTGCCCGCGGAAAGTACAGCAAGCGGCAAACAATCCTTCTCGCCTGATTCGCTTCGCTCATGAGGTGATTCATGCCAGACCCACCAGTTCGCCGCTTACTATACTTGCCTTCGAACGTACGCACATCCCCAAAACCTCAGACTGTTTCAGTAATAAAAATCCGGCGCCCTCCCCTACAGGAAAGACACCGGATTTTTATAAAAGCTCTAATCTACAAAGCTAGATTATGCTGCAACCTCTGAGGGGTCCACGGGAACGCCGGGGCCGAAGGTGGTAGCAACGGTAGCCTTTGAGATGTAGCGGCCCTTTGATGATGAGGGCTTGAGGCGGTTGATTTCCTCAAGTGCTGCTTCAAAGTTCTCAACAAGCTGTGCTTCTGAGAATGATGCCTTACCAATGATGAAGTGCAGGTTTGAGTTACGGTCAACGCGGAAGTCGATCTTACCGCCCTTGATGTCGTTAACTGCCTTGGTAACGTCCATGGTGACGGTACCGGTCTTGGGGTTCGGCATGAGGTTACGAGGACCAAGAACCTTACCCAAACGACCAACCTTACCCATCAGGTTGGGGGTTGCAACTGCTGCGTCGAAGTCAACCCAGCCGCCAGCAATCTTAGCGATCAGTTCGTCTGAACCAACGAAATCTGCGCCTGCTGCCTCTGCTTCAGCTGCCTTATCGCCTTCAGCAATAACTACGACGCGAGCGGTCTTACCGGTGCCGTTAGGCAGGTTTACAGTACCGCGAACCATCTGGTCAGCCTTACGGGGGTCAACTGAAAGACGAAGAGCCACCTCAACGGTTGCGTCGGTCTTAGTTGAAGAGGTTTCTTTCGCAAGAGCAATTGCTTCTGCGGGGGTGTAGAACTTACCCTCTTCAATTTTGGCTACAGCTGCCTTGTACGCCTTGCTGCGCTTTGCCATCTGCTTATCTCCTTATGCAGTTGTGGTCATTATGAGCCGCGCGGGCCCTGCCACATGCTCACACTCATGTAGGTGTAAGCGCTTAAAAATTTTCAAGTGTAGCTTGCGCTACGGGAGGCCTTACTTAACCTCGATACCCATTGAACGAGCGGTGCCTGCAATGATCTTTGCAGCTGCATCGATGTCGTTCGCGTTGAGGTCGGGCATCTTGGTTTCAGCGATTTCGCGAACCTGTGCCTCGGTGATTGAACCAACCTTGTTGGTGTGGGGCACACCTGAACCCTTAGCAACGCCAGCAGCCTTCTTGATGAGGCCTGACGCCGGAGGGGTCTTGGTGATGAAGGTGAATGAACGGTCTTCGTAAACGGTGATTTCAACCGGAACGATGTTGCCGCGCATGTGTTCAGTTGCAGCGTTGTAAGCCTTGGTGAACTCCATGATGTTCACGCCGTGCTGACCCAGTGCGGGACCAACGGGAGGAGCCGGGTTAGCAGCGCCTGCCTGAATCTGCAGCTTAATGAGGCCTGAGACCTTCTTCTTGGGAGCCAATGTAGCGTCCTTTTCTTAGCTGTGGAACCAACGCACAGGAGCGTGACGTTGGCGGTTGGCAACCGTGGCGCGGTTGCCCTGCATGAGTCCGCTAAGCGTGAGCGAACACATGCAACTAACTATCATAGTGGTTTTAAGGTTTTAAAACCAATGAAAGCTGAATTCCTCCGGTGTTCTTTTCTTCACACCAACTATCCGAGTAACCGCCCTTATCACTACAAAAGCCCCACTCCCTGAACAGGGAGTGGGGCTTTCGCATCAAAAGTTTTACATCTTGGTGACCTGGTTGAAGTTCAAGGTCACGGGGGTCTCGCGCTCGAAGACAGAAATAAGAACAACCATTGAGGATGATTCGGGCTTGATTTCTGAAATGGTCGCGGGCATACCCTCGAACGGGCCTTCCTTGACGGTGACAGCCTCGCCAACTTCCCAGCCGGTCTCGTACTGGGGTGCAGCCGCAGGTGCCTCGCCTGCGTCGGCCTGCTCGGTTTCGAAGACAGGAGCCAACATGTCAACAACCTCATCCAAGCGCAAGGGCACAGGGTTGTAAGCGTCCTGGCCCACGAAGCCGGTCACACCGGGAGTGTGGCGGACAACGCCCCAGGTCTCATCGGTCAGGTTCATGCGAACCAAAACATAACCGGGGATGCGCACACGACGAACGAGCTTCTTGGAAGTGTTCTTAACTTCCATGACCTCTTCCATCGGAACCTGAATCTCGAAGATGTCTTCTTCGGCGTTGAAGGTCTGAGCGCGGGTTTCAAGGTTAGTCTTCACGCGGTTCTCGTAGCCAGCGTAGGTGTGAATGACGAACCATTCACCTTCCTGGCGACGCAACTTGGACTTGAATTCTTCCATCGGATCCACTGCAGGCGCATCTTCAGTTTCTTCCGCTACCTGAGCAGCAGCTACCTCAACAGCCTCAGCGGGCTCTTCGGCGCCGGTTGACTCCGCGTCGATTTCTTCGGTGTGCTGAGAAGAAGTCTCTACAACTTCTTCGGTTTCGGGTGAAAGTTCCTGGTCGGACACTTTTGCCTGCTTTCCGTGATACTGAAAGAACCTCGCGTTACACACAAAATGTAACGAAGGTTCTTAGTTCGTTCAGTTAAGTCTAAATCTCTAAGCTCAAGTCTAAATTATTTTGGTAACTTAAGCACTCAACGCTAAGCGCCAGGCATATCTCCGTTACCGAAAATCCAGAATGCTGCCTGACCAAAGAGGTAGTCAAGACCAAAGATGAGGAGCATCATGAAAACCACAAATACCAGAACAACAGCTACATAGTTGGCCAGTTCTTTTTTAGTGGGAGTAGTAACTTTTTTGAGTTCTGCGATGATTTCGCGGAAGAACTGCAAAATGCGACCAAAGAATCCACGACGCTTGTCAGTTTCGGGTGTGCGTCCGGCAGAAGCAGCAACAGACTTAGCCATAGATGCGACGCCCCTTTCGTTGATTCATGAGCGGATATCGCGCCAGATGAACCGCTTGAAAAAATAATATAACTGAGGCTTGAAAGCAGGGCGGACAGGACTCGAACCTGCAACCTGCGGTTTTGGAGACCGCTGCTCTACCAATTGAGCCACCGCCCTTTGAAGTACTAATTACTTCTAGGGTTTATGTCTTGATACAAGACATAAAACAGTTGTCCGATTGCGAACAACAGGTACAACTCTAAGGGATAAAAAAATATTTTGCAATTCAGCTGGTCTCAGCGTTCTGCACCGTGCCCTATTGCACCCCTGCGGCCCGCCAAAACACAGTTGATTATGTCTCACTGCGGTATTTCACGGCGACAATACACGCTCCGCTCCGCGCGCATTATTATGCTTTTAACCACGGACATTACTGTTATCGCACCGCTAGAAACGTGCACCACGGAAAGAGAGCGTCCCATGTCATCACGAATTTCACGCCGGATTGCGGCGATTGCTCCGAGTGCGACCTTGGCTGTCGACTCCAAAGCTAAGGCTCTAAAAGCAGAAGGACGCCCGGTTATTGGCTTCGGCGCGGGTGAACCTGACTTTCCCACTCCCGACTACATTGTCGAAGCAGCAGCTAAAGCCGTTCGCGACCCCAAAAATCACCGCTACACAGCCGCCGCTGGTTTGCCCGAGCTCAAGAAGGCAATCGCTGAGAAGACCAAGCGTGATTCAGGCATCGACATTGATCCTGCTCAGGTGATTGTTACTAACGGCGGCAAGCAAGCAGGCTACGAAGCTTTTGGAACCGTCATTGATGAGGGCGACGATGTGTTGCTGCCCGCTCCTTACTGGACGACCTACCCCGAGGCAATCCGCCTAGCCGGTGGTAACCCCATTGAAGTTTTTGCCGGATCTGAGCTTGAGTACAAGGTCACCCCCGAGATGCTCGAGAAAGCCTACACCGAAAAGACGAAAGCACTCATTTTTGTTTCTCCGTCTAACCCCACCGGCGCTGTTTACACTCCCGAAGAAACCACAGCTATCGGTGAGTGGGCATTGGCTAAGGGCATCTTTGTTCTCACCGACGAAATCTACGAGCACCTCACCTACGACGGCGTTCCCTTCACTTCCATTGTTAAAGCCGTTCCCGAACTGGCTGAGAACACCGTCATCCTCAATGGCGTAGCAAAGACTTACGCTATGACAGGCTGGCGCGTGGGCTGGTTGATTGGCCCCACCGACGTTGTCAAAGCAGCAACCAACTTGCAGTCGCACCTGAGCTCCAACGTCAACAACGTAGCTCAGATTGCAGCGCTCACCGCACTTTCAGGTTCACTGGATGCCGTCAACAAGATGCACGAAGCATTTGATCGCCGCCGCAAGACCATCGTCGAAGCTCTCAACGCTATCGAGGGTGTCCACTGCCCCACTCCTAAGGGAGCCTTCTACGTGTATGCGGATGTGCGTGAGCTACTGGGTAAGGAAATCGCGGGCAAGACCCCGAAGACCTCAGCTGAGCTTGCCGAAATCATTTTGACCGAAGCAGAAGTTGCTGTGGTTCCGGGCGAAGCATTTGGTCCCTCAGGCTACCTGCGTCTTTCATACGCACTCGGCGATGACGACCTCGCAGAAGGCGTAGGACGCATCCAGAAGCTCTTGGCAACCGCCAAGTAAACTGTTTCTTTCCAAACAATAGCCTCTTGCCACTTTGTGCTGGCAAGAGGCTATTGTTGTCCCTTATCCATGGATAAGGTCTATGCGAAAAGCTCAGGCAGATTCTTGAGATCCGATAGAACAGTGCTGCGAGAGCTGAAGTCATCAGCTTCAAAAAGACCGGTGGTTACCGCAACAAAGTTGAACCCGGCATCCAATGCCGCTTGCTCGTCTGTCAGTGCGTCGCCAACATAGGTAACCTCGGTTTTTCCTAACGCCTTCAAAAGTTTGGACGCTCTGCCAAAGACGCGAGAATCAGGCTTATGGAAGTCAGTAAGATCAGCTCCCTGCACCAGCAAAAGGCGATCCATCGGGTATCCGTGGCGTGTCAACTCAGCGACCGCTCGTTCCGTCACTGTAGATGTAATGATTCCCACCGCAATACCGCGATCCAGCAGTTCGTTCACCGCGTCCAATGCACCGTCGATAGGCTTTTTAGGAAAACGCTCATTGCTAGCTTTATTGGCCTCAAGACGTTCCTCGGGTGTTCCCAGTCCGCCATAGAGCAGGGCGATCATTTCTTCGAACGGTTTACCCCAGTGCTCGGTGAGTTCTTCGTCCGTCAGGTCGATACCGAAAGAATCCTTAGCAACAAACCGATGGTGCTCCCACTTGACCTCACGCGTTAAAAACAGGGTATCGTCCAAGTCAAAAAGCACAGCACGACGCGAGTTAGCAGCACCGGTCACCACAGACTTTTTGGCGAGGTCAGCAAGAATCAACTGCCCGGCAGATGAAACCTGCTCTGCCTCTGCGGCGCCCACCCACCGCAGCTCTTCAATTTCTTCGGACGCCTGCGGAGACCCCTCAAGGACGGCCGCAAAAGCGTGAAGATTGACCTGTTTACCTTCGCGCTTACCGTGGGCTTGACCGGTAAACACGCCGAGCTCGACCGCGGATTCTTCAACTAGCTTCGTTGCCAGCTCCTCCTGAACCTCTCGCTCTAAAGCCTGCTCAGCGGTTTCGTCAGTCTCGATTTTACCGCCGGGCACGTAAAACGCGTCCTTACCATAGCTACGAGCCACCAAAAGCTTGCCGTCACGTACTGTCACCAATGCTGATTTTTGGATGGGGTCGTGAAGGTCATAGGTGGGACGGTCATTCAACATGATTTACCTGCTTTGCGTGACATGCTGAGAATGGTCAACATCATCTCAACTCGATATTAGGGCTCGCCTCATCGTAGCGACTGTCGCCATCGCATCCATACATTCTTGCCACAATGCTGAAGTATTACGCTAACCCCACTGATTCCCCGCGGTTTGTTTAGGTAAAAATACACCTAATGCAGAGGGAAAGTTCATACTCAACAACCACTCCCACAGCTACCCACATAACAACAGATTTACTACAATAGAAACCAACTGGCATTGGTGTTTACAGTCGTCGCACAAGATGAAAACTCGTGCAAAAAGATCACAAACACACATCACGGTGCCAACATCAACCATTTCCACCTGGAAAATTTTAGGAGATCCTCCCATGAAGATCGGTCTGCTCACCTCCGGCGGCGACTGCCCCGGCCTCAACGCTGTTATTCGCGGTGCTGTACTCAACGGCATCAAAACATACGACTACGAATTCGTAGGCTTCCGCGACGGCTGGCGCGGTGTTGTAGAGGGCGATTACATGGATCTCCCCCGTACCAAGGTTCGCGGTCTGGCACGCCAAGGTGGCACCATCCTCGGCACCTCACGCACTAACCCCTTCGATGGCAACGGTGGCCCCGAGAACATCGAAATCATGCTTGAAAAGAACGGCATCGATGCAATCGTAGCTATCGGTGGTGAAGGCACCCTCGCTGGTGCAAAGCGCCTGGCTGACGCGGGTCTTCCCGTTGTTGGTGTTCCCAAGACCATCGATAACGATCTTCAGGCAACCGACTACACCTTCGGTTTCGACACCGCTGTTTCCATCGCAACCGACGCAATGGACCGCATCCGCACCACCGGCGAATCACACCACCGTTGCATGGTCGCAGAGGTTATGGGCCGCCACGTAGGCTGGATTGCTCTGCACTCAGGTATGTCAGCAGGTGCTCACGCTGTGCTGATTCCCGAGCAGAAGGTCTCCATGGAACAGGTTTCACAGTGGGTCAAAGAAGTACACGACCGCGGCCGCTCACCGCTCGTTGTTGTTGCTGAGGGCTTCATTCCCGAAGGTTTCGAAGAAGTAATGCACGACAAGGGCGTAGAGAAGGACGGTCGTCCCCGCCTCGGTGGCATCGGCGAATACGTCACCCACGAAATCGAACGCATCACCGGCATCGAAACCCGTAACACCACCCTGGGTCACATCCAGCGCGGTGGCGCCCCCACCGGTTTTGACCGCGTGCTTGCAACCCGCCTGGGCATGGGCGTTGTCGACATGATCCATGACAAGGAATGGGGCAAGATGGTTGCTCTGCAGGGCACCGATATCAAGCGTGTTGACTTCTCAGAGGCACTCGACGGTCTTAAGACCGTTCCCCAGCACCGCTGGGAGGAGGCTAAGGTTCTCTTCGGCCGCTAAGCCAAGGCTCTTTTAGGAAGTTATAGAAAAGCGTCCCCCCCCCGGGGGGAGGGGGTCGCGCTTGC
>OBYT01000092.1_pt1 | contig 10880 bp, 7 predicted proteins | sample 1476811 | NCBI WGS metagenome assembly OBYT01 (sample SAMEA2580215, study PRJEB22360) | human gut metagenome | biome: human gut; feature: human-associated habitat; material: faeces | place: Denmark | collected 2008/2010
TGCTAACGTTGCAGCAGGTGCTTACGGTGCTATCGGCATTCCGTCCATCGTGGCTGTACAGCAGGGCGCCGTTGACAAGGCAGAATTTGCCATGATGATGGTGCTGAGTGTTCAGGTCATCTCAATCTTCATTCCTTTGCTCCTCGTTGCAATTCTTGACGGCGTACGCGGAATCAAGGAAACCTGGTGGATTGCACTGCTCATCGGTTTTGTAGTCTCTGCAGCTCAGGCTATCGTCCTTGTTGCTCTTGGCCCCGACCTGGTGGACATTATCCCGCCGCTTCTCGGCCTGGTTGTACTTGCACTCATCATGCGCAAATGGCAGCCCAAGCACATTTACCGCGAACCCAATGCGCCCACTCTCGCAGAACTTGAATCGCAGACTGTTCGCCACACCGGCTCACAGATTGCTAAGGCATGGAGCCCCTTCCTCATTCTCTCCGCCATGATTCTGCTGTGGAGCGTCCCCTTCGTCAAGGGCCTCTTCGCTGCTGCCGACCCCAAGACCGGTAAAGAAGCAGGTCTGCTTGGCTTTACCACCTTGAACTTCAAGATTCCCGGCTTGCACAACGTCATGGAGAAAGTTGCTCCCATTGCACCGCAGACCACCCCGATGCCCGCAACCTGGAGCTGGTCAATCATTGGCGCATCCGGTACCGCAATCTTGATTGCAGTTCTGATTACCATCGCCATCTCGAACATCTCATGGGGCGCTGCCTTTGAAGAATTCAAGGGTGCTATCAAACAGCTGTGGATGCCGATTCTTATGATCTGCTTGGTCATGGGCGTTGCTAACGTGATGAACTACGCGGGCATGTCGTCTTCACTCGGTCTAGCGCTTGCTGCGGCTGGTTCAGTCTTCCCCTTCTTCTCACCGATTATCGGTTGGATTGGCGTGTTCGTCACCGGCTCAGTGGTCAACAACAACACTCTCTTTGCCGGACTGCAGAGCGTTACCGCGCAGCAGATTGGCGCTAACCCCGCGCTGTTGGTTGCTTCCAACACCACCGGTGGCGTTATGGCGAAAATCGTCTCACCGCAGTCCATCGCTATTGCGGCTGCTGCAGTAGAAAAAGGCGGTCAGGAGTCGCAGATTACCTCTGCCGCTATCAAGTACTCCATTGCTTTGCTCGTCATCTCAATGGTGTGGATTTTCGTTCTCTCGCTCTTCGTCTAAAGAGCTGTGAGGCTAGATAGAAACAGCTTCTGAGAGATGGTTGCTCTGATGCGAGTAACTGACTCATCGGGTAGGTACTTTTCTCAAGTGCCTACCCGATTTTTGTGTGCAGTAGCTACGACGCTGTCGGTGAACCGAATGCTACTGCTCAGTTGCTCTGCACGGTTGAATGACAGAATGAATGAGAACGATTTTCAACGATAGGGAACGAAAATATCAATGCACGATGTAGACCCCACGATGGATCCCACCGAATTCTGGGAAGGACGCTACGGTACCGGCGATAACATCTGGTCAGGCAAAGCGAACGCTGTACTTGAAAAAGTGGCATCGGAACTAACCCCCGGTACCGCGCTTGATCTGGGCGCTGGCGAAGGCGGAGATGTTCTCTGGCTGGCATCTTTAGGCTGGGATGCAACCGGTCTTGAACTTTCCCGCACCGCAGTGGCGCGTGCTGAGTTGGCGGCAGAAAAGACAGGCCTTGCGGATCGTGCACACTTTTGCGCCCAAGACCTGCACCAGTGGCAGCCGGAACAACAGTATGACTTGGTGACCGCGTCCTTTTTCCAATCGCCGGTAGCTTTGGAACGGCACGAGATTCTTAAGCGCGCAACGCAGGCGGTAGCGCCCGGTGGCACCATGTTGATTACCTCGCATGCCGCGCCGCCGTCAGGGAAAGAACCAAATTTTGACCGCTCGATGTTCCCTCAGCCTGACACTGACTTAGCCGCCCTAGATCTCGATCCGGAACAGTGGGACGTTGTCACCGCAGAGATCTGGACACGTGAAGGTACACATCACGGGCACGACGAAATCATGACTTTCGAGGATACCGTTGTCATTGTGCGTCCTAAGTAGCCCTTGAATGAGGTGCTTAGGCGGATGCCTCGTCCCACAAATCCTGGGCAAGACGCGCAACGTGAATAGTCAGGTAGGTGTGTTCGTCTTCCGAAAGATCAACATTCAGGTGTAGCTCCAAGAGCATCTTGACGCGGTTAGCGCACTCGTAGGCCTTTGGGTAGCAAGTGCGCACGACCTCACGGATAGCAGGAGCAGCTAGATCACCGCCAGCGACGGTCTTACCCTGCTCAGCGCGCACAAAAAGGTAGCGAAGATGCGTGACAAAACGAGCCACCGACATATGCGTTTGATCCAGCGGGTGACCGTAAGCAAAAGCAATCACGTTGAAGATTTGCGCAAATACCTCAGTCATGCGGTAAATCTTGCTCAAATCCTCGTTTGAGAACTGCGTGTTTACCAGGTGAAGCGCGAATGGCGTGGCCTCTTCTTCTGGAAGGACCACGTCAAAGCGCTCTTTCACTAGTTGTAGGGCGTACCTGCCGAACGAAAACTCACGCGGGTACAGTTGCGTCACTTCAATGCTCAGCGGGTAATCCAACAGAATACCGTCCCGCGCTCGCGACAGCGCGTAGTTGAGGTGATCGGCAAGAGGCAACACCGTCGAGTGGGCAACCTTAAGACCAAGCTGTTCTTTGGCATAGATTTCTAGCTCTGTTGCCACCTGCAGAACCTCGGACGGGATTTCAGACAGCAGGGCGCTCGCATGATCATCATCAGCTGACTGCGGCGTGAAGGTTTGCTCAATCTTTGCGGGGTCAATCTCTTGCCCCTTCTTAGCGCCAAAGGCTAACCCGCGTCCTAAAACCACAGCCTGCTCGCCAGAATCTGACTGCGCAAGAACAACGTTGTTGTTGTAGATATGCACGATGCGCATAGGACTCCTAGAGGTTGAAAAACTGTGGCGTAGAAAACGAAAACCGTCTTAAGTCTAAATGAAATGTAACCGTAGATTCTTCCTCAAAGAGCGAGGTGGGCGTCCTCAAATATGCATGGTATTCATCGGACAGCCAGCTGACTTGAGACTTTGTAGATTACCTACGGTTTCGATGTTCAACATCAAAGTGGAACAAAATTTCTTATCGACACACTGTTGTCATATTGCTTAGTAACACCTACCAGTCAGTAGTTTTTAAGTATGGCTACTTCATTTTCAAAAATTCCAACCACAGAAAATTTTCAACGCTTTATCACTAAGGGCTACCTCTTTGCTGCTGAGATGCGCCGCAAGGCTGGCGTAGCCCCGGCATCGCACCAGCCCTTCACCTTCCCGTTGCTGGGTAAGCCTGCAACCATTATTCGCGGTGAAGAAGCAGTTGATTTCTTCTACGATGAGTCAAAGATTGCACGCGGGGGAGCGATGCCCGGCCCGATTAGCGACGCCCTGTTTGGTAAAGGCGCGGTGCATACCCTCGATGGTGAGGCGCACAAGGTTCGCAAAACCCAGCTTGCCGCTATGGCGTACGATGATGACCGCGTAGAGAACTTCAAAGTTCTGGTTGAAGAAGAAATTCAGCGTGTGATTGACGGTTGGGCGCAGAAACCCGGCAACGTCTACGACGATGTTGCTATCGCTTACGGTCGCGCGGCTTTCCGCTGGGCTGGCATCCCAATGAACGATAAAGAACTGCAAAAGCGCGCTGAACAGTACAGCCACCTGCTCGATAACTTCGGTTCGCCCTTGCACAATGCGCTGGCGCAGGTTGATCGCATCAAGCTCGATAAGTGGGCAGAGAAGCTGATTACCGATGTTCGCTCGGGTGCTTTGACCGTTGATCAGGATTCGGTGCTGGCGCACATTGCACGGTTGGTCGATGAAAACGGTGAGCTTGTACCCGCTAAAACTGCTGGCATTGAGTTGCAGAACTTGACGCGTCCTACCGTTGCTGTCTCTCGTTTTGCTGCTTTTGCGGCGGTTGCGTTGGTGCAGAACCCCGATGAGGCGTTCAAGGTTCGCGAGGCTGTTGTTGCCAACGGCGGACGCCTGATTAACGTTGCCGAGGCTGTGGCTTTCGCGCAGGAAGTTCGCCGTGCATACCCCTTCGTGCCTATGCTGCCCGGTTTTGCAATCGAGGATGCAGAGATTTCGGGTTGCCCCATCCACAAGGGCCAGCGCGTTCTCATGGACATTGTGGGCACGCACAACTAACCGTCAGTGTGGGAGAAGCCTGCGGAATTCAAGCCCGAGCGTTGGATGGGCGTTGAGGACTACGAGGCTGTCAAGGGCTTCTTGCCTCAGGGTGGTGCCGACGTTTTGACCGGTCACCGTTGCCCCGGCGAGAAGATTGCAATCGCGGCACTGTCAGCAACCGTTGCTGCTTTGAGCGACGAAAAGGTTGAAATCTCAGACGACCCCGCCGACACTACCTTCTCGTGGACTAGCGTGCTGACCCGCCCGTCAACCGGCGTGCGAGTGAGCGTTAAGGCCTAGTTTTTAGCGACGTAAGGACGCGCCGCCCACCGTCAATGGTGGGCAGCGCGTTTTTCGTCAGTTTAGTCTCACCTAGCCCCTTCGCTGGAACTTCGTGATCGCGTCCGTCAGCCACTTGGGGCTGTTCGCATCCATAACCTTCAGCGGATTGATGCGCGGGGAAACCTTGACCACCGGTTTGTGATGCGAGAACGTGTCGAACGAGAATTTGCCGTGGTAGCGCCCCATACCTGAGGCACCCACACCACCGAAGGGGAGTGCGCCCAAGCCTGCCTGAATCAAAGCAGCATTATGTGCCACTGCTCCAGACGACGTTTTCTGCTCAAACAATCGCTGTGTCTCCCGGGAAGCACCAAAAGTGTAGAGCGCCAGCGGTTTATCCCACGCGTTGATAATCTCAATAGCGCGCTCAGGCGTCTCAACAGGCACAATCGGCAGAACAGGTCCGAAGATTTCCTCGCTCATCAACGGCTGATTCGAGCCCTCACCAAGAACCTGATTCCACTCATCCAGTACCACAACAGTCGGCTGAATATAACGGTCACTCTTATCGCAAGACACTTCATATTCAAGCGGGGCACTGCCCAACAACTCCACCAAGCGGTCAAAACGTTTCTCTGAAACAATGCGACCAAAATTCTTGGCAGTCTGCGGGTCATCACCAAAGCTTTGGCGGATCGCTTTTTCCATCGCATCTTTCAATGGGACAACATTTGCCGCGGGAGTCATCACATAATCCGGTGCCACACAGGTTTGGCCAGCGTTCAAAAACTTAGCCCACGCAATGCGCTGTGCAACATCCTCCAAATCAGCCTGCGCATCCACCCACGTAGGTGACTTACCGCCAAGCTCCAACAGAACCGGGGTTAGATGCTTGGCAGCTGCCTCAAGAATAATTTTGCCGGTCTTGCCTGACCCCGTAAAAACGATGAAATCAAAACGATGCGTCAGAAGCTCAGTCGCCACCTCAACGGGGCCGGTAGCAATAGTGACCGCGCCATCGGGAAAATACCGAGGAATCAGCTCACCCAGTAGTGCCGCCACCTGCGCTGTCTCAGGTGCCGGTTTGAGCACTGCTGTATTACCTGCTGCCAGTACGCCAATCAGCGGATTAAGCAACAGCTGAACAGGATAGTTCCACGGAGCCATAATCAGCACTGTACCCAGCGGCTCAGGCTGCAACTGCGCACCCATAGCGGGCATACCGGTGCGCACTCGCGAAGTCTTCATCCACTTGCTCAGCGAGCGCAACGCCGCGTTGATTTCTGAGATGAGCACGTTGAGTTCTGAGAAGTCTGCCTCGAATTGGTTTTTGTGGAGGGTGGCGTGTAGAGCCTCATGTAGAGCGTTCTCGTTCTCTGTCACAAGACGTCGCAGCGCGAGCAAATGGGTGCGGCGCTGTTCTTGGCTCGAGTTGACGCCGGTGTTAAAGGCAGACCGGGCTGTATTGACGATGCTGGCAATAGCGGCTTTATCAGCGGTACTCATTTAGAATTCCTTTGCGCGCTGGTTTTTATTTAATCATGGCATGAAATCAGGGACTGGTACCGCTCGTTGAGCTTCACTGCGGCGCTCAATGGTGGTTCCAGTCCCTGAAAAAGAGTCGCATCGTTGTTGCCAGCGGTGCGGTGATAGCCAGGACGCGCCCCACTGCGTTTGCTGTGCGGCGCGTCCTTAGGTATTAGCGTTCGATGATAACGGCGAGGTCGCCAACGTTCAGTTTTTCGTCAACGCGGGGTTCGACAACGGAGAAGTTGCCGGTGTTGGTGACGATGGTGAGAACGGAGGTGTCGTAGCCTTCGGCTGCTACAGCTGGGAAATCAACGTCGACCAGTGGCTGGCCGGCGCGTACGGTGTCGCCCTTGCCAACGCGGCGGGTAAAGTGCTTGCCTTCTAGCTGCACGGTGTCGATGCCGACGTGAACGAGCAGTTCAACACCGGTTTCTGAGCGGATGCCGTAGGCGTGGCCGGAATCCAGCGCGGGGACAATCTTGCCTGAGATGGGGGCGACCACCTGGTTTGAAGTCGGCACAATCACGATACCCTTGCCCATTGCGCCGGATGCGAAGACGGGGTCATTGACGTCCTTCATGGCGATGGCGGTACCTGAGACGGGCGCGACGAGGTCGGTGGTGTTCTCTTCAGTAATTGCGGTGGGAACGACGGTTCCGGCGGGTACAACTACGGCGTCGGCGGGAACTACCTTGGAATTGGCGGGAACAGTCTGGGCGGGAATACCTGAGTCTTCGCCGTTGTCGAGCTTTTCAACAAAGGCGTTCTCGGTTTCGGTTTCTACCTTGGGCACACCGAACAGGAAAGTCATGACGAATGCAAAGATCATTGCCACTGCTACGCCGAGGAAGACCATGAACATTGCGGGGGTACCGATAAATACGGGCAGAGTCAGACCTGAAGGTATGACGAATGCGCTGGTCTGCGCGCCGCCTGCTGCTGCCAGTGCGCCACCGATTGCACCGCCCACACAGCCAAAGATAAAGGGCTTCTTCAGGGGCAGGTTAACGCCGTAGATTGCGGGTTCGGTGATACCTGCAAGAATGCCGGAGAGCGATGCGGGGCCTGCAACCTGCTTGAGTTTCTTGTCGCTGGTCTTGAGCATAACTGCCAGTGCAGCTGCACCCTGAGCAAGCACAGAAGCGAAGATGGTTGCTGCCATAACGTCGTGACCGAGCGTGGTGAGGTTATTGAGCATGACAGGAACCAGGCCCCAGTGCAGACCGAAGATGGTTAGTACCTGCCAGAAGCCAGCGAGAATACCGCCTGCTAGCCACGGTGCGAAGTTCCAGACTGAGGTAATGCCGGATGCGATTAGGCTAGATGCAAAGGTGGTAATGGGGCCGACGACCATCAGGGTTGCCAGGCCGACAATGGGCAGAACCAGCATGGGAACGGTGAAGTTTCGGATAGCTGAGGGGAGTGCACGCTGTAGCCAGCGTTCAAGAATACTCTGTACCCAAACAGCCAGGATGATTGGGATAACTGATGAAACGTATGAAACCATCACTACCGGAATGCCGAAGAAGTGAACCGGCTCGCCAGCGGTGTGCAGACCAATAATGGTGGGGTAGAGCAGAATGCCTGCCAGCGCCAAAGAGGTGAACTGGTTAGCCTTGAAACGCTTTGCCGAGGTGATTGCGATGGCAAAGGGCAAGAAGTTGATAATGGAGTCACCAATGGCGTTCAGGATGATGTATTCCTGACTTTCGGCGTTGAAACCAAAAGTAACTGCCAGCGCAGTGAAAGCTTTGATTAGACCGGCACCAGCAAGCGTCCACAAAATGGGCAAGAAGATTGAAGAAATCAGTTCAATAAAGCGGTTGAGCAGATTACCCTTTGAACCTTCGGCTGAGTCGTCTGCAGCGTCGCTTCCTAAACGCGAGTTGTTGACGATGCCAGCGTAGGCGCGCGGTACGTCGTTACCAATAACCACTTGGTACTGACCGCCAGATTTCATGACGGTAACGACGCCTTCGGTCGCCTTGATAGCGGCATCGTTCGCCTTGGACTCATCCTTGAGCTTGAAACGCAGACGCGTTGCGCAGTGAACGAGTGAGTTCACGTTTTCTTCGCCACCGACCAGGCGTAGCACCTCTTGGCCGGTTGCTTCGTAGTCAACTTTAGTTGCCACGGGATCTCCCTTGTATCTGACCGACAAGCCCGAGGTTGCGCACGCCAAACACCACCCACAGGCGGTGCAGAACGAGCAACTCCAAGTCTTTTTCGTAACCTGCGTGCCGGTGCAACGTGCACGCAGGGGCATCAGGTAACAAAAAAGACCCAAGTGCTGTACGCAAATATGCGAGAGCACTTAGGTCTTGCCTCCAGTACAGTTTTCGTCAAAACTCCGCAGAATCTTGTGAGATCACTGCCTAAGTAACAACCCTAGGATTGCCGGTTTTTAACCGTATGGCGTCTATATAATCACACTATGTGACGCCCGTCTACTGTATGGCGCAAAATTTCAGGTTATGGCACACAAGAGAGGTCTCAAAGCGCTCTCAAAATTTCGACCGGACGCTTTGGTACCCACCTGTGAGAAAAGGGTGAGACTATGCCCCGAATGTGCCTTCGAGCCTGCTGGAGCTACCGGGGTGAAGTAGCACAGCCGCGCTAATTAGGGTGGTACCCGACCACGTTTTGCGTGACAGTCGCAAGCAGGGATCAGCCGGGCTAATACCCAAAAGTTCGGCCTGCTCTGAGGTGGGTAGAACCGCCTCTACAACATGCTCACCGCGCGTGAGCGGTGCCTTGTCAGTCAGATACGTATTCGGGGTGGTTTGCGTGAAATCTTGCTCGATGTACTGGGGGATAGCCTCGCGGTTGACGTAGCGATCCTCTAGCTGAATGGGGCGTCCATTGTCATAGTGCACCAGCACAGAGTGAAAGGCGCTTTCACCGAATTCAATATCAAAGTGCTGCACGCTATCCTTGCGGTACTCCACGCCCATGAGCACAATATCGGTACTGTGCTGGTGGCCTCGTTCAGTGACTTCATCGGCAATATTGCGTACCTCAAAGAGCGATGAGGTTGACTTGGTGTCTGAAACAAAAGTGCCGATGCCCTGGATGCGGGTGAGTAGCCCTTCGCCGGTAAGTTCGCGAATGGCGCGGTTGACTGTCATGCGCGAGATGCCAAGAGCCGCCACCAACTCATTTTCGCTGGGGATAATTTCGCCGGCGCTCCAGCGTCCTGACCGTACTTGTGAGGCAATGATGTCTTTGAGCAGTTTGTAGGCGGGCAGCTTGAGAGTCGCGTGCGATGTAAACATCTCCGCAAGTTCTTGGTCTTTAGTCACGCGCTTCTCCATTGACAATAGGTTGTATATACAAGACAATAAATCGTGTAAGCTGTGCCACGTACCTAGAAATTCTACCTGCAAGGTACGCCACAACTAAACAAACTCGTCAATAAGTCACTTCATGAATCACCGTCGATTCAAGAACACAAGGAGTCTCACCTATGACTGCTCACGAACCCCGCGAAGTACACGCGCCCACCGGCACCGACCTCAACACTCTTGGTTGGCAGCAAGAAGGCGCACTGCGCATGCTCATGAACAACCTCGATCCGGCAAACGCTGAACACCCCGACAACCTCGTGGTTTACGGTGGCACCGGCAAAGCAGCTCGTAGCTGGGAAGCCTTCGACGCGATTACCAACACCCTCAAGACCCTGAAGAATGATGAAACCCTGCTCGTTCAGTCAGGTAAGCCCGTTGGTGTTTTCCGCACCCACGAATGGTCACCTCGCGTTCTGATTGCTAACTCAAACCTGGTCGGCGACTGGGCTAACTGGGAGCACTTCCGCAAGCTCGAAGCTGAAGGCCTGATGATGTACGGTCAGATGACCGCAGGCTCATGGATCTACATCGGCACCCAGGGCATCCTGCAGGGCACCTATGAAACCTTCGGCGCTGTTGCTCGCAAGCGCTTTGACGGAACCCTCGCAGGCACCATCACCCTCACCGCTGGTCTCGGCGGTATGGGCGGCGCACAGCCTTTGGCAGTTACCATGAACGACGGTGTTGTCATCGCCGTGGATGTTGACGAATCTCGCGTCGACCGCCGCATCGAGCACCGCTACCTCGACGTCAAGGCAGACAACCTCGACCACGCCCTTGAGCTGGCAATTGAGGCTCGCGACGCTAAGAAGTCGCTGTCCATCGGCGTCGTTGGTAACGCAGCAGAGATCTTCCCCGAGCTTCTTGCCAAGGACGCTCCCATCGACATCGTCACCGACCAGACCAGCGCGCACGACCCGCTGTCATACCTGCCCACCGACGTCACCTTCGATGAATGGAAGGCAGAAGCAGCTCGCGACCCCGAACTGTTCACCAAGCGCTCACGTGAGGCAATGGCGGCACACGTAGAAGCAATGGTCGGTTTTATGGATAAGGGCGCTGAAGTCTTTGACTACGGCAACTCAATCCGCGATGAAGCACGCAAGGCAGGCTACCAGCGCGCCTTCGAATTCCCCGGATTCGTACCCGCCTACATCCGCCCCATGTTCGAAGAAGGCCTTGGACCCTTCCGCTGGGCAGCTCTCTCAGGCGACCCCAAGGACATCGAAGCAACCGACCGTGCAATCCTCGAACTCTTCCCCGACGAGCACCTTGCACGCTGGATCAGAATGGCAGGCGAAAAAGTTGAATACCAGGGCTTGCCCGCACGCATCTGCTGGCTGGGCTACGGCGAGCGCCACAAGGCTGGTCTGAAGTTCAACGAAATGGTTGCAAACGGCGAAATCTCAGCCCCCATCGCAATCGGCCGTGACCACCTTGACTCAGGTTCTGTGGCATCACCCTACCGCGAGACCGAGGCGATGAAGGACGGCACCGACGCTGTTGCTGACTGGCCGCTACTCAACGACCTGGTTAACACCGCATAAAAGATGAG
>OBYT01000093.1_pt1 | contig 10808 bp, 13 predicted proteins | sample 1476811 | NCBI WGS metagenome assembly OBYT01 (sample SAMEA2580215, study PRJEB22360) | human gut metagenome | biome: human gut; feature: human-associated habitat; material: faeces | place: Denmark | collected 2008/2010
CGATGCCGAGTTTGTCGACGGCGCATCCGGCGATGGGGTCGGGTTCTGAGGTGACTGCCGCCATGACTTCGCCGGAGCGCAGCAGTGCCGATGAGTGGTATTCGCCTTCGCGTCTTAGGTCGCAGTAGATGTGGTCTTCGCGGGCGAGCACGCGCACCGCATCCAAAAGCCAGGTGGAAAGCGAGTCGCTGTTGACGGCGATTGATACCGTTTGAGCAGATTCGTCGCCGTCCAATTCGCGAGACAGCTCGGTGTGCAAATACTCACTTTGGCGGGCGACGCGCAACACGACTTCACCGGAGCCTGTTGGCGCAACGGGGTTGGTGCGTTTGATGAGTACGCGTCCCGCAGATTGCTCCATTGCCTTGATTCGCTGGGAAACAGCGGAGGCGCTGATCATGAGAACGTCGGCTGCGGCGTCGAAGGTGCCGTACTCGACAACGGTGGCGAAGGTCTTGAGCTGGTCTGCGGTAAAACGAGTCATAAGAGTATCTTACGCACCCAAAGAATCATTAGATTGTCTTAGTGCTTAAAAACTCCTAGTCTCGAATACCGTGACTACCGCAGATTTCTTTTCGCATTACCTCGTTGGACTAACCACGCTACTCTCGCTGATCGTGGCGATTGGCGCGCAGAACGCCTATGTTCTCAAGCAGGGCATTTTGGGCAAGTTCATTGTGCCCATCATTATTTTTTGCACCCTGTCAGACATGCTTCTCATCAGCTTGGGTATTTTCGGCTTTGGTTTTATTTTGCAAAGTGCGCCTTGGTTGCTTGAGGTGTTGCGCTGGGGTGGCGGGCTGTTCTTGCTCTGGTACGGCTTCTCGGCGGCGCGTCGCAGCTTGCACCCCGGTTCTTTGAAGGTGGATGCGTCCACCGAAGGACCGCAGACCCTCGGTAAGACAATCGCTATTGCGGCGGCGATGACCTACCTGAACCCACACACTTATATCGACACCGTGGTTCTGCTGGGGTCACTGGCTAACCAGCACGGCGAAGAAGGACGCTGGGCATACTACGCGGGCGCTATCACCGGTAGCTTCCTCTGGTTTACCGGGTTGGGCTTGGGTGCGCGCTTCTTACGTCCGTTGTTTGCGTCCGAAAAGTCCTGGCGAATTCTGGACGGCGTCATCGCGCTCATCATGTTCTACCTGGCGTTCAAGATTATGTTCGGAATGTAAAGCGCATAAACCGCATGTGCCCGCCTTCTTACTTGAGAAGGCGGGCACCTTTTTACCTGTTGCAACGGGGAGCACAGCCCCTACCCCGGCGTGAACTCGTGCGTGAAGCTAGTTGCGTTAAAGCGGTATTTTTCGAGCACTTCGGGGCCGCAGCTGTTGGAGCCAATACCGTTGTGCGCGTAGTCAATCACGAGCACGGTGGAACCGGATTCTTCGAGCTCGTAGTTATGCGCGGCGCGGGTCAGCTCTTCGGTGGTGTAGCGCGAGGCATTGAACGAGAAAGCGCGGCCTACGGCATATACGTTCAGTCCCGCATCGGCACCGGAGACCTGCACCATCTCACAGTCACCGCGAGCGCCGTTTTCCTGCGGAGTCACGTAGTCCTCGTGCAACTCCTCAACGGACGCACTGAAGGTTCCATGGAAGCTTGCGCGCTTTTTATCGGCGTAGTTCTCGTACGGCCCTAAGCCGCGATAGGTCACCTGGCCCAGCGCCGCATCCACGAAGAACCGCACACCAAAGCGCGGAAGGTCAGGGAACTCGGGCGCTTTCTGCGCCTCTAAACGGCAGGAAATCGCGCCGGACGCGTCCACCCGCCAGGTCGCATCAATCAGCAGGATGCGCTGAACAGTGGGTGCCACCATGCCGATACGCCCTGAAATCTCCACCCCGGCATCCGTCTGGTCAACCTCGCCACGTGCGGCCACTTCGCCGTGATGCGTCAGCTCGTAGCGGGCGCGCACCAACTCGCCGGCGTCCAAAAAATCTAGGTAGTTGCGCAGGGTTACCTGGCCGGAGTCGGCATCGAAGTTCTCCACTCGCAAGGGACGGTGTACGTTCTGATACGGAAGATACCGCTGGTGCGGAACTTATCTTGATCCTCAAGGTAGGTACCGTCGCACCATTTGAGTACCAGCACCGCCAGCTTATTCGTACCCGGCACTAGTTGATCGGTTACATCAAACTCAGCAGTGGCATGTGAAACCTGGCTGTAGCCCACGTACTCGCCGTTGACCCACACGTAGAAACAGGAGTCCACGCCCTCAAAGTTCAGGTGTGCTGGCGGCGCAGCGTCCTCAGGTGAATATTCGAACTCGGTAATATAAGCACCTGCCGGGTTTTCATGCGGGACAAAAGGCGGATCCAGCGGAATCGGGTACCGAATATTGGTGTACTGATGCCCGTCAAAGCCGTGGTTCTGCCAGACGCCGGGCACGGGAATCTCACCAAAAGCATCCGCAACAAAATCGCGCGCAAAGAACTCGTCCTGCACGTCGTAGATGCTGTCAAAGTATTTGAACTTCCACGTGCCACTCAGCAACTGAAAGCGGTCCGAGACTTCCCTGTCATGCACCAGCGCCTCCTGCGGGGAGGACGCGGGCACATAGTAAGAGCGCGCGGGCAGAGTGTTTTCGTGCAGGACATCGAGGTTCTGGTAGTGCTGAGGAATAATCACGGACGTTCTCTTTTCTACAACGTTGTCGGGGGCGAGATATTAGCGTGATTCGATGCTGTAAACACGCCAGCTGACGGTTTTAGTGTCTCCCGGTGCGAGCACGGTGAGGTTGGTACCGCTGATGAAAGCATTCGCCGGGGCCGTCATGGGTTCCACCGCGAGTGCCCGGCGCGAGGCTCCATCGGAGTACATCTGCACCCATCTAATATCGCGGTCAAAGGAGATGCCTGCACCCTTACCGCTGTCGGAAAGCACGCGCACGCAGGCGCTACCGGTTTCATCAAATTCAATGCCGCCAAAGGCGTGGTCGAGTTCTAAATCTTTGAGCGGGATTTCCTCGCGAACATCCAGCCGCAACTCTTCCACTGGTTTTTCAGCAATCGGCAGCATACGGTCGTTGACTTCGAGGAAAGTGCGCACGGGGGCGCACAGCGTCCATTCATCCACTGAACCTTCAGCGGTATTTCCGTCAGCCACTAGATACGGATGCGACCCCAGCGCATAGGGCGCGTTTTCCGCACCGCGGTTGGTGGCGCTCACGCTCACACTCAGACCGTTTTTATCGACGCTGTAGATTGCCTCAAAGCTCAGTCGGAAAGGGTAGCCCGGCGTCGGTAGAAGATCTAAGGACGCGCGCACACTAGAGGGCTGGTCCCCCTCAGCATTCAGCGCCCACCGTTGCCAATCAACCAGGCCGTGGTTAGCGTTGTTGCGGTCAATTTCGTTGACCGGTACCTGATAAGTCTCGCCCTCAAAGGTGTAGGAGCCATCTTCAAGGCGGTTGGGCCACGGCGCGAGTAGGGCACCGCGTGATCCCTCACGAATCTGAGACTCGGATACCGAGAGAATAAGGTCGCGTCCGTCAGGTGCAGTGAGCGATGAAAGGTTGGCGCCCACCTCATAGATAGTGGCGGTATATCCACCTCCGGTAATACGAACGCTACGCCCTTGCGGACTCAACCCATCTACCACGACTAAACCTTTCATTGACTAGTACATATGCGCACTGCGTTCTGCATCGAACGTAGAGAATATAGGATGCGACGACACTCACGAGGACGCCAGCAACGGCGCGCCGCCCCCGGCGTCCTCATGTTTTAGAGAGCGCCTTCGCCTTCTGCTCGTTTTTCGTCGATGTTCTCGACGCTCGTCAAGATATCTTCAGCAGAAACAGGAGCAAATTTCGCCCAGACGAAGAAGAGAGCAGATGCAATCAGCATAGAGATGCCGGTCCACAGGTTGATGGCGATTCCGCCGGTTAGTGCGCGGTCAGCGGCGGGATCCAGCAAGCCGGTGGCTGTCACCAGAATGCCGTAGACCAGAAAGAGCGCGCCGATGATATTGCGAATATCAGTGCGGCGGGTGGAGCGCACCAGGCGGGCTTTTTCCTGCTCCGTCAATGGCGCGTACGATGTGTGAACAGCGTTGTCATTTTTCATGATATTTTCCTTGTTCTTGCGCTTAGACGATGGGCAGGTAGAAGCCGACGCACAGAGCCAGGGCTACGGTGCCCAGTAGTGCAGGTGAACGGTACCAAGCGGTATCACCGGCTACATGGTCTGACTTCACATCAATGGTTCCGACGCCGTAGACCAGACCCTGTAACTCCTCATCGCTCTTGGGCTTTGTAAACAGCGAAACAGCTACCGAAACCACCATGACAGTTACAAACGAGATGATCGCACCGTAGAGGGTTTCAGCGGTACCCGTTGCGAACAGTGATGGATTCTTGAGGTAGGCGATCCACACGATAGTCGGAGCGATAATGCCGGCAATATAGCCCCAGAGACCCGCAGCGGGCGTCATGCGCTTCCACAGCAGACCCAGAATAAATACACCAAATAGCGGTGCGTTAAAGAATGAGAAGAGCGTCTGAATGTAGGTCATGATATTGCCGAATTGCGACGCCAGGTAGGCGGTAAAAATACCGATAACAACGCCGGTAATTGAGACGACGCGTCCTGCCTTCAGGTAGTAGTCATCGGGCATGTTGGGCTTGATGTATTCCTGCCAGATGTCGTAGGTGAAGACGGTGTTGAACGATGACACGTTCGCCGCCATACCCGCCATGAAGGACGCCATCAGACCGGTCACGGCAACACCGAGGACGCCCGAGGGCAGGTACATCTGAATGAGCTTAGGAATCGCATCGTTGTAGGTCAGGGTGCCGTCTGCAAACTGGTTGCCGATGGTTGCTGCAGCAATCATGCCGGGAATAACGATGACGAAGGGAATGAGAAGCTTGGGGAATGCGCCGATGAGCGGGGTGCGGCGGGCAGCTGACATGTTCTTTGCCGAGAATGCGCGCTGCACTTCGGTGAAGTTGGTGGTCCAGTAACCGAAGGAAAGCACAAAGCCCAGTCCGAGGACGATGGCTAGCCAGTTAGCACCGATGGGGTTGGTGACGTCGCCGATGCTGGTGCCCTGCCATGCTGAGAGGTGCAGACGTGAAACGCCGTCGGTTTCCATGAGTGCCGTCTTGAGACCGTTCCAGCCGCCAACGCGGTGCAAACCAACGACAGTGAGCGGCACCAGACCAGCAACGATGACGAAGAACTGCATGACTTCGTTGTAGATTGCTGAGGAAAGACCGCCCAGGGTGATGTAAACAAGAACGAACACTGCCGAGACAATAATTGCTGTCCACTGGCTCCAGCCGAGCATTGCTTCAACAACGATTGCCATGGCGTAGAGGTTAATGCCCGCAATCAAAACATTAGACACCGAGAACGCAATGGAGTTCACCAGGTGCGCTGCCTTGCCAAAACGACGCAGCATAAATTCGGGGACGCTGCGCACTTTTGAGCCGTAGTAGAAAGGCATCATGACGAGGCCGAGAAAGACCATCGCGGGCACAGCACCAATAAAGTAGTAGTGCATGGTGGCCATACCAATTTCTGCACCGTTCGCTGCCATACCAAGTATTTCAATAGCACCCAGGTTTGCAGACACAAACGCTAGACCGGTAATCCACGCCGGCATTGAGCGGCCAGAGAGAAAGAAGTCCATGGAGGTTCTAATGCTGCGGCGCGCAATAACGCCGATGGCTAGAACGGTTACAAAATAGATGATCAGCATCAGGTAGTCGACGAACTTTAGGTCGAGCCGAACACCTTCTGAAGCGGCTTCAAGCACCATCGCTTGCTCCTCTAGTGCGGATGCGCGCAGGCAACCCGCGCGCATGTTTATTTGAGTTTATTTGAGTTTGTTTAAGTTTATTTAAGTTTCACTTATTGAGGGTTGAAAAACAAGCTTAAGCACTACCCCACCTACATCAGCTTCCGAAAAAATTTATTGTCCCACTCATCGACGCGCGTCCCCCCCCCAAGAACACCACCGAATATATGCCGTCCCAGAAATGTGGTGCTAGTTTCGCGCGGTTTTGCCCTATTTTTGGTGTACTTACCCCTTATAACCGATACCATTAAGACAAAGCCCGCCTTTTGGCGGTTTTGTTCTGTAAGGGCTGTTAAAATATGACAGCTTGGCACTACGAAGGAGAGTACACATGGAACTCGACGTCACTATTGAAATTAACCGCGGCTCACGCGTTAAGTACGAAATCGACCACGAAACCGGTCGCCTGCGCCTGGATCGCGTACTGTTCACCTCCATGCAGTACCCCACCGCTTACGGTTACTTTGAAAACACCTTGGGCGAAGACGGCGATCCCTTGGACGCTATGGTTCTGATTAACGATGAGCTGGTTCCCGGCGTTCTGGTTGAATCACGCCCCATCGCTGTTTTCAACATGACTGACGAGGCTGGCGGCGACGCTAAGGTTCTGTGCGTTCCTTCCGATAAGCGCTACGACGACGTCAAGGAGCTTGAGGACGTTCAGGAGCACGTGAAGGCTGAGATTGCTCACTTCTTCGAGCGCTACAAGGATCTTGAGCCCGGCAAGTGGGTTAAGGCTGAAGGCTGGGAAGGTCGCGAGACCGCTGAGCGCCTGGTTCGCGAAGCTCAGGAACGCTTCGCCAACTCGCACTACGAGTCAGCTGCTGAGGCTGAGGCAGACGAGAACTAATTCTCTGCTCTTTTCTTAAATAAGGATCGCGTCCGCTGTGTGCGGGCGCGATTTTTTGTGCCTTATTGTTGTCGTTTATCGGTGGGACGCGGCGGTTTCAGGCAAGCAACGAGTATGCAGATGAGCGATATACCGATTGAGGGGATCCAGTTAATGAACACGTCGAGCGGATCGCGGCCAGCGATTGCAGACCATGTCCAGATAAGAAGCGTGGCAAACAGTGCGAATAGCATGAGCGTTAGAGCTGTTACGGCCATTCTTTCCGAAGGTTTTTGGGGCATTGCCTGTTCCTTACATCCTCGTTCCGGTGGTCAGCTGCGATTTTCTTAAAGTTCATCATAAATAGTGCTTGCCTCTCCACCCTTAAATGATTATATTTAAATCACTAATAATCATAAGTAATCATTTTTGAGCATGGAGAGTCTTTTGCTGGCAGACGAACGTCAAACACTCATCGTTGCAGAAGTAGACCGGCTGGGTACGGTCTCAACTGCAGCTCTTATTGAACGCTTTGGCGTCTCACCCATCACTATCCGCCGCGACCTCGCGGAGCTGGCAGCAGAGGCGCGCATCATTAAAATTCACGGCGGTGCAAGATCCATTCACACATCCGCCAACCCTAGCTACGCTGAAAAGTTCAAGCATCAGCAGGAACAAAAACAGGCAATTGCTCAAGCCGCAGCTGCATTCATCACCGACGGCACTTCTGTTGGCATCTCAGCGGGTTCTACAAGCGCGGCTTTCGCATCCCATATTCAAGGCCTCAACGAGCTGACGGTTGTCACGAACTCCATGCGCGTTGCTGACGAGTTCAAAAATCCCTCCATCAACCTTCTGATGACCGGTGGACGCCGCAGCCCAGCAGATGCGCTCGTCGGCCCCCTGGCTATCAAGTCGTTAGAAGACATCCATGTGCAGACTCTTTTTACGAGTACTCACGCTGTTGATTTGGCGTCGGCTTTTTCAACGCCGGATGCTGAAGAAGCGGCACTTCTCAAGCACTTTATATCCTCCGCAGAGCGCGTCGTGATGGGGTTTGACCACAGTAAATGGGGGGTCACCAGTTTTATGACGTTCGCGCAGTGGAGCGATATTGATGTCGTTATTACTGACGAAAAAACTCCCGAAACAGCTATCTACCAGATGAAAGATCTCGTAGAAGAAGTGGTGATTGCACAATGACTGTAGATCAGCAAACCCAGGTTCCTACAACAACTCAGCTGTCGGTGCGACGCAATGCATTGACGGGGCGTTACCGTTACTACCGTGTGCCGGATGCGCCGCTCAACTCTAAGCTCGCACACCTGCAGCAGAATTTTTCGATTGTTGAACCATCTCAGGCGCCCTCCGATGAGGCTGAAGCCTTCTGGAGCACCACCGTCGATGATCCGAAGCTTACGCCTTTCACGTCCGACGCGGCCGCGCATCGACTGGATTTTTATATCGATACGTTAGAACGTGTTGCTCTTTCTAACCTGCATTACTCACATGCGCTGGTGGTTGAGAAGGCACGCCGTTCAAGCGTTAGTGCGGAGTTTACGGCCTTTAATTCTCCTGCACCTGAGGTTCAGCTGGCACATGTTCAGGGCAAGCGCTGGGAAGAGAGCCATGCCAGCGACTATCTTTCTGACATTCTCGTGGCTGAACTTGTCGATGGACGCCGCATCCTGCTCAATAATGATCATTGGGTGGCTTTTGTGCCGTACGCGCCTTCAGCGGCTTTCGAGGTTATGGTGTTGCCTAAGCGTCCTGCGCACAACATTGTTGCGCTCACTGACTCGATGCGTGCGTCGTTGGAACACACTTATCGGCAGATTACTGAGCTAGTACTGAACGTTTTGGGCGCGCAGACCCAGGTGGATTTCCGATGGGTGATGACGCCTGTCGCTCACCAGACGAGCCTGTCACGCATGTGGCTTCAGTGCACTGCTAATCAGCAGCTCGGTAATTCTCCGGAGGAGTTGGCGCAGATTCTCAAGGCATACCTGTAGAACTGCCGATAGGGCGCTGCGTAGACCAGCGGGGTAAGACAAGGGCGTCTTGCTCCGCTTTTTGTTAGCTCACGCCAAAGCCACCGTTGCTGTGCAGAATCTGTCCGTTGATCCAGTACCCCGCATCAGACAGTAGAAATTCGATGAGGTGAGCGGTGTCTTCAGGGGTGCCTAAACGTCCTGCCGGGGTGCTTTGTGTAAGAGCCTGTTCTAGCTCTTCGTTCATCCATCCGGTGTTGATCGGTCCGGGGTTAATGCCATTGACGCGAAACCCTTGCCCTCCAAGTTCTACCGCCCCAGCGGCAATGAGACGATCTAGAGCGCCTTTGCTCATGCCGTATGGCAGGTTATACGCCACGTGATCACTGGTAAGAGCCACAAAACTCTTAGTAGTTTCTTCAAACAAAGATGCATGTGCATACTCTGCATAAGCTTTAAGCAAAAGCCAGTTAGCTCGGGTATTTACCGCAAAGTGCCTGTCAAAGCTTTCAATCGAAGTGGTAAGGATATCGCTATCAATGCTTTCAGCGTGCGAGGTGATAACTGCCCTCACTTCGCCTAGCTGAGCTGCGTGCTCTATCAAGGACGCTGGCGCCTCCGCCTCTTGAAGGTCCAGTTCAACGGGCTGTATGGTTACCCCACGTTGCTGGCCAAAATGCACAAGCTCATCAAGATCGTTCTCGTCGCGCGTCAGCTCTGCCCTATCGTCATAGGAGTGTAGGTAATTGACGCACACGTTCCAGCCGTTTTCAGCGAGTTTCTTCGCCGCAACGTAACCGATACTGTTCGCACGTCCCACCCCGGTAATGAGAGCTGTTTTATTCACCGCTAGCCTTCTTTCACTTCAGTGCCGATAAAGCGAGCAAAGCTTCCCAGCAACTGCTGCGCCGCGTCCTTATCGTGCTCAAAGACGCCCAGCTCAGCATCAGGGTCAATATCCTGGGGTTTGATAACACCTGAAGATATTTCTACGATGCTTCTTTCGTCCTCTTCATCGAAGGTAAAGCTTAGCCCGCCATCAAATGCGCCGTTGAGTACGCCTTCTAAAGGTTGTACAGCTACCACGTCGAGTGGAACCAGGTGAACTACCTGAGCCAGTGGTTGCAGCTCCCCCTCGGCTGTTTCTTCAATAAGTAGCTCGTCACCGATTTCTACGTGTGCTTCGTGGGAGCTGCGTAAGTCTACCGGCCACCACAGGTGGGTGTATTCCGTGAATGCTTGCCAGAGTTCTGCCGGTGACAGTTCTGATTCGATCCACAGCCCAGTTCTACTCTGGGGTGGGGCAACTGTCTCAGGTGCCGGTGTTTCATCAATCTGGTGTGAGAACAAGGAGCTCATGTAACTAGCTTACTCAGTAGATACTTGTGACAGTGTTTTAGTTCTTGGGTACTGGAGGTCCCATCATCAGGAGCGCTACGAAGACGATAACGATAACACCCAGGATGGTGAGTGTTGAGATGAGAGGCTTGCGTAGGACGACAGTTTGGAGATGCTCTAATGCGTTATGGGGAGTGTCTCCCCCAGGAGCTAGTCGCCAGCCTCCTCGGAGTAATCCTCGCTTATTGAGGTACATTTCGTAGGGCACGGTAGCGAAGGGGATAACGGAAAGCAGAATACCGGTGATCCCTACCGGTGCTTTCCATTTCTGGTTAACCCACACGAACACGGTTACTGCTACGTAGCTGAGGAATACGAAGCCGTGCACGCCACCTGCTGCTGAGACGAAGTCAGCGATGCCTGTTACTCTGCAGATGAGTGCGCTGATGAGGCCTGCCCAGGTGATCATCTCAGCGGTTGCGAAGATATTGAAGAGTTTGCGTGGGGTAAAGGTCATGAAGCTATGTCTTCTATCTATGAGTTATAAGTACGAGTTTCTACTCTAGTACCTGCTGGTGAACTGTTCCGTTAGGCTCTTGGTGTGTATGTGGACGCTGACGCTTGTGTGGAGTTCGCTCTGGGGACGCCGGTGGTGTCTTGTGGGTGGATACAAAAAATCCGGGCACCAGTCAGGCTGGTACCCGGATAAAATAGGATGTTAAATAAAAAAGAGGTCCGTGAGAACCTCTTTTTTGTTTTAAACCTGGTGGTTTATTATTTCAAAACCGCATAGTGGACGCAACAACAACCAAACAACTATTCACACCAACCACCAA
>OBYT01000094.1_pt1 | contig 10791 bp, 9 predicted proteins | sample 1476811 | NCBI WGS metagenome assembly OBYT01 (sample SAMEA2580215, study PRJEB22360) | human gut metagenome | biome: human gut; feature: human-associated habitat; material: faeces | place: Denmark | collected 2008/2010
GCTCAGGTGAAGGCCTGGCGTATTTTGCACACGGGTTTCCGGCGACCGTTGGGCTCGTATGGGCGGGTGTTTGCGGTGGTGCGGGGGTTGGTGTTTTTGGCTGCTGGTCACCCCTTATGAATAATCCTCAATGTTTTTTTGCGCGGTAATCTAATTAATAACTACCAAATGGTGTACAAAACCTAACATATATGGGTACAGGAGAAAAAACTGGTTGGGTTCGTCGGGTTTATGCCTGACATGGGTTTTTAATGCTCATATATTGAAAGATGTGCTGCATACACGAAAGCAACTTTTGTAGGTTGCTTAAAACTGCGGTGTTTGTCGGCTGTTTAGTGTGAGGTCTTTTGCGGGATAAACATAGGGGTTCATCATCGGCGTAGCCGTTCACTCTCTAGCGAACACCCGCGAAATGCCGCCCTTAACTGCGTAGGCTTGAAGGTAAGAAATACTGTCAAAGGGAGAGTTCTATGTTTGAACGATTTACCGACCGTGCCCGGCGCGTAGTGGTTCTTGCGCAGGAAGAAGCGCGTATGCTGAACCACAGCTACATCGGCACAGAGCACCTACTGCTCGGTCTGATTCACGAGGGCGAGGGCATTGCGGCTCGCGCGCTCGAATCATTGGGCGTCACCCTTACTGCTGTTCGTGAGCAGGTTCAGGACATCATTGGTTCTGGTCAGCAGGCGCCCAGCGGTCACATTCCGTTTACCCCGCGCGCTAAGAAGGTTCTTGAGCTTTCAATGCGCGAGGCAATTCAGCTCAACCACGGTTACATTGGTACCGAGCACATTCTGTTGGGGATGGTGCGCGCGAACGAGGGCGTGGCTAACCAGGTTCTCGGCAACTTGGGTGCTGATCAGGCACGCATCCGCCAGACCGTCACCGATATGATTTCCGGTTACCCCGGTGCCGGTGAAAACAAGGAAGCCGCTGGCGTTGGTGCTGGTAACTCCAAGGAAGGCACCCCCGCGGGCTCAGCCATCCTCGATCAGTTCGGCACTAACCTCACCGCTGCTGCTCGTGAGGCAAAGATTGACCCTGTGATTGGTCGCCAGCGCGAGATGGAACGCGTGATGCAGGTTCTCTCACGCCGCACCAAGAACAACCCTGTGCTCATTGGCGAGCCCGGTGTTGGTAAGACCGCTGTCGTTGAGGGTCTGGCGCAGGCAATTGTTGCAGGTAACGTACCTGAAACCCTTAAAGATAAGCACCTCTACACCCTTGATTTGAGTTCTTTGGTTGCGGGTTCACGCTACCGCGGTGACTTCGAAGAGCGCCTGAAGAAGGTTCTCAAAGAAATCCGCACCCGTGGCGATATCATCCTCTTCATCGACGAAATTCACACCCTGGTTGGTGCGGGCGCCGCTGAGGGCGCAATCGACGCGGCATCGATCCTCAAGCCCATGCTGGCTCGCGGTGAACTGCAGACCATCGGTGCAACCACCTTGGACGAATACCGCAAGCACATCGAGAAGGATGCCGCACTTGAGCGCCGCTTCCAGCCCATTCAGGTTGATGAGCCCTCAATCGCGATGGCAATCGACATCCTCAAGGGTGTGCGCGACAAGTACGAGGCTCACCACCGCGTCACTATCTCAGATGATGCTATCGAGTCGGCTGTTAACCTCTCAGCACGTTACATCTCAGACCGCTTCTTGCCCGATAAGGCAGTGGATCTCATCGACGAGGCCGGTGCGCGCCTGCGCATTCAGCGTATGACCGCTCCGCCGGAAATCAAGGTTCTTGAAGAACGCATCTCCACGATGCGCGGCGAAAAAGAAGCAGCAATCGCGGGTCAGGACTTCGAAAAGGCAGCATCCTTGCGCGATAAAGAGCAGAAGCTCATCGCAGAAAAGGAAGAAGCTGAGAAAGCATGGCGCGAAGGTGGCGATGCTTTCGGCGAGGTAACCCCCGACGTTATCTCAGAGGTTCTGGCGATCTCAACCGGTGTTCCCGTCTACAAGATCACCGAAGAAGAGACCAGCCGTCTGCTCAAGATGGAAGACGAGCTGCACAAGCGCGTCATTGGCCAGGACAACGCAATTAAGGCGCTGTCACGCTCCATCCGTCGTACCCGTGCTGGCCTGAAGGACCCCAACCGCCCCGGCGGCTCGTTCATCTTCGCTGGTCCCACCGGCGTTGGTAAGACTGAGCTTGCTAAGGCGCTGGCTGAATTCTTGTTCGGCGATGAGTCAGCTCTGATTACTCTCGATATGTCTGAGTACCAAGAGAAGCACACCGTTTCACGACTGTTCGGTGCTCCTCCGGGATACGTCGGCTACGAAGAGGGCGGCCAGCTCACCGAGAAGGTACGCCGCAAGCCCTTCTCCGTAGTTCTGTTCGATGAGGTTGAAAAGGCTCACGCTGACCTGTTCAACTCACTGTTGCAGATTCTCGAAGACGGACGCCTCACCGACTCACAGGGTCGCGTCGTTGACTTCAAGAACACTGTTATCATCATGACCACCAACCTCGGCTCACGCGACCTAGCTCGCAAGGTTCCCGTTGGTTTCCAGTCAACTGGTGATGTTGATGGCTCATACGAGCGTATGCAACTGCGCGTCATGGAGGACCTGAAGGAGCACTTCCGCCCCGAGTTCCTCAACCGCGTTGATGACATCATCGTCTTCCCGCAGCTCACCGAAACCGAGATCCTCGAAATCGTTGACCTCTTTGTTGGACGCCTGGCTAAGCGTCTTGCTGAGCAGGATATGAGCATTGAGCTCACCAACTCAGCGAAGGCTCTGATGGCTGCTAAGGGCTACGATCCCTCTATGGGTGCTCGTCCTTTGCGTCGCGAAATGCAGCGCAATATCGAGGACGCCCTGTCAGAAAAAATTCTCTTTGGCGAGGTAAAGCCCGGCGAGAAGATTACCGTGGATACCCAGGGCGAAGGCGATCTTGCTAAGTTCACCTTCTCATCACAGCCGATGACTGAGATGGAAGCTAATGAGCTTGAGGCATGGGTTAACGATTCTGATGATTCACAGGACGACGCTCCTGCTGAGCCTGAGTCAGCTATCGCAAATGCATCTGCTGAGCACGGTGTAGATGCTGAGAACGCTGGTCATGACAACGACGCGTCCATCGCGCAGTCAGAACCGCGTACTGATAACGACACCTTGTAATATCAGTCGTTTATAGCGGCAGACTCCCCTCTCGCGGTTTAAAAATGTGCTTACTAGAAATACCCTCGCTTGGAAGCGGCTCATCAGCGACTTTGGGGCGGGTTAAGACTGGCTGTGTTCACAAAAATATTTTGTTCACATATTATGAACATATGAAAAATGTGAACACGTCAGTACTCTTTAAAGGCTATGGGCTGAACGTTAACGATAACCAGGTCAAAATACCTGGTGAAAATCAGCAACGCACTATTCTTATGACACCTGCTGGCGAAGCGTCGGTACGTAATGTTCTGATGATGCATTCCCCGGAAACGGTTATTTTTCTATTCCCTCATGTTTCTCGAAACCTTGGAGAATGGATGCGAGAGCGTAATTATTTTTATATGGACTACGCGGGTAACGCTTGGATTGAGGGGGAGAGCTACTATCTGAGGGTCGAGGGGCTACCGAAAATACCTATAGCACGTGATGAAGAAACTAAAACATCGCGCGCTTTTACTGCCACCGGATTACGTGTTCTTTTCATCATTCTTGTGAATTCTGACCTTCTCAACGCCCCAATTAGAACTATCGCGGATGCCTCTGGTACTTCTGTTGGCGCTGTAGCCAATGCCTTGAGGGATTTAGAAAGAGATGGATATCTGATAGTAAACGGGCGAAAGCGTTTGCTGACCAAACAGCCAAAGCTTATTCAACGGTGGGTGGAGCTGTACGCCAGTATTTTAAAACCAAAGCTGAAAACCAGAACATGTGAGGGGGCTGAGCCCCAAGAAATCGTTGCTAATCCTGAACTGTGGGAAAAATTCGCTCAGCTGGGTGGTGAAGCTGCGATGCTGAGTAAAGGTTTTGGTATCCGTCCGGTTGAAACACGGTTTTACAGTGAGTATCCGTGGCAGGATGTGGCCCGATTCCTTAAACTGCGACCAGCTGAAGATGGAAATGTAGTACTCACAGAGAGGTTCTGGAACCCGCACTACCTGCCAGCTTCACCATTAGTGCCGTCTTTACTAGTTTTTGCTGATGAGTTTACAGACGGAGATGAACGCCAAGCGATGATTGCTCAAGAGATGTGGAACCATGATGAAGACCTTCAACAATTCCAGTAGAGAAGATGTATTTTCATTTCTTGAAGACAAGATAAAAGAGGCCGATGCTCTACTAGGACACCATGAATATATGATGATTGGTTCCTACGTTCGCGATATTCATTTGAGAAGAGCTGGTATAAAAAGTCCTCGAGGTACGCAAGACTTAGATCTTAGTTTGTGGCACGAGAATTTGCTGATTTTGAAAGAGCTTTAGACAGTTTTGGGCCTCCTCGCGGTGTCATTACACGTAGAAAATTGGGCGAGGTTCCTGTTGATATCATCCCCTTCGGACCTATTGCGAGAGGTGGTCAGCTAGAGCATGGAGATAGCCACTGGGAACTCAGGGGGCTGCAAGAAGCTTATGACTCTGCTGAGCTTTGCATAATTGGTGATTTCAGCGTAAAAATTCCGCAGATTTATGCCATGATGGGTCTAAAAATTATTGTGTGGGGAGAACGTGCGTTTCCGACGGATTGCACTGACTTCCATCATCTACTTGTTGCTTCTTGCAAAATTTTGGATGAGTCCGGGGAAGTGTGGGAGTCTCCGTTATGGGAGGACGAGGACGTCATCGAACAGTGTGAAGGAAATCCGGAACTTTTAGCTGCCTATAGTGCAGGACGGAAACTTGCTGTTCTTTTTGCCGGTGTGGCGCTAGAACGCTGCATCGAGATTCTTGCAGATCCTGGGAATCGTGAGGTATTTGTGATTACAGCTTTGCGCGATTACAGAGATCCTAGAATAAATAGTAATTACAAGAAAATGTACGAGGTGTTTTTCCTAGGAATTCGAACTATCTAAAAACCGTCCACCATCCGACATCTCGCGCAGGGGCTGCGACCAGCTCTTATTGTGCGGGCTACAGTGAGAACGTGACTGATTTGATTTTGCGCCCCGCAACCGTTAATGATGTGCCTGCTATTCAAGAGCTGGTGTCGCCGCTTGCGGAGCAGAAAGTGCTGATTGCAAAAGAAACCGTTACGTACTACGAAAGCATCCAGGAGTTTTTGGTTGTCGATGAGGTGCTAGAGGACGGTACGTGTCAGACGGTTGCTTGCGGTGCTTTGCACATGATGTGGCGTGATATCGCTGAGGTTCGAACGCTTGCGGCGCGATCTTCTCATTGGGGACGCGGCTTAGGCAGGATGCATCGTTGATGCCCTCTTGCACCGTGCGCGTACCCTGCGTGTGAAACAGGTGTTCTGCCTGACTTTTGAGGTGAATTTCTTTGAGCGGATGGGCTTTCAGGTGATGTCGGATCAGGGCCAGCTTGACCCTCAAATTTGTGCGGAGTTGCTGCGTTCGCCCGATGAAGGTATCGCAGAGTTCTTGGAGCTTGCTCGCGTGAAACCCAATACTTTGGGTAATACGCGCATGATTATTGACCTGTAGCGGTACAAATTTTCTACAATGTCACGAAACCGTCTGCCTCATGTGCTAGACCATCTTTGAGTAAGCCTGTGTAACAGCGCTCAACTTGCTCGGGCTCAGGGCCCAGCGCCGCCAGCTTTTTCACAGCGGGTACTAGCTCTTCGGGAACAGCGATATCCACGCGTCCTGCCTGTTTGAGTATCTGATAGGGGACGGGCGCCACCGCTGCTCGAAGAACAGCCATCATGGCGCCGCGCAACTGGCGGTCGGTGCCGTGCCACGACTGACCAGTTGGAACATAGTCAGCCTCGGGCTTACCTGCGGCAACCCACGCGCACATATCCTGTACGGGACAAGCCTCGCACTTGGGTGATTTAGCAGTGCAGATGAGCGCACCGAGTTCCATGGTGGCGGCATTCCACACTACGGAGGTCTCAAGGTCCGCGGGCATGAGTTCTTCAGCTAGACGGGTCTCTGCCGCGTTCAGCGACTTATTGGGTAGCGCCTTACCCGATATAAGACGGGCATGCACGCGTCTGATATTGGTATCAATAACGGTGGCTCGCTTGCCAAAAGCAAACACAGAAATAGCCGCTGCAGTATATGAGCCGACCCCGGGCAACGCCAGCAACTCATTATAATCTTGAGGGACTTCGCCGCCATGACGCTCTACAATCGCCTGTGCAGCTGCATGAAGGCGCAATGCACGACGCGGGTAACCTAGGCGACCCCACGCGCGTACAGCTTCACCAGAATCCACGGACGCGAGATCGGTTGCGCTCGGCCAACGGTCCATCCACGCCTCAAAAACAGGCAGAACACGCACTACAGGGGTTTGTTGCAACATGAACTCACTGACCATCACCTGCCAACCGGTTCTATCAGCCGCGCGCCACGGAAGGTCGCGGGCATGATCCAAAAACCAGGTATTGATGCGTTCATGAAGTTGCGAAAGAGTCTGCGCTGAAAGTGCTGAAGAGGTTACCACGTCCACACTGTAAACCATTTTCTTCAGATACAACAAAGTAAAGCTTTGAAAGAGTGTTTTACACCCAAAAACCGGTACTCTATATACATGTCTGAAAACGGTTACGAAGAATTCAACGGCTCAGAAGCCGCGGAACCATCACCTGATGTATACCGCCGCCGCCGTATTGTTGCTGCCCTTATTGCTCTTCTTGCTATCTTGCTCCTTATCTGGGGTCTGACCTGGGTATTTGGCAAAATTGGTGGTTCAAACGATAACAACGCAAATTCAGTTGCGTCGAGTTCAGAATCTTCAGAACCGTTCGATAGTTTTAGCGCGCGTCCTTCAGAAAGTGACAGTGCATCTGCAGACGCCAGTGAGTCCGCTGAGCCGAGCGATTCAGCGTCACCGAGCGATGAAGCATCGGCGAGTGAATCAGCTGATTCTTCAGCATCCGCATCAGCTGAAGCAACCGATACTCCTGAGGCAACTGATAGCGCTACTCCTAGCGAGTCAGCTGAGACCACTCAGACTCCCGAACCTACTCCCACCGAAGCTCAGCCTCTTGCCTGCGGCGCAAGCAACATGAACGTTGTGCTTTCGGCAAGTCAGCCCTCATACGGTAAGGGCCAGAACCCCTCATTGGCACTGACCTACACCAACACCTCGCAGAACCCCTGCGATATTCCGGCAGATGCTCAGAACGTAGTTATCAACATTACTTCTGGCTCAGCTCAGGTCTACAACACCGCAACCTGCCAGGTTTCACCCGCCGCAGTTGCACAGCTGGCTCCCGGCCAGGTTGGGCAGACCGCTTTCACCTGGGACCGTAAGCTGAACTCACTGGGTTGCAACAACCTGCGTGACATTCAACCCGGTTACTACTGGGCAACCGCTACCGTCAACGGCGTGACCTCAGAACCGGCACGCATCGTTATCAGCGGCTAAGCGTTATAAAAACCCTAAAAAGCGGGGCTTCCTTGTGAGTAAGGAAGCCCCGCTTTTTGATGTCTAAGAAAACTTACATAAACCGTTCGAGTAGCGATGATTCAGCCATTCGGGAGAGAGACTCACGAATGATGCGTGCACGCTGTTCACCGATGCCGTCTACCGCGCGGAGCTCGTCAATGGACGCCGCCATGAGGGAGGGCAGTCCGTCAAATTGCGCAACGAGACGGTCTGCAATAGCGCCCGGCATTGACTTGATGCCCGCCAGCAGGCGATAGCCGTGCGGAGACAAAGAGTCTTCCATATCGAGCGTTCCAAAACCGCAGGCACGGGCAATCTCCGTGAGGTCAATACTGTCTTTGTCTTCGAGAGCGGCAAGGGCGGCAATGGATTCGCTAATAGTTGCCTGGTCGACGGACGCAGGCATGTAGTCGCGCAAGATGACGTCGGCCCCGGGTAGGGTATGGCTTCGCAACTCTTCAAGTTGAAGTGCGACCAAGCGTCCGTGGGTGCCAAGTTCAAGCACGTAGTACTCAGCTTCGATTGAGATGCGACGCACCATTTCCATGCGCTGAACAGCTGACACGACATCGCGTAGCGTCACGGAGCCTTCGATTTCAAGGGATGAGAGACTGCTGAGTACCTGTTCAAGGCGGCTCATGTAGCTCTCTAGCGTCTGAATAGCCTGGTTGGCGCGGCTCATCAGCGATTGGGTGTTTTCGATGGTGTAGCGCTGACCGTCCACATACACAGAAATCATCTGGGTTGAGGCACTGACAGCGATGACGGGAAAACCTGTTTGCTGGGCGACGCGGTGGGCAGTGCGGTGTCGCGTGCCTGACTCATTGGTCGGCAATGATGCGTCTGGCATGAGCTGCACGCCAGCGTTGAGTAGCATTTTGACGTCTTTATCGCAGACGATGGCGCCGTCCATCTTGGCTAGCTCGCGCAGATTAGTGGGCGTGAAATCAGCGTTGATTTCAAAGCCGCCTGAGGACAGCGCAGAAACCGTTTTGTCGGAGCCCAACACGATAAGAGCGCCGGTGCGTCCGCGCATGATGCGCTCGAGGCCTTCGCGCAGCTCTGTTCCGGGCGCGATGCGGGCGATGGCTTTGAGCAACTGCTCACTGTAAACGGTTAACACGTCTCTATTCTATGTGTGAGGTGCGCTAGATAAAATTCATGGCTTACTGATTGGGAAACAGTAGCGCGATTGCCTCTTGCAAGGATGCTACTTGGCGTACGGCAACACCGGCTGGTACTTCGCCTACACCGGCGGGTGATGCTGGCACAATAACGTGTGTAAAGCCTAGGCGGGCTACCTCAGCAATGCGCTGGCGGATGCCTGGTACAGCGCGGACTTCACCTGCGAGACCGACCTCACCAAAGACTGCCAGTTTGCGGGGGAGTGGCTTATCTTGGGCGGCAGATGCCAGCGCCATGACAGCGGCGAGGTCAACAGCGGGTTCTGAGATTTTTGCGCCGCCCACGGTTGAGATGTAACAGTCGAGTTTGCCCACGCCAAAGCCCGCGCGTTTTTGAAGTACAGCCAGCAACATGGCGATGCGGGCAGAATCTAGTCCAGAAGTGGCGCGTCGTGGCTGCGGGGTTGCCGACTGGTCAAGCAAGGCCTGAATCTCAGCCAGTAGCGGGCGGCGTCCTTCCATAGTGACTGTTACACAGGTGCCCGAGACAGGGTGCGCGGTGCGTGAGACAAAGAGCCCTGAAGGGTCGGTGACAGGGGCTATACCGTCTTCGTGCATATCAAAGCAGCCGACTTCATCGGTGGGGCCAAAACGGTTTTTGATAGCGCGCAACATACGAATAGCTGAGTGTTTATCGCCCTCAAACTGACAGACCACATCTACCAAGTGTTCAAGCAGACGCGGGCCCGCGATGGTGCCCTCTTTGGTCACGTGACCCACGAGCAAGGTGCACATATTGCGTGCTTTAGCGGCGGCAATAATGGACGCGGCAACCTCGCGCACCTGAGTTACACCGCCTGCGCTGCCTTCAACTTCGGTGGACGCGAGCGTCTGCACAGAGTCGACAATCAGCAGGGACGGATTGACGTCTTCGATATGCGCCAGCGCGGTGCCCAGATCGGTTTCGCTGGTGAGGTAGAGAGTTTGCGCAACAGCGCCAATACGGTCCGCACGTAGTTTCACCTGTGCCGCAGATTCCTCGCCGGTAACGTAGAGGACGTTGTGGTGGCGTCCCTCGTGTGCTGTGCGGGCAAAAGTCGCAGCAACATCTAGAAGAAGGGTGGATTTACCGACGCCGGGTTCACCCGCCATAAGAATGACGGCACCGGGCACCAGCCCACCGCCGAGCACGCGGTCAAACTCCGGGTTGCCCGTTGACAGGTAACGCGCGACCGTGGAATCAACCTCGGCGATAGGCTTTGCGGGGGTCTGAACCTTAGAAGCCACCGTTGTTTTCGCGGTAACTGCACCGCCTGCTTCTTCGATAGTTCCCCACGACTGGCATTCGCCGCAGCGCCCTACCCATTTAGCCGTCGTCCAGCCGCACTCGGTGCACTTATAGGCGTTGGTAGAACGAGAACGTTTAGTTGTTGCGCGAGGAGTCATAGAACAACCATAAGCCCAGGGACTGACAATATAAGAGGGTTTTGCAAAGGGCTGAGCGGAAAACTTTAGCGGGGCTCGGTGACTTCTTCGATGCTGACAGACCCGTGTTCACCACCGGCAGCAACCACCGGCATCACGTTAGTTTTCGGAGCATGTTCTGTAATGGATGCACCGAGCGGAATCAACAGATCTACAGATTCTTCGTGCCCCAACCCGGTTGCCTCTAGAAGGTCAACAACCAGAGGACGGGTCATCAGCACCAGTGCCTCACCCTCCATGGTTTTGACTTTCAACAGGTGGGGTTCGAGGACCGACGCAATTTCCTTCAGCTCGTTCTGCGCTTCTTTGACCATGAGCTTGCGAATCTCGCGTTCTTTGGCAGAAAGTCCGTCACCCAGTTTTTGAATGGCGTTACCAATATCGACGAAAACTTCAGACAGCGAATCAACGGCGGTTTGAGAAAGTTGCACATGCTCAATGGTGGACGCCATACGCCGGTTAAGCACGCGCGTATTGCGGATCGCTAGGTCGATGGATGAGAGCCTGTCAGAGAGCTGTTGTAGCTCAGCCTGCGGTGACTTACCGATAATAGAGAGCTTTGCCATGCCAATGGACGTGACAACATCCCCTTCACAGGCGTTGTAGAGCGGCTGCAGGCCTCGGGTTTTTGAAAGGGCCAGCCCCGCATTATATTC
>OBYT01000095.1_pt1 | contig 10675 bp, 8 predicted proteins | sample 1476811 | NCBI WGS metagenome assembly OBYT01 (sample SAMEA2580215, study PRJEB22360) | human gut metagenome | biome: human gut; feature: human-associated habitat; material: faeces | place: Denmark | collected 2008/2010
CCAGTACAATACCGTCAACCTCACCCTCAAGCTTTTCAAGGGCATCGTTAACGTCTGGTTCAAGCCAGGGCATGCTGGGCGGGCCTGAACGTGACTGGTAGACCAGCTCCCAATCAACGTTATCCAACAAAGCGGGATCAACCGCTTCTACACCTGCCAGTACAGCGCGAGCAGCCTGAAGGTGCTTCTCTACATAGGCGCTACCGCCTTCGTAGTCTACCCCGCGGGGGCCAGCCTCATTCGCTGCGCTAGTGGGTACCGAGTGTGTGCAGAACATGATGCGAACGCGTCCATTGCCAGCCGCTGTTTTTTCTGCAGAGGCAATGCCGGAACGCACCTCAGTCAGACCGTCCACCAGGCCATCCACAAATGACTTGATAAAACCGGGGGCATCCCAGAACTGACGCACCTTATCGATCTGAAGTTTGCCTTCTAACCCGAGCTTCTCAAGTGCCATACCGTAGTCTTCACGGTACTGACGGCACGATGAGTAGCCAGGGTAAGCGCTAGTTGCCAGCACCAGAATTTTGCGGGCGCCGTCGTCATATGCCTTTTGCACCACGTCGTTGACGTAGGGCTCCCAGTTACGGTTAGCCCAGGTGATAGGCACGTTGGGCCCGCGCGTCTCAAGGGCTTCGCGCAGAGCTGCCAGTAGGGCACGGTTCTGCTCGTTAATCGGTGAGACACCGCCGTTAGCACGGTAGTGAGTAGCGACTTCTTCTAAGCGCTCATCGGGGATCCCGCGTCCTGCGGTGACATTGCGCAAAAAGGGAATCACGTCGTCTTGACCTTCAGGACCGCCAAACGATGACAGAATCACGAGGTCGTAATCTTCAGGTGCCTGTGAACGCGCACGCTCAAGGTTTTCTTCGCCGTGAAAATCCGGTGCGCTGTTCTCATCAAGCACAGCAGGTCCGTTAGACGCGGTGTTGTGAGGGTCAGTGCGGTTGGGTCGAACGTCGTTAGGTACGGTTGCAGTCATTTAGGCAAGTACCTTTGCGACCTCGCCAGCTTCGATGCGGCGACCGGTGTAGAAGGGCAGCTCATCACGAACGTAGAGGCGCGCTTCGGTGTTGCGGAATGAACGCATGAGATCAACGAGCAGAACGAGTTCGGGAGCTTCAAGAGCAATGAGCCACTCGTAGTCGTTCAGGCCGAAGGTTGCGATGGTGTTGGGCAACACCTCGGGGAAGTCGATGCCTTTCATACCGTGATTCTTCATAATCTCGCGGCGCTTTTCGGGGTTGATGGTGTACCAGTCGTATGAACGAACGAAGGGGTAAACGCAGACCCATTTCTCGGGGTCAATACCCTTAGCGAAGGAGGGAGTGTGACCGGCTGAGAATTCAGCATCGCGGTGCACGCCCATTGTTGACCACACAATCTTGGTGCCGAAGAAAGCATCGGTACGGCGGATATCGCGGATTGCTGCCTGAAGTTCCTCAGGCTTTTCGCCGTGAACCCACACCATAACATCAGCGTCATTGCGCATTGCTGAAACATCGTAGAAGCCACGAACGGTGACTCCGCGAGACTTCAAATTTTCGACCACAGCGTTGAGCTCTGCAGTTGCTTCTGCTGAGTTAGCGGTAGCACTCGGTGCGCCTTCGCGGGCAAAAACGGTGTAAAGAGCGTAGTGGAACTGGCTGTCACCCTCCGCTACCTCACCGGGGCGCTGCCCCTGGATCTTGCCGTGAGCGTCCTTGGCGGTGGGCATAGCGGGACGTCCGTGTGCGCTGTGAGAATACGCGGGGTGTGAACCGCCAGCGGTTTCGTGTGCGTGCTCTTCGGGCTTGCCGTGGTGTGCCATGTGAATAATTCCTTTCATTTCACAGCTTGTGCGTGAGTTTGCCGGGCACCGTTTTGCGGTGCAGGGCTAATAGTGTGCCGGTTGTTCTCAACCAGCAAGTCTTTAGTGGTGGTTCAACAGTTCATCGGCGTATGCTTCGATGACAGCGTGAGTGTCTTTGGTAACCGCTACAAGTCCGGTGCCCGAAAGCCATGCTCCAACGGCGCAGACCCCCTCTAGCTGGTCCAGTGACTGTCTAAAGGCAACGATCTTTTCTTTATGACCGGCTTTAGGCGCGGGCATCGCGCCCTGCCAACGCACAACGTCGGCGTCCACCAGTTGTTTGGGAGAGATATTAGTGCCCAGCAGCTTTGAGGCATCGTGCAGTGCCAGCGTAATGAGCTGATCATCGTGCAAGGCTACCTCGCTCAGCGGCGAGTTGGCGTCGCTGGAGCGGCCGTACGACAGGCGGACAACGTGGCGTCCTTCGCCCAGTTTGTCGGCAACCCACTGCCATTTTGCCGATGCGTGGGTTAGGGCTTTTGCGCGAACGTTCGTCACCTGATCTGAAATGAGCAGGCCGGTGCCGCGCGGTGCGCGATCAAGTTCAGGCTTATCAACGACCAGTGAGACCAAAGCAATTTCGGGCCCGGCCTTGATGGAGGGCACCGCGTGTGCGGGAAGGTGCGAGCCCAAAATACGCACAGCGGTGGGACCGTCTGTTGCCATGACGAGATTGGGTGCTGAGATAGCGATAGGACGCGCCCCCACATCCGAGCGGCGCTGGATTAAGGTCCACTCCCCTGTCACGGGATCACGGTCTACAGCAATAACGTTGAACCCCGTCATGATGCGCACGTGCATGCGCTGCAAATCTTGCACCAAAGCCTCAGACAGCTGGTTCATGCCACCCTCGATACCCGCAACGGCAGACCCCGCGGGAGCCGCTTTACGAATGGAGCCCGCCGCTGCAGCCAAAGAACCCAGGCGCAGCATTGCGTCCTTGAGGCCAGGAGTCACAACATCAACATCGAGCTTATCGGGGTGCACCGAGTGAACACCTGAAACTACAGGCGCTACCAGATTATCCAGCACCTGTTGACCCATACGTGCCCGTACCAGCTCACCCAGCGTTTTAGCCTTCGCTCCCACGGATGCTGTCAAAAACTTATCCATGCGAGCGCGAGCAATACCACTGGCGCTCAGGGTAGCTTTCAAGGCGGGATCATCAAAGCTACCGGGAATACCCATCAAACCGGTGCTGGGCGAAGGCTTAGCTCCCGTGGGAAGATACAGCCAGGAACCCAAGCTATTCGGCAACACAATTTTATCTTTGAGCCCCAGCTCCTGTAGCAAATCAGAGACAACCGTAGAGCGCGTTGCAAAAGATTCAGCACCGGCATCCAGCACCATACCCGCAAGCTGGTGGGAGCCCACCGCACCACCTAAGTGCGCTCGCCCCTCAACAACGGTGACTTTAAAGCCCTTGCGTGCCAGCATGCGAGCAGAGAGCAAACCGGCGATGCCGCCACCTACGACGAGCACACTTTGTTCGGTTGATGATGAAGCGGGTGAAACTGCCATGATTCTTACTTCTTTGTGTTCGTATGGATGTATGAAACGAGATCGGTGAGAACCTGAGGGTCGGTGCTCGGCGGTACGCCGTGACCGAGATTAGCGATGTGAGTCGGAGCTGCCTGAGCTGACTCAAGCACCTGGTCGACGTGCGCGAACAGGGCTTCACTTCCCGAGGCAAGCAGCGCGGGGTCGATGTTGCCCTGAAGAGGGATGCCGCCGCCCAGTCGACGGTTAGCTTCGGAGAGGCTCAGTCGGTAGTCAACGCCCATGACGTCGGCGCCAGCCTCATGCATTGCGGGTAGAAGTTCCGCGGTGCCTGTTCCAAAGTGGATGCGGGGAACACCGAATTCTTCGACCATCGACAGCGCGGTTGCTGAGTGCTCCTGCACAAATCGGCGGTAGTCGGCCTCACCTAAAGAACCTGCCCAGGAATCAAAGAGCTGAACTGCTGATGCGCCAGCTTCAATCTGAGCACGCAGGAACTGGCCTGAGGTACGAGCAGCCCACGCGGCTAGTTTTGCCCACGCCTCAGGGTTCGCGTGCATCATGGTGCGCGGTTTGAGGTGATCGCGTGAGGGGCCACCTTCTACCATGTAGGCCGCGACGGTAAAGGGAGCGCCTGCAAAGCCAATAAGCGGGGTAGACCCAAGCTGCTCGACGGTGTTAGACACAGCTTCGCGGATAACATCAAGAGCAGAGTCTTCAAGTTCAGGTAACTTATCGATATCGCTCATGCTATCGATTGCCACATCAAGCACGGGGCCACGACCGGGCACGATATCAACGTTGACGCCGGCAAGCTTCATCGGTACCACAATGTCCGAGAAGAAAATTCCGGCATCCACCTGGTGACGGCGCACGGGCTGTACCGTAATTTCAGCAGCCAATTCAGGGTTCAGGCAGGAGTCCAGCATCGGAATACCTTCGCGTACCTTACGGTACTCAGGTAGCGAGCGTCCTGCCTGACGCATAAACCACACGGGTGTGTGTGCGGAGGCGCGCCCCGTCAGAGCTTGCAACATTGCGGAATCCGCGGTGTTCGCCGCGCGCAGTGGATGCTGCGGTGAAAGCAGTGAGAGATGTGCATCCGTCAGTAGCGGACGCTGGTTTAAAGAATTAGGCATATTCACCATTGTGCCAATTAATGAGCTGAAGTTTGCAGACACAGTGTCACCGAAAGTACCGGCATGGCGTTTTGTCCCCTGCCTCGCAGGTTTTCGGACCCTTCATACATGCGTCCAGACAAAAATTTAGGTAATGCTTCAGACGCTCTTATCTCACAAATTAACGGCACTTTCATCATCAATGTCTTATGCTTACAAAGGGCGAATCACCTCAGGGACAAGCAGTGCACTCGCCCGTTGCTCTTTTTGCAAACGGTCTTAAAGACTTCTCTCGGTGACAATCGGGCGGCAAAAACAACGGGCGGCAAACTGGCTGGGTCTGGCATGAATCGTCCTGGGAGCGAAGCGAACCGGGAGAGAAGGACTGTTTGCCGCCGCTGTGTTTGCGAAGGACTTTACACTCCCGATAAATCAATCCCTAGCATCTACATACGATAGCTACCCGCAGAGCACGTAAGAATCCCCTTATTCCTTCACTATTTTTAGCAATCTGCACCCCACCTCGCTCCCTCTTATGGGTACAGCATTCCCTGTATTAGCTATCTAATAGGGCAGAACCCAAAATATTTGATACTGTTGATGAGTTCTCGAAATAAGAACCTAAATTTTCATGACAATATTTACCCTTGTAGCATCGCACCAGTCAGTTGACTTAGAAACCGTTGCCCAGTTGAGCAACGGTGTTATTGGTCTACCTGAATATTTGCGTGAAGAAAATATTGATGGATCTGTGGTCTTATCAACGTGCAACCGTCTTGAACTTTACGTTGAGGTAACCACCCCACCTTCTTCAACCGAGCAATTTATTGCTACTCAGGTAGCAACTATCAGCGAAAAGATATTTGATTATATTGCTCGCACGTCATCGCTTTCTTTGTCGGTTGTAGCTACCAGCTTTGAAACATTTATCGATGACAGAGCCGCGCACCACCTCTTTACGGTGGCATCCGGCCTGGAATCGGCTGTTGTCGGTGAGCGCGAAATTACCGGTCAGGTACGACGCGCTATTTCAACCGCTCAAGACGATGGCTACGCTACGGGTAATCTGGTACGACTTTTCGACAGGGGCGCGCACACCGCTCGTCAGGTGGGTCAGCAAACTGCCCTGGGTTCACGTGGACGCTCGGTTGTCTCCGTGGCTCTTGATTTGGCTGACGAAGTTTCTGACAGCGATTGGGCACACCGCACCGCTCTGGTCTTCGGCACCGGTGCATACGCGGGCGCCACGATGGCAGCTCTACGCGATCGAGGATGCACCGAAATTTATGTGTATTCCCGTTCAAACCGCGCAGAAACGTTCACCGAAAAACGCGGCGGCTCCCCTGTTCCTCTTGATCAGCTACATCCGGCCATGGAAAAAGCTGATGTCATCATTGGTTGCTCGGGAGGTTCCACTCCCCTGCACCCCAACGAAATTCCTGCGGGCAAGCGCGTCATTCTAGACCTTGCCCTCACCCGAGATTTTGATCCCGCTGTGGCTGACATGCCAGAGATAGACCTCATCACCCTGGAGTCTGTCCGATTGGCTGCCCCCGAGGAAACAGCGGAATCAGTAGAAACGGCACGCACCATCGTTAACGCCGCCAGCGCAGACTTTGCGCAAAAAGAAAAGGCGAGAAACGTGGATGCTGCTATCGTTGCTCTCCGAGCACACACAATGTCTGTTCTTGAAACCGAACTGCAAAAAGTTCGCGGTCAGTTTGGTTGCGGCGCCGCCGCAGAACAGGTGGAGTTTGCAATGCGTCGCATGGTGAAGTCTTTGCTTCACACCCCAACAGTACGCGCGCGTGAGCTAGCTCAAGAAGGTCGCACAGCAGATTATATTGCTGCACTCGATGCTCTCTACGGCATTGATGTTCAGCAGCCCCAAGTCTCTGAGCAGAAGCGTAACGCTTCTTAGCGACTTCGTTGGTAGGACGTTAAACAAACCCCCGCTGTGTAACGAATTCCTGCTGATCTTGCATGTATTTACATCTAGACCAGGATATTAAAAATGGCTGAAGCAAAAACTCGTAAACCGCGCCGCACTTCTTCTAAGGAAGGTAGCGGCACCGTTCGTCTACCTAAGGCACTTCGCCGCAAGCAGTTGCTTGCTAGCGCTCTTCGTGTGTTCTCGTCGCAGGGCTACCATGTGACCACTATGGAACATGTGGCAGAAGAAGCTCAGGTTTCAAAGCCCGTGCTGTACCAGCATTTCACCGGCAAACAGGATCTTTATCTGGCGGTTTTGGATGAGCAGATTTCAGATTTTGTTTCTGCTGTGACATCTCCGCTGTATGAAACCGAAGTGAACCGTGACCGTGTTGAGGGCATGCTGGTGGCTTTCTTCGACTTCACTCGTTCAAATCCTCAGGGCTACCGTCTGATTTTTGAGTCAGATGTGCACGGTGATCTCATGGTTCAAGACCGCGTCGAAGAACTGTACCGCTCCATTGCGCAGCATATTGCAGATATTCTCGGACCGAATGCCGGTCTTGCGCAGGAACAGGCGATTCTGCTCTCCCGCACTCTCTCGGGCATGGCGCTGAGTGCTACCCAGCACGCGTTGCAAAGCGGCATGAGCCCCGCCGAACTTGATCAGGTTGGCAAACTCGTGTTCAAGCTTGCCTGGGGTGGCGTCTCAATTATTGACGAAGACTGGATGTAAAAGTTTTTCTGTTCTCTGTTAGAGATGCGGCGATACACCGCCGAACCGATAACTGTAGACTGATTCACAGTGTACGTTGTCTCTCGACATCCAATACATCAGAAAGGTACACTTCCGATGGATATCAAAATTGGCGTTCAGCACGTTCAGCGTGAAATTGTTATTGAAAGCCAAGAGTCTTCAGAGACCATCAAGGCTCAGGTAGCTCAGACACTTTCAGAAGGCGGCGTCCTTGAACTGACCGACAGCAAGGGTTCAGTGACTCTGGTTCCTGCGGCTCAGATTGGTTACGTTGAGCTCGGCGCTGAGAACAAGCGTCGTATTGGCTTCGGCTTCGCTGAATAGAATTTCACATATTCGGTTTTAAACCGGTGGTGAGCGTCAATAGTTTTACGCTCACCACCGGTTTTTGTCTACTTTTCAGCGTGATTTTTACCGGGGTTTTGGCTCTTTGTTCGGTGAAACGTATAGACTAGTGAAGTCTCTTGATGTGGTTGCCCGGTCGTTTCTAAGATTATTTACACCAAAGACATTTTGATGTGTTCGCTCATAACGAGCCCATCACGCATTTTCCGCGATCGGCTTCCTCGTATGTATTGTGCGCTGTAGAGCGCTATTTATCATTTCTAAGGAATTTCGACGTGTCGGAAGAAAATAAGACTTTTGTTGATTACGGGGTGCGCGAAGATATCGCCGCTGCCCTCGCTGAAAAGGGCATTACTACCCCTTTTCCTATTCAGGCTCTGACATTGCCTGTTGCACTGGATGGTCATGACATTATTGGTCAGGCTAAGACCGGTACCGGTAAGACTCTGGGTTTCGGTCTTCCCGCTATCCAGCGTGTTGTAGGACGCGATGATGAAGGCTGGGCAAAGCTAAAGTCTCCGGGTGCTCCTCAGGCTTTGATTGTGGTGCCTACCCGTGAGCTGTGTGTTCAGGTGGGTGCTGATCTGAAGGCAGCTGCTAAGCAGCGTAACGCTCGTATTGAGACTCTCTACGGCGGTACTCCCTACGATTCGCAGGTCAAAGCTCTTGAAAAGGGCGTTGAAATTATTGTGGGCACGCCCGGCCGTTTGATTGATTTGCACCGTCAGCACCATTTGAACCTGTCTCAGGTGAAGATTGTGGTTCTTGATGAAGCCGACGAAATGCTTGACTTGGGCTTCTTGCCCGATGTTGAAAAGCTGTTGGCGGCTTTGCCTGAGGTACGCCAAACGATGCTGTTCTCGGCAACTATGCCCAGCCCGGTACTCACCATGTCGCGCCGTTATATGAATAAGCCCATGCACATTCGTGCAGAAGCACCCGGCGACGATTCAAAGACCAAGGCTTCTATCCGTCAGGTCATCTACCGCGCGCATCCTTTGGATAAAGATGAAATGGTGGGGCGTATTTTGCGTGCAGAAGGACGCGGGCGCACCATCATCTTCACCAAAACTAAGCGCAGTGCGGCAAAGCTGTCTGAAGAGCTCATTAACCGCGGTTTCGCGGCTGCTGCTTTGCACGGCGATTTGAATCAGAGTGCGCGTGAAAAGGCACTGAAGGCTTTCCGCGATTCTAAGATTGATATTTTGGTAGCTACGGATGTGGCTGCCCGCGGTATCGACGTTGACGACGTCACCCACGTCATCAACTACCAGATGCCTGAGGACGAAAAAACCTACACGCACCGCATCGGCCGTACCGGTCGCGCTGCGAACAAGGGTACCGCAGTAACCTTCGTTGATTGGGAAGACGTACCGCGCTGGAAGTTCATCAACCAGGCACTTGAGCTCAATGTTCCTGAGCCGGTTGAGACCTATTCTTCATCTCCTCATCTGTTCACTGACCTGGATATTCCCAAGGGCACCAAGGGTAAGTTGCCTCAGGAAGAGCAGACGCTCGAAGGCATTGGATCACAGCGTAAAGACATCGAAGGACGCGGCGGACGCGATTCCAACCGTGATTCACGCTCGGGTGGTCGTACAGGCGCTCGCGGTTCACGCGATAAGAGCTCACGTTCAAGCGAGCGTCCCTCTCGCAACCGTCGTCGCACCCGTTCAGGCGAAAACAGTAACAACACCCAGACATCTGAGAACCGCGAGAGCGCTGAGCAGAATTCTTCCTCATCAGCTTCTTCGCGTCGTCGCACCCGCGGTGGGGAGGGCAAGCCTGAACGTACCAAGTCTGTAGAGAAAACTGAAAACGGTGCCCGCCGACGCCGTCGCCGCCGTAAGCCTGCCACCGAGACCGAATAGGATTCGTTGTTGACTCGTTTCGATGTTGATGGCCACTGCATGGTGGTTCAAGCTGACAACTTGGCGTACCTCGCCGAGCTTCCAGACGCGTCCTTCACCATGATTTATATTGACCCGCCGTTTAATACCGGTAAGGTTCAGACCCGTCGCACCCTCACCACTAAACCTGTAGAAGAGGGTGAGGGCGACCGGGTTGGTTTCGCGGGAAAATCGTATTCTTCGGTGCTCGCTCAGCTGTCGAGTTATTCAGATACTTTTGAGGATTACTGGGCTTTTTTGGAGCCGCGTATTCGTGAGGCTCATCGTCTGTTGGCAGAAGATGGAACCCTGTATCTTCACCTTGATTGGCGAGAAGTGCACTACGCAAAGGTCATGTGCGACATGATTTTTGGACGCGAGTGCTTTTTGAACGAGATCGTGTGGGCCTATGACTTTGGTGCTAAGTCGACTAAACGTTGGCCGACCAAGCACGACAATATCTTGGTCTATGTGAAGAATCCCGATCAGTATTATTTCAATACCGATGAGGTAGACCGTGAGCCGTACATGGCTCCGGGCCTGGTCACGGCTGAAAAAGCTGCTCGTGGAAAGCTACCTACTGACGTGTGGTGGCATACGATTGTCTCCCCCACCGGTAAAGAAAAGACGGGTTATCCGACTCAGAAGCCGTTGGGCCTGTTGCGCCGTATGATTGCAGCTTCTACTCGTGAGGGCGATTGGGTACTAGATTTCTTTGCCGGTTCTGGCACCACTGGTGCAGCGGCAGCAGAGCTGGGACGACGTTTTGTGTGTATCGATCAGAACCCGCCCGCTATCAAGGTCATGAAAAAACGGTTGAATACCGTGGGAGTGCGTAAAGCGAAGCTCCTCACCGAGATGGGTGAGAACGTCAGTGCGGTCTATGACAAGCACAAGTCTGCTCGCGCTATTGAAAAACGTATCGAAGCCGAGACTGCTGTTCTTGAAGCCCGACGCAAAGAACGGGCTGAACGCAAGCGAGCCAAACAGCAACGGTTAGCTGAACAAGCGGCAGTTGCGCCGGCTATGGGTGCTGAATAGACTTTCGTAGGCTCGGGCTTCGCGCCGGTTTTCATCATCCACAGACAGGAAAAGCGGTGGTCGTTTCTTCTAGGAAGAAATGACCACCGCTTTTGTTAATGCAACCGCTAGAGTCTAGGCAGCGGGTGCCTGCTCTTTTTGGGCCGGGGCCTGGGCAGGTTGCGAGATGACAGGAGCGGTAGACGCTGAGATGTTACCGGCGCTGTCTGCAACGCGGACCGCGGACTGGCCATCGGTGGCG
>OBYT01000096.1_pt1 | contig 10610 bp, 8 predicted proteins | sample 1476811 | NCBI WGS metagenome assembly OBYT01 (sample SAMEA2580215, study PRJEB22360) | human gut metagenome | biome: human gut; feature: human-associated habitat; material: faeces | place: Denmark | collected 2008/2010
ACCGGCTGCGTACTGAAACCGACCGCGATATTCTTGTTATCGCCTGCGATGTTCCCTCCGGCGTCGACGGAAATACCGGTGCCGTTCATCAGCCCGTTCTGCCGGCGGACGTAACCGTCACTTTCATAGCTCGGAAGGTACCGCACCTGAGTACAGCAGAACATTTGTGCGGACGCGTGGAGGTAGTGGAACTCGGTATCGAGGAGGATCTGGCGAAATATGAACCTGCGGTATCCCGGCTGGAAATTCATGAACTCCGCCAAGCAATGGTTGTTCCTGGGCCTTACGATCATAAATACACGCGGGGCGTCTGCGGAATCCTCACAGGAAGTGAGGAGTACCCCGGTGCCGCGCTCCTGAGTACCCAGGCCTGTGTCAATACAGGTGTTGGAATGGTGCGATTTGGGGTAGTGGGCCAACTAGCCAGTATGATAAATCTGCGAACCCCGGAAGTCGTTTGCTTTACATCCAGCCCTGAAGAACAACACGTGCAAGCCTGGCTAGCAGGCTCTGGTGCTACCGGAGAGGCCCGTGAACGAGATATTGACGTAGCTTTGGCCGCCTCTGAGCCAGCAATTCTTGACGCGGCAGCGGTCGCTAGAACCGCTCAATGGGTCAGCGATAACGGAGTCCTTGAGACGAATAATATTCTGACCCCGCACGCTGGCGAACTTGAAGAATTTCTGGTCTGGATGAGCGCCTTAAGCTATTCAACATGGCATCGCGTTGTGGGGGATGAAAAAGCTCCCACCCGCGCCGAGATTGAAAACGCCCCTCTTCGTTGGGCAAAAGTTGCCAGCTCTCTCAGCGGAGCAACCGTTCTTCTCAAAGGCGCGGTCACCCACATCGCCAGCCCCGATGGTAAGGTACTCAGCGTCCGCTCCGACGCTCACTATCTCGCAACAGCAGGAAGCGGGGACGTCCTTTCCGGTATTCTAGGCGGGCTTATCGCACAGAACGAGGCGCAGACAAAACCCGCACCCACCGCTCATGTCGCTGCCCTGGCTAGCGTCATCCACAGTAACAGTGCACTTTTAAACAACGGCGGCAAAGGCCCGTCACCGGCATCGGCAATAGTGGACAATATTCCAACCGCTATAGCGTATTTGCTGGGGTAGCTGGGGTAAAGAAAGCACGTTGGGGCGCTACCCAGCTAACGATCGCTGCCGCCATATACCGCGGGCAATTACTCATAAAAATCAAATAAACAATAAGCTCGGGATCAGATAACTCATCTGATCCCGAGCTTTTGCATCTTGAGTATTTTCTGTAGAGCTCTATTCGTCAAGCTATTGGCTCCGTGTACATCTACAGCGGCGAAGCAATCCTTCTCGCCGGTTCGCTTCGCTCACAAAGCGATTGCCTAACTCAGCCCAGTTTGCCGCCCGCTGTATATGTCTTTTCGGCTACATACGTCTTTTAGTACGCGCCGTCTTTCGCGAACACTGCGCGGACAGTACGGAAAAGAATCACGAAGTCACCGATAACAGACCAGTTATCAACGTAGTAGAGGTCCAGACGGATTGATTCTTCCCACGAAAGGTTGGAACGTCCTGAAACCTGCCACAGACCGGTAATACCGGGCTTTACGAGCAAGCGGCGGTAGGCGTCCTCTTCGTACTGCGCAACTTCAGAAGGAAGCGGCGGACGAGGGCCAACCAATGACATATCACCCACAAAAACATTCCATAGCTGAGGAAGCTCATCAATGGAGTACTTGCGAATGAACTTACCAATCTTGGTGATGCGAGGATCGTCGGCCATCTTGAAGAGAATGCCGTTACCCTCGTTCTGACTCATCAGCTCCTTCTTCAGTTCCTCGGCATTAGTCACCATAGAACGGAACTTAATCATGTGGAACGGGCGGCCACGGTAGCCCACACGCTCCTGGAAGAAGAAAATCGGTCCGCCATCTTTTTTCACCATCAAAGCAACGACCACAAGAAGCGGCGAAAGCACGATGAGACCCAAACCCGATGCCACGATGTCCAAGGTGCGCTTCAAGAAAGCAGGGAAGCCCTCAAGGCGAGGAGTGGATACGTGAATCAAGGGCACACCGTTGAGCGGCTGCGTCTTGATACGTGGACCGGCGATATCGGTGGTAGCAGGCGCCAGAATAAGCGAAATATGCCATGCTGCCAATTCCCAGCCCAGACGACGAAGCTCCTGCGGAGTCAGACCGTGACCGGAACCCAAAGCAACCGCATGAATGTTGTTCTGACGAACAGCCGCCAGAATATCTTCAGCATCGTGCGAGTAACCCAAAATGGGAAGGTCATGATCCCCAGAAATCGTGGTTCCCTGTGCCTCACCGCTCAGATAGAAAGCAGCTGGGCTCAAACCTGACTGCTGACCTGCCTTGAGCGTGGTGTACAGGTGCTCACCGGAGCTAGCGTCCGAGAGAATCATGACGCGGGTAAGCGCGCGACCGCGGTCGCGGAAAGCGACAAGGAAGCGACGCAGACACCAGCGTCCGATTAGCAAAAGCAAAATGCCGATGGGGTAGGCAACAATGATGTAGCTACGCGCAAAATCAACCGTGGTCAAATACGAAAAAATGACGATAAGGCAGAAGAAATATGTGGTCGCCTTAGTGACCAAACGATATTCATCGTTACCCTGACCAAGGTGGCGCACATTTCGCGAATCTGAAATATGCAGTGCAATAAACCACAAAATGCCAATGACTGGTCCGACCATAAAATAGTTCCAGTCGGTTTCACTGCGGCCGAGCACCGGTGCGTCGCGCAAACCAAAGCTGGCAAAGTGGGCAACCACCAAGGTGATGAGAATTGCTAAGGCATCTACTGCGTAGAGAGCCGCAACAATTTTAGGATGCCAGGATTTTCTAATGCGCGTACCTGACCAGCGCTCTTCTAAATCAATGCCATCTAGCACGTGATTCTTACCCCCAAAAAATGCAAAAATCTGCCGACCTTAATTTATTTTCCCCATTTATTGGTCGCAGAATTGTTCTAAAAGTATATCGTGAACAATTTATTTATAGCAGTGTAAATGGGAGGTAAGTTCCGCTGTACATTAGGGGACAAAATGGGCGAATTTGGCTCTATCTAGGGTAAATGTGAGCCTCGACAATCTATTTTAGGTTGGCGTGAGTCACAATAAAATTGGTTACTGGCTTGTAAAGATGCGGGGTTACATTGTCGTCCATGGGCACAGCGACTTTGATTTGGTTCTGCTCTGCGGAAACAAATAGACCGGGATCATTGCAGTCAGCAATTCCAATAGTCGAAATGCCTCGAGAGGCCGCAACACCGGCAAGACCGTGGTCCGCAACAATAAGATCCGGAGTGATGCCGCGCTCCGTCAGCTGAGTCAGCGCCAATTCCATGGGGCCGGGAAAATGCGTGTGCTGCAAATTGCCGTACTGCTCAAACATCACAACATCAAGAATCTGGCGAATATCACCGTCTAAAAACTTATCGCCCTCATCAATAGTGAGAACCTCAGCACCGAACGCCCTAGCAACACGAGCCAGTTCTACATAAATTGGAAACAGTCCCGCCGGATGGCCGGTAGCAAAAAGAATCTTTCCGCGATTTCTCACTGCCTCACCAAAGATTTCTGTATAACGGTAAAGCTGCGTGATGCATTCTTCGGCGCTAATAGTGTCTTGGCCAAACAGGTGGTGAGGATCAGCGCTGGTGCCTACTCGGCGCGCCATCAACTCAAAAATGTCCTCGTACGTCCACTCACGGGTGAGCTTCACGCCGAACTCAAGGTGTTCGTTACCCTCAACAAAACCGTGCATATGGGCGATGTTGACCTCGCGTGAGGTAGCTACTTCACCGCAAATTTTAGAGTCGTTAAGATACTGCGCGAATTCGCTGTCAGACATTGAAAATGCATAGCTATCGAGAAGAGAAGAAAGATTGGTCATGAGGATTTACTTTTCTTTCGTGAGAGAGGAATAAAGCTCTAGCGTAGTGGATGCTGCTGACGCCCAGTCCATCATTTGGGCGCGCTGTGCTCCAGCGCGTCCTAACTTTTGGCGGATATCAGGGTTGCGGATGAGGTATTCGAGTGCAGCTGCCCAGGCGGAGGGTTCGCGGGAATCAACCAGCAATCCGCTCTCGGCGTCGGCCACCGCGTCCTGTAACCCGTCGACGCGGGTTGCGATCACCGCAGTGCCGGTGGCCTGAGCCTCTAAGGCTACCAACCCGAAGGTTTCTGATGACGAGGGACAGGCTACGATATCGGCTTGTTGCATGGCGCGGGCAAGCTCGGGTGCAGGGAGAGCTGGAACAATGCGCACTTTATTGCCGACCCCGAGAGCCTTGGCGCGAGCCACCAACCGATGCTCGTAATCATTAGCTGAAGTACCGACCATGGTGAGCGAAACGTTGAGTTCGCGAGGCAGAAGGGCTAAGGCCTCGACCAAGATATGCGGTCCCTTAAGCGGTTGCGGTCGCCCCGCAAAGAGAATCTCACCTGCCGCGTCACTGAAATTAGTTTTTACTGCAGGATAGAAAATCTCGGTATCGACACCGGGGCGGATGATATGCAGCTTCGATGCTTCGGCGGAATAAAACCGAACCATCTGTTCTAGTTCGTGCATCGTGTTCACGACTAGAGCATCGCACGCGTCAACGATGCGTCGTTCCCCATCGATACGCTGCTGCGGTTCAAGCGGTTCACCGGCGCCGGCTTTGTCGTTTTTGACTGCGCCCGTGGTGTGCATGGTGTGAACAATCGGAACACCTTCCGGCGCATACTGCAATGCCGCTAAGCCGGAAAGCCAGTAGTGCGAATGCACGATATCTGGAGTGTTTACCGCATACCGGCGCATATGCTCCACAAACTCGGGGATAAGTTGCGGTAGATCCTCTTTCACAGCACCTTCAGCCCGTTCAAAAGCCAGCGTGTGAACACTACAGCGTTTCGAAAGGTCTGTGCGTTCATAGAGTGCACCGAACTCAGTTGAGAGAGTAAAGACTTCAATATGCAGATTCTCATCTGTTGCGAGCATAGCTTTCACCAGGTTGGCGATATAGACATTCATACCGCCGGCATCCCCGTTACCAGGCTGGGACAGGGGAGAGGTATGCATTGAAATCAGATGAAGGGTGCGAGTTTTCACGTTTCTAACTCTAACAACTCTCACCTGCGGTTACATTTTGGGTGTATATCTAGTGAGTGAAACAATAAGTACATGACGCACCGCCCCTACACAGATGAGGTTTAGTTCATGAGTTCTCAGCAACCGGCAGTAACTTTCGACTCGAACGTTTTGAATATGCTCACGAGTGGCCCTGAACGTGTTGCGGAGGTCAACTTAGACGCTATCGCGCACAACGTGCGCACCATTAGATCGTTGATTGGTGAGCGAACGCTGATCGCTGTGATTAAGGCAGATGCGTATGGTCATGGCGCTGCGGGGATTGCTCAGACCGTGCTAGATGCCGGTGCGGATGCGCTCGGGTTGGTGCATGTGCGTGAGGCATTGGCATTGCGCGCTGTTGGTATTGACGCGACGCTGATGGCGTGGTTGCATACGCCTTCCACTGACTTTGTGCTAGCAGTGCAAGAGGGCATTATTCTTGGCGCGTCAGGCTGGGATTTAGAAGCGATTGCCTACGCCGCCCAGCAGGTCGGAGCTGTTGCACGCGTCCACCTCAAAATTGATACAGGCTTGGGGCGCAACGGCTGGCCCCCGGCGGGCTGGCCGGGGCACCTACGCGCAGCCAAGGAACTTCAGGACGCGGGACTGATTGCCGTTGAAGGAATCTTCACCCACCTTGCAGTAGCCGATGAGCCAGACCGTAAAGAAACAGATCAGCAACTGGACGTATTTGAAAATATGGTGTCGCAAGCTCGGGCGGCAGGGCTTAATCCTGAACTGATTCATGCAGCTAATACGCCGGGAACCTTCACCGCTGCAGATAAAGAAACCGGTGATATCCTTTTGGGTAACGGAGTGCGCGTAGGTCTAGGACTGTACGGGCTATCGCCCTTGGCTGGGGTAACCTCTGGTGACCTGAACCTGCGTCCGGCCATGACTGTATCTACGCGGGTCAACTCCGTCAAAGAAGTGCCTGCGGGTCAGGGAGTCTCGTACGGTCTCAATTACTCGACCCCGCATGCCACCACACTGGCGCTTATTCCCGTGGGATACGCAGACGGTGTGCCGCGTGTTGCTACAGGTGCACCGGTTAGGCTCTATCCCAACGGAAAAGCTGAACCTCGTACGTACCCGGTTGTTGGGCGCATCGCCATGGACCAGATGGTTATTGACTTGGGAGAACCCGGTCTTTCAGCACCCGAGCACGGTTACTTGGGTGCACGCGCAGTTCTTTTTGGTGAAGGCGAAAACCCTCCCGTCGAAGAATGGGCGGACGCGGCCGGCACCATCAACTACGAAATCGTCACCCGCATCTCACCCCGCGTAGCTCGCGTGCACACAACCGACAAGGACGCCTAAACCGCATGGAACACCTCGACATTACCGTTAGCGACCCGGACCATACTCGCAGGCTAGCGCATGCGCTCGCCGATTACTTGAGTGCCGGCGACCTGCTTATTTTGACAGGCGAACTGGGAGCGGGTAAAACCACTTTCACCCGCAGCCTTGGTCACGGCCTAGGCGTACGCGAGGGCGTCATTTCACCCACTTTTGTGTTATCCCGCGTGCACCCGAACCTACCCGACGGCAAACGTCCCGGTGGCCCAGACCTAGTGCACGTTGATGCATACCGACTCACCAGCCCCGACGAAATCGATGACCTAGACCTTGAATATTCGCTAGACCGGTCAGTGACCGTAGTGGAATGGGGAAAAGACAAAGTAGAGCACCTCAGCGAATCTCGCCTAGAAATTGAACTGACGCGGGTTACCGGGGACTTACTGGATCTGAGCGATCCCCACGCTTTTGATGGTTTGGACGATGAAGATGTGCCAGAATCTCGCGAGATGCGCGTGATTGCCGTCGGCCCTCGTTGGCGAGGCTCCGCCTGGGCGTCTTTGCAGCAAGCGCTACAACAGGCTTAAGGCTATGCGCGGGTGTGAGCGGCAAAACTGAGCGGTTATTTCGCACAGAAGCTAAGATAGATGAGTGCTTATATTAGCTATCGACTCATCAGCAACCGCATCCGTTACCCTGGGCAAAATCAGCTCTACCGTAGCAGGCTCAGAAGTAGAAATCATTGCGCACCGTGAAACTCAAGACACCCGTTCACATGCAGAGGTGATGTCTGTCTTCGTCCGAGATGTGTTGGCAGAGGCCCAGGTCTCTTCTCAGGACATTGACGCGATTATCACCGGTACCGGACCGGGGCCTTTTACCGGCCTTCGCGCGGGCATTGTCACCGCCCGCACCTTGAGCTTTGCATGGGGTGTGCCGCTGTACGGACTGATGAGCCTGTACAGCATTGCCGAAAACGCCTGGCAGGACGCCAACGAGCGCAACTACACGGAATTTTTGGTAGCTGCCGACGCGCGTCGTCGAGAGATTTACAGTGCAACTTTTGCGCAGCATGAGGCCGGTTACCAGCTTGTAGACGGCCCAAACGTAGGCGCAGCAGCAGATGCTCCTGCTCTACCCGCCTATGGCTTTGGCGCTGGGCTTTACCGTGAACAAGTGGATGCTGTCGAAGAGTTCGATAGCCTTCACGCAAACTCTCGTGGGCTCCTCAAGGCTGCCGCGCGCATCGGACTTACCAACCTCAGCACCGACACCCAGGCGCTGTATCTTCGGGAATCAGACGCTAAGGTTCCGCAAGCCCGCAAGAAGGCGACCCATGCTCAACGCTAAACTGCCTGCGGATATCGGCACCATTACCTTCACCGAAATGATACTGCATCATCTAGAAGCAGCGCACATTCTTGAAACCGATCTCTTTCCCGCCGATGCCTGGTCTCTTGAGATGTTTCTTGCCGAGCTCCAGCATCCTACCCGCGGATACATTGCCGCCTTTGACCGGGATCTTTTAGTGGGGTACGCAGGCGTTATGAGCATCGCCGAAACAGCTGATGTGCAAACTATCGCTGTACGTCCAACTTACGAAGGACGGGGGATAGGACGCGCCATGCTCGACTTCCTGCATCGTGAGGCAGACGCAAGCGGCGCTAAGACCATACTGCTTGAAGTGCGCGCCGACAATCCGCGCGCCCAAGATCTGTACACCAAAAACGGTTACGCCCACATTCACACCCGCCCCGGCTACTATAACGACGGTGTCGATGCGCTGATCATGCAAGCACCGCTGACCGCCCACCCCACAACCGAAAGCGAATAACACCGTGACGCACGAACCCCTGATTCTCGGCATCGAATCATCATGCGACGAAACCGGCATCGGTATTGTTCGCGGGAGCACCCTGCTCACCAACACCGTCTCATCTTCCATGGACGAACACGTAAGGTTTGGCGGGGTAATTCCCGAAATTGCCTCCCGTGCTCACCTCGACGCTATGATCCCCGCCCTTCACGCCGCGCTTGAGGAAGCCAACGTCACCCTGGATGAAATGGACGCCATTGCGGTCACCGCTGGGCCCGGTTTGGCAGGCGCACTCATCTCAGCGGCAAAAGCGCTCGCTGTAGCTGCCAACAAACCACTCTACGGCATCAACCACCTGGTAGCTCACGTAGGCGTTGGACTGCTTGATGACAGCGGCATTGAAGGTTTCAACGCTGACTTCATGGACTCCCTACCGAAAGAAGGACTGGGTGCTCTGCTCGTCTCAGGTGGACACACCGAAATCCTTGCGGTACGAGATATCACCTCTGACGTAGAACTCTTAGGCGCAACCCTCGACGACGCTGCAGGCGAAGCCTACGACAAAGTAGCGCGTCTACTCGGACTCAACTACCCGGGTGGCCCAGCTATCGATAAGGCAGCTCGTAACGGCAACCCCAAAGCCTTCGCTTTTCCTCGCGGACTGACCGCCCGTAAATACATGGGAACCGACGAAGCACACGGCCCGCACCGCTACGACTTCTCATTCTCCGGGCTTAAAACAGCCGTCGCGCGAGTTGTGGAAGGCTTCGAAGCGCGAGGCGAAGAAGTGCCGGTTGCAGATGTCGCCGCGTCCTTCCAAGAAGCAGTGGTAGATGTCATCACCCGCAAAGCGATGCTCGCCTGCACCGAACAGGGCATCAAAACTCTGCTACTTGGTGGAGGCGTTGCCGCAAATTCTCGCCTGCGCGAGCTCACAGCGCAACGTTGTCAGGAGCACGGTATCAAACTCATCATTCCCAAGTTGAGCCTGTGTACCGATAACGGCGCGATGGTTGCGGCGCTCGGTGCCCGGTTGGTGAGTGTGGGGCGTGCCCCCTCGGCCATTGACTTTGTGGCAGATTCGTCGTTGCCGGTGACGAGGGTGCAAATTTAGGTTTTTTGAGTACGCAGGCGGAAGTTTTTTGAGTACGCAGGCGTGGGTGTGCTTAGCGTAGGTGCCGCGGGCGTGGGTGTGCCCCTGTCTGCGATGAAGCGGTCGCTGGGCGACCTGTCATCGGCAGACAGACGGAGCTCACGCCCCGCAACACCCGAGGGAAAATCGTAGCGGCTTCTTATGTTGCCTTAAGTATTAGCTGGTACTTAGGAATTAAGTTCAAGTAGTAGATACGTCAATAAGCTCCACTGCCTGCAGCACCGAAGAGAAAAATTCGGAGAAACTTCTCGAATTACTTACAGTAGGCAGAGCGCCAAGCGCTAGCTACGGCAGTAAAATCACCTGCTCTACCGGGGTAGGCGCGCTGCCTCTAGAACTCGCTCCGGCTATACCTTCCGAGTGATGCAAGGCGTGGGCTTCGTCCTGCAACAATGTGCAGGACGCCCAGCGTCCTCTCACATTTTGCAGGGGCACACCCACGCCTGCATTACTCAAAAAACACCCACGACCGCAATACCTAAATAGCTATGCGCGTCCTTGTTTTACGAGGTCGAAGACGACTGCGGTGAAGTCGCCGTTGTTTTGTTCGGCGATGCGTCGTTGGCGTTTGTAGCCGGGGCCGTCGTTGATGATGCGTTCGATCTGTGCGAGGTCATCTGAGCAGCCGAGGTCTGCCGCGATGGGTTCGAGGATGTTGAGGGTCTCGAGGGTGTGTTCGGTGACGAGTTGTTCGGTGTTTTGGTTATCTAAAATGACGATGGCGTCGGTGCCGTAGCGTGCTGCTCGCCATTTGTTTTCTTGGACGTGCCAGGGTTTGAGGGGTTCGATGTGTTTGCCGGCGTCTACTTGGCGTGAGAAGTGTTCCGCGAGGCATTGGGTGAAGGCTGAGATGCCTGCGATGTCGTTGAGGGATGCGAGTCCGTCGCAGACGCGCATTTCGACGGTGCCGTAGTGGGCGACGGGGCGGATGTCCCAGCGGTTTTCGCCGGGTTCGTCGATGACACCGGTGGTTTTGATGTCGTTGAAGTATGACTCGTATTCTTCCCATGTTTCGAAGTTGAAGGGTAGCCCCGCAGTGGGAAGTTGTTGGAACAACTGGGAGCGGTGGGAGGCGAATCCGGTGTCGGTGCCTTCCCAGTAGGGGGAGGATGCGGAGAGCGCGAGTAGGTGCGGGTAGAAGTTGGTGAGTCCGTTGAGGACGGGGAACGCTTTGTCGCGGGCGTTGACGCCGACGTGGACGTGTACTCCGTAGATAATCA
>OBYT01000097.1_pt1 | contig 10256 bp, 10 predicted proteins | sample 1476811 | NCBI WGS metagenome assembly OBYT01 (sample SAMEA2580215, study PRJEB22360) | human gut metagenome | biome: human gut; feature: human-associated habitat; material: faeces | place: Denmark | collected 2008/2010
AGCCCCCAGCCACTTTTCTCTTTTATTTACTTATAGAAACTGAAGCTTTTACTTCAGCCCCTCCACAATCGCATTCAGCGTCTCGCTCGGACGCATCACGCCGCTTGCCTTCTCGTCGACCGGCTTGTAGTAGCCGCCGAGATCAGCCGCGGAGCCCTGAACCTCAAGAAGCTCAGCAACAATCTGCTCTTCCTTCTCGCCCATAGCCTTAGCCACCGGCGCGAACTTCTCAGCCAGACCAGCGTCCGCAGTCTGCTGCGCCAGCTCTTCAGCCCAGTACTTCGCCAGGTAGAAGTGTGAGCCGCGGTTGTCGATCTCGCCGACCTTACGTGACGGTGACTTGTTCTCGTTCAAGAACGTACCGGTCGCCGCGTCCAAAGTATCAGCCAAAACCTGAGCCGACGCGTTGTCGTACTTCTTCGCCAAGTGCTCGAAGGACGCCGCAATCGCCAAGAACTCACCCAGCGAATCCCAGCGCAAGTGGTTTTCCTCAACCAGCTGCTGAACGTGCTTAGGCGCAGAACCACCCGCACCGGTCTCGAATAGACCACCACCATTAATCAAGGGAACAATGGAGAGCATCTTCGCTGAGGTGCCGAGTTCCAGAATCGGGAAGAGATCGGTGTTGTAGTCACGCAGAACGTTACCGGTCACCGAGATGGTGTCCTCACCCTTGCGGATGCGGTCGATCGAGAACTGGGTTGCGTCCTCGGGGGAGAGGACGCGGATATCCAGGCCCTCGGTGTCGTGCTCGGGCAGGTACTGGTCAATCTTCTTGATGAGGTTAGCGTCGTGTGCGCGCTTCTCATCCAACCAGAAGACTGCGGGAGTCTTTGAATCGCGTGCGCGAGTCACTGCCAGCTTGACCCAGTCCTGAACAGGGATGTCCTTGGTCTGGCATGCGCGCCAGATGTCGCCCGCAGAAACCTCGTGTTCAATCAAAACATCGCCAGCGGAGTTTACAACCTGAACCTTGCCGTCAGCGGCAATTTCGAAGGTCTTGTCGTGTGAGCCGTACTCTTCAGCCTTCTGCGCCATCAAACCAACGTTAGGAACGGTGCCCATGGTGGTGGGGTCAAACGCGCCGTTCTTCTTGCAGTCATCAATCACTACCTGGTAGATGCCAGCGTAGGATGAATCGGGCAGAACTGCCAGGGTGTCCTGCTCAGCGTCGTTCTTGTTCCACATGTGGCCCGAGGTGCGAATCATTGCGGGCATGGACGCGTCCACAATAACGTCTGAGGGAACGTGCAGGTTGGTGATGCCCTTAGCGGAGTTCACCATTGCCAAATCGGGGCCGTCAGCGAAGCTCTTCTCGATGAGCGCGCGAACGTCATCCTGAATATCTGCAGGCAGAGTGTTGATGCCATCGAGAATAGCAGCCAGACCGTTGTTGCCGTTCAGACCAGCTTCTTCAAGGGCCTTACCGTGCTTCTCAAACAGTTCTGAGAAGTAAGCGCGTACCACGTGACCGAAGATGATGGGGTCTGAAACCTTCATCATGGTTGCTTTCAAGTGCACAGAGAACAGCACGCCTTCTTCCTTGGCGCGAGCAATCTGAGCCTTCAAGAACTCATCAAGCTTTGCTGCATCCAAGTAGGTGCCGTCAACGATTTCACCGGCAAGAACGGGCAGTGATTCCTTGAGCACAGTCTCGGTGCCGTCAGTAGCAACGTGCTTAATAGTCAGGGTGTCGTCCTGCTCAAGAATGACTGACTTCTCGTTGGTCTTGAAGTCGTTGACGCCCATGGTTGCAACGTTGGTCTTTGAATCAGCTGACCATGCGCCCATCTTGTGCGGGTTCTTGCGAGCGTAGTTCTTCACAGACAGGGGAGCGCGACGGTCTGAGTTGCCCTCACGCAGGACGGGGTTCACCGCTGAACCCTTGACCTTGTCGTAGCGAGCGCGAACGTCCTTGTCCTCATCGGTCTTAACTTCATCAGGGTAGTTGGGCAGGTCGTAGCCCTTTTCCTGAAGTTCCTTGATAGCTGCCTTGAGCTGCGGAACGGATGCTGAAATGTTGGGCAGCTTGATGATGTTAGCTTCAGGCTTCTGTGCCAGCTCACCGAGTTCAGCCAGTGCGTCGGGCTGACGCTGTTCTTCGGTCAGGCGCTCCGGGAACTGCGCAATAATGCGGCCTGACAGTGAGATGTCGCGAGTCTCAATCTCAACGCCCGCGCTGGTGGCAAAAGCCTCAAGAATCGGCTTGAACGAGTAAGTCGCCAGCAAAGGCGCTTCGTCAGTGTGAGTGTAAATAATCTTTGCCATGTAAGGCCTCTCCCTTGAGATAAATACGGGCAGTGTCAGTAGTTACATTACCCGATGTGCCACCCCTCACTAAAAATGTTGCGTTGTAGGGTGGAGATAAGACGTATATGACGTTCAACCCTCACAAGGAGTTCTCATGAAGATCACCGTTCAGCGAATCTATGATGATGCGAGCACCGGTAGCGCCCTGCGCTGGCTGGTGGATCGCGTGTGGCCGCGCGGCGTGGCAAAAGAGGACGCGGCGCTGGATGCATGGGCGAAAGATTTAGCGCCCAGCACCGACCTGCGTAAATGGTTTGACCACCGTGAAGACCGCTTCGAAGAGTTCTCAGAGAAGTATCGGCACGAGTTGGACGAGCGCGATGAAGCCGGTGAACTCATCGACCAGCTAAAACAGTCGAAGAAAAAAGAGCTGGTACTGCTCTACGCCGCCAAGGACGAAAAGATTAACCACGCAGTTGTTCTGCGCGACTACCTGAAAGAACAGCTGAAATAAACATGGGAGTTATCGAAGTAAGCGCCGTCGTTTTTGTCAATGAGCACAACGAAATTCTGACGGTGCGCAAACGCGGAACCACCGGCTTTATGATGCCCGGCGGAAAACCAGAGCCGGGGGAGAGTCCCGCGCAGACGGGCGTCCGCGAAATATCAGAAGAACTTGGCCTTGAACTGTCAGAAGATAGCCTGTGCAAAGTGGGTATCTTCCAAACCGCAGCCCTCAACGAGCCCGACATGCTGGTGCGAGCCAACGTCTTCATGGCACCGCGTCTTGACCGGAAAATATTGGACGCCCTGAAACCCTCTGCGGAAATCGACGAGTTCCGCTGGGTGCAGCCCGGCGCATCTGACCATGAAAACCAGGCACCGCTCAACCTGGAATATATCTTCCCGGCGGCAAGGATGCTTGAAGACTAGCAGGTTTTGATTGGCTAGTTGAGCATGCCGGCGGTATCGAAACATTATCATCAACTGCAGGTACGGACGCAGAGTATGCAGTCGCCAGCAGTCCCTCTCATGGGCTCGCGGAAACTCGCTGGTTCTGAACTTTTAGCGCTCGCCCATGATTCACGCCAGTCCCGATGCCAGCTGGCGACGTGCATACCTGCGTCCTTGTACTGAGCGTGGGTGCGCCAGGATGCTGTAGTCAACTTCCCATAAACGCCAGCCCCAAGCCAGTTGACTACAGCATCCTGTCTGCGCTGTTGTCTGTATTTATAAGAACCGCATTAGAACTGACACAAAAAATAGATTCCTTGGAAAGTTTTTCTTGACATTCAAAATAGTTTACTCGTAAAGTAATTCTTGTTCGTGAAATAGACCAAGAAAGAAGATAGCCATGAACGTTCTCGATAAACTTCCCGCACAGACAGACATGGGCGCAGTTCGCTTGCGCGTTCGCGATATGAAGGCTGTCTACGACTTCTACACCACCGGTGTTGGTCTGCAAGAAATCCCGACCGACAACAATGAGACCTGGTTGGGGTTGGGGGATAAGCTCATTCTTATTCTTGAGCACGATGCGACGTTGCGTCACCCCTCACGCACTGAAGCTGGTCTTTTTCACGTAGCAGTTCTGTTTGATAATCCGCATGATCTCGCGCTGTCATTGGTGAGCACCCTGGCGCGTTACCAAGATCGTTACACCGGTGCCGGTGACCACCTGGTGTCCGAAGCGTTCTATTTCGCTGATCCTGAAGGTAACGGCGTTGAGCTTTACCATGACCGTCCTCGTGAGCAGTGGCAGTGGAACAACGGTCACGTGGCGATGGATACCCTCTACATTGATCCCGTGGCGTTTATTAAGAAGCACGCCACTGATGAGGAAATCGGCAAGACCATTACCGAAGGCCCGAATCTGACCGGAAAAGTCGGCCACGTGCACCTGCAGGTGGGCGATGTTGAAACCGCGCACAAGTTCTACGTCAAGGCTCTCGGCTTTGATGAGACTTCACGCTTTGGTTCGCAGGCGCTGTTCGTTTCAGCGGGAGGCTACCACCACCACATGGCGATGAACACCTGGAACTCGGCCGGTGCGTCACCGCGTCAGAAGACCCTCGGCTTGGGGGTTGTAAACCTGACTGTTCCTGAGGGGCAGACCATCGAAGCTGTACGCGATCGCCTCAAGTTCTCGGGCATCGAATCAAACAATGAGGGCTCGGCACTGACCTTCCTAGACCCCTGGAATAACAGCATCCGCTTGACTGCAGCTGCATAAAACTTCTTCCTGAGTGCTCTCTATAGGGCGCCGTAACATCGTGACATTCTGGTCATCTGCGATGTTACGGCGTCTTTTTTCTTCCGGTTCTTTACCTTCAAATGTGACCGCCATTATGTTTGAAATATGACTGATTTTCTCAATAATCTGATTTCTAAACCCCGCGTGACGTCGCTGGTTGCTAACCGCGCTGGCGATGCCGTACTGAACGTTAATTACCTTGCCAAAGACGGCAATAAATATCGTTCGCAGCTATGGCAGGTCGCCGAGAGCGGCAACGAACTCGCAGAGCCGTATGCACTGACCTCACTAGATTCCAATGCAAAACTCCAGGTGCTGGTTGACAACGGCGATATCTATTACACCCTCGATAAAGACGTTGATGGCGCCGATTCATCCAGTGAAAAGGGCGTGTGGAAGCTGGGTTCTCGTGGTGAGCCGCAGTTGGCGCTGAGCTTTCCCGGTGGCATTGATGAGCTTCAGGTGCGTGAAACTACCAACGGTACGCGCCTGATTTTCACCGCCACCGCTATTGGTGATGACCTTGAGCAGCAAGCCAAAGTTTTGGATGCGCGTGAAAAAACCGGTGCCAGCGCAGTTCTCTATGATTCGTTCCCCACACGATTTTGGGACCACGATAATGGGATCGGGTCAACAGCGCTCTATGTTTTTGACGGCGATAAACCACGCAGAATCCAGGGATTGCCCGATGGAAAACTAGAGGGTTTTGAGGTTTCACCGGATGGCTCGTCCGCCCTCATTACCGTTGGCGCTGTTCTGCGTGGCATCCACCAGCGTTCCAGCGTCTACCGTATTTCTTTGGGGCAGGACGCGGCACCGCAACTGGTTGCTGAAGCCGATGAGAAGCACAGCTTTGACGCGGGTTCTTTCAGCCCCGACGGTTCACAGGCTGTTATCTACAAGAAACGCCTCTTGCTACCGGGGCAGAGCCTACAGGTTACGGCTCACACCTATAACTTGGATACCGGCGAGTTCACCGCACTTGCCGAGAATCTTGACCGCTGGCCCGGTGACATTGTCTGGCTCGATAACCAGCGTTTTGCTTTTGCTACCGATAACCTCGGTGCGGGCGCGGTTTTTGTGGGTGAAATCGGTGGGGATACTCATCAGCTCACCACAACAGATCGCACTTATTATGCGTCCTTGAGCGTTTGCGACGGCAAGCTGGTGGCACTGCGTAACTTCATTGACCGCGCATCCGAGCCTATCGTCATCGACCCTCAAACCGGTGTTGAGACTGAACTGCCTTCACCCGTTGAACGCTTTGTGGCGCCCGGACGCATCGAGCAAGTCAAAACCACTGCTGAGGATGGCACCGAAATTACTTCATGGCTAGCGCTGCCGCGTGAATCTGCAGGCAAGCATCCGCTGGTAGTCTTCGCCCACGGTGGGCCGTGGGGTTCGTGGAATTCTTGGACGTACCGCTGGAACCCCTGGGCGCTGACTGAACTCGGTTACGCTGTTTTGTTACCTGACCCCGCGATTTCATTGGGGTACGGCCAGAAGATGCTCGACCGCGGTGGAGACGCTATCGGCGATACTCCGTACACCGATATTCTTGCCTTGATTGACGCTGCGTCGGAGCGCGAGGACATCGACGGCAACAACGCTGCTTTTATGGGTGGCTCCTACGGTGGCTACATGACCAACTGGGTAGCCGGGCACGCCGGGACTCGCTTCAAGTGCTACGTCACCCACGCCTCCCTTTTCAACATGGAAAACATGTACTTCACCACCGACAACGGCAGCTGGCACGAATGGATGTACGAGCACGAAAACGGTCAGCGCAACACCTACTCACCGCACCAGCACATTGAGAATGTTCAAGCACCAATGCTGGTGATTCACGGCGATAAGGATTACCGCGTGCCGATTGGAGAAGGGCTGGCGCTGTGGGCGTCCTTGCAACGTAATTCACCGGAGCTCGGCCACAAGTACCTGTACTACCCGGACGAGGGACACTGGATTCTCAAGCCCGAGAATTCGCGCATCTGGTATCAGACCGTGAGCGCCTGGCTGAACCAGCACCTTCGCGGCGAAAATTTTGAGGCACCAGAGAACCTGGGCTACACCGCCTCTGCCTCATAAATCATACTGAAATACGTCAGAACCCTTCATGGTAAGCCTTTATAAGACTCTTTCATGAAGGGTTCTCGCGTATATGCCTTAGTGGGACGCGTCTAATCGATAATTCCCTGTTTAGCGTTAAGACGGCGGCGAATTAGGGAGATGAACGGGCCGATGTTCGCCATAATCCACAGGGGAACCAGCCAGTACATCAGCATGTAAACCGTGCGCACGAGTGAGGACGCGGTGCCGTTGGTGACCATATCGCCCATGGCGCTCATTGCCGCGGCCAAGAGTACGGTGACAATAGCGACCCAGAGCATAGCCCACCAGAACTCTGAAGCTGATGCACCGCCGCGTGAGTTCCAATAGTTACCGTAAAACCGGCGGATTGCACCGGGCAGGGAGACGCCGTGTGCAGGAACTGCGGCGGCACGAACTTCTGAATCGGTTTCTTCATCATCGTAGATGCCGTCGATGTTGAGGGCATCCGGGGTGTCGTGAAGTTCTAAGGGCTCATGGTGCAGATGTTGTTTGCTCACCTGACCCATTGTGCCAGAAATCGTGTGCCATCAGCACAGTGATTACGGTCCCGCAGAAAACTACGAGACCGCTTGATAAATAACACCGAAGAATTACGGACGCTTGTAATCCACGGGCTTGTCGTACTGGTAACCGCTGGGGCTAGAAGGCATGATGCTCATGACGAGCGGAACGATGCCCAGCCCCACAAAGTTCAGCAGGTATAGCCAGCCGGGGAAACCCGCATCCTGCAGGCGACGCCATCCCAGCGCGAGGGTAGTGACGGTCTGGACCAGCCCGAGAACCAGAACCAGAATGTAGACAAAGAAGAAGGAGCCTACAAACCAGCCTTCCGAGGCGGTCAAGGCTTCATCGGGGGCGCTGGTTTCCATGGTGGCAGCCTGTCCAAAAAGAACCACAGCGGTAATGAAAACGAGACCAAACATAATGAGCGCCCACAACAGCGCTACCCACCAGAACTCTGAGCGAGATGCGCGACCAGAAAAGTGGAACATATTGTTCTTCCACTTCTTCAAAGCCTCACCGAAACCGACGTGGGGGCGAGGCTGAGAGAGTCCATAGCCGTTGGTATGCCCAGCGGTGTTGCTACCGTATGCCGGGTTGGTGTACATCGAGTTGTTGTAGTTGGACGAGCGGTCTTCATAAGCGTTGCCGTAGGTCGGCGGCGTCTGAGAAACCGGGTGATTCGATGAGCCCGAAGTGTAGTTGCCGTACGGGTTGCCCTCGCTGTTGTTCTGCGGTGAGTATGGGTTAGGAGAAGTCATGAGACCGATCTTTAGGAAAATGTGTGAGTACTTTCGTAAACATTCTGTCAGAAAAACGTTCTTACAGCGGTATTACAATGGGTAAATCCTGTTGTATGAAGGGGAATGACATGACGAAACTACTCATCACATATTTCGGTGCTTTTGAGGGTGTAGAAAAGAACCCCACCCGTGAGATTGCTGAGAACGTGGGAGGGGCACTAGCTCACACGCATCCGGATGTTGACGTTACCCTTCATGAATTACCGGTCAGTTTTGTAGGCTCATCGTCAGAGCTAACGCGGGTTCTGGCTGAAACATCCGCCGACGCTGTGCTCAGCTTAGGCGTAGCGGTGGGACGCGAAAAGATCAGCATCGAACGAGTTGCTATTAACCTTGACGACGCGCGCATCGCTGATAACGACGGAGACAAAGCGCAAGACCGCCCCATCCGTCCCGATGCACCTGCCGCCTACTTCACCCGCTTGCCTTATCGTCACCTAGTCACCGAGATGACCGCGCAGAATCTTCCCGTTGAAATCTCAGATACAGCTGGCACTTTCGTGTGCAATCACGTCTTTTACGAGCTCATGCACGCGCTCGCGTCCACCGAGATTCCCGGCGGTTTTGTGCATATTCCAGCCACGCGTCCTGACACTGACACCGCGTCTCATGCAGCGAACATGACAGCACATCCTGAGACCGGAGGCATCGAAGGACGCGAAGTGCCAACACTGCCAGTGAACACGGTCAGCAATATCGTGCAACGCATAGCTGAGGCTATGGTTTGATGCTGCTGGGTGAGACCGTTACTAAGCTAGGTTTATTGACAGCCACGCCCCGCTTAATAAACCTTCTAATGAGGGACGATGACGCTAATCTAGGCAGTAGAAACGATGGATGAATCGAAAGAACTGCTATGACATCATCAATTTCCAAGAAGCAATCAAAGCTTCCTGTTTTCCTCCGCAAAGGACGCGTGAGTGGCTATCTCACCGTTGCGATGGCTGGACAGCTTGTGTACTCGTCTTTTGAAGCTTTCAAGGGTTCCTTGATGGTTCCGCTGACTAACGCTTTAGGTATTGGTATTGACCAGTTCGGTATTCTTATGGGCTGGCTCGGAATCGCAATGTTCTTATATGTGCCCGGTGGCTGGGCCAATAACCGTTTCACGATTCGCTCCATTCTGATTGCTTGGGGAATCTGGCGTATGCTGACGGCTCTGGCGCTCTATCTGGTTCCAGATTTATCGTTCAATATGATGATTGCCATCGCCATTTCATGGGGTGTTTGGGACGCTATCGGGTGGCCCGCTGTTGTTAACGGCGTTGCTTTCATGTCTCAGGATTCCGATAAAGAAGGCCGCGGATTGGCTATGGGGCTGCTGGAATCTATCCGGCGCGGCGCCGAATTCGTGATGAACCTAGCCATTGTCGGCTTATTGGCGGTTATGCCGGATAACGCCGATACCGTGATGACTGTTATGGGCGTGCTCTATTCCTTGCTTGTTATCCCTCTTATTTTCTGTTTGTTGCGTTTTGTCCCGAAGAACGCGGTTGCAGGTCAAGAAAAGAATGGAGCGGAAGAGCCCGAAGAAAACGCCAATATTGCAGCCCTCAAGGGCTTGTTCAAAGTATTGGTTTTGCCTCGTGTGTGGCTGGCAGGTCTGGCGGGACTGTGCGTGTACTGGGGCTATGTCAACCTTGTCTACTCATCGGCGCCTTATCTATCGCTTGTCTTCAACGCATCAGACGCGGTATCCGGGGCATTCGGTATTTTCAACACCGGCTTGGTGGGTATTTTGGCGGGGCTGATTTCTGGCTTGCTCGCTGACTACCTCTTCAAGTCCTCGACCCGTATGCTCGGCGTTGCGCTTATCGTTGTGGCACTGGGCACGGGGCTTGTATATCTACTGCCTGCGTCCACGAACATGTGGCCTGCGATGCTGTTGCTCATAGTGATGGCGTTTGGCGTCTTTATGGGCAAAGCCGTTATTCTGGCGCCTATCGCTGAACTACATCTGCCGGAGCAAATCAATGGGTCGGCAATGGCAGTGGGATCCTTCTTGGTCTACGCGTCTATTTTCTGGGCTAACCCCATGACCTCAAGCATCGTAGAAGCCAACCGCGAACACGCCCACGAAGGGTATCAGCAAATCTTCCTGATGACGCTTGTGATCGCCCTCGTCGGTGCAGCATGTGCCTTTGCACTAGACCGAGCGAATGCTCGCGTGTTGTCAAGGCAGAAGGTGCAGAGCTAACGCTCCTGCGTTAGCGAACCCGGGTGCGCGTAAGGTGTTTTCTCGGGTAGCGCGCAGAGAATCAGAACCACCATGAGTCCCGGCGGGATCATGCAGAACCAGAAGACCCAGCCCGGGGTGCCAGCATCCTGTAATCTGC
>OBYT01000098.1_pt1 | contig 10210 bp, 6 predicted proteins | sample 1476811 | NCBI WGS metagenome assembly OBYT01 (sample SAMEA2580215, study PRJEB22360) | human gut metagenome | biome: human gut; feature: human-associated habitat; material: faeces | place: Denmark | collected 2008/2010
CTGGGCTCTGGTGAATGGGGTAGACGATATCCACGCCCACGACGCGGCATCAGCCCTTGATATGTATGAGGTTGACTCGCGTGGTCTTGACCGTCTCGACAGAGATGTTCTCGAAGCTCTGATTCATAAATTTGGCGGCGGACCAGTTGGTCTCTCAACTCTTGCCATTGCTGTCGGCGAAGAAACTGAGACAGTTGAAAGTGTGGCTGAGCCCTATCTGGTGCGTGAAGGTATGGTGGGTAGAACCCCTCGGGGACGCGTTGCCTTACCCGCTGCGTGGGAACACTTAGGGCTAGAACCACCGGAAATGGCGTAACCAATTTTTGTGGTTAAACCAACGCAAGACGGTTTACATGGCACTTAATTTTCTAACTGTGTCTCAAAATCGGATAAGAATACAGCGTTCCACCAGCTACAGCGTTCATAATTAAATATCAAAAGCACAATGCACGTAAGCGAATATTTTTGATGCTTACGTGCATTTGCGTTGTGAATTTAACTCAATATAAGGGGCAGTATATGGCTAGTAGCCGTAAGCTCGCTAAAGCTAGGAACGCCATCATTGGTATGTTCGTGGTGATAGCCGCTGTGATAGGCGGTATTTTTGCATTCGCATCGACCGGTGGAACCTGGTCACCTAAGCTCGCTTTGGACCTATCCGGTGGTACACAGTTGATTCTTGCGCCAAAGGTTTCTGGTGATAACTCTGGAGAGGTGAACGAGGAACAGCTGGCTCAGGCTGTCGATATCATTCGTCAGCGCGTTGATGGTTCTGGTGTTGCCGAGGCAGAGGTGACAACTCAGTCCGGTAAGAATGTGGTTGTTTCTGTTCCGGGTACACTTGATAGTCAGACTCGTGATTTGATTCAGGCTTCCGCTGAAATGTCTTTCCGTTCAGTGTTGGTCGCTGGTAATGGTGCTCCTGTCGCAGAAGATCAGCGAACTGCTGAGGATAAGCTTCCTCAGCCAACGGGGGAGCCTCAAGACGGTTCCGATATGAACTGGGTGACCGCTGACATCTTCCGGGAATATGAAGCGAAGGATTGTGCGGCTGTCGCAAATGAAGATACCGAAGCGCAGGATCCTAGCAAACCGGTTGTAGCGTGTTCTACTGATGGTGCAGAGAAGTACATTCTCGGCCCGGTTGAAATGAACGGTACTGACATTAAGGATGCTAGTTACTCGCAGGTTCAGTCGTCTCAGGGTGTTTCAACAGGCCAGTGGGGCGTGAATCTGGAACTGACCGATACCGCACGCCAGAAGTTCCAGGATGTGACTTCTCGTCTTGTGGGTATTGGTGCGCAGAATCCTCAGGATGCACGTTCACGTTTTGCGATTATGCTGGACGGTAAAGTGCTATCGGCACCTACATCTCAGGCTGTGATTACCGATGGTAAGTCTCAGATTACCGGTAATTTCACCGAGGAAACCGCCAAATCTTTGAGTGAACAGCTCAAGTACGGTGCGCTTCCGATTAGCTTCGACATTCAGTCTGAGCAGCAGATTTCTGCAACTTTGGGTCAGGATCAGCTCAAGTGGGGTCTGATTGCTGGTGCGATCGGTTTGACTTTGGTCTTCATTTACTCGCTGTTCCAGTATCGCTTAGTGGGTCTGATTAACATCATCTCGATTATGGTTGCTGCATCGTTCTCACTGACGCTCATTATTCTGCTGGGCAATATGATGAACTACCGCCTGTCGCTGGCGGGTGTCGCTGGTCTAATCGTGTCTATCGGTTTGATGGCTGACTCCTTCATCGTCTACTTCGAACGTATCCGTGATGAGATTCGTAACGGCCGTACCATCGCAGCTGCAATTGATCATGGTTGGGATCGCGCGCAGCGCACAATCTTGGCCTCGAAGGCAGTGAATCTTCTCGCTGCTGTGGTTCTGTACTTAGCATCTGTTGGTAACGTACGCGGCTTCGCATTCACACTTGGTTTGACTGCGATTTCTGACCTGATTGTTACGTACCTGTTGATTCACCCCATGATGGTTCTGTTCGGCCACACCAAATACTTTGCAAATGGTGGTCGATTCTCGGGCATGGACCCTGAGGCTCTGGGGGCTGCACCGTTGTACAGAGGAGCAGGACGCGTCCGCACACCTGAAGAGAATGATGGTATGGGAGCGGCGGAACGTCGTCGTGCGTTGCGCCTAGCCCAAGAGGAAGAAGAAAAGGCAGCGGAGGTCAATAATGGCTAATAAACTTGCCCAGTTTGGTAACGACCTGCATTCGGGCAAAAAGTCTTTTGGCTTTGTTGCTCACCGTAAGCGTTGTGTTGCCTTGGCATTTGCAATTGTTGTGATTGCAGCTTTGATTCCCGTACTTAAGGGCGGTTTCAACCTCGGTATTGATTTCCGCGGCGGCTCAGAATTCACGGTGTCATCTGTTTCTAACACCGATATTACAGTGGGGCAGGACGCGGTCTCTCAGGCTGCACCGGAGGCAACCGATGTACGCGTGACGAATATTGCTCCCGGTACGGTTCGCGCGCAGATGAGCGAACTCAGCGATGAGCAGACGTTAGCTGTAGCCTCATCTCTCAAGGACGCTTATGGCGTACAGGACTCAGATGTCACCTCATCATTCGTTGGTCCTACTTGGGGTGCTGATGTCACTCGACAGGCGATGTGGGGTTTGGTCTGGTTTGTTCTGCTGGTGATGCTGGGTATGGCGCTTTACTTCCGTACGTGGAAGATGGCGGTTTCTGCTATCGCCGGTTTGATTTTTACCGTCAGCACTACGGTCGGGCTTTATGCTCTCATTGGCCTGGAGATCACTCCGAGCGCGATCATCGGCTTCTTGACCATTTTGAGTTACTCTCTGTATGACACGGTGGTTGTCTTCGATAAGATTCGTGAAAACACAGCTGATGTTTTTGAACGCAAGGATCGTACTTTTGGCGAGCAGATTAACTTGGCCGTCAACCAGACGCTGGTGCGTTCGATTAATACCTCGATTGTGGGTCTCTTGCCGGTCGGTTCGATTTTGTTTATTGGCGCGATGTTGCTTGGTGCCGGCACCTTGAAAGATCTATCGTTGGCTTTGTTCATCGGCATTATTGTGGGTACGTTGGGAACCTTGTTCGTTGCAGCTCCGCTGTATGCGTTGCTGCGTTTAGGCGAGAAACGTGTGAGCGAACATGGTGAGCTCGTTGCAAAGTATCGCTCTGGCGAATTGAAAGATGAACCGGTTGCGGCGCGCGTTGCCACAGCACCTGCTCAGAACATCGAAATCAATAGCGTTTCGTTCTAAGTATGGGTTCATCACCCCTCTATAGCGAAGGCGGTCACCTGCACAGGTGGCCGCCTTTGTTGTGCCGATGCTAGCCGGGGAATTGGTGAAGCAAGGTTACGCACGTCAACGTGCAGAAATATGTGCTTGGGCATACAATAAACCTACACACGGAATGGAACAGGGGGAGCGTCATGGCAGATGTTCACAATGCTGGTTCGGCTCAGGGCGGCAAAAACCCTAAACCCACGCGAGGTTCTCACCGCGTCATGTCTGCTGGCGAACGCGTCCCCACCCGTCTAGTTTTTCCTCGTTATGCACCTGATGTCTCACCGTCTGGTCATTTTTCTCCGGTGCTGGCACCCGTCATTAGAACCGTCAAGAAGTATCATCCTGATGAGGATCTCGATGTTCTACAGCGTGCTTTTGAGGTAGCTGATAAGTACCACCGCGGGCAGAAACGTAAAAGCGGTGATCCTTACATCACGCATCCGGTTGCTGTTACCACTATTTTGGCTGAAATCGGGGCTACAGGTCCTGTACTGGTTGCTGGTCTTCTTCATGACACCGTCGAAGACACCGAATATACCCATGAGCAGCTCACTGCTGATTTTGGTGAAGAGGTTGCCTATCTCGTTGATGGCGTGACTAAGCTCGATAAGGTTAAATACGGCGAGCACGCACCCATTGAAACAATTCGCAAGCTCGTGCTTTCCATGAGTAAAGATATTCGCGTACTGCTCATTAAACTTGCAGACCGTCTTCATAATGCTCGAACCTGGCGTTTTGTCTCAGCAGGATCAGCCGCAAAGAAGGCAGAAGAGACGCTTAAAATTTATGCTCCGCTAGCTCATCGACTCGGTCTGAACACCATCAAATGGGAACTCGAAGACCTTTCGTTTGCGGCCATGTCTCCAGATATTTACGCTGAAATTGTGCGTATGGTTGGGGAGCGAACCCCCAAAATGGAAAAGTACCTTGCAGAAGGACGAACCACCATTTTGGAGCATCTTAACGCGGTGGGTATTGATGCGCAGATTACGGGCCGTCCCAAGCATTTTTATTCCATCCACCAAAAGATGAAGTCTAAGAATAAAAGCTTTGACGACATCAATGACATTCTCGCCGTGCGTATTTTGGTGGATGACGAGGCCACTTGCTATACCGTGTTGGGTCATGTGATGGGGCTGTGGCCTATCGTTCCCGGTCGTTTTAAGGACTACATTAAAGCTCCTAAGAATAACCACTACCAATCCTTGCACATTACCTTGGTTGGCCCTGGTGGCTTTCCCTTCGAAGTCCAAATTCGTACCTACAAGATGCACGAAGAAGCTGAGTATGGTGTAGCAGCACACTGGCGTTACAAAGCGGCTTCGCGCGGTGAGAAAGACGCCGCATCCACAAACGGTAAAAGCCACGAGCATCAGCCTCATTCTCAAAATCTCAACATTGATGTTTTGCAGAGCATCGCTGAAATCTCGAGTTCAAACCCTGAGTCCGAGAAATTCTACGAGATGCTGGCTGAAAATCTCGATACTGATGAGATTGTAGTGCTAACCCCGCAGGGTAAACCTATTCCGCTACCCAGTAACTCGACCCCTGTCGATTTTGCATACGCAATTCACACTGAAGTTGGAGAGAAAACTGTCGGGGCTCGTGTTGATGGCAAGCTGGTTCCGCTTCACACTGTCTTAGATTCAGGTAATACCGTTGAAATCTTGACCAGCAACGCTCAAAATGCTGAGCCGAGTGAAGACTGGTTGAAATTTGTCGCGTCCTCACGAGCTCGCACTAAAATCCGCCAGCACTTTGCTAAAGGACGCCGTCTAGAGGCTATTGATAAAGGCCGCGACAATCTCACCAAGTCTATGCGTCATCACGAGCTGCCTTTGCAGAAAATGATGACGCCCGCCTTAATGACTCAGGCTGCGCAGATTCTCCACAAGAACGATGTAGCTTCGCTCTACCATGCTGTGGGCGATGGTCAGATTAGCGCGCAGGATGTCATTGACACTCTGGTAACGCTTTACAATGGCGATCAGACCGAGCCTGAGCCCGAAGTTAATGACTTTGACGAGCTAATGTTCACTGAACGTCGTCAGCCGGTGAGCGATAACGGCATTGTGGTTCCCGGCGCTGAAGGTGTGATGACAAGAATAGCTCGATGCTGCAATCCTGTACCCCCGGATGACATTGTTGGTATTGTTACCAAGCTGCAGGGTATTTCGGTGCATCGAAAAGACTGCCCTAATATGCGTCGTGCTGAAGAAGAACCTCGACTTACCGAGGTTGAATGGGCTCCGACCGGTACGGCTGTATTCCGCACGCAGATTCAGGTGGAAGGTATAGACCGCAAGGCCCTACTATCTGACGTAGTTCGTACCATCTCTGAGCAACACGTCAACATTGTGGACGCGAGGGTTCATACGAGCGAAGACCGTTTTGCGGTATCTCGTTACACCTTGGAACTCGGGGATAGGTTTATGCTGGAACATCTCATCAATGTTATTCAGAACGTTGATGGCGTCTACCGCGCCTACCGCCTGACGGGATCACGTTCTTCCTAAAACGCTATTCAGTATAAAGTGCGCTGTGAACCAAAAGTCACGGCGCACTTTTTCACATTGAGATAACTATCGGATTCTGCTGAGTGCCTCTACAACTTTAACGATATCTACGGCCCTATCTTTATTGCGAACGTAGGGGGTTTCTTGAATATAACTGATGATGCTCTCAGGCGTGCATCCGTATGGCGCATCAGACAGCGTGGTGGGCAGATAATCTAGAGCCAGGTTTTCATGATGAACAATCAAGTCAACAACGGTTTTCAGGGGTGTAGTGCACGTCGTCTCGTGATATTGGGCGCCTTCAAGTGGATGCAAATGTACCTGGTGCACAGTTAGTCCGTGTCTTTTGAGAATCTCTTGATTGGGCCTTTTGAGCCTGTCGAAATCCATGTGCAGTTCTTCCGGTAATGGATTGAAGCCCCATGCCCAACCTGCAGTGGTGCGCGAGAACCGCCCAGCTTGTCTGGCAACTTCAGGAACCGATGCACCAAGCGCTATGAATCGATGGCGTGGTGTAACGCTCACAGTATTTTGAACAAAAAATGTCCCCACCAGATGATTCAAGTTCAGGTCTGCAACTAGGGCTGAAGTCTCTTCGGGTTGTAAATCAAGAGAGCCGATATCAATCATTTCTTCCAGACACTGGTGATTGAGAGACCTGTTGACCTCATTTTCTCGGATATACGGTTCAGGTTTTCGGACGGGTACAATTCTACGGCTCAACTGCGCTATCTGTTCAGCCTCAGATTGCTCGGAAGCATCAAGCAACGGGTATGGAAGCATCGTGAGAATTGAATGTGTGTTATGGCTCATGAGATTTAGGGTACATGAAAGCGAGCAATAAAAAATCGCGGATTCCGGAGGCTGTGGATAACTCCGAAATCCGCGAAATTTTACGTCATAAACTATTTAGTTATTGAGCTCAGAAGATGAAGCCTTCAAGGTCTCAAGCCACTGACGACGCGCATCCAGTGCCTCTTGCGCTTTCTTAATCTTGTTCGAGTTTCCACCAGCTTGCGCCTTCTCAAGGTCAGCTTCAAGTCCCGCAATGGAATCTTCAAGCTGAGTCAGCATTGAGTTGGCGCGTGCCTTCTTTTCAGGATCGCTCTTTGACCACTTAGCGCTCTCAGCGTTGTGGATTTCATCCTGGATTTTCTTGAGTTCGCCTTCGATGCGACGCACAGCTTTGCGGGGAACTCGACCGGCAGCATCCCATCGGTCAAGAATGGGTTCAAGTGCGGCCTTAGCTGCCTTTACATCCTTGACGGGCAGGATTGCGCGAGCTTCTTGGAGTAGCTGTTCCTTGACTGCAAGGTTGGCTTCATATTCTTTATCCAGCTCAGCGTTTGCTGCAGTGCGAGCGTCAAAGAACTTATCCTGTGCGGCGCGGAACTTAGCCCAGAGGGCGTCATCTTCACGGCGTGATGCGCGGGGAGCTGCCTTCCAACGATCCATCAGAGCTCGGTATTTAGCGGTGGTTTCAGCCCAATCGGTTGAGGATGAAAGAGCTTCTGCCTCTTCAATCAGACCCTGCTTAACTTTCTTAGCCTTAGCGTTTGCTGCATCGAGCTGCGAGAAATGAGCGCGGCGTGCTTTATCGAATGAGGTGCGTGCTGCGCGGAAACGCTTCCAGAGCTCGTCTTCAATTGCCTTGGGCAAGAAGAGTTCACGCTGAACTTTCTTCCATTCTTCGAAAAGCTCATTCATGCGGTTGGATGAGTTCTTCCAGTGAATCTTGTCTTCATCCTGAGCCGCAATTTTTTCAGCTTCAGAAACAATTGCTTCACGAGCCTCAAGTGCCTGAGCACGCTTAGCTTCAGATTCCTTGGTTTCTTCTTCCGCACGTTCAGCAATTTTGCTAGTGAGAGCGGCCAATCGCTCAGTAAGTTTGGTGTAGTCACCCACCATGTCACGCTTAGCAAGCTGGCTAGCAAGCTGTTCTACAGCCTTCTGTGTATCAGCAGCTGGCGCCTTGTTTTCAACTCGTGATTCAAGCAGGGCAACCTGTGATTCTACGTTCTGGAATTTGCGAGCGAAATAAGCGAGAGCTTCGTCAGCAGTCTTTGCCTCAGGCACCTGACCAACTACAAAATCTTCGCCTTCTACGATGACAAAAACGTGATTGTCTTCTGATACTCGGCCAAATTTGCGGGCCTCTTCGAGGTTGACGGTGGTGTTGTCGTCGGATTTGTTAGTCACCGCTAAAACTTCTCTTTCGTTTGGTGCATAAAGCACATATGTACAACGTGACGTCGTGAGTATACCTAACTCAGTGGGCATGGGCGCACGACGTCCTCCTAGTCTACTGTCGTCTGGTCTTGTTGCGCATCATTCACAGTGAATTTTGTAGGGGAAATGCAGGTCGTTTCCCGAGATACTGGTGTGACCAATCGTAACAGCTCATCAGCTTGTGAATCCGTGCGTTAGTTGGGGGAGTAGTGGTTTTTCAAGTAATCTTTAAAGTAACTGTGTTTTCCCGTTATCTGACGGGGATTACAGGTTGGTAGTATCATCGTCCGTTTTCAGGAGTTTAAATAATGGCCCGTAAGGCTTCACTTTCTGGTTTCCCAGAGCACTTGCCTCAAGAGCGTCTGGTTGAGAATTTTGTACTGGATACTTTGCGTGAAACCTTTGAGCTCCACGGCTTTTCTCCTATCGAAACTCGTAGCGTTGAAACTATCGATCAGTTGCTGCGCAAGGGTGATATCGATAAAGAGGTTTACGCAATTTCTCGCCTACAAGAAGACGATTCTCGCGGTAAGAAAGAAAAGCTGGCTCTGCACTTTGACCTCACTGTGCCGTTTGCGCGTTATGTCGTTGAAAATGCGGGATATCTAAACTTCCCCTTTATGCGTTACCAGATTCAAAAGGTTTGGCGTGGTGAACGCCCCCAAGAGGGACGCGCACGTGAGTTTACCCAGGCGGACGTTGATGTTGTGGGGGATGGCGAGTTGCCCTTCCGCTACGATGTGGAGCTCGCTCTAGTCATGGTGGATGCTCTCTCCAAGCTTCCGATTCCTGCTTTTAAGTTGCGCATCAACAACCGTAAACTTTCCGAAGGTTTCTATAAGGGCATTGGTCTCGAAGACACTGCCGGCGTGTTGCGTTCTATCGATAAAATTGACAAGATTGGCCCGGACGCTGTGGCTCAGCTTCTCAAGGACGAACTCGGCGCTAACGATGAGCAGGCAGAAGCCGCAATTAAACTGGCTCAAATCAAAACCGATGACACTTCCTTTGTAGAACAGGTTCGAGCTCTTGGTGTTGAGCATGAGCTGCTTGAAGAGGGCATTGCAGAACTTGAAGAAGTCATTGCAGAAACTTCAAAGCGAGCACCCGGTCGCGTCCTTGCTGATCTTTCTATTGCACGCGGCCTTGACTACTACACCGGCACCGTTTACGAAACTGTGCTGGTAGGCCACGAACAGCTGGGTTCCATTTGCTCTGGCGGACGCTACGAGTCTCTCGCATCCAACGGTAAGAAGACTTACCCCGGTGTTGGTCTGTCGATTGGTGTCACCCGTGTGGTCGCACGCATCCTGTCACAGAACTTTGCTCAAGCCTCACGCTCAGTTCCCTCAGCAGTATTTATTGCATTGACCAATGATGAGATGTGGTCATCAGCTCAGGACGTTGCAGATAATCTTCGCTCACGCGGCATTGCGTGTGAAGTTTCTGCCAATGCGGCTAAGTTCGGTAAGCAGATTAAATACGCTGAAAAACGTGGGATTCCCTTTGTCTGGTTCTTGAACGAAAAGGACGGTGTTATCGACCACCAGGTCAAGGACATCCGATGTGGAGAACAGGTCGAGGCAGACCCGACCTCCTGGAACCCTCCGGCTGAGGATCTGAAGGTTTCAGTGACAGCGGTTGGCGAATAAGCTTCACTGAACCGATAAACTTTTATTAATTCACCGTGCCTACTCAACGGCACGCCCAGAACATAGTGAGCCAGTTAGAAGCTGGCGCCTACGAAAGGATTATGAGTGCTACGCACACATACCCTCGGCGAATTGACCGCCGAAACATTGGTGAAACCGTTACTCTTGCAGGTTGGGTTGGACGCCGTCGCGATCACGGTGGCGTCGCATTCGTTGACTTGCGTGACCGTGAAGGTGTAACCCAGGTCGTATTCCACAACGAAGCTGATTTTGAGCACCTGCGTAACGAGTACGTCCTGAAGGTCACCGGTGAGGTCTCCAAGCGTCCTGAGGGCAACGAAAACCCTAACCTAGTGACCGGTGAAATTGAGGTCATGGTTAAGGAGGTTGAGGTTCTCAATACTGCAGCGCCTCTGCCTTTCCAGATTGATGAGCATGTTGAGGTGGGCGAAGAGGCTCGCCTGAAGTACCGCTACCTTGATTTGCGCCGTCCCGAACCTGCTCCTTTGATGCGTCTGCGTTCA